>Ga0185299_10008416_pt1 | contig 10192 bp, 6 predicted proteins | sample PaiPotPPA55metaG_FD_128002 | JGI IMG/M metagenome (GOLD analysis project Ga0185299, IMG submission 128002) | Iron sulfur acid spring bacterial and archeal communities from Banff, Canada, to study Microbial Dark Matter (Phase II) - Paint Pots PPA... ...
GAACGCGCACTATTCCGTGCTGCCTGAGGGCACTACACCGATCGCGACCTCGGAGATCGAAGCGCTGCAGCGTAATGTACTGACCCTGTTTCAGCAGATTGTTGCCGGATCGCCCACGCTGTCGGACGAACTTTCGACCGTCGCCATGAACATCGACGAACCGGGCCGGTTGGTGGACTTCATCGCGTCCTCGTTGCCATCGCTGTCGACGCCTGACAAGCAGGACACGCTGGAGACTCTCGATATCCATGTGCGTCTGGAGAAAATCAATCAGCACCTGGCCAAGGAACTCGAAGTCCAGCAACTGCGCAACAAGATTCAGAGCGAAGTGCAGGACCGCGTGCAGCAGACCCAGCGCGAATATTACCTGCGCGAGCAGATGAAGGCGATTCAGAAAGAACTGGGCGAGCAGGATGAGGGGCAGCGCGATGTCGAAGATCTAAAGAAGAAAATCGAAGAAGCGGGCATGCCCGACGAAGTCAAGAAAGAAGCCCTCAAAGAATTGGGCCGGCTTTCGCGGATGTCGCCGATGGCGGCCGATTATTCGCTAACGCGCAACTATATCGAATGGCTGGCCGTCTTGCCGTGGGCAAAAACTTCGGGGCAGGAAATTGAGATTCCCAAGGCAAAAGAAATTTTGGACGCGGACCACTACGATCTAGAGAAAGTCAAAGACCGCATTCTAGACTATCTATCCGTGCGGCGACTGAAGCCGAATATGAAAGGGCCGATTCTGTGCTTTGTCGGACCTCCGGGCGTGGGCAAAACTTCGCTGGGTAAGTCGATTGCGCGCGCCCTGGGCCGCAAGTTCGTGCGGCTTTCGCTGGGCGGCGTGCACGACGAAGCGGAAATTCGGGGACATCGCCGGACCTATATCGGAGCGCTGCCGGGGCAGATCATTCAGGGCATCCGGCGCGCGGAGACGAAAGATCCGGTTTTCATGCTCGACGAGATTGACAAGGTTGGGCGTGACTTCCGCGGCGATCCGGCTTCGGCGCTGCTGGAAGCGCTTGATCCGGAGCAGAATGCGACCTTCCGCGACAACTATCTGGATGTCACCTTCGACTTGTCGAAGGTGTTGTTCATCACCACCGCCAACATGCTCGATCCCATTGCCGAGCCTTTGCGCGACCGCATGGAGATCATCGAACTGCAAGGCTATACAGAGGAAGAAAAAGTTCACATTGCGTTCAGGTACTTGATCCCGCGGCAGATTGATGAGAATGGCATCACCGCGGAGCAGATTGAATTTCCGGAAGCCGGGGTGCGATACGTGATCCGCCACTACACGCGGGAAGCCGGCGTGCGCAGCTTGGAACGCACCATCGGCACGATTTGCCGCAAACAGGCGCGGCGATTGGCTGAGGGTAAAACAGCAAAACTTATCGTGACCAAGGAGGTCATTCAGGAGTTTCTGGGCGGCATCAAGATTCGCAGCGAAGGCGAAATTGCGGAACGTACCGAGCGGCCCGGCGTGGCCGTGGGCTTGGCCTGGACTCCATCGGGTGGTGACGTGCTGTTCGTTGAAGCCAATGCCATGAAGGGCAAGGGCGGATTCACCATGACCGGCCAGATTGGCCAGGTCATGCAGGAATCGATGCAGGCGGCGCTGACCTGGGTGCGATCCAACGCAGACCGGCTCGGAGTTCCAGAGGACTTTTTTGCCAATCACGATCTGCACATCCATGTACCGGCCGGGGCGATTCCTAAAGATGGTCCTTCGGCGGGAGTGACGATGGCCACCACCCTCGTGTCGCTCCTGACCAAGCGGCGTATCACCCCGTTGCTCGCGATGACCGGAGAAATAACGCTGAGCGGGAATGTTCTTCCGGTCGGCGGGATTAAAGAGAAAGTACTCGCCGCCAAGCGGGCTGGGGTGCGCGACGTGATTCTGCCGGCGGAAAATAAGATGAACGTCGAGGAGGATCTCTCGCCAGAACAATTGCAGAACCTTAGGGTGCATTATGTCAAGACTATCGACGAGGCTTTGCAGGTCTCGCTCCCCGAGGTGGCGGAGGGTCCGGCTGCGAAGATACTTTCGACGCCGCCGAAGGATCCCAAGCAGGATTACAATCCGACGCAGCCCATCAAAGAACCGGAAGCGGTTCACGATAAGGTATTAACGCAAGCCTAAAGTCCGAAAGCCTGATGGCCAGCCTTGCAAGGGGCTGGCTTTTTTTTGGTGTATAGCGGGAACGTTGGCAAATGCGGCATCTCAAGGCCACAGGATAAACTGAAGGCGTGATGCGAGTGCGAGTCCTGTTCTTCGGCGTTTTGAAGGAAATGATCGGGAAGTCGGTCGACCTGCTCGACTTGGCGGACGGAGCTTCGCTCCGCGATGTGCTCGCTCTCTACGAATCACAGAATCCGCGTTTGAAAGAATCGCTGCCCTCGCTTGCCATGGCTGTGAACCAAGAATATTCCGGGCCGGATACGAAGTTGAGGGAGAACGACGAGATTGCCTTGCTTCCCCCAGTGAGCGGGGGCGCGCCCGAGGAGGCGCAACGTCGGCTCTACGCTTCGATCGTTCGTGAGGTCATTAATACATCGCAAACGATTGCCAGCCTCAAGCGCGGAGAGGATGGCGCCGCTCTGGTGTTCGAGGGCGTAGTGCGCAACCAGACGCGGGGCCGCAAGACTCTTTATCTCGACTACGAGGCCTACGAGGAGATGGCGCTGGAGCAGATGGAGTCGTTGACGGTGCGGGCCGTCGAACGATTCCAGATTCGCGACGTGGCCATCGTGCACCGGCTCGGGCGGCTCGAAATTGGCGAGACCAGCGTGTTGATCGCGGTCGCCTCAGTGCATCGCGCAGCCGCCTTTGACGCCTGCCGATGGCTTATTGATACGCTGAAGCGCACCGTTCCCATCTGGAAGAAGGAGTACTTCGAGGATGGGGCGGTTTGGGCCGATGGGGAGCCGTTCCCGGCGGAAATTCCGCGCGCAAATTTGTGAGGCAGGCAGCCCGTTACCGCAAGCCGCATCTAACTGCACGAGTCTTAAGGCTGTTTCGGGTCGGAGAAACGCAAAATCTTTAACCTTAGAGTTCGCCGAGAAGAGCCGCAGAGCACGCAAAGAAAAACAGCTTCGCGATCTTTTTTGCGATCTTCGCGGCCGCTCTCTGCGCCCTCTGCGGTGAGGGGCTTCAGTCGCCAAGAGTCAGCCTGGGCAACGGTATAATTCGACCAGTCGATGAGAAAACTCGCTACGATTCTGCTTCTGATTGGCTGGCTCGTTCCGCTCTGCAGCCTGGTGGCGCAGGAAACGACGAACCGGCAAAGTTCCAGCCAACAAAATCCCACTTCACAAAATCCCGCTCATTCCCAACGTCAGTCCGAACCCACAACCACTCTCCGGGTCGACGTCAACCTGGTTAACGTGTTCGTCACGGTGACCGACTCGCACGGCTCTCCCGTCGGTGGGCTTAAGAAGGAGAACTTTGTTCTCAAGGAGGACGATCACGAGCAGACCATTGCGATCTTCGACAAGGAATCCGCCCTGCCGCTTTCGATCGCGCTCTCGATTGACACCAGTTTGAGCACGCGGCACGACTTGCCGCTGGAACAGGCTTCGGCCAAACGATTCGCACATGCCATCCTGCGTCCGATTGACGCAGTGTGCGTGTACGGATTCAGCGAAGTGGTGAACGAATCCACGCGCGGATATACGGCGGATCTAAAACGCATTGACGAAGGCATTGACCATATTCGGGTGGGCGCAGCCACGGCGCTCTACGACGCAATTTATCTCGCTTCGCGCGCCCTGGACCACCGCAAGGGGCGAAGAGTCATCGTCTTGATCACCGACGGAGGCGACACGATCAGCAGGATCGATTACAAACAAGCAGTGCGCTCCGCGGAAGAAGCGGAAGCGATTGTGTACTCGATCATCATCGTTCCAATCGAGAGCAGTGCCGGACGCGAGACCGGTGGCGAGCACGCGCTGATCCAACTTTCTGACGATACTGGGGGCAAGTATTACTACGCAACCTCGACTGAGGATCTCGATGAAGCGTTTCGCAAAATCAGCGACGAACTGCGAACCCAATATCTGTTGGCTTATTATCCGTCGCAGCGCACCTCGTTCTCCGACTTCCGTCGCATCGAAGTGAAAGTGGCTGCTGTGCCGGAGACTGCTGGCTATCATGTTCGCCATCGCGCCGGTTATTACAGCGTCAAGTCTGAATTCTGAAGCTAGCAAACAATTAACAGCCTGAAGCGGTTTCGATGGAACAAGTCCAGCGGGCTTTGCCACAAAGCGTCTGGATGTGTTTATCTGAGAGTCGGGATGACGTTGGGAAGAAAGGTGGACATGCTGAAGCTTATTTGCGCCGCAAGCGGGCGACGTGACCTGCTGGTTATGGTGACTCTTTGTGCGATTGTGCTGTTTCCCGTAAGGTTGCCGGCACAGGCGACCCTTAGCACTGGGGCTCTCCGGGGAATCGTGAGCGATCAGGCGGGCGCGGCGCTGGCCGGCGCAAAGGTCACCATCAAAGATAAGGCTACGGACCGTGGGGTTGAGGTCGTTACTTCCGATGACGGGATTTTTCTGTCGGGACCCCTGCGACCGGGAGAGTATACCGTCCGCATTGAGGCTAACGGCTTCAAGACTATTGAGTTTGCGATGCCGGCGCACGTGGGTATGGTCTCTTCAAGAAACTTGCGGCTGGAGCCGGGGCAGGGTCCGGGGCAGGTTCAGGGAGTTACTGGGGTTGTGAACTTTGAGCAAGCCACCTTGCAAGGCGTGTTGAACGCTTATCAGATTGAGAATCTCCCGGTCAACGGCCGGAACTTTCTGGACCTCGCGCAGCTCGAGCCTGGCGTGCAGATCCAGGACGGAACTAATTTCGATCCCACGAAAGTGGGTTACTCTTCCATTTCGTTCGGCAGTCGCTTCGGACGCTCGGCCCGCATTGAAGTCGATGGAGCTGACGTGAGCGATGAAACTGTCGGCACGACGACCGAAGATATCCCCGCCAGTGCCATTCAGGAATTCTCCGTCGCCCAGTCGATGCTTGATCTTTCCACGGAATTGACGTCTTCGGGCGCGGTTAACGTGGTCACGAAAGCGGGAACCAATTCATACCACGGCGAGGCTTTCGGTTTTTTCCGCGATCACGGAATCGCCTCCGCCAGCCTGCCGCATCCCACGTCGCTGTCCTCGCCTTATTTTCAGCGTAACCAGGAAGGCGTGAGCCTTGGCGGTCCAGTTCAGAAAGACAAGCTGTTTTTCTTCGGCGATGCTGAGCGGACACTTCAGCATCTTCGCGCCCCAGTCCTGGAAGCGGCTCCGTTTTCTTCCTACTCCGGTTTTTTCCCCGCTCCCTTCACTGAGAATCAGGTTCTGGGCCGCCTGGATTATAGGTTGAACAAGACGGCGAGTCTTTTCGGCCGCGTCAACTATTTCACTAATTCCACCTACGCAACATTTTTCCCTGGCGGCTTCCAGGTCTACAACAATCGGGACGTCACGCGGAACGCAATGGTGGGCGCCGACTTCAATCGTGGCAACATCAGCCACTCCATCCGCTTGTCGATTCTGAAGTTCCATAACCAGATCGCGGATGGAACAATCGGCACGAATCTTCCTTTTGCCAACTACCCGGTGAGTATCAATCTTGGCAGCTTCACGGTGGGTCCAAATCTTCTGGCCCCGCAAAATACGCTGCAGTCCGACTATCAAGTGAAGTATGACGGCAGCAAAGCCATGGGAAAACACGTTGTGCGCTTTGGCGCCAGCTGGAACCATATTCAGGGCGGCGGTTTCGCCGACTTCTACGGAACAACCCCGAACGTCTTCGGCAACGGAAAGCTTTATCCCGGTTGCGCGGGCGCGAATACAGCCAGGTGTCCGCTCGCTTCGGATGGCTCAACGGCATCGAATCCTCTGGATTACGAGATGGTGCAGGCCATCATTAGCAACGGCCAGGGCTTTTCTAGTGAGAAATCAGCTCTTGGATTTCCGGCCGGTGGATTGGGACCAGACAACCGCTGGGGACTATATATTGGGGATTCCTGGAAGATTCGTCCAAACGTTACCCTCACGCCGGGACTGCGCTGGGAACGAGACACCGCCCGCACTGATAGCGACTTGCCCGCCATCGCCGCCATTAATGCCGCATTCCCCGGGCTCGGCAATCCGGTGCGACAGCCGAATTCGAATTTCGCTCCGCAGTTGGGCCTTGCCTGGGATCCCTCGAAGAATGGAAAAACTGTAGTTCGTCTCGGCGCGGGGTTGTTCTACGAAAATGTGATCTACAACAATGTCCTGTTCGATCGGCCGCTGCGGCTGCAGAATGGAGCTTTCTTGTACGCGCCGTCGGCTTGTTTGAATGGTGAGGCGCAGCCTATCGCTACGCCTAACGGCGGGCTATCCAATCCCAACTCCAACTGTGTCGACAACGCCGGGGTTCCGCTTCCGATCTTTCAGGCAGCCCAAAACATAGCCACGTTGGAGAATTCGCTGAAGGCAGCGTATCCGTTTAGTTTGTCCTCGCCGAATGGAACCTATGCCGGCAGACTCATCAATGCTGGCGTCAATCTTCCTCTGGGCCTGTTCGCCCCCAACTATCGCACCCCTCGCTCACTGCAGATGAATATCGGCATTCAGCACGAAATCCGCCCCGGCATGGTGTTGAGCGTGGACTTTTTGCGTAACGTGGAGACCCATGCACTGCTGGGGGTCGACGCGAACGACGTGGGCGATCCTCGCTACTTCAATCTTTCGTCCGCCCAGCAGGCCATTCAAAATACCATTACGGCTTGCGGAGCGAGTTCCCTTCAGAGCGCGATCAGTTCGTGTCCGGGATTGAATGCCGGCCGGCCCAATATTGGCGCAACCATCTCCAACTTCACTGCTTTTGGTTTGGGCTCGGCGGAAGATACGGGCGGCAGCTGCATGGATGCACCGAATCCGCTTAGCCGAGGAACCACATCGTTGGGATACGCATGTGCCTTTTCCGGAAAGAACGGCAACTACGGAACCGCAGACTTTCTGCAGCCCATCAGCCGTTCGGTTTACAACGCGGTGCAAATGAAGCTCGTGCAAAACGTTGCCAACCCCATGCGTGGGGTCAGAGCGGCGAATTTCCACCTGTCCTATTCGCTTTCTCGCTTTGTGAATCCGCTAGCCTTCGCGGGGAACACTCCGCCCTCGAATCCGGTGGGCGCGAACGACCAGGACTTTGTGCTTCAGGCTGCGGATAACAACAACCCGCTTCGGTTCACGGGTCCATCGTTGCTGGATCGGACGCACCAACTCTCGTTTGGCGGCAACTTCGATTTACCCGTAGGTTTCCGCCTTGGGATTATGGCTCATTTTTACAGCCCGCTCTCCAGCCCGGCCATTGTCGGAAGCAATGGAAGCGGGGGGCAGATTTTTCAAACCGACTTTACCGGAGGCGGCGTTTACAGCCAGCCGTTGCCGGGCACCAAGAACGGTTCGTTCGGCCACGAGGTAAGCATCACTTCTCTGAATGAAGCCATAAGCAAATACGACGCAACGACCGCAGGTCAACCCACACCCGCCGGACAGGTGCTGATCAGCAACAACCTGTTCACTGCGGCACAACTGGCGCAGATCGGGGCGGTCGCTCCTCAGGTTGCCGTGGCCCCATCGGATCAACTGACTTTCCCTTGGACGAAGTCAGTCGACTTCAAGGTGGCTTGGCCGCATAAGTTCAAGGAAAGATTCACCATCGAACCTAGCATTGCGTTCTACAACATTTTTAACTTCGCAAACTTCAACCAGCCTCCTGGTGTAACCAGCGGCTGGCTGACTTCCGGCAGCGGTTCTATCAATAGCACGCACACGACATTGCAAAGTGGTGAAAACAACATCCAGAGCGACCTCTTCCGGGTGGGTGCCGGCACAGGCGTGTTTGGCTTGGCCTCGCCGCGAGTCGCGGAATTCGCGCTGAAGGTTACTTTCTAACGCGGCTGTTACAACGGAGGTCGCTTTTCCACTTGCCAACAGTCTGAAGAGCTGGTGGCATTTGATTCAAAGCGGATTCTCAGGCTCGGATGAACTGGGCTTTCAGGGGTTCAGTTCGTTGCGCAGGCGCTTCGACAGCTTTTCGATCTATTTCAGTTTTTCGATCACATCTTTAGGGAGCATGCCTTTCGGAACGCCGATTGTCCGGAAGTTCTCAGCATCGCGCAACCCTGGCAAGAGGGCTTTGTGTACAATGCCAGCATGTCGTTCCACGCTCCGCAAGGAAATCCCAATGCAGCCAAGCGCAGCCGCACTCCTCCTCCCGAGGACACCTTCGAAGAGGCTGCCTTCCTCAAAGCGCTTGGGGAGAAGCAGAAGTCCGTCTCGGTCAAGCTCATGGACGGCCAAGTCGTCCGCGGATGGATCGAGTATTACGATAGGAACATGGTGCGGTTGACGCGTGAAGACGCCCCCAATCTGTTTATTTTCAAGCACGAAATTATGTACATCGCGGAGGATGGCGGAAGACGGAAGTAATGCGGCGTCCGGCTTCCGGCATCGGGCTTCGGAATGCGAAGTCAACCAGACTCGTGTTGACTGTCCGTTGGGAAGGATTCTAAGTGGGAAGGCCGGAAGCCGGACGGCCAGAGCCAGAAGCCGATTAACCAATGTCAACCAGGGCACATAATCCCGAAAGCTTTCTTCCCGCCATGTCAGCAATCGCTCGGGAGGCAGGTGCGCTGCTGCTGACTTATTTCCATCAGGGACTCAAGATTGAATACAAGGGCGATGCGGATCTGGTGACTGCGGCGGACCGAGCGGCGGAGACGTTGATCCGTGAGCGCATTACCAAACAATTTCCGTCGCACGACGTGCTGGGAGAAGAGCAAGGGCTGAACGATCAGGGCAGCGACTATCGCTGGTATGTCGATCCGCTCGACGGCACGACGAATTTTGCCCACGGGTATCCGGTGTTCGCGGTGTCCATGGCGCTGGAGCAGCGGGGACCGGAGCAGGCACGACGCATCGCGGGAGTTGTTTACGATCCTACGCGCGACGAACTTTTCACAGCCGAGCAGGGAAGAGGCGCGCATCTTAACGGCACGTTGATTCACGTATCCAAGGCTGCGCAGTTGAAGGAATGTCTGGTGGCGACCGGCTTCCCCAGCCACAAGCGGCACAAGAATCCCAATATCTATTTCTATCACCAGATCACGCTGCGCACCCACGGAGTACGGCGCGCAGGGTCGGCGGCTCTCGACCTGTGCAATGTGGCCAGCGGACGCTTCGACGGCTTCTGGGAATTCAATCTCAATCCGTGGGACACGGCCGCGGGCGTACTCATCGTGGAAGAGGCTGGTGGAAAGGTCAGCCGCTTCGACGGATCTCCGTTTAAGCTCGACAGCAGCGAAACACTGGCGTCCAATGGTCTGGTGCACGACGCACTGCTACGCGAATTCCAGGAAATCTTCGCCGGGCGAGGGCTGGTTCCACTGCCTGAACCCAGCGAATACAAGAGATAACTGGGCCAGTCCTCGCCACCCTTGGGTTGTTACAATAAACAGGTGGGAATCCCTGACCGCTACGGGCATTGCCAATTCTGGAACCCTCAGGTTTACCGTGATTAACTCTCTTCTAGAACGCAAAATCGAAAAGCGGCCGAACAAAGTCGGGCTGCAGGGGCGCATTCTTTTCCTAACCGAAGACCCGGAGTTGATCCGGCGGCAGCTAGCCGGAGAAGATCTGCCATGGGATACAGAGAATCCGGCCAACAATCCAAAACTGCGCGACGACATTTCGACCGACGAGATTACCCCGGCGCACTATTGTTTTTATTTTGACGAGACCCTGGGCGAGATTCCGTATCTCGGATTGAAATGCGGCAGCGTGACGCCCATCGGCCGTGGCGATGTGAAGCACGGCGGATTTGTGTGCGCGGTCAGCGGCAAGCGGCGCGGCAAGGGATCGAGCCGCGAGCAGTCTCCCTATGCCGAAATGTGCGCGGGCATTCAAGTGGTGATTGCCGAGAATATCGAACGCATCTACAAACAGAATTGCCAGAACCTGGGGCTGCTGACCTCGACAAACTTTTCGCTGATCGACCGCATTCGCGGCGGGGAAGAAATTGCACTCAGCGAATTTACCGCTGGCGAGGATGAAATTACGCGGCAGGTGATCGAATACGGCGGGCTGTTTCCATTCAATGTGGCTCGCATGCAGGGGAAAGTATTTTTGCCTCCGATCGAAGGCGCGGACGGGG
>Ga0185299_10008420_pt1 | contig 10187 bp, 6 predicted proteins | sample PaiPotPPA55metaG_FD_128002 | JGI IMG/M metagenome (GOLD analysis project Ga0185299, IMG submission 128002) | Iron sulfur acid spring bacterial and archeal communities from Banff, Canada, to study Microbial Dark Matter (Phase II) - Paint Pots PPA... ...
GATTGCGGTGACGCCGGCGAATAGTTCGATTGCCGCGGGGAACACGCAACAGCTCACGGCCACGGGAACCTACAGTGACGGGAGCACGCAGAATCTGACGAGCACGGCGACGTGGAGTTCATCGGCCCCGAGTGTGGCGACGATCAACGCGGCGGGTCTGGCCAGCGGCTTAATTGTGGGCAGCGCGACGATCACAGCTGCCTCCGGCACGGTACAGGGAACGACTACGCTGACTGTAACCTCACCGGTTCTTGCCACGATTGCGGTGACGCCGGCGAATAGTTCGATTGCCGCGGGGAACACGCAACAGCTCACGGCCACGGGAACCTACAGTGACGGGAGCACGCAGAATCTGACGAGCACGGCGACGTGGAGTTCATCGGCCTCGAGTGTCGCGACGATCAGCGAGGCGTCTGGCTCGCAGGGATTGGCCACGGCGGCGGGTTTAGGCACGACGACGATTGAAGCGGCTTTGGGCGCGATCAGCGGCTCGACTGAGTTGACCGTCACAGCAGGCTTTGTTTTGACTGGCAGCCTGAACACAGCGCGCGCATCCCATACCTCGACGATGCTGAACAATGGCATGGTGCTGATTGCGGGAGGCTATAACGGCAATATCTTAGCCAGTGCCGAGTTGTACGATCCCGCGTCCGGGACCTTCACCTTCACCGGCAGCCTGAACACCGCGCGCGTTTATCACACGGCAACTCTGTTGAGCAATGGCATGGTGCTAATTGTGGGAGGCACCGATAATAACGGCAACATCTTAGCTAGTGCGGAGCTGTACAATCCCACGACCGGGACCTTCACCTCCACCGGAAGCATGAACACCGCGCGGGAACTCCACACGGCGACGGTGAAGAACGGAATAGTGCTGATCGCGGGAGGCACGGATAATAACGGCAACGTCTTGGCCAGCGCGGAGCTGTACAATCCTACGACCAAGACCTTCAGTCCTACCGGTAGCCTGAACGCCACGCGCGTCTATCACACGGCAACGATGCTGAACAATGGCATGGTGTTGATTGCGGGAGGCTACGATAACAGCGGCGATATCTTAGCTAGTGCCGAGCTGTACAATGCCGCGACTGGGACTTTCACCCCCGCCTTCAGCCTCAGCACTGCCCGCTATAAGCACAGGGCGACGCTGCTGAATAATGGCATGGTGCTGATAGCGGGAGGCCGCGGCTCCGATGGCAACGCCTCCGCCAGTGCGGAGCTGTACAATCCGGCGACCGGAACTTTCATCCCCAACGGCAGCCTGAACACCGCGCGCGAAGTCCACACGGCGATGATGCTCAATAACGGAATGGATCTGATTGCAGGGGGCCACGGCTCGAGCGGCTACCTAACGAACGCCGAGCTGAACGATCCCGCAACCGGGACCTTCGCTCCCACCGGCAGCATGAACACCCCGCGCTACTTGCACACCGCGACGCGGCTGAACACCGGAGTGGGTCTGATTGCAGGTGGCTATAACTCGAGCGGTTACTTAGCTAGTGCGGAGCTCTATCTACCGGACACGCTGATTCCGCCGAACCTCGTTTCCGTCTCACTGAGTCCGACCGGCCCGACGGTGCCTCTCGACGCCGCGCAGCAGTTGATCGCCACCGGCACCTTCAGCGACAGCAGCACGGAGCAGCTTGCTTCGGTGACCTGGAGTTCCTTGAACGCCGCGGTCGTCAGCATCACCGATGATGCCAGCAATCTGGGTGCGGCTTATGCCCTGGGCACGGGCGCGGCGACGGTGAGCGCATGTGCCGGCGCGGTGTGCGGCTCCACTACGGTAACGGTTGGGTCGGCGGCGCTGGTATCCATCGCGATCACGCCCGCAACCGGGACGGTTCCGTCCGGTGAGTCGTTAAATTTTAGTGCCACGGGAACATATACCGACGGCAGCACGCAGGATTTGACTTCGTCGGTGATGTGGAGTTCATCAGATTGGAATGTAGCGACCATCACAACGGGAGGCCAAGCGACAGGTGGGGTAACCGGCATCGCAAGTATCAGCGCGATCGTGGGATCGGTGATCGGAACCGCGAACTTGAGAGTGACTCCGGCTTTCGTCGTCGCCTTGAAAATCAACCCAGCAACGCTATTCATGTCGCCGGGGAGTAGCCTCCAAATCCAGGCGATTGCAACCTGGAGCGACGGAACAACGGAGGACTTGAGCGGAAACGTTGCCTGGAGTGTGCAAAATGCAAGTATTGCTACCGTGAGCAAGACCGGGACAGTGACGGCTCAGCAGATTGGCTCAGCGACGATCACCGCGCAGATCAATAGGATTACGGCATCGGCTAGCCTCACCGTGGTGCCAATCGTTACCGTGAACATCCTCCCGGCAACGCTCTCCATGGTCCCGGGAACCACCAGCCAATTCCACGCGACCGCCACCTTGAGCGATGGAAAAACGGAGGACGTGACCACTCAAGTAGCGTGGAGTTCGACGCAGCCCGGCATTGCCGGCGTAAGCAGCGGCGGAGTAGTGACTGCGAAGCTTTTGGGCCCGGCGACGATCCTCGCACAGATCAGTGGGGTAACCGGGTCGGCTGCGGTCACCGGAGTGTCACCCGTCGCTTTGAATATCGTTCCGGCAACATTATCCATGGTCTTGGGGAGCAGCCGTCAGCTCCAGGCGATTGCAACGTTGAGTGATGGAACAACGCAGGACCTGACTGGAATCGCAGCGTGGAGTTCGACGGATCCGAACATTGCCAGCGTGAGCAGCGGCGGATTGGTGAGTGCCGTGCAGCTTGGCGTGACGACGATCCTCGCACAGAGCAATGGTCTGACGGGGTCGGCGCAAATCACCGTAGTGCCACTCGTCGCCGTGAGCTATTTTAGTCGTGTCAATTCTGTAGCATCGGGTATTGATGGCACCATTCGGCTTGCCAATCCGGATGCTACGTCCCTGTGTGCGATGGTGTACGTATTCGACCAGAATCAGGAACTGAACGAGTGCTGTGGATGCTCAGTATCGGGCAATGGGATGCGGACTCTCTCCTTGCTCAACGACCTGACGGCAAATACTCTGACCGGGAAAAACCCTCAAGCGGGAGAAATCAAGGTCGTGCCATCCGATCCCGCGCAGAATCCACAATGTGATCCCAGCGCCTCAGCCCCGACTGGCGTAATCCTTGCATGGGGGACTAACGCTCAAGTCCCAGGTGCAGTCACGGAAACAGAGTATGCAAGGGTACCGCTGAGCGATGGGGAAGAGTCATTCCTGGTAAATTTGTGCAGCTTTCTGAAGCAGTTGGGAGGCGGCCATGGCATTTGTTCCTGCGGAAGCGGCGAGTAGCGGGACATCGCTACCACTAGAATGCCTGAACGCCGCAAAACATCCAGAAGCTCGCCGCAGGCGCGGCAAAGCTTGCACTCAGCTGACTTTTCTCCCTCGACTCCTACAGAGCTCAACTCAGTGGCCGCGTCTGGAGTCTAGCTACTTTGGGTACCAGTCGAGCAAACGGACTTCGATCCCGGTTCCTTCCAGCCGCTTTTGAAACACGGTGAGATCGGAGCCGCGGTAATGATACGGAATCACAATCTTCGGGTGGAAGGCCTTCACCGCATCCGCTGCTTCGTCGGGAGGCATGGTGTAGGGCAGATTCATGCAGACGAATGCCACGTCGATGTTCTTCAGGGCGCGCATTTCCGGCACGCCTTCCGTGTCGCCTGAGAAGTAGAAACGCACGCCGCCGTAAGTGAGCACGTATCCGTTGCCGGTTCCCTTCTCATGGAACAGTTTGCCCGGGGCCGGACCGCGCGTTGGGTTCAGGTTGTAAGCGGGGACAGCCTCGATTGTCCAGCCCTGCCACGTTTTGGATTCACCGTTTTCAATCGGCTTGGCCGTCTTGACCGCGGCCACCACGGCGAGCGGCGCCAGAATTTCCGTCCCGGGCTTGCTGATTTCGGCGATGGAAGCAAGATCCATGTGATCCGGGTGAGTGTGGGTAATAAGGATGAGGTCCGCTTTTGGAGACCCGGAGAACTTCGCAGGTTTAGCCGGATCGAGGTAAATGGTTTTTCCTCCCGCCTCGATCAACGTGCTGGCGTGATACAGGGGAGTGATCTTGACGTCTCCGGCCGCCGTTGGAAATATTTGTGGAGCGGCCGCAGAGTAGGCTAAGTACGACGTAGCGAAGAAGAAGCAAGCAAGAGCCAGAAGCAGTTTCATCTCGACCTCAGTCATTTGTCGATAGCGGTGTACACGCATTTACAGCGCAACGGATGCGTCTCTACAACACTGTCGGCATCCCGCACCGCGTCCAGTTCATCATCATCCACATTCTAAAGGATTCTAAAGCTGAAAGGACGGTGCAGCCCAGACTTAAATAAAGGTCCGAAATAAACTAGCTCCTCCCGCGACCGGACGGGGCGGTTCGTCATCTAAGAAATCTCTGAGGGTAACAGGATTAAGACCGGTGGGCGATTTGATCTCGGCGGGTTGACCAAGAAACTGCCGAGCCTTCGCGACCAGATTGGAAGCGCCGCATGCCTCGCGCAGAACTTGGTATAGAAAGAGTTGCCGCAGTTGGCGATGAGCTCATCGAGCGGTGGTCTGATGCTCGCTGGCAAAGCGATGCTCTCTTCAATCTGGTGCGCGAGAACGCTCTGTACGAGCGGCCGATTCCGGAGCGTCACCGCATCATCTTTTATCTCGGACATCTTGAGGCATTCGATTGGAATTTACTGAACGGAAGCGTCTTCGGATTGAAGAGTGTTCATCCTGAATTTGATCGCCTATTTGCTTTCGGCATCGATCCAGTCGGCGGCGGGCTCCCCACCGATCTGCCATCTGACTGGCCCGCCGTGGATGTCGTCCGGGATTACGTCAGCAAAATCCGCAACAGTCTCGACACCAAGCTTGAAAAAGTAAATCTCGAACCGGACTTTCGAACAGACTTTCGAACGGATACCGGCTTTTCATTGCGCACGTTGCTTAACGTCGCGATTGAACATCGGCTGATGCATACGGAAACACTCTCCTACATGCTGCATCAGTTGCCACTCAACACGAAGGTGCGGCCGCGAGCGCAGCAAGCAGTATCGCCGAATAATGCTGATCCGCCAGTCGCACACCGGATGGTCAATGTGCCTGCCGGCGTCGTAACGCTCGGTCTCGCGCGAGATGCCAAAGACTTTGGCTGGGACAACGAGTATGAAGCTCACAAGGTCGAAGTCCCCGCGTTTGAGATCGATCAGTATAAGGTGACAAATCGGCAATATCTCGAGTTCATGGCGGCGGAAGGCTATGAGACGCGCGCTTTCTGGAACGACGATGACTGGAGCTGGAAGACTGCGGGTGGAATTTCTCATCCGCTGTTTTGGGAAAAGGACGGCGATCGATGGTTGCACCGCACTATGTTTGACGAAGTGCCGTTCGACGAAGCGGCGCTGGACTGGCCCGTGTATGTGAGTCAGGCGGAGGCAAGCGCCTACGCGCGCTGGGCAGGGAAGTCGCTCCCCACCGAAGCGGAGTGGCAGCGCGCCGCCTACGGCTCCGTCGACGGAAATGCGAGAGCTTATCCTTGGGGCAATGAAACGCCCAATGCCGAGTTTGGCAATTTTGACTTTCACCGTTGGGATCCAGTGCCGGTGAATGCGTTTCCCGAAGGTCAGAGCGCTTTCGGCATTCACGATATGTCAGGCAACGGGTGGGAATGGACCTCCACCGTTTTTGGTCCGTTTCCAGGTTTCGAGCCATTTCCGTTTTACCGTGGGTACTCCGCTGATTTCTTTGATGGGAAGCATTTCGTCATGAAGGGTGGCTCGGCGCGTACGGCTGCGTGCATGCTGCGGCCCACATTTCGTAACTGGTTCCAGGCGCATTATCAATATGTGTATGCGGGTTTTCGCTGCGTAAGGCGCGGATGATGGTAAGGAGGACTTGGAAATGCTAGTTCATGCGATCACGACCAATGCCACTTATGAATTCGCCTCCGAAGTGCGCGCCGGGCTCGCGCAGCCGGGACAGAAGGAACTCCCGTCCAAGTATCTTTATGACGACGTGGGGTCGGCGCTCTTTGAAGTCATCAGCCATTTGCCCGAGTACGGCCTTACCCGAGCGGATGAGCGTTTGCTGCAACGGCATGCAAGCGAGATCGTAGAACGTCTGGACGCTCCGGTCGCCGTCGCTGAACTGGGCAGCGGGAGTGGAAAAAAGACGCGCTGGATATTGCAGGCGCTCAGCCGGTGGCAGCGGACGTTCTATTATCCGGTTGAAATATCCCGCTCAGCGTTGGCGATGTGCGAGCGCGAACTCAGCGATATTGATTCCATTAGCATTGTGGGGTTTGAGCGCGAGTATCTTGATGGCTTGTTGGAGGTGGCAGCGCACCGGCAGCGCAACCAACATCTCTTCGTGTTGTTTCTGGGGAGCACGATCGGGAATTTCGATCGTCCTGCCGGAGTAAAATTCCTGGCGGAGGTTCGGCGCATTCTTGAGCCCGGAGACTCGCTGCTTCTCGGAACGGACCTCGAAAAGTCCAGCTCACAATTGCTCAAGGCATACGACGACGAGTTGGGAGTGACCGCGGCTTTTAATCTCAACCTGCTGGCCCGCATCAATCGTGAACTTGATGCGGATTTTGATTTGGGCCAATTCGTCCACACGGCCAGGATCAACCGGGAGGCCCGGAGCGTCGAAATGCATCTGCGATCAAAGCGGCGGCAGACGGTGCGCATCCCGGCGGCGGATCTGCGCGTCGAGTTCCTGGAGGGAGAGACCATCTGGACGGAGAGCAGCCACAAGTACTCGGCCGACGAGGTCTTCGAGATGGCGCGCAATGCCGGCTTCAACTGCCAGGCACAATGGATTGATGAGCAGTGGCCCTTTGCGGAGAGCCTGCTCATAGCGGAATAGATTATTATGCTTTCACGCCTGACAGCCAGTGGTGATTTGAATTCCACAAGTCCAGCGCCTGAAGGCGGATTCATTTTGAGGCTCTTTCGGCATGCCTGAAGGCATGCCCTGATACGAATCGTATTTCTACCACGAACTGCTAAACACACGGAGGGATCGATGGCAGAAGAATGTACTCACCTTGATCAGATCAAAATAAGAAAAACTAACAAGCATGTCTGCGAGGATTGTGTGAAGACCGGCGATACCTGGGTCCACCTGCGCATGTGCCTCATCTGCGGCAATGTCGGTTGCTGCGACTCGTCCAAGAATAAGCACGCCACCAAACACTTTCACAAAACAACGCATCCTCTTATGCGCTCAATCGAGCGTGGCGAATCGTGGGTTTGGTGTTATGTGGACGAGATCGAGGCAGGCGAACTTGCAGCTTGAGCGCCTAAGATAATCCAGAGGCGACGGCTTGCGGTCTGTCTGAAGCCGGACGATAATTTACGCGACCAGAGTGCAGTCTGCTGTATCTAATCTTCTATACCTGATCACAAAATTCAAACTTTAGTTCAGACTTGCTGTCTGAATCCACCTTCTTCATTACCAGGGCTGAGTCCGAGTATGGCAAAACCAGTTTTGCTTAGTGTCGATGATGACTCCGATGTATTGCGGGCGATTGAACGCGACTTGCGCTCGCAGTACGGTGCGGAGTATCGCGTCATCGGGAGCGATTCTCCCGAGGGCGCACTGGACCTGTTGAAGCAGTTAAAGGTGCGCAATGACAGCGTGGCCCTGCTGCTGGCGGACCAACGCATGCCGCGGATGGACGGGGTCGCATTTCTGCAGGAAGCGATGCACGTCTTCCCGGATGCGAAGCGCGCATTGCTGACCGCATACGCCGATACGAACGCTGCGATTAGCGCGATCAATCAGGCCAGCATCAACTACTTTTTTTTGAAGCCGTGGGATCCGCCGGCGGAGCATCTGTATCCGCAACTGAATGATCTGCTCGATGATTGGCAAGCCTCCTATCGGCCGGCGTTCCAGGGGATCCGCGTTTTAGGCACGAGGTGGTCGCCGCGATCGTATGAGCTGCGGGACTTCCTGGCGCGCAATCGCGTTCCCTATCAATGGATCGACGTGGAATTTTCGGCCAACGATCCGGAAACCAAGCGTCTTGTGGAGGCCCTTGGTCCCGAGGCCGCGAACCTCCCGGTCGTGCTTTTTCCGGACGGAACGAAGCTTCTGGAGAGCCTCCCGGCAGATGTTGCGCAGAAAGTGGGCTTGCGGACGCGGGCGCAAACTGACTTTTACGATTTGGCAATTGTAGGTGGTGGACCGGCAGGACTGGCGGCCGCTGTTTATGGTGCGTCGGAAGGTTTGCACACGGTGATGATTGAGCGCGAAGCGCCTGGCGGCCAAGCCGGCATGAGTTCGCGGATTGAGAACTATCTTGGATTTCCGGCCGGACTCAGCGGTAACGATCTGGCTCGGCGCGCGGTGGTGCAGGCGAAGCGTTTTGGAGTCGAAATTCTATCTCCTCAGGAAGCGGTTGGGGTGCGCACCGAAGGATCTTATCGGTTCATCAAGCTGGCTGATGACAGTGAAATATCCTGCCACGCACTGATGATCGCGAGCGGAGTACAGTGGCGGCGATTGGACGCTCCCGGAATCGATAAGCTGCAGGGTGCGGGTGTTTACTACGGTGGTGGTGCGACGGAAGCGCTTTCGTGCAAAGGCGAAATCGTCTACGTAGTGGGCGGCGCAAATTCGGCGGGTCAAGCGGCGATGAACTTTGCCAAGTATGCGGAACGCGTCGTCATGCTAGTGCGCGGAGATTCTCTCGCCAGCACCATGTCACAGTATCTGATCGATCAGATTAAAGAGACGCCCAACATTCAAGTGTGGTCCCATGCCAGTGTGGCCGAGGTGCATGGCGAAGCGCGGCTGGAAGAGATTTCGGTGCTATGTTCGGATACCGACAAAGTGGAGCGGGTGCCGGCAAGTTCGATCTTTATCTTTATTGGAGCCCTGCCGCGAACGGACTGGCTGGGAGATCTGGTCGAGCGAGACGAGCGGGGTTTCCTTTTAACTGGCCCCGATCTTATCCGCGACGGAGAACGTCCCAAGGGGTGGGCGCTCGACCGAGATCCATTTCTGCTCGAAACAAATATTCCCGGAATCTTTGCGGTGGGCGATGTGCGGCATGGTTCCGTGAAGCGGGTCGCTTCGGGTGTTGGCGAAGGATCGGTAGCGGTGCAGTTCATTCATCAGTATTTGAGCAAGGTATAAATGGTCGAGAAATCGGAATTGATTCGCGTTGCCGCGTTCGCAGACCTGCCTGACGATCAACTCGCCTGGTTCATCAGCCAGTCGCAGGAACTCCACCTCAAAGCGGGTGAGACCTACTTGCGCGCCGGCGATCCCGCGAATGCGATGTTCGTGATTCTTGAAGGCCAATTCGAGATCCGTGGGGAGATTGGCGGTGAAACTGTCGCATTTACCATTGATGCGGGCAATGTCACCGGAGCGCTTCCGTTTTCGAGGATGAAGACCTTTACCGTGGGTGGGCGTGCAGTCGGGGACAGCCGCGCCTTAAAATTTTCGGCGACCCTGTTTCCCGAACTTGTGCAGAAGATGCCAGAACTGGCCAAGCGCCTGGTGGGCCTGATGTCCGACCGGATCCGCGAAACCACACGGATCGAACAACAGCGAGAACGATTGGCCGGTCTAGGTAAGCTTTCGGCAGGTCTGGCTCATGAACTCAATAATCCGGCTTCCGCAGCCAAGCGCGCCACCACTCAACTGCGTAGCATCCTGAAGAAAATCAAGGACGCCAGCCTTGAACTGGGCAGGCGCGATCTCACTGCCGCGCAGAAATCGGAGATTGAGAAATTGGAAGCGGCGTTCACCGCGCATGACGAACCTCCGCTGGATGCACTGGCCGTCAGCGACCTCGAAGAGCAGGTTGATTCCTTATTACGCAGTCACGGGCAGAACGACTTGTGGCAACTGGCGGCCGATCTGGCGCGCAAGAACGTCAAGCCGGAAGTGCTGGAATCGTTATTCGCGGCTCTCGATGCCGGCACTGCCCGAGCCGCTCTGGTGAGAATTGCCGCATCGGTCGAAATTGGGAACCTGCTGAACGAAATCGAAAGCAGCACATCGCGAATTTCTGACTTGGTTGGCGCCATCAAGGAATACACTTACATGGACCAGTCGCCGGTGCAAAACGTCGACATCGTGAAAAGCCTGGAGACCACGCTCACCATCTTGAACCACAAGCTCAAGCGGGGAGTGGCGGTGCAGCGCGACTACCAGCCCATTCCGTTTC
>Ga0185299_10008421_pt1 | contig 10186 bp, 10 predicted proteins | sample PaiPotPPA55metaG_FD_128002 | JGI IMG/M metagenome (GOLD analysis project Ga0185299, IMG submission 128002) | Iron sulfur acid spring bacterial and archeal communities from Banff, Canada, to study Microbial Dark Matter (Phase II) - Paint Pots PPA... ...
ACAAAAGCCAGTAAAGCCGACCCCTAAACGCTCAAACTGCCAACCCAATTCAAACGCAAAAGCGAAAAGTTCCCCGAATCGACGCTTTTTCAGCAAACTGCTAGAACTTACATACAAGGACCAGGCAGTCCGGCGCGCCATCCTGGGTCAAGCTCGACGATCTGCGGTCGGCGGCGGCGCGCGCGCAGTGCTGGCGGGTGGCGTGATGAGGCCCACCGGCGTGGCGGAGAGGGTTTGATGCCGCGTATATTTGACAATATCGAAACCGGTCTACTGCCCGCGCTCCGTCAGACACTTCAGATTTCCGAGCACGGAGATTTCTGCGTAGGGTACTTCAATCTTCGCGGCTGGAAATCGATCGACGATTTGATTTCCAATTGGCCGGGTGGATCAGGAAATCAGTGTCGACTCTTGGTAGGTATGCAGCGCCTTCCCCAGGATGAGTTGCGGATAGGCTTCGGCGCTGGATCTGAAGACCAAGCGCTCGACAACCAAACTGCGCAGAGGCTAAAGCGCAAGTTGGCGGAAGAGTTTCGAATCCAGCTCACGCTTGGAATGCCCAGTAACGCTGATGAAGCTGGCCTTCAGCGGCTAGCGGAGCAACTCAGGTCTGGCAAGGTATCGGTTAAATTATTCCTAAAGCATCCGCTTCACGCGAAGCTTTATCTCTTATTCCGGTCCGATCACAATAATCCAATTACGGGGTTTCTAGGTAGCAGCAATCTCACGCTGTCGGGGCTCTCGAAGCAGGGTGAGTTGAACGTCGACGTGCTGGACCACGACGCCACGGAGAAGTTGGCGAAGTGGTTTGACGACCGTTGGTCCGATCGCTGGTGCATCGACATCACCGCAGAACTGATCGAAATCATCGAGGAGATTGGGCGCGCGAGGAGACGCTCGACCCCTACATGATCTACGTGAAGATGGCCTACCACCTTGCCCAGGAAGCACGCGCGGGCCTGAGCGAGTTCCGAATTCCGCCGGAGTTCGGCAAGCGGCTCTTCGCCTATCAAGAGGCCGCGGTCAAAATTGCGGCTCATCACTTGAACAAGCGCGGCGGCGTTCTGATCGGCGATGTTGTTGGCCTTGGCAAGACGTTGATGGCGACCGCGTTGGCCAAAATCTTCCAGGACGATCACTTCACAGAGACGCTGATTATTTGCCCGAAGAACCTCGTCACGATGTGGGAGGACTATGTTTCCGAGTATCGGCTGATTGCAAAAGTTCTCGCCGTAACGCGGGCTACGCGCGAGCTACCTGAGCTTCGACGCTATCGTGTCGTGCTGATTGACGAAAGCCACAACCTCCGGAACCGCGAGGGGCGCAGATATCGTGCAATCCAGGAATATCTTACGGAGAACGAAAGCCGTTGCATCCTGCTCTCGGCGACGCCCTACAACAAGACCTACGGCGATCTTTCCAACCAGTTGCGACTCTTCGTTCCTGAAGATCGTGACATCGGCGTTCGGCCCGAGCGTTTGCTTCAGGATATCGGTGAAACCGAGTTCGTCAGACGCCACCAATGCCCGGCTCGATCCCTCGCTGCATTTGAGAAAAGCACTTACACTGATGACTGGCGCGAACTCATGCGCCTCTACATGGTGCGTCGGACGCGCACGTTCATCCAGGACAACTACGCCAAGACCGACCCGGCGAACGGTCGCAAGTTCTTGACGTTCGAAGACGGGTCGCGCTCCTATTTCCCAGAACGGGTCCCGCGCACACTTCGGTTCAAGATCGACGACAAGGATACCGGCGACCAATATGCGCGGCTTTACGCCTCACCGGTCGTGGACGCGATCAACCTTATGCACCTGCCGCGCTACGGCCTGGGCAACTACGTCGCTCCGAAGCCGCACAAACCACCGACGCCGAGCGAGGCGAAGCAGCTCGACGATCTTTCTCGCGCGGGCAAGCGCCTGATGGGCTTTTGCCGCACCAACCTGTTCAAGCGCCTTGAAAGCAGCGGCGAAGCGTTCCAGCAATCCTTGGAGCGCCACGTTCTGCGGAACTACATCTTCCTGCACGCCATCGAGAACAATCTTCCTTTGCCGCTTGGCACGCAGGATGCCGGGCTTCTGGACACCGCGAACTACGACGAGGATGTCGACGATCAGAGCGCCGACGCCGAATTGTTCTCCGAAGGGGAAGATGAAAATCATCAGGACGCTGAAGTGCTCGACTTGCGCGATGAGGCGGCCTTTCGCGTGCGGGCGGCGGAAACGTATCGGCTCTATACGGCCCAATACAAGAAGCGGTTCAAATGGCTACGCCAGGACCTTTTTGTCGCGCAACTGAAAAAGGATCTGACAACCGACAGCGCGCAGCTTCTCAAGATTCTCGACGATTGCAGTCAATGGGACCCCGCGAAGGATACCAAGCTCGCCTCCCTGATCGATCTTCTCACCAAGAAGCATCCCAGGGAAAAGATCATCATCTTCTCGCAGTTCGCCGACACGGTTCGTTATCTAGAGCGGCAGCTAAAGGGCAGCGGCCTTAAGTCGATGGCCGCGGTTTCAGGCGAGACATCGGACCCGACCAGTTATGCATGGCATTTCAGCCCCGGGAGCAACAACAAACGTGATAAGATCAGGCCCGACGAAGAGCTACGCGTCCTGATAGCCACTGACGTGCTCAGCGAAGGCCAAAACCTTCAGGATGGCGCGATTATCGTGAATTACGACCTGCCCTGGGCCATTATCCGCTTAATCCAGCGCGCGGGCCGCGTTGATCGCATCGGGCAAAAGGCCGAGCAAATCCTCTGCTATTCCTTCTTGCCGGCTGACGGCGTGGAACGTCTGATCCAATTGCGTTCGCGCGTTCGCCAGCGGCTAAAGGAAAACGCCGAAGTGGTCGGAACCGACGAAGCCTTCTTCGAGGATGAAGGCGAGCGTCAGGAGCTCGCCGATCTCTACAATGAGCACGCAGGCATTCTTGACGGCGAAGCGGATACCGAGGTCGATCTCGCCTCCTACGCGTATCAGATCTGGAAGAACGCGATCGACGCCAACCCGGCTTTGCAGAAAGCGATCCCGGAGCTTCCGTCGGTCGTTTATTCCACGAAGTCGTACACACCGCAGGACGGGCGCCCCAACGGAGCGCTTGTTTATCTGCGCACCGCACAAGGCAACGACGCCTTGGCCTGGGTGGACAAGGATGGCGCGAGCGTCACCCAATCGCAGTTCGAAATTCTGAAAGTCGCGGCGTGCGAGCCGAATACGCCCGCATTGCCGCGGCAGGAAGAACACCATGCAATGGTCGCCAAAGGCGTCGAGCACATCGGCGCCGAGGAAAAGCAGGTCGGCGGACAACTAGGGCGACCATCCGGCGCCCGTTTCCGGACCTACGCGCGTCTCAAGCGTCATGCCGACAAGGTGACGGGAACGCTGTTCGATTTGCCCGAGCTCGGCAAAGCCATCGAGGAGATTTACCGCTTCCCTCTGCGCCAGTCGGCAACCGACACCTTGAACCGTCAGATGAAGGCGGGGATCGGCGATGACAAACTGGCCGAACTGGTTTTGGCGCTACGCGAAGAGGGTAGGCTTTGCTTGATTCAAGATGAAGAACACTTCGGCGAACCGCAGATCATCTGCTCGTTGGGGCTTGCGTCTCAGTCGGCGTTATGAAGGGGCATGGTATGCACTTCAACGCCGATAATGCCAAGAAGCTGCTAGAGCAATTTGAATTCGCCAAACTGTTCGTCGAAGAGCTGGGGTGGGATTGGCACAATGCCGACCTGCCCGTTGCAATCTCCGGCACGACGTTTGCGCTGAGAGCTGTCGCCGAAAAACGCGGGATGGCAGCCTGGGTTTGCCAGGCACCCGCCGGACAACAAATCCCTGATCGCGCCATGCGAAAGAGGATCGAGCATCAGGTTGCGAAGACCACGCTTGAGCACCTGATCATCTTTATCGACACCAAGCGCGCCGAGCAAATCTGGTGCTGGGCGCGGCGCGAATCTGGCAAGCCAGCCTCGATTCCCGAGCACTTTTGGTACGCCTCGTCCGGCAATCGCGGCTTCCTGCAAAAGCTGGGAGCGATCGCTTTCTCACTGGCCGAAGAGGATAGCCTCACGCTTGTCGATGTGACGGCGCGGGCTCGCGCCGCCTTCGATGTGGAGCGCGTCACCAAGCGGTTCTACGACCAGTTCAAGGCCGAGCACAAAGCCTTCCTCGACTTTATCAGCGGGATCACCGATCTGGCTGATCGCGAATGGTATGCTTCGCTGATGCTCAACCGCCTGATGTTCATCTATTTCATGCAGCGGAAGGGGTTTCTGAATGGCGAGCGCGACTACCTGCGTGATCGGCTCGCACGTTGCCAGCGGGAAAAAGGGCAGGACAAATTCTATTCCTTTTACCGCTATTTCCTGCTCCGACTGTTCCATGAAGGGCTCGGCGGAAAGTCACGGAATCCCGAACTCGACAATCTGCTCGGTCGCATTCCCTATCTGAACGGCGGCCTGTTTGAGAGGCATCTGATCGAGGAGCGCTGCCAGGACATCAGGATTCCGGACGAAGCTTTCGCGCGCATCTTTGCCTATTTCGACCGCTACCAATGGCATCTCGACGAACGTCCACTGCGCAACGACAACGAAATCAACCCAGACGTTCTCGGCTACATCTTCGAGAAATATATCAACCAGAAGCAGATGGGGGCCTACTACACGAAGGAGGACATCACCCAGTATATCTCGAAGAACACGGTGATCCCCTCCCTGTTCGCCGCCGCGAAAGCCAAATGTAAGGTGGCCTTTGAGAATCCGGGGCGGGCCGACGATCTGGGATCATTTGCGCGACGATCCGGACCGCTACATATTCACCGCCGTCAAATATGGCGTTGAAAGCACGCTTCCGGCCGAGGTCGCGGCTGGCATCGCGGATGTGTTGGCCGCACACAATGGAACCGCACGGCACCTGCCGAATTCGGTTTGCGAACGGAAATTTGGCGCGAGGTCGTGGCGCGCCGCACCCGCTACACCGAGGTCAGGGCGAAACTGGCCGCAGGTGAAGTCCGCGAGATCAACGATCTCATTACGCTCAATCTCGATATCCGGCAGTTCGCCCAGGACGTAATCGAACGCTGCGAAGGGCCGGACCTGCTCCGCGCGTTCTGGAAGGCGATCGAGGGCGTCACTGTACTTGATCCCACCTGCGGTTCTGGCGCGTTCCTGTTCGCCGCTCGAACCGCTCTACGAAACCTGTCTCGACCGGATGGAGGCTTTCGTAGCCGACCTTGAACGGTCGGCCGAAGGCCACGCGCCCAAGAAGTTCGAGGACTTCAAGGCGACGCTGACAAAGGTCGGCGCACACCCCAACGCGCGCTATTTCGCGCTGAAGAGCATTATACTGAACAACCTCTTCGGCGTCGATATCATGGAAGAGGCGGTCGAGATTTGTAAGCTGCGGCTTTTCCTAGAGCTCGCCGCTCAGGTAGAACCGGACACAATCAAGGAGAATCTCGGAATAGAGCCTCTGCCAGACATCGACTTCAACATTCGCGCAGGCAACACACTGGTCGGCTACGCGAATTACGACGAGGTCAAGACGGTTGGGGCAAGCAAACTTGACCTCGACAATGCGATGGAAAAGATCGGCGTTAGAGCGGCCGACCTGCAAGAAACGTTCGATTTGTTTCGGCGGCGTCAGACCGAGGGCGATGGGTCGGTCCCAGTGGAGCAAAAGCTGGAACTACGTCAGCGGCTCAAGGCATTAGAGGACGAACTGAACCACCATCTCGCCGCTGAACATGGCGTTAAGATCAGCGAGAAATCGATTTACGCTAAGTGGGTGAAGACACACCAGCCTTTCCACTGGTTTGTTGAGTTTTACGGAATTATGACCGCGGGCGGGTTTGACGTAATCATTGGTAATCCACCGTATGTTGAATATCCAAAAGTGCAAAGTAACTACCGCGTGCTGGGCTTTGTTACTCTCCCAACAAACAACTTATTTGCGCTGGTCGCGGAGCGATCGCGCGCACTTCTCAACCGTGTTGGACGCATTGGGCTGATTCTGCCTAATAGCAGCGTCTCCGCCGAAAAAATGCGACCATTGCAACAAATATTGCTCTCCAACGCTCGATGCTGGATCAGCAATTATGCGTGGCGCCCGTCTAAGCTCTTCGAGGGCGCAAATATGCTTTTGGCAATTTGGATTGTTTGCCAGGACAATCTGGGCGCGTGCTTTTCAACCCGCTATCACCGCTGGTCAGCAGAGTTTCGCGACCACCTTTTCCCCACGCTTCAATATTCAGAAGTCTCTGCGTTGGTTTCTGACTTTCGCATACCGAAGCTCCCCGATCAGGTTGCGGCGCGCATTTTCGAAAAATGCCGCACGTTGGCGGGAACTCACACCCTCAATCGCTTTGTCACGACGGGGCGCAACAAGCTCTATTATTTTCGTGCGGTGCTGTACTGGTTCAAGGTTCTCATTAAGCCCCCGGTAATGGAGGAAGACGGAATTCAAACACCAACAGGCGAAATGAAGGAGCTTGGATTTGATTCGAAGGCCGAGAGGGATGCCGCCCTGTGTTTAATGGCCAGCAACCTTTTTGCTATGAATTATGTAATTTGGTCGAGTTGCCAGGTCGTCAATTCTCCGGACCTTATGTTCCCCGTCAATTTGAAGACCCTCACGGATATCTTTGGCGAAAAAATTTCTGAGTTAGCCAATCACTTGATGAAAGATGTGCATGGTCGAAGCAAGATACAAACCAGGCAATACTCTGCGCGTAGCAGGACGTTCACGATGCGCAAGCAGTACTTCTTCTTCAAGGAATCCAAATCTATTATAGATGATATCGACCAAGTGTTAGCGCAGCACTATGGATTTACTGAACAAGAGTTAGATTACATCATAAACTACGACATCAAATACCGTCTTGGCCAAGAAGCCGAGAACGAGGAAGATGAGTGAGACAAAAGGCACATGCTCTACAATCTCGTGGCGCGCGTCACGATTGATATTTTCGCCGGTGCGGGCTTGACGCGCGCGAGGGGCAGCGCCCCTAAGAAAAAGGCCGCGGCCTGGCGCCAACTTTTGCACCTATGTTTTGCAACAGAAAACCTCTTTGAAATCAGTTGCATAATTCTTGCCGACCGTGCGAAAACTCTTGCCACAGACAGCAGATCAAGCGTTGAAAGCGCGCGATGGCGAATTTTGCGCATTCTAATCGAGAAAGCCGCCTATTGTGCACCTGACGCGCGCCCTCGAGGGTCATTGAACCCAAGATTGGGCCTCGTATTACGCTCTTTCACGCCGTCACGGCCGCCATCATCGCCTCGGCGCCGAGGATGCTGAGCGCCCGTCGCAGATTGTAGACGAGCGCCGTGAGGCTGAACTCAGCGCGCACGTTATCGAGGCCTCGCATCAGGAAGGCGCCCTGATTCATCCATTGCTTGATGCTGCCAAAGGGGTGCTCGACGATCTTGCGACGCCGGTCGAGAATCTCCGGCCTCGCCCTCAGCCGCTCCGCCATGCGATCGAGCGCGTCCTCGTCTTCGAGGCGCGAGACAGCGCGAACATCCTTCGTGCAGTGCGGGCGCAACGCGCAGGCGCGGCAGGCTTTTGCATTACCGTAATCGACTTTTTTCAATTCGCGCAGTTTGCCTTCGCGGATCGGCGTCAGCGCCTGCCCGGCGGGACAAATGTAGGCGTTCTGTTTCGCGTCGTAGCGGAATTCGTCCTTGCGGAAAAAGCCGTTCTTCACCGCCGCCCCGCGTTGCGGGCGCGGCACATGCGGCGTCAGGCCGGCTTCCTCGCAGGAAGCGATGTCCTCGGTCCTGAAATAACCCTTGTCGGCGACCACATCGATTTTTTTGACCTCAAGAATCTCCCGCGCCGGTCCTGCTGTGCATTGCAGCAGGCCCATGTCCAGAACATCGTTCGACACCGCCTGTTCCACGATCATCTTGTGCTTGGCGTGTTCCATGTCCCAGGCAAACAACTTGCGCAGATGCCATACGACCCAGCTTTCGGCAAGGCTTGCCAGGCACCTCGCGGATCTCTGAGTGTTCTGTCAGTTTGAGCACTGGACCAGCGCTCGACCAAAACCTTACCCGGTTTTCGCATTTTCCTGCCGTCCATTTGCGCGCCCCATGCGAGCATAGAAGACCCGCTTCACCAGTTCGGTAGTCACCAATGAACGCCGCCACTACCGCCAGCAGATATGCGAAATAGGCGGCGGGCGGATGCATGAATTCGAACCATTGCCCGATCACCGGCAGGAACGGCATTGCGAGGGTCAGCGCCGCAGTTCCAAACGTTTGCGCGGTGGAGGGAAGCGCCTATTTTTCGAGGTGCCCTGCAGACAGATAAACATTGTGCGAAGCTCGCTTACCTCCGTGCGCGGCGGATTTTTCTCCTTCGACTGACGCGCCCCTTGCACTAATGCATGAGGCAACCTAGATCTTAAGACCTATCCAGAAAGTCGTTGCGCTGGCTCCGAAGCTCGTTGGGACCCATTCCGGGCAAAAATTCGGCGCATCCGAAGAAGGAGCAGGGCAATGCACACTCAAATTTCGCGCTACCATGCGACCGCGTCTAAAGACGTCCTTGCGCGCTTGGCTTTGCAACGGGCGAGCATCATGCACTTGGTGGACCTGAAACGCGGGGGTTACTCCCCGTGTCGCACAGAATTGCGGATCGGCCGTCTCACCGATCGACCGATCTCCCGCCGATGCAAACCATTTGCTGAAAGAACTGCCGACTCCATATCAACCTGTACATGAACCGGCTCCTGAAGCACTGGCGGCTGACAGGGCGCTCGGAAGCATTCTCTGCGAAAGTTCGCCTCATCGATGACCGGGTCGAGCGCGATGACCCGCCGCACAAGCTCTAGTCGCACGGGCGTCTCTAGCAGCTCCGGCCTAGCCAGGGCCAACATTCCGGTAAATCGGCCCGTGATTGCGGCCGACAGGGCCGCGAATAACGCGGCGGGCTGCGCAGTATCATGGGAACACTGATGACCCTCCATTTTCCGAACGCAAGCCGAAATTACAATCCGACGCAGCGCTGCGTCTGCTTCTGGGGTCACGACTCCGCGTTCGAGGTATCTTTCCATTTGGACGAGGAAGCCCTTCGTAAGATAAGCCCCTATGTGGATCGCAACGAAGCGTCGTTGCTGCATGTGTTCGACGTCAATCGCGTCCGAATTCAGGAAGCCGCCAGCGTTGCGTATTCGCGGCGGCGGCAGAATTATCATCGACTGTCGGCGTCGGATTTATTGGAACCGGTCCATCGTGGAAGAAAACACGGCCGGACAAGCTGAGCATGGACGCCGACGGCAAGCATAGCGATCTGCCCAAGACAGCCGCGCCGGCGAGCTTGTGGCGCGGCCCTGACGTCAATGGAATGCTTTGTGCCATTGTCGTTGGTTCGCGATTTAAAGGCAACGAGTTGACCGGGTCACCTCTGTGGGGCAAGGACGCGATCCATCAATTGGACGCTTTCGATCCGGACACTGGCAAACCTCTGTCGATGAAGGTGACCGATCTCGGCGAAGAAGTCTTAACACGCCATGGTGTGCCCCGCCGGACCCATCACTACAAAATCGCCGATACGTTGACCGGTGAATTTGCTCGCGACGTCTGGTTCGACGGCGACGCGCTTGTGCGGACGAAGATTATCGGCTCCGACAATCGCACGACAGCATCGAGGCAATGAGCGGACGCCTCGGGATGAATAAGGGGCGGCTCACTTCGCTTGTTCGGTTGTCCTATCTCGGCCCTGAAATCGTGCGCGCGCTCCTCGCGGGCAGTGTCGGCGGCGGCATGCGATGAAGCCGCCGCCACTCGCCGCGCAGCTCGAAGATGGTCAATTCCGAAAGCCGCGCGAGCGCCTTTGCGATATCGATTGCCGCTTTGTTCATGTCAGCGAACGCGCCGCGTTTCGATGCGGTAGCGGCGAACGCCATCGTTGGGCTTCAAGGATGTTAGCGTAAAGCCGAGCTTCCCTTCACCGTGCCCGCCAGGAAACCGCGCACGCTGTGCTGCTGCCAGTCGGTCGCCTGCATCATCTCTTCGATGCTGGCCCCCTCGGCTTGACTCAGCAGGGTGAGCACGCGCTCCTGCTTGGTCACTCGCTCCGCCCTTGGTTCGTCAGCCTTCCTCAGCGTCTTGGCGGCGGCGACTTGCTCGGCCTTCGATTCAACAGATCGCGTCGGTTTCTTGGCGTTGGCAGCAGGA
>Ga0185299_10008422_pt1 | contig 10186 bp, 9 predicted proteins | sample PaiPotPPA55metaG_FD_128002 | JGI IMG/M metagenome (GOLD analysis project Ga0185299, IMG submission 128002) | Iron sulfur acid spring bacterial and archeal communities from Banff, Canada, to study Microbial Dark Matter (Phase II) - Paint Pots PPA... ...
GACTGATGTACACCTCGGCATGAGCTTCGCCGCAGTAATGCCGGACTCCGGCCGCGTTTGCGCTTTCAGAATTCCAACGGTAAACGGTAAGATCGGAGTCTCCACATCGAATCACGAACCAGTGGGTGGGACTCGCAGTCACGAGTCCACAGACCTCACACCTGAATTCCTGCAGCGTTGTCATGGCTCAGTCCTTATATATCAGCGGTTAGTCCCGCCCACTCGCGATCGAGGCTTGTCGGAGGTTTGGTGTCAGAATCGTGAGCTCGCCGACTTGTTCCCTCTTCGCGGTACCACGCAGGTGGGCGTGGTCCATCATCCAAACCTCCGGAATGATTTCACCGACCAGTTGTCCATGGCAGAAGATTCGCACCACCGAACTCTCAGAAACTACAATGCCCACCGCCTTGGTAACGGCGCTCATGTTGGCGGCGGCAATGTGACGGCTGCCGAGTCCCAACGGCACGTCCACTTGTGCGGCCACGGCGTCGAGGTAGCGGCACGCGGACAAGACGATGCCCTCGCGACTTACCACAAACCCACCGTCCAGTTGCGCCAATTCCTTGATGGTTCCACGGAGATTGAGATTGGTGACATGTCGCGAAGACTCAGGATGCCCCGACAACGGATCCAAAATCAATGGTCTAGATCTAGCGAGCACTGCATTCTCATCCCCGAGTGTGAATAGCGTGCCAACCCGCCTTCCCTCTCGACCTTCGCGAGCAATCTCGACTGCGAGCCCAATCAGGGACTCAAGAATGTCAGGATCATGATCTGTTACTTGGCAGAGAATACTCTCAAACATCCATCAACTCCTCGCCTCGAGTAGAGGCTCACGCAGTTCATGCCCGTTGCCTTGCCAATCGATTTCTGCGGGGCTTAAGGTTTTAGAAGAGACTTCCCGTAGCCAACAGGAATGGCGAAATTTGACCCGCCGAACTCACGCACCATGGCGAAGTTAATTCCTATCACCTTGCCCTCGTTGTTGAAAAGCGGACCGCCAGAGCCGCCTGATGTGGTTTGGGCATCATAGACAATCTTGTCCGGCAGCACGTCGCCGATGTGTCCTTGAGTGGTGGTAGGCCGGATTAGATGACGGCGGGCGAGTTCTTCGATCACCTGTTTCGGATCACCTTTGGATGCGGTCGCGATGGACTGGAGCGTCTCTGCGCCTGCTCGAGCCAGAATTGCATCAAGACCAGTAGGATATCCTAGCAGCACGACTGGCCCGCCCCTGACAGCCGAACCGCGGCTATCGGCAAGGGCTATTTGTTTGATCCCCATGTCTGAAACGCTTCCTTTCACCACAGCAACGTCCGCAGCAGATGAGATCTTCTCTGTGTTGACGGCAATGCCGTTGGTAATGCCGGGGAAATATGCTGTCATTTCAACGATCACCGGCTCAACCCCTTGATCGAGGATTTCCTTCAGATCATCATTCTCCCACCAAGGCTCGGCGACGTGATGGTTCGTAAGAATTCGTCCAGTGTCGGAGACGAGAAAGCCGGTGCCGAAAACATCCAGGTGCACTTCCGGACCATTCCCGGTGAGGCCCACGAGCGGATTGTTGTGTTCGTCTGTCTCAGGTACGCCGGTGCTCGTCACCCCAGCATAGCGCAGCCGCAATCCCGTAGTGTGTTCGCGGAAGGCAAGCGCAACGTGGATGAGGCACACGCTGGGTTCATAGGCCTGGATAATTCTCTCTGCAAACTTACCGTCGGTCTCCATCTTCTGAAGGCGGCTTTCTACTGCGGCCAATTGACTCTGCAAAACAGAAACGTTCTCTGTCTTGCTGGTTGCGATTTGCGATTTCAGGTCTTCGCTCTTCTTCTGAAGTTGAAGCTTTTGGGGATCGCCCGCCGGGGATGAACCGCGGTCACGGTCTTCAAGGGCCCGCCGCGAACGTTCCATCAACTGTTGTTCTGTCAGCACGCCTGTCTGGAGTCGAGTGATTGCCGCATAGACGCGGGTATTCTGTTCCTGGGTGCGACGGTAAAAGAAGAAAGAAACTAGGCCAGCAACGATAACTATTGCAGCAGTCGCCAGTCCGCCAACCCGAAGCGTCCGGCGTTCTTCGTTGACTGCTGTCACGACCCGCTGGGTAGCGTTCTGATTTTCCTCGGCAAGGCGCAGCCGCACTCGAAACTCGTCCGCGATGGACTTATTTCGCAGTTGCGAACGCACCCGCGACAGCAATTCGTGAGAGTCGAAAGGCAGCGACAGCGCATCGTCGGCTCCGAGATCCAGCCCCCGAGTGCGCTCGGCTGATCCTCCCGGAGATAGCATCACAACCCGTATGTCGTGCGTCTGCTCGGACCCTTTGATTTCAGAAAGAAGGTCACAACAATCGAGTTGGGGCGGATCAGCGCCCAGGACAACTATGTCAGGGTTGAAGGCGACGACTGCCTTCATTCCTCCCCGGTAGTCGGTCGAGACCTCATATCCCGCATCGCTCAACACCGACACGATGTGTTCTCTGAGACTATCGTCAGACTCCGCCACCAAGACTATCCCTGCTTTGTCGTTCATAACGCTCGCTTCTTAGGATGGTGCCAGATTGTCAGAAGATTCAATTCGGGGCGGATCGGCGTCCGCCCTTCCCCACCGTTTTCACCTCAGACTGGCCTACACGAATCAGGATCATGGTTTTGGAACACTCACCGCATAGCCAGAAATGTTCCAGCCGCTTGCTACCTGTCTTCGGATGCAAAACGAACTGATAAATCTTGCCATCACGCAAGTAGTGGAGTTCCCGCCTGCAGTCGGGATTGGCGCATTGGCTGATCATAGCGTTCCTTGTTCCATTCTTGTTACGCAGGTTGATTCACCACCCTTGCGAGCCCTCTTCGGTAGAGCAGTGTCGAGAATTTCGTCGATATTATCTGAGTTGGCGTCGAGGATTTGATCGAGGTACGAGCTGGCTTCAGTCCAAGACGGGATGTGCGACCTAACGAAAGTCGCTAATCCGGGTAGCCCATATCTCCTTTCTCCGCCTGAAGATGAATCGCGGGATCAATCACGTACTGTTGATGATCGACGGTGAGCACTCTTCGCCCGTACATCTTCACGTCCACGAAAGTCTCGTCACGGAAAGGAAGCCAAAAACCATCGATTCTTTGATATCGCCGGACAAAGTCAGCTCGATTGATCCAGAAGGACGGTCTTTTGGCAGGGTGGCCTGCGATTTTCACAACCGCGAAGTCCTCGGCGTCGATCCATATTTTCCCCTCAAACAGATACTTATCTTTACGTTTCGGAATGGCCTCTAGAACAAAGCAATGATACGGGCCGACTTCCTCTTCCCCAGCCAGCGTGAACCTATAGTTCGTGGTCGTGATCGCACTGTTGTGATGCTCTCGACCGGAAGATGTCTCGCTCTCGCTCTGGATCAGGCGATCAAACACAAGGTGACGCACGATACTCGATCCTTTTTCGGAGGTCTTGCTGAACGTTTTCTTGTCGGGCGCCCGATATTCCACGCGCACCACCGCCTGCGCAGCCACTTTCCCCTCGAGGTTTCTGATCTCGTACGTTCGGACCGCCGAGTACTGCTGCAGCTGTTGGCTTCGCAAGAGGTTGCGCTGAAGCATTTGTGCGACGACGTCGTCGCCGGTCAGACCAACCGGAGCCCTGGCACTCGATAAAGCCATCTCCGGCGCCATCTGGCCCGCGTCGTCTTGACTCGCCGCAATTGGCGCCGCCGAAACCGCCCCCAAGATGAACGCGAGCACCACCAGTCCTTCAATTCGTCCAAAGTGTGCTGTCATAACCTCTGAGCTCTCCTCCTTTTCTTATCTTTCCGTGGGTGTGCGCCATGGTTTCAGTCGCCGAAACTAAGAATGAAGCCATCCACGCGGCGCTGAAAACCGGTGAACTTGCCAAAGAAAGGCGAAGCGTCGTTGTTGTACACGTCATGAAAATTGCCATGATTTGTGAGATTGATCGAATAGAGGCCTACCCGCACTTTGTGCCGGCTCCCATGTTCCGTGAAAGGCATATGCATGTGAAAGTCCCTGTAAATCTGCGCGTCGAGCGAAAAGAACGTGGGAAAGCGCTGGCCATTCGGCAATCCTGCGTAATTCTGCAGCACGTCCACGTTGGAGTATGGAAAGCCGGTATGAACGTCAATGACGGGACTCACCGTCAGCGACCACGGAAGATGGAACACTCCCCAGCTGACCACTCGATTAGGGACGTCCGAAGGCAGGATGCCCGAAACATTGGGGCGAATGACGGGCTGCTCGAAGGGAAGGAAAATGTTGGATACGGTATTCATATCTCCGCGTGCCCGGCTCCAGACGTAGGAAACATTCAGGTCAGAGTGCCGAACGGGTTGGAAGTGTAGCGTGGCTTCGAATTCATGATAGTTCGCCGTACCCGTATTGAAGAGGCCTAACAGACCGTCACTTCCGAAAACATCCGGCACGGGATTCACGATGAAAAGATTGCGTGTCTGGCTGTAAAGCCAGCTAACGCGAAGGGTTGCGGTAGACCACAATTGGCGGTCGACTTCGATGTTGCCTACGAAACTGCGGGGGCTGGAGCTGGGTGCGGATTGTACACGCGAAGCAAGAGGACCGGCGCCATTTCCGACGTAGGCGTTGTGATAGAGAATGGGTGCTCCTGTAGGATTTCCCATACCGTCAAAAATGCTCACGGTGCGCTGCGGATTGCGAGCAAAGCTTGCCTCCAGTAAGGAAACGTGGTCGTAAAACAGTCCTGCTCCCGCCCGAAAAATGGTTTTCTGATTTTTCCCAGGCGAATACGCCACGCCAACCCGTGGCCCGAAGGCCGCAGTCCTACCCACAGTCTCGCTGGTGAGGCGACCGCCCAGGGAGATCGCCAGGTGCTCGTTGCACGTCCATTGGTCCTGGATGAACTCTTCCACATCCGTGGCCGAAGCGTTCAGTAGTCCGTTGCTCGTGAAACCGATTTCCTCGGCAAGCGTGCCGTCTTGCCTTAACAATTGGACGGGATGCGACAAACTGTTTCCGGCATAAGACCTGTGTGTAACGTCCGCGCCAATTTTCAGCTCATGCCGCCCAAGCCACTTTTTCGGCGCAAACTGAAACGTTGGATATGCTTCGAACTGATTGGCAGCCCTCGTCCAGGAGTCAAAGAAATTCCCGCTCCAGCCTTCCGGATTGATCAGCATATCCGCCGATCCCTGGCCATGGGCGTTGCTATCAAACCGTGTGTACCGGAAAGCAATCTTGAGCAATGCGCCCGAGTTGAAACTATAAAGGTCCGAGACGCCTGCCGAGACACCTTTCTGGTTGTAGTCCGAGGACGCGGTCTGCGGCACCAGCGCTGAGATGTTGGCGAACTCCGTGCGCATTGGAAAGACGTTGATGTCCGCGCTTAACAGGTGGTGAGGCGACAGAATGGCCTGCATGCGAGTAAAGGAATTGAAACCCTGGGTCTTGATTTCGTTTTCGGGCCACACCAGCCCGCGCACCGGGTCTCTTATGACGTCGTACTCGAACACTTCAGAGAAGTTCACTTTGCCAGCGCTAAGGGGACCCCCGAAAGAAACCCGAGGCGTCGCTCGTGATACGCCTACGATGCGGTCATTTTTGCCGCGCAGGCTCACGTTGAAGTCTTTGACTTTGTAGAACCAACCGCTAGGCGGGGGGATGGTTTCGATTCTCGTCAGGCCCCCGGAAAAACCTCCGTTCTCGGCGCTGAAAGGCGTCTTGTCAACGGTGACCGTCTGAATGGCGTCGATCGGTACAGGAATTGAAAAGGCCCCAGTCACGGGATCGACAGTCTTCGCAGAATCCACCTCCAACATTCCTTGATTCTCGGACGTGCCTCTGACGCTCAGTTTCCCGTCCAGGCCACGGATCACGCCTGGAACGAGAGGAAGAGCGTCCCGGAACTTCTGTTGCGCTAGTGGCAACGTCTCCAGCTGTGCGTTGGTGACGGTTGAAGCGGGAGAAGAGCTTTCCGATGAAACCGGTGTGGTTTGCTCCTTCACCTCGACGTTTTCTACGACGGTGTCGAGCGTGAGAGCGACGTCGAGCACTGACGTTTCATTCGCGCCCAGCACAATAGGTCCAGCAAACGGCTTGAACCCATGCTGGTTCACGCGGAGGGTATATCTGCCTTGCGGCAACTTCGTGAATTCGTAACGCCCTTCGGAATCCGTAGTGGTCACAACAGCAGGTTGCGAATCCCCACCGCCTCCTTTCAGTTCAACCTGGATACCCTCAAGCCGGCTTTGTTCTTCCTGCTGCAGCGCCGTCACCACGCCCCGGATGGTTCCCATCGCGATTTGCGGCGGGTTTCCCTGAGTCGCCTGCCCGCGCGCGCCAGCGGCGGAAGCGCTCACAACAAGAGTCAACAACAAACTCAAGTAGTGGTTGCGCCGGAAGGCTCCCCACGGTCTGTGCAACTCGAACTCAGACATACAACAACCCGTTTCCTTCTGTCTTAACAATGCAAATGCAAGGCCAGAAGACTGTATCTTCACGAAACGCGACGAATCTCTAATTGACTGAATCAACAAGCGGTCTCCGAAAAAATAAAGTCGAAGGACAAACGGAAATGGATTCAAGTGTCACAAAAGCTCGTCACGTGTCGAGAAAAGTGTCGACAGTTCCGACATTTCCGACACTCCTCAACGGATCGCAGTCTCACAAAGGTCAGACTCTTCTCTCTTCAATCAGTTGTCGTGCTCTCGATTGGAAAGTGTCTTTGGCACACGCAGTGCACTCTGCGGTGGGATGGAACGAGATCAGACGCTTGAGGATCGCGGGAAACTGACCATCCACACGGGAGTTCAACGAGAGGTCGTTCTCGCTCAGGACTTCCCCCCAATGTGGCATGAAGAAATTGCCGTTGCACACCCGTGCCGAAACCGTCTGAGTCTGGCAAGAGAGATGCAGTGCCTGCACCGAGAAGAGGAGATTCGATGGCAAGTTTGACCTCAGAACCGGTTCAATCTTTACCAACTCTACCGACGCAGCCGTTTCGGCTGGATGTGCCTCTGCACAACCTATTGCAGAGGCCCCCTGATCCCTCCCCCCCGCTGGCGAGGGTGGAGCACGCGCCCCGGACTTCACTCGCTCTGCCCTCGCCAGTCTTTCCGCAGCACCCCGCTCTTATGCACGAACTCGATGCCGCCGATATCGCGGAGCACGATACCGTCCTCCAGACCGGCAAGCGGCACTGGCCTGCGTCCAAGGTCATGAAGACCATGCGGGGCTGGATGGTTCCATATCTCAAGTCACGGGTGCTGCCAGGCGAGTTTCAGCCGATCATCGCCTACCTCTTTACCGAATGGAAATGCAATCTGGACTGTCATTACTGCTGGTCGTACGACAATCGCGTCAAAGGCATGACCGAGGATACAGCGCGTCGCGCCATCGACTGGCTGGAATCGACTCCGTGCCGCGTGCTCGCACCAACTGGCGGCGAGCCGCTCATCCGCCCGGACTTCGTTCATAAAGTAATCTATTACGCCGCGAAGAAAGACTTCTGGGTGTACCTGGCGACCAACGCACGGCTCCTGCGTCCAGAAGTTACCGATCGCCTCGCCGACGCTGGCATCGCTACGGTGAACTTCGCCGTGGATACGATCAAGGAAAAGCCGGGACTCCCGAAAGCGTTTGAGCACGTGCGCAAGAACTTCGACTACCTTGTGCGGCGACAATATCGCTACGGCTATACCGTGTTTTTCAACACCAACATCTGCCGCCCCAACATCGATGACGTGAAAGAGCTCGCCACCATCGCGCACGAAAATGGGATCTCCATCACCTTTCACGTCAACGAAGCTCCGATGATGGAGCAGGAGCACTTTAAACATCTTCACGAAAACGACACCTACATTCGGCCGCAAGACTTTCCTGTGGTGGACGAACTTCTTGACTGGCTTATCGACAAGCAGCGTCAGGGTTGGAAAATGGTTGATTCGATTCCCCGTTTGCAGAACATGAAAGGGTTCATGCGCGGCGGAGGCGAGCACTGGGGGTGCCGCGCGGGACAGAACTGGCTGATTATTCGAACCAACGGGACACTTGCTCCATGCTTTCCCATGTACAACGCAAACTACGACTGGGGCACCGTCGGCAATCAGAAGTTCGATGTCCAGCAACTCTCGGATATGAAAAAGGGCTGCGAGCCGAATTGTTTTTCGACACTGGGGTACAACGTCGCTTACTGCTACAGCTCTGCTCGCGTGATGAAGTGGCTGTGGAAGCAGGCCTTGAACGGTTTCCAGGGTGCAACGGGAAGCTTTGAATAGTTCGTCCGAACAATGCAAAGAAGGGCTGAGAAGGTCGATGTCACAACCTGAACCGATTTCACTGTTACTGCAACGGACCGTGGAGGTCCCGTTTCAAACCTACAAGCGGAGTCAGGCGGCTCTTGCTCGCCATCGTCTCTACCCTCTGACCGTCTTCTACACCTTCTATGCGATTCTCGTATCGACGATCGCGTTTTCGACAACGCACACTTGGACAGCAGTGGCTTTCTTCTCGGCAGGTTGCGCGACCTGGACGCTCGTCGAATATCTCTTCCACCGCTATGTTTTGCATGGCCGTTTTCCGCCAGGCAAAGGCATCGTCCGCCGGTTTCTGCATGAGCGGCTCGATCCTCTCCACTGGGATCATCACAGGCGGCCCTTCGATGGAAGTCACATCAGCGGTGAGCTGAAGGACATTCTGCCTTTGTTTTTTGTTGCAGCGCCCGTCAGCTTTCTATTTCCCGTCTATACCGCGCCCGTCGTGCTTGCCGGCGTGGTACAGAGCTACGTCAGCGAAGAGTGGCTGCACTACGCGCTGCATTTTTCGAATTCCAGGTTCCCCCTCTTTCGGCGGATGAAGAAATATCACCTGTACCACCACAACCCCCGTGGGATCGAGAAGGGCTTTGGCATCACCACTCGGCTCTGGGACGGCGTGTTCGATACTCGATTCCCGGAAGCGGTGCGCCGATCCCTGAGCAAGAACTGAAATGAAGCACGACGGCTTTGCTCTCATAACCGGCGCCTCCCGCGGCCTTGGAATGGCGTTCGCCCGCGCGCTCGCAGAACGCGACTACAATCTGGTTCTCGTTGCTCGGTCCGCGGAACCTCTCCACGCATTGGCGAACGAATTGCGCCGGTCAACGCCGGCCTCCGTGATCGCTATACAGGCTGATCTCTCTTTTCCCGGGGCAGTCCAAATCCTGACGGAACAACTGTCAAATGGCGAGATTCCAATCGACTTACTCGTCAACAATGCCGGCTTTGGTCTCCGCGGGGAATTCCGCTGGCTCTCCATTCGTCGGCAACTCGAAATGCTTCGCCTCAACAACGAAGCTATTGTCGAACTCACCTACAGCCTCCTGCCGAGAATGTTGGAGCGACAGCAAAAGGGCATCATCAACATCTCCTCGACTGCAGGCTTTCAGCCTATTCCCTTTGCAAGCGTCTATTCGGCAACTAAAGCCTTTCTGACCGCGTTTTCTCTGGCCCTGGAGCAGGAGTTGCGCAGCGCCGGTGTAGCCGTCGTCACCGTCTGCCCCGGAAGGCTCTATAAGAATGGGACTGACGAATCGGAGCAGCGCGCCCCGGGAAAATGGGCTGGCATTTATCAGAGTCCGGACGAGGTTGTCGAGGATGCGCTCCGAATGCTTGCCAACGGCGGCGGTCTGACGGTTCCCGGAGCTCTCAATAAGTTCAGCGTGTTCGCACAGCGTTTGATTCCCCGGAGTCTTGTGCCCAGGCTGGTCGCCAAATTTTCAAAGGCATGATCCACGGCCATGCTCACGAGCCTGCTGGGTCCGCGCTCATGATTATTTGCCGGCTCAATCGGATCTACACAGGAGAATCATGAATCAAACGCTAAGCTCCTGAAGGCATTTCTCTTAGCGGCTTCGAATTCTTCCTTCTATCCCTGCGCCAAGGTTTCTGGCGGTTTCCAACGCTTGCGCTGCAATCGCCGTTCCTCTCGCTTTTTTGGGCGGCACGGCGGTCGCCCAATCTTGCAAGCTGGAGACGCCGGGCAGGGGTTGTCGAGCTCCTCGGAACCCGATTTACCAAGTCACGAGGGCTACGACATTTTGTCGAAGCCTTCTGCCTCCACGTGACATCAGAACAAACATATCCACGAACTGGGTACTCGTCATTTCGTCCGAGCGGTGGTTGAAACAGTTCGTGGTCAACGGTCGTAACGGACTTCTATGAGTCCCTTGTGAG
>Ga0185299_10008423_pt1 | contig 10184 bp, 8 predicted proteins | sample PaiPotPPA55metaG_FD_128002 | JGI IMG/M metagenome (GOLD analysis project Ga0185299, IMG submission 128002) | Iron sulfur acid spring bacterial and archeal communities from Banff, Canada, to study Microbial Dark Matter (Phase II) - Paint Pots PPA... ...
CGGTGGCCCGGATCGGAAACTAGCGGCATTCCGGCATCAGACACCAGGGCGATCCTGGCGCCTTGCTCGAGCGCGACAACCAGCTCCGGGGCGCGAGTCATCTCGTTGTGCTCGTGGTAACTCACTAACGGCTTTTCGATCTGGTAGTGGTTCAGTAGTTTCGAGGTGTGGCGTGTGTCTTCGCAGGCGATCTGATCCACCTCCTTCAAAATTCGCAAAGCGCGGAAGGTCAGGTCTTCGAGATTCCCAATGGGCGTGCCCACCAGGTAAAGACAGCCGGCAGCGCTCGTAGGCGCGTCGAGGATTTCGCCGTTTGTCGAGACATCGGAGGACACTTGGTCCACGTTGGATTGCACAACTTTCTTGCCGCTCATGGCTTCGAGTCTATCATGCGCTTCCGGAAGCGTACTGCCACGCATGTTATAATGTGATTTCTAATTCAGTGAGGAGACTTCTGTGCCGCTGTACGAATATGCTTGCTTGAAGTGTGGCCGCCACAGCGACAAAATCGAGCCGGTGGCCGGTCCACATCTGAAAAAATGCCCGCATTGCGGCGGCAAAGTGGAATCGGTGATCACCGCGCCAGCTATTAAATTCAAAGGATCAGGCTGGTATATCAATGATTACGCGGCTAAGCAAAATGCCGGCGAAGGGAAAAAGTCCGAAGGGGCGGCGGGCAATTCGAACGACTCAAAGGAATCATCGTCGAAGGAAGCTGGCTCCAAGGATTCCGGTTCGAAGGAATCTTCTTCCTCAAAAGATTCCTCCGATAAGGACAGTGGCTCCAAGGATTCGTCTTCTTCGAAGGACTCCAAAGAGAAAAAATCCCCCGCGAAAAAATAATAGCGTTACGTGCCAGTGATCACATTCTGAAAATTACAGAGCTGCGGCAATTTCTAGGTTAGTTTCAGTGACTTCAAATATGCTTTGAAGCCGGCTCCTAGTTCTTCGTTTTGAAGAGCCAACTCCACCGTAGCGATCAAAAATCCTAATTTATCGCCGGCATCGTAGGAAACGCCTTCATAGATATAGGCCCACAGACCCTGCTGTTGAGCCAGGATACGCAAACCGTCGGTAAGTTGAATTTCCCCACCAGAGCCCGGCTTGGTTTGCGCCAAGTATTCGAAAATCTCCGGAGGCAAAACGTAGCGACCGGTGATGGCGAGATTTGAAGGCGCGTTCTCGGGCTTCGGTTTTTCAACGAGATCTTTTATGCGCAGCAAGCGCGCGCCAAAAGGGGGCTGTGGAGCCGGCTCGGCATTCACAATGCCGTAGAGATGCGTTTTGTTTTTGGGTACTTCTTCGACGGCGATGGCGCCCACCCCGGTGGCTTGGTATACATCAATCAACTGCTTGGTCGCGGGATTTTTTCCGGGGATCAACACATCTCCCAAAAGCACGGCGAAAGGTTCGTCGCCCACCAAATCGCGCGCGACCAGGACGGCGTGGCCTAGTCCGAGCGGCTCTTTCTGGCGGGTGTAGCTGATCTGCACCATGTCGCTGATGCTGCGCACCAACTCCACCTGGTCCGTCTTGCCCTTATCCTCAAGAAATTTTTCCAGCAGCGGGGAGGAATCGAAGTGGTCCTCGATGGAGCTTTTCCCTCTACCGGTGACTATGATGATGTGTTCGATGCCTGCGGCGACGCATTCTTCGACTACGTATTGAATTTGCGGCTTGTCCACTACAGTGAGCATTTCTTTGGGTTGCGCTTTGGTGGCGGGTAGAAAACGGGTGCCAAGTCCGGCGGCGGGTAAAACGGCTTTGCGGACCTTCTGATGTTTTTGTCGGGAATTCTCTGGAGACTTTGTGGCGGCGGAAGATTTATCGATGGTCATAAGGTTTCATGAAAGTAGCTGCAGGCGTCGGGATTTGTCAATCCGACCGTCACTGTAGAAGAATAGATAAGCATCAGCAGAGAACAAGGTTATGCGCACGCGCATTCTGGGAATTGAATCGTCCTGCGACGAAACGGCAGCCGCCGTGGTTGCCGACGGTCTAGAAGTACTGTCGAATGTGGTCGCCTCGCAGATCGAGATTCACAAAAAATATGGTGGCGTGGTGCCGGAGCTGGCTTCGCGGGAACACTTGCGGCAGATCGTGCCGGTAGTCCGCGAGGCGCTCGCGCAAGCCAACATGCGGCTTGCGGAAGTGGATGCCATCGCGGTCACGCAAGGACCGGGACTGGTGGGAGCTTTGCTGGTCGGTATTACTTATGGAAAGACGCTAGCCGCGGCGCTGAAAAAACCGTTGATACCGGTCAATCATCTTGAGGGGCATGTGCATGCGGTTTTTCTGGAAGCGCACCGCGTTGGTCGCAAGGTTAAGTTTCCCGCGGTGTGCTTGATCGTTTCTGGGGGGCACACTGTTCTTTACGAAGTGACTGAGACGCAGAGTCACGAAGCAGATGAGTACAAGTCTCTGAGCTACCGGAAAATTGGGCAAACTCGGGATGATGCGGCAGGCGAAGCTTACGATAAGGTCGCGAAACTTTTGGCGCTGGGTTACCCGGGAGGGCCGATCCTCGATCGCTTGTCCGGTGTAAGCAATGGTGGAAACAACGGCGGAGCACCTCCGGTGAGATTTGGGCCAACAAAAATGAGAGGCAATGCGCTGGATTTCAGCTTTAGCGGTTTGAAGACTGCGGTGCTTTATCATCTGCGCGAACATCCGGAATATTCGGAAGCAATTGGCGTCCGGCAAGACGCCTTGGAACGCGGAGACAATAGCTTTGAAAAACTGCTCCCGTTATGCGACGCGCAGACGTTGGCATTGGTCCAAGAATTTCAGAGATCGGTGGTGCGGACACTAGTGGAGCAAACCATGGCTGCGGCCGAAGCTATTTCTGCGGAGTCGATACTTGTGTCTGGCGGTGTAGCCGCCAACAGCGAGCTACGCGCCGCATTTGAAAAACGCGCTGCCTCATCCGGCATGGAAGTGTTTTTTCCGAGCCGCGCACTTTCTACGGATAACGCGGCGATGATTGCCGCCGCCGGGTATTCACGTTTCCGGGCTGGCCTGTTGGGCGACACTTCCCTCAATCCGGATCCGGCGCTCATCCTCAAATAAGTAACTGCACATAACATAAGCGAGGAATGCATAAAGAGAGCCGCCCTCGGGCGATTGGTGAAGTACGTTTAGCTACGGAAGAATGCTACGCTTTCGGGCAATGAGCACACCTCCAGGAGCGCCACCAAGTGCGCCGCGTAAGGCGCGAGCACTACGTGCTGCCACGGGGCAAGCGACGACGGACCGGACGACGCCCGCAGTGCTTACCAGCCGCGATAATCGATGGTTGAAACAATTTCGCATGGCGCTGCGCGGAGGAATTCCGACGGAGTCGGGATTCGTGGGTGTGGAGGGCGTGCGACTGGTCGAAGAAGCGTTGCGCTCGGGAAGCCGCATCGATGCGGTGCTGTTCAGCGAGACGGGCGCGCGATATCGCGAGCGGCTGGCGCCGTTTATTGGGCGACCGGAAATTGCGTTTCCAGTGTTGCAGACGACCGACCGACTTTTTGAGGGACTAGCGGACACCGAGCATCCGCAGGGAGTCGCAGCGCTAGTGGAGCCGCGAGTTACGACGTTTGATGATTTGGTGCGCGCGCCGGAGGGGGTTTGTTCTCCGCTGCTAGTAGTGTTGGCCGGAGTGCAGGATCCCGGAAACGTGGGAACGATTTTGCGTACGGCGTCGGCGTTTGGTGCTACGGGCGCGGCGATTTCTGCGTCGGGACAAAGTGGGACGGCGAATCCGTTTTCGCCCAAAGCGTTGCGGGCGTCTGCGGGAGCTGCGCTCCACCTTGCGGTTTTGTCGGGGACTCCGTTGCCGATTTTGATGACGCAATTGAAAGTGGCGGGATTCCGGATGCTGGCGTCCAGCGTGCACGAACCTGAAAGCGGAGAGCAGCCGCTACTGGCTCCGTGGGAAGTGGATTGGTGCCAGGCTTCCGCGTTGCTCGTGGGCAACGAAGGGTCGGGGCTTCCGGTAGAAGTGGAACGCAGCGCGGACGCGCGCATACGAATACCGATGGCGAGCGGTGTGGAGTCCCTGAACGCCGCAGCTGCCGCGGCAGTGTTGTTTTATGAAGCGGCACGGCAGCGCAACTCCGTGCGCACGCGGAACATCCAAGAGCCGTGAGCCTATTCAACAAAATACCATTGGGGCCGGGCGGGAACTCGCTGGAGTCGGACGTGCCCGCAGCGCACCAGCCATTGGCGGAGCGCATGCGTCCGCGCACGCTGGACGAATTTATCGGGCAAGAGAAACTGCTGGGACCGGGCAAGCCGCTTCGCACACAAATTGAAAATGACGATATCGGTTCGATGCTGCTGTGGGGGCCGCCGGGGTGTGGGAAGACCACGCTAGCGAGATTGATTGCGCGGCTGACGCGATCGGAATTTGTATCGTTCAGTGCGGTCCTGGCGGGGATCAAGGAAATTAAAGAAGTGATGGCGGTTGCGGAGCGCAAATCGCGGTCGGGGCACCGAACGATTGTGTTCGTGGACGAGGTGCACCGATTTAATAAAGCGCAGCAGGATGCGTTTTTGCCGTATGTCGAAGCGGGACACATTACGTTTATAGGCGCGACGACGGAGAATCCTTCGTTTGAGGTGATTTCGCCGCTGTTGTCGCGGACGAAAGTGTACATTCTTGCGGCGCTGCCGACACCTTTGATCGCGGAGCTATTGCGGCGCGCGCTGTTGGACAAAGAGCACGGGCTGGGAAACGAACAGTTTGAGGCCAGCGATGATGTGCTGATGCGCATCGCTTCGTTTGCGAATGGCGACGCACGGTCGGCGTACAACACGCTGGAACTGGCGGCGCGCAGCGCGATACGGGACCGGGACGGGGTGCTGTCCATTACACCGCTGCTGCTTGAAGATATTTTGCAGCGTAAGTTGTTGCGGTATGACAAGGCCGGAGAAGAACATTTCAATTTAATTTCGGCGCTGCATAAGTCGGTGCGTAATTCGGATCCGGACGCCGCGTTATATTGGCTGACGCGCATGCTGGAATCGGGCGAGGATGCGTTGTACCTGGCGCGGCGGTTGGTGCGCATGGCGAGCGAGGATATCGGGCTGGCGGAGCCTGGCGCGCTGGCGGTGACACTGGCGGCCAAGGATGCGTTTGATTTTCTGGGTGCGCCGGAAGGTCATTTGGCGCTGGCGCAGGCGGCGGTGTATTTGTCGTTGGCGCCGAAGTCCAATGCGCTGTACACCGCGCATGGCGAGGCTATGGAAGATGTAACGAAGACGGAAGCGGATCCTGTGCCGTTGCATTTGCGAAACGCAGTTACGGGACTCATGAAAAATGTGGGCTATGGCGCGGGATACAAATACGCGCACAACTTCGAAGAAAAAGTTACGGACATGACTTGCTTGCCGGACAATTTGGCAGGGCGCACGTATTACAAGCCGACGGATCAGGGATTTGAAGCGCGATTGCAGCAGAGGTTAGAGGAGATTCGGAAGTTGAAGGTGCGAGGGGCGGCGGCGAGGGAATGAGGGTGGTGGTGAGTGTGGGAGCGGGAAAGGCTTGGCTTCGCGAGGAATCGAAGAGAGATTCCTCGAATGCGCAGACCGACTCCTTCGCAGGAGCGAAGGAGGAAGAAAAAGTCGGTCTGCTTCGCTCGGAATGACATTTTTTGCCGCAGTTTGGAAAGAGCAATGACATCTTTTGTCGCAGTTTGGAAAGAGCTCCGTGAAGGTGCAGTTTTCCTCAGGGCTTTTGTGAGGGCCGCACTTTTTGTTTAGCGAACTCTTTCTTATCAGCGGAACTTTTTTTTGAAGCGCGGATTTGGTTACTGAAGACTACCTTCATGGTGATGACATTCAGACGGCAGTGAACTCCAGAGACAACTTGTGATTTGCCTTTGTTCCAGCCGGTATCGGTGGCTGCGGCGACTGTGCGCGCTGGTGTGCGTCGTTTGTGGGTGCTGTACGATTCCGCCTGCGGGCGCGCAGATGGCGGATGTTGAAAAACCATTGCAGACCATCGATGAGGACATCAGCGCGTTTGCATTTGCGCCGGATGGGCGCATCGTTTATTCCGCGCGGCACAACGTGAAAACAAAATTGTATGACCTGGAGCATGACGATATCTGGCTGCTGGAGACGAATGGCAAGAAACGGCGGCTGCTGCAAGGGGATAAGTTCAGATACGGAAGCACGCCGTTCAGTTATGCGGTGGATTCTTTTCGGTGGTCACCGAACGCGCGGTACCTACTGGCGCGGCTTTTCGTGACTTCAGTAGTTGAGGAGAGCGGGAAGACGCAGGATTCGTTCATGACCGTGGTGCTGGATGAAAATGGCAAAGAAGTGCGCATTAACGGCGGCGATAACGTGATACGGGATTCGGCGAATGCTTTTTGGCTGAAGGATAACGCGACGATTGTGCATATGACGGAGGCGGTAAAACCTCGGGCGTTGTATTCGTTTGTGTATACAAATGTGGCGACGGGGCCGGCAGGCGCGGCGTTTGAGGGAAGGACGTTTTTGGATGCGGACGCGGTCGCGGGGACCAATGTGGCGGTTGCGGTGGAGCAGGATCGCGCGCAAACGGGACCGCCGCGGTTGATGCGGCTTGATTTGCTAGCGCAGGATGACAAGGAGTTGGCGACGCTGCAGGATTTTGCAGGCGGGCTTTCGGTTTCACCGAGCGGCAAGAAGGTTGCGTATTACGTTGATAAGGAAGTGCTGGAGATTCGGGATGTGAGTTCGCCGCATCGGGTGGCGCGTGTGCGAGCGGGGCTAGGTGTTTTTCACTGGGCACCTGATGAACAGCGGATTTTGTTGAAGCGCGCGGTGGAGAAGAAAACCGGGGAGTTGGTGTGGATTGACATACCGGAGCTAGCCGAGATGGCGGATGGGAAAGAGATTGCGGTGGCACAGCCTGGGCCGCGGCCGATTTTGCGGGAGATTGGATTTCGGGATTTCGCGATTTCGGGGGACGGGAAATTGCTTGGACTTATTTCGGTGGGGAAACATAGTTTGTCGGTGTTTCCTTTAGCGGTGCAGTAGAGAAAAATTACACCGGAATTGATTTCGTCGATGTTATCTGATAAAAACCAGCCCCAAGATCCGGGTTCATAAATCAATTGCGAACCCGGGGCACCCGCAGATTAACTGGACTCCTCGACTAGACTCCTCGGTTAGGCTCCTGACTAAATTTCTCACCGATTCACTGGATTCCTCAGCGGATTTGAAATAGCGCGTTGTCTAGAGATTTTTTGCAGGCATACGCCGCGGAGACATTAAGAATAAAGAAGATATGCGGGCAACCCTGAGGTATGGGGATGGTTCTCATTAACGGGATTTACCAGTCGAAAGGGGAAAGATGAGTGCAGGCTGGTCTTTCGTTCGGGTTATAATCCCGGGGTTCGGGGTTTTGAGCGGCTCTCCCCTAGCGGCCGCAGCAGACGTTCGAAGGAATTTCAATAATTTTAGAGAGGTGTTGTTTGCTACGTACTCCGCCGTATGCCACTAGCTATCGTTTAGCGATCTTGTTGATGATGGGGATTTTCCTCGTAGGGGCAACGCAATCCAGCGGCCAGATTCTGCACAAGAAGAAAAAGGTTGATAAGTCCACCGGCGCGGACAACAACGTGCAGCCGGATAAAATTTTATACGACCGGGCCGCGGATGACATCAAGCACGGTAAGCACGAGGTTGGACGGCTGAACCTGCAGACGCTTATCAATACTTATCCTGACAGCGAATATTTGGCTAAGGCGAAATTGTTGATTGCCGACTCTTACTACAAAGAGGGCGGCACGGCCAATATGACCCAGGCCATCTCGGGCTACAAAGATTTCATCGTGTTCTTCCCTTTCCTTCCGGAAGCCTCTTACGCGCAACTGCAGGTGGCCATGGGTCACTTCAGACAGATGGAGAAACCGGACCGGGATCGCACCGAGGCGAAAGAAGCGGAGAGCGAATTTCAGACTTTTCTGCAGAAATATCCGAAGGACCCGCTGGCAGATAAAGCGATGCAGCATTTGCGCGAAGTGCAGGAGGTCATCGCCGAAGGCGATTACCGCGTGGCCTATTATTACTACACGAAAGGTGACAAGCGCGCAGCGGCTGCGCGGTTGATTGGGGTCACGAATCGTTATCCACTGTATAGCAAAGCGGATTACGCGCTGTGGATGTTGGGGGATATTTTCGATAAAGCGGAGAAGAAAGAGGTTGCGGCAAATTACTACGCGCGAATTTTGAGGAATTACCCGCTTTCCAGTGAAGCGCCGCAAGCGAAGGCCCGGCTAGTGGCGATGAAGGTACCGGTGCCACAAGCCGATCCGAAAGCTCGCTCACGCATGGTTGCGGAACAGAATGCTCCGCGGCCGCATACCAGTCTGGCAAAGAAACCGCTGGGAATTTTGCATTCCGGGCCGACCGGCGAAATGAGGGCTGCTGCTCGGGTGGGAGACCCAAATCTCGAACCTGAGGCGGACACTTCCTCCGCAACGGATGTGCTTACGGGGGGGAACTCGTCGCGCATTGTGGTGGGTGGGAGTGGAGGAGGCGGCGGAACAACGGGCACTACGGGGAATACGACTGGCATTGTGGCTACAGTGACGCCAGGCGGTCCGAAGACGGAAGAGAGCGGTAGCACGGAGGGCGCAGCGCCAACTGATGCGAATGCGCCGGCTGATGGCACTGCTCCATCGGGCGCGGCGGGCGCTGCGCCGGAAAATACTTCCGGCGCGCCAACAACTGGGGCGCAGCCGGAATCGAGTCCGGCAACGCCGGGAGAATCGACCTCGGCCGCGCCGGCAGATGCTACTGGTGGAGACGCTGCTGCAGCGACTGGAACCGACACTAATGGAACGGCTGCTACCGGAAGGGCGAACAGTACGGACGGCTCCAAGACCGATGCGGCAAAAACCGATTCAGGGAACCAGAGCGACAATACAAAAGAAAAAGAATCGAGCAGCAAGAAAAAGAAGGGCGTGCGCAAACTAGTGCCGTGGTAGAACCGTGTTAGGCACCCGGCATCAGGGGGACAGGCGTGGCCACTGGCCACGCCTTTTTTTTTGCCCTGCGCAGAACCCGGCGACCCGGCCATTGGTGCAGGTATTTCGCGTATTCCACTTGGGACACAGGGAAACTGTTGATGCGTTGACGACCACGATGGGGGATGCTCAAATACCTGAGAATCGAGCAAAATCCCGGCTAGCAGTGCTTGGGGCTGCAGTAAATTTTCGCGGAGGATTTGGGTGGCCAAGATTCTGGTTGCGGACGACAACAGCAACATCCAGCGGATGGTGGGGCTGGCCCTGAAAGATCAGGGTATTGATGTTGTCGCGGTGGGCAACGGCGAGGCCGCGGTCCGAAAAATTTCCGAGATACGCCCTGATTTAGTGTTGGCGGATGTATTCATGCCGGTGCGTAACGGGTATGAAGTTTGCCAGTACGTCAAAGAAGATCCCTCGCTGAAACATATTCCGGTAATTTTGTTGGTCGGCGCGTTTGATCCTCTGGATGAACAGGAAGCGCAACGAGTAGGCGCCGACGGAGTATTGAAAAAGCCATTTGTTCCACCTGATCCGCTGATCGTGATGGTGAAGTCAGCGCTTGAGCGAGCGGGAGTTTCACTGGGTCAGGGAGGTAAGGCGAAAGCTCCTGCGGTGACCCCGCGCAGGTCTGCTGATGTTTTGCCATTTGCGCCATCTCCATTACGTGGACTGGTGCCACCGCCAGCCGAGCAGCAGGGCTCTCCGCTGGGAGGGTTGTCATTCAGTCATCCCGCAACGGCAGAACCGATGGTTGTGCGCGATGACAGCTTTGTGGACACGCCAACAGCTCCGGAACCAGTGAGGATCGACGCGGCGGAACACACGATGGCGTTCGGGGACCTGCTGGGACCGACAACTACCGAGGAACCGAAATTCACTTCAGCGTATGAAACTGAAAAGACCAGCAGCGGCGAATCTGAATCTGCTTTAGACGAACCAAATGAGGTGCCTGAAGAGGAAGAAGAGGAATCGAAGGAATCAGCACCTTCCTGGCGGCGCGAGGAGTCTACAACGGATTTTCGGGGAGACGAGGAAAGCGGCCCGGTGCGGGATTGGCGGGACCTGCCGGTATTGCCTACGACGGGAAGGAAGAGCGCGCGCGAAACGTGGGAAGAAACGGAAGACAAAGGCGGCTTTGTGACGGCCGCGGAAGTACCGACGGATATGGGC
>Ga0185299_10008424_pt1 | contig 10183 bp, 8 predicted proteins | sample PaiPotPPA55metaG_FD_128002 | JGI IMG/M metagenome (GOLD analysis project Ga0185299, IMG submission 128002) | Iron sulfur acid spring bacterial and archeal communities from Banff, Canada, to study Microbial Dark Matter (Phase II) - Paint Pots PPA... ...
GGCGCGGCCGCCGTTCCGAAGCGCCGCACGACATCGTCGTAGACCGCAAGCGCCTCCTCGCTGCGATTGAGCGCTCCCAGTGTCACGCCCTTGTTGAACAGGGCCTTGGCCACTTGCTCCTGCAGCGCTGGCGCGGCCGCCGTTCCGAAGCGCCGCACGACATCGTCGTAGACCGCAAGCTCCTCCTCGCTGCGATTGAGCGCTCCCAGTGTCACGCCCTTGTTGAACATTCCTACCGCATCATCGGGCCGTAACTCCAAGAAAGTATCAAAGTCTCGGAGGGCATTATCGTAGCGTCCGAGGTGGTAGGAGGCCTTCGCGCGATAGTTGAAGGCGTCCCCGATGTCGCTAATCGCTTGGGTAAAAAACTCAATTGCTTGTTGGAAGCGGTCTTCATTCAGTGCTGCTAAGCCCTTCTCGAACGAGTCGCCCTTGCTCAGCAGGGCGATAGATTCCCGGGGCTCGGGAGATGGCTTAGCTATTATCTCCACGTCGGAGGGAGGCCCAAGCTCACTTAGTGCGAATCGAGTAGACAGGAGGGCAACCGCTCTGCGCCTTTGAATTGTTCCCCAAGCACTGTAGACGACAGTCGTGAGCATGGCCAAGGCGAGGACGCTCAGAGGGATAGCCGTTTTGCTGTCAGCGTTGCTTACTCCGATTGCGCGCAACACTTCGCCCAGGACGAGCCCGACAGACACTTGTCGCGGCGGCAAGGGCTCACCGCTCAATTCGGTGGCGCGGAGCACCGGAAAAGGATCGCGTTCGCGCTTGATCAGCACGCCAACCGCTTCAAAGCGCGGACTGACATTAATCGGGATTTGAGGTGGTTGCGAAAGTGCGGAGATTCCGGCTTTAGACGTGTTCGCGTGAGGCTTTAGACCGGATTGGGCGTTGGTTAACACCGAAGCGATTATTGCCGGTGCACCCATCCCGATGACGAAGAGGCGTTGTAGGTCCTTCTCTTTAGCACCCCAGATCATTGCGGTAATCCCGCCAAGGAAGGAGAAGACCACGACGGCAATAACCCTAAGCAGTGCCGTGGACAATGGAGGGAGTTCGCTATACTCAGCAATCGTGTAAAAGAGCGTTGCGAATCCGATCAGATAGGGAGCCACACCGCCCAGAAAGCCAGTCCAAAATCTTCTGTGGTCCCATAGTGGCTGAGCGTCTGTCATGTTGGTTCCCCGTTGACTTCCTCTGCACGCCAACTCAGGCTCCATTTCTTCCTGCCTGGCAAGGGTTTGGGTGCCACGGCTTGGATAACCTCAGATGCGGGAATTATAATGCGCGTAAAGAAGTATTACATCTTCTGTGGAGCTGCGCCGGAATAACCGCTCCCGCACGCCGGACCTCTCGCATTAAAATGCGGCTTGAGGTTTCAAAAAGGGTAGAACCTGAAACACGGCGGAAGGCCCATAAAATAAAGGGCTTTGGATGTTTCACGTTTGATGGTTCATTTCATTTCAAGACCTTTGCTCCTGTGGTTCGTTGACCATTTCGGCGTTTCTTTTCCCAAGCCGATGCAAAACCTGAGCGTCCCGGAACTTGTTCGATCAAACCAAGGGCACGAAGCCTCCAAAACACGACTTTCATGGAGTTTTCCGACTTGATACCGGTTAAGCCCCTTGCTACTCGGTTGGTAATCATAGTGTTGTTTTGAAGGTATTCCATTATGATGTCTTCGGCGGATGCCAACCTTTCATGCTTGATTTGAACCAGCACGGAATTATCACGTTCTGAAATCACCGGGTCCTTAAAGCGCAAGTTTCTCATAGCCTCAAACGCAGTATTTAATCCTTCCCCGACATCTTTGTTGGGAGGATCGGGAAACTTGTTAATGACGCGTACGATATTGCCATTGCGAGCAAAACGCTCTCTCAGAATGTTCTTTGGCGTGATGTGGGCGGGCAGCCGTCCGGGGCTTTCCACTTCGACTCGGTTGTCGAATATCCGAACATGGACATCATCGGCAATCGCGTAATCGCGATGCAAAATGGCATTCGTGATCACTTCGTGGAGAGTTTCGGTCGGATATGTAACCGGTTCCAAGCCCTTGGTTCCCACGATTTGGATACTGCCAATGATATTCTTAGTTACGGTTACCGCCTCTTTGATGGCATCATATGCACAGCCTTCGATACTGCTTGGGTTTCCGACCAATGTGTCGCGGGTTCCTTCCTCTTCACTGGTTTTATATCGGTAGACCTTGATACCGGTTCGCTTCGGCAACGCCGCCTGCGGCAGGTCTGAAAAAAGAACAACGCCAGCAACCGTCGGCTTGTCCTCTTTGATGAGTTCCTGCTTCCTGAGCCAAGCTTCCGGCTCGGACGTAGGAACTACATCCAGAATGAACTTGATAACCGTTTCAGAATTGCAGACGCTTAGAAGTTCCGCCGATACCGGTTCGTTTTCGAAAGACGTAATACCCTTGTTACGTTCCAAAATGGTGAGCTTGTTGGCGGTGTCTACCGGTAGGTTTTGCGCTCCCCTGCGGATATACGGGAAGCCATCATTGGCCTTAACGACGCCCTTGGTCTTTCGGACAATGACTTGAAGGATCACACCGGTTTGCTTCGGATGTGACAGAAAATTGTAGACATAGTCTTCCCCGAGCGGAAACAAAGACTCGAATGCCTGGAGATGACCGTTCGCCTCCTCAGGGTTGGCAAACCCTTGCCATTTATGCGGGAATGGCAAGCTCACGTTTTCTGCGATGCCAATGTAAATTTCGCCCCCATCGGCATTTGCAAAGGCAGATATTGTTTTCGTCAGCTTGGATGGCTTTATCTCTTTGGATTTGACGTCCAAGAAGTGCCCTTCAGTGTAGGACAGCACCTCTTGAAGCTGCTTATCAGTGATTTCATTAATCAGTATTGGCATTCGCCCCACTTCCCACGCGGCAGTCGCCCGTGAAGGTGGACCTAGAACGCTTGTGGTCTATCCACCGTTTAGCCTAAAACCCGTGCTTCAAATCCCGATCCGCTCCACTTCGCCCACGCTCACATCATCGTTGCGCCGGTCGTAAAGTCCAGTGGTTTTAGCGTTCGAATGTCCCGCCATGCGCTGCGCGACCTCGATGCGCCCGCCGTTGGTGAGGTAATCAGTAATCCCGGTTGCGCGGAACGTGTGGCAGCCTATCGCGGTTTCGATGCCCGCATCGGAAGCACGGCGGCGCACCATGTACCAGACATCGGTTCGCGATACAGCGCCCTGCCCTAGTTTCTTGGTTTTACCGATGGCGGCGCGGAACAGCGGCCCCTTGCGGTCGCCCTCGATGTCAGCCGCGTGCAGGTAAGCGTCGAGGTATTGTTCCAGCTTGTGGTGGCAGGGCATTTCATTGACCTTGCCGTTTTTCTCGCGGAGGCGGAGCCACCCGCGTTTTTTCTGCGCGTAGTAATCCTCGACGGTGAGGGCGACGACGGCGCCGACGCGGGCGAAGGTGTAAGTCATTACGGCGATGATGGCGCGGTCGCGCAGTCCCACGACGCTTGAAACATCCATGCCCGCCAGCAGCGCCGTGGCTTCTTCGGAGGACAGCACCGGCGTAACGCCCTTACTCACCGAATGGCGCGGCCCCCGGACGGAGTGCGCGGGATTCGACGGCAACACCTGGCCCGTCACCAGCCAATCGAACAGCATGCGGATACAGGCGAGATGTTGCTTGACCGAGGGCGGCGACATTTCCGGGGAGAGGTGTTCGACGTAAGCCGCCACATGCACCGGCTGCACGTCCTGCAGCCGGGTAATCCCCTGCCCTTCACACCAGCGCAGGAACACGGCGGCGGCGCGAGCATAGGCCGCCCGTGTGTTTTTGTTGCGAATGTTGACGGTGAAGAATTCGAGGAAGCGGCGAGCGCCACCCTTCCCTGCCCTGGCGACCAGCCCCGGCAAAGCCCCCGCCGTGTTTCTCCTGACGCTCAGTTCGTCCATCCGGCGACCCTACCACAGGTTTCCGAATAGTACAACATAACCTCCTTTATGTCCGGCTATTGAACCGGACGATCAGACCCCTGCCCCGCCCATGGCTCAAAAGCCGAGCGCCGCACCGGCGAGGCCTTATCTCGCGACAAAATGTATTATTTTTGTCAAAAAACTTGAGAGTTCCTACCTGTCAAACGTACTCCGGCAGGATGATAAGTTCAGTTCGTGACGCCCATGCGATTCAGGTCCGTTGGATTAGGTCTACAGGCACGGGGGAGCCGTTTCATGGATTTCCTTGTGCATCGCATCCACGTCCATTTTGTGACAGCGACTGCCATCGAAGTATAATACGAAGCGGTTCCGGTGAAAACCTGCCAAGCATTGACCTCATCCGCCAGCGCTTCGCAGAGCTGGTTCGTGTCGTGCGTGCGTGTTCCGAGGATCCGCAGCGCGTTCCCGAGATTGACCTGGGTCCCCGCCCAGTCGAGCGGCACGCGCGCCTGCGTGCGCTCCTGCAGGGCGGCGCGAAAGACTGCCACCGCGTCGGTGAGATGCTGGGTGCCGGACTCGCGCTCGCCGAGGGCAGCCAGCGCGATGCCGAGATTGTTCTGGGTCTTCGCCCAGTCGATCGGTGACGTGGCCTTCATCTATCTGGGCAAGAAGCTTGATGATACTCATCGATCGCTCGCGTGAGATCGTCGTTGTTCCCTGGTACAAGAAAAAGCTTCCCGGATCCTTCTCTAAAGTGCCGCCGAGCCTCGAGTTGTCGGACGCGCAGTATTCGACGATAGAGAGCGCCGGCGAGATAAAGCTTGGATCGTCAGAGCGTCGACAGCTTTCGGCGCTATTGCGCCGATACCAGCATGATCTAGTCTCATGGACCTCGGCGCCGCTTCCCGGAGAGGCTAGAGAGAGATACTCGAACCGCTCCAAGATGATGCGGACAAGCTGCGCGCGAGACTGCAGCGCCTGTTACAGGGGAGAGCGTCCGCAAAATAAGCTACCCTGGACCAGTTATTCCTTCACGCACCCGCTGCAGAGCCAACAACTGGTCGTCCTCGGACCCATGCTGGACCATCACACCGCGCAGAACGCTGCCCGCCTCAATGAACGCGACCGTCTGCGTGGGCGACCAACCTTCCGTTTCGGCGTCGGCCACATCGAAGCGCTGCGGGAACGTATCGGGAAGATCGATGACTCGGGCCGCCGTCTCGGGAGCCTGCTTGTCGAGGATCGCCTTGATCTCGAGAGCGGCCGCGCGGCCAGGTGCGTCGGCGTCAGGCCAGATGACTACCCTACGTCCCGCTAGCGGTGTCCAGTCCGCGTGTCTGACACCGCCGCAACCGCCGCTCATAGAAACGGCCACGTAGGTCCGCACCAGCCGACCGGCCGCATCGGCAGATTTTTCGCCTTCGACGATAAGCACCGGTGGCTCAGGACTAGCGGCAAGGCGATCTAATCCATACAGGGGACGCGGTGATGGGACGCCTTTGCGGCGCCATTCGACGCGGCCCGTCTTGTTCGAGCGCCAGAGTGACAGCGGCAGGAATTCCTTGCGGCCGGGCGCGGGATCGAGCCTATCGATGCAAAAGAGCATCTGGCCTGCGGCGTCTCGATATTCCCATCGACATGTCGGCGAAGGTAGGATCGGGACGCCCAAGGCGAGCGGACTAGTGGGCACAGGTGTGACAGGTTCCCATTCCGCCGCGTCCGGCTTGGCGACGATCTTCAGATGCCGCGCGGGTGCTGCGCCTGCGTATGACTGCCACAAGCCGCGTGCGCGCAGGGCGTCAATGATCGCGGCATTGGTGCAACCGGCGCGGCACGTAAAGACTATCGGCTGTGTGTGACCCTTGATGATACTGAGTGATGCGTGATCGTCATCATGCGCCGGACAGCAAGCCAACCATTCCGAGCGGACATGCTTGGCATGCCCCAGAGATTCCGCAAGCTGCTCAATCATTAAATCGGCGCGGTTAACCGCTTGGGCGTTAGAGTGTAGGGTTTTCACTATCCTGTTCCTGTTTCTGAAAGCCGCTGGACGCCACGCCGGGCGGTTCTCGTTTAACCTGAATCCGGCGCTATCGCCGGGGGCCGGCGTCACCCTAACCGGTGTGGCCGTTGATTTTTTTCGGTACAAGCCGCTTACAGTGAAAGCTACCTTTAAGGTAGGATTGGCTGTAGCCGCCCAAACGCCTTCTTAGCCGCTTGCTAGAATACCTCGGGCATGCCCCAAGGGTATTTTCCACGCCGGATTCAGGTTTAATACTCAGAAATGCAGCCTTGCGATCCCGCGGACGACCGATCCGTCCGGCTTTTTGGACATCGATCGAATATGCACAAGTCGCGTTCCTCTACGCACGCGAACATCAGATCCTCTTGCCCGGGCGTCGGCTGATAATATTCGCCGTGGGACGCGCGCCAGCGGTGATATCTCGCGCGTTGCATGGCCTTCGTCGGCACTGTTTCAGTGATACTCATTTCATTTCTCCTTTGTTACTTTTGACGCCATCCAGAAGGACGCGTCGATTGGTGTCGATCACTATGCCAGCGCACCGGATGCTCACCGTGCCGTAATGAATAACGCCGGTGATCAGCCCCGTTATTACGTCGCCTTCCTGTAGGATATTGTCGAGCAGGAATCGGAACTCGGCCGGACTCCAGTGGAATAGCGCGCCTTGTTTATAGTGAAGTGCGGCCAATGCCTTAACCTGTTCATCGAGCGGTGGCGTGGCGGGAGATTGTCCGCACCAAACGCAAAGGACTTTGCGTTGGACGCTTCCGCCGATTCCGCGCGGAAATCCGATATCTGTGGAAGTTCAGTTTTCATCGTTTTCACCAGCCTCAAAGATTGTTGAAGTGACGCAGTAAATCCGCATCGGTTCCCCGCCTAGTGCGGGTATCCGTTCCAACCGCGCAAAATGCTTGCCATCGTTCGACGGCCTCAACATGCCGCGCCCGACCATTTCCTTAGCCAGCGCCGTCGCGTCGGAACCCTTACAAACTTCGCTGCGAAACGCTTCGGGCAAAATGAAATATTCAAACGGCGATTCGGAATTGGCGGCATCCACGCGACGCCTGAAGCCGACGCGATTGTTTGTCGGCCTCGCGGGATCGTCATTCCAGGTCGCGAAACGACTGGTGCCGTGCTCTTCGATAAATTTCCTAACCTTCTGAATGCCTATATCCAGTTCGCGCGGTCCCTTACCACCACGGGCCAGAAGCCATGCGTAAAAACATTGCGCGGCCGCTGCAAAGGCGGTGCCCTGTTCCCATCCGGTTTTACCTAGCTGGGTCGCGAGTTCACCCGCTGCCCCGATGAGACCGAAGCGGCCAGCGGCGCGCTGAACCTGTCCGTCGTAGCTTTCGATGTTTATGGCACCGAGGAATTGATCGCGGGTGGCTTTGGCGAATTCCGTGTGGCGATTCGGTTCGGCCACTAACCTTTCGAGGAATTCTTGAAGCGGGGTGCCGTAATAAGTCGCGGCGGCATTCTTCAAAAGCTCCGAAAAAGTTTGGCCGTCCGATACGCCGTGAAGCTCTTCGAACAGTCCAAGCCCTGCCCCTGCGTCGGCGATTACATCAAGTACGCGGACCTCTTGACCTGCAGTGGCGTGGCCGCGACCATCCTCAGCGATCTTGGTCGCGAGTGACACTTCGCCGCTACTCAGAAATAGTAGTTGCCAAGTTACTGGTGCCCTCGCAGAGCCATCACGTCGGGCGCGGGATTTGCCTTGACCGTTCGCGAGTAAGTACGCGGCCTCGCCAATATCGCGACCTGAAGTAGCCTGTGATATCTCGTCAAGAATCAGCAGACTATCGGAATGCGCCGCCGCCACGGCCTCTAGACCGTTTACAGTCGTGCGCCAAGTGCGGATATAGCCAGTCGGGCCACCACCACCGCATACGGAGCCTGCTACGACGAGCATCGTCGTCTTGCCCATACTGCTCGATCCGCGTATATGAACGCCCCCGCTTTCCTCTCTGAGGAGACGCAGGAGCGGCGCCGCAAAGGCCAGCGACACGCCCAGAATCAAGCGGCTGTTGCCGACGCATTTCGCCGCGACATTATCGCGCCATTGTTTGAGGGTTCCGGACGTGCGGAAAGCGTGATCGATAGGCGCTGCGGTCTGGTAGATCATGGTCTCAGCACCATCAGCATCACCGAACGTGCGATCGGGCAGGACGAACCGGGCGCCGTGCCAGCCGATTCGAGATACGGCGGTCACGTAGTCTGGTGGGTTGCAACTATGAAGATAAGTAGTGAGTCCAGCCCGCGCGCCGGGTCCTGCCATCATTTCGAGACCAAGGGCAAGCAGCCTCGCCCGATATTCCCGCCCCTCGCCCGAAAGTAACTCCATCGGCATCGCCCATCGCTGTTTTCTGCCTGCGTGAGTGTGGAATTGCAGAAGGCGGCCGTGGTCATCGTCGCCGTTTTCGTTGCGCGTTCGAGCGACGACCTCAAGCGGATCACAAATTCGGATACGTTCGATCTTTTCCTTGCCGCCATTAAGCCAAAACAGGCCAGTCTTGGTCAGCTCGAATCCGCTCGGGATGCCGTCAGGGCATTGCGCGCCCGCAGTCATTTCGACTCAGCCGGGCGCAACACGTCCGCGAGATTAGGCGGCACTTCGGTTGTGATCGAGCAGCGCGCGAGGTAGTCGAGCACGTCGGCGCGTCGATACGCGACGTTGCGGCCCACTTTGAGGTAGACGGGTCCGCGGCGGGCCTGACGCCACAGTTGCAAAGTCCTGACGCTGACCAGCCCTTCGAAAATCTCAGCGGCGACTTGGCGTTCATTGAGCAGTTCGTGTCCATCCTGCATTGTCTCACCCTTCCTTCTACGATTTGAGACCGCACGTTCTGTGCGTCGCTCGTACTCACAAGCAAACCATGAACAGGCGTGCCTCACAGGAATCGAATCGCGCGGCGAGGGCCAGCCTTAGGCCGCGAGCGCGGAAACCGCTTACGCCCGTGGGGCTTCGCGCCTGTGGGCTGGCGAGCACGCCGGGTCGGGTAGCGCGAACAGAATGTGCCGAATCTTCCGCCGACAGCGGAAGATGGGACGGTCGGGTGGGTTCTTTTAGCCCGAGGCGTGAACGTATGTGCGATGCGGAATCTTCGAATGCGGGCGGGAGTGGACGGGCTGCCAGGTGGACGACGCGCGCGGGTTACCGTAGAAAGCGGCGGACGTCAACCACGCGGCGCGGGTCAGCGCCACGACCGGCGACCGGCGCCACGGCCTCTAGACGAGAAAGCCGGAGGACGTGGGCGCGGTGCCCGTGCGGTCCTATTGAGAGGATTCGTCTTTACCGGAACAGTGCGCGGTGGGAAGCTGCGGCAAAAGTGAACGGTCGGCCAAGGCAGGCGGTCCCCCTTGAAGAACCCCCCTTGGCAGTGGGCTAGGCTACGCCAATCCGCGCGTGCCGAGCAATGGGTTAGTCCGTCGCCTGCCCGCAGGGGTGTCCTCCATGCCAATTGGCACCCACGGTCCCGGGCCCGTTCCGTTGGAATGGGTACCGAATTCGCGGTGGGTGAGCCACATCCAGTCATTTCCGCTGGGATCAGGACACGGAGGCGGGACGCATGGTTTGGTTCTCGCCCTGCCGGTCGCAATCGGGATGCTCGCGCTATCCGCCCGCGTCCGGCCCTAATACTGTCGCAAAAGTTCTGTAACCACTGTTACCACTGGCACTTTTTAGATGGTTACACATTTTGAGTCGAAAAGCCGCTTATTATTATTGAGTAATCCTCTATTTGTAACCACGTTACCACTGTAACCACAGCTAATAGAAGCTCGCACGAGCAGCCTTCGCCTTTTCTTCGTCAGTCTCACATTTACAATTTGCTAATTTTAGTTTTAGGTGGTTACGTGGTTACAAAGTCGGGAAAAGACCTGCGTTCATTACGTTTTTCACTGTACCACCGTTGTTTTGCCTGTGGTTACGGTGGTTACAGCACCCGCGCGCCTCATCGCGCATATTCGATCCGTAGTCGGCACAAGCTGAGTGCCACTTTCGAGCCCAAATATAGGCCAGCGCATCTACACTGGCTCTACAATGGCCGTTTAAGACTGGAAATTTCGACGCTGAATTGGAAGCGTGAAGGTGCCTAAAGTCATTCTCTGCGTAGGGTGAAGTGATTGGCGCGCCCTGAGGGATTTGAACCCCCGACCCTCAGATCCGTAGTCTGATGCTCTAATCCGCTGAGCTAAGGGCGCGCGGAGGAACCTTCCATTCTCCACAATGCACGCCGCCCCGCA
>Ga0185299_10008426_pt1 | contig 10181 bp, 8 predicted proteins | sample PaiPotPPA55metaG_FD_128002 | JGI IMG/M metagenome (GOLD analysis project Ga0185299, IMG submission 128002) | Iron sulfur acid spring bacterial and archeal communities from Banff, Canada, to study Microbial Dark Matter (Phase II) - Paint Pots PPA... ...
TTCGACCCTGGCATGCGCGCTTGCTACGTCCAAAATGCCGGCTACGGCCGATAAAGCCCGACCTCTGGTGGCGCACGTGGAAGCGGGGCTGCGTTCCTTTGATCGCACGATGCCCGAGGAAATCAATCGGATCGTTACCGATCATCTTGCTGACCTGCTGTTCGTGACGGAGAGAAGTGGACTTCTAAACTTGCGGCGCGAATCCATTCCATTTGAGAAGATTTTCTTTGTGGGCAACACGATGATTGATTCGCTGCTGGCAGCGAAGGACCAGGCTGATAAGTCGCCGATTCTAGATGAACTAGGATTGCGCACGTCAAATAACCGCAATGGTAGCCGGGGGAAGACGCAGCCTTACGCCTTGCTTACGCTTCATCGCCCTGCAAATGTGGACAATGCCGAAGCCTTCCAAAACATCCTGCAAGGACTCTCCGAGCTGCGCGATCGTTTACCCATCATCTTTCCGGTGCACCCCCGCACACGCAAACGCATCGGAGAATTTGCAATGGAGCGGTACCTCGAGAGCTCCGCTAACGAACGAAGTTCTGGCATCCGTCTGATTGATCCGCTCGGCTATATTGATTTCCTTTGCCTTATGAAGAATGCGCGTCTCGTCTTGACCGACTCAGGCGGGGTCCAGGAAGAGACGACATGTCTCGGCGTCCCCTGCGTGACCATCCGAGAAAGTACGGAGCGACCTGTGACGATCAAATATGGTACCAATATGGTCGCTGGGACCTCATCCACGGGGATCCGCAAGGCAATTACCCGTCAGATGGCTAGGAAGCTGAAGCCCTGTGTGCCCGAGAAGTGGGACGGGAAAGCCGCTCGGCGGATCGTGCGAGTTCTGGCCAATACTGTTCGCAAGGAATTGGCCGTCGGATCGCCGGGCCATCACCTCGTAAAGAAAAGGTAAGCGCTATGAAAGCAGCACTCAAAAAAGCGACGAGATCTATTGTCCTCGAAACTGGTGCGGCCGGACTCATTACGAGAGGTTTCCATTGGCTGTATTATCAGTCAGGGGCCTGGTTCGAGAACAAGTTTCTCGGGTATCCCATATACTAATGCCCACTTGACCTTCAGTTGTATCAGGAACTCATTTTTCGACTGCGACCGGCGCTCGTCCTTCAAACGGGAATAGCCGAAGGTGGTTCGCTTCTTTATTTCGCGAGCCTTATGGATCTCATCGGTTCCCCGGCTGATGCGCTCGTCGTCGGAGTAGACATTTGCCTCACAGATCGCGCCAAAACACTGGCTCATCCGCGCATCAAGACGTTTGAGGGCAGCTCGACGGATCTCCACGTAATTGACCGAATAATGTCAACTATCAAGAATCAAACGGGAATCGTAGTTCTCGATTCCGATCACAGCAAGACCCACGTCCTTAACGAGATTGCACTGTATAAGCAGTTCGTAGCGATCGGATCTTATCTAGTGGTGGAAGATACGAACATAAATGGCCATCCAGTGTATTCGTCTTTTGGCCCCGGACCAATGGAAGCGGTTCGTGAGTTTCTCCGCTCTGACAATAGCTTTGTGATCGACGACGAGCTCTGGAAGAGAAATAAGTTTTCCTTCCATCAGCATGGATGGCTCAAGCGGGCCAGGTAATTAAGCGAGACTCCAACGCCGGCGGCCACTTGTTCTCATCAAGAACTCACGCAAGTCAATGAACTATAGATCTGACAACTCAATGACGGCGAGGCACGACTCTTATCAGTCTCTCCGCAGCGAGTATTTTGACTTGTTGAAGAAATGCTTGACGGCATCGCTCTACACTGAGAGCAGCCAAATCGCTATGTTCGCTCGTCCCGGCCGTCGCCCCTCTGACTTTGTGCGTCGCGCATTAGTGAGAACTGTTGCCAAATTCGGCTACAAGCTTTATCGTGTGAAGCCCTTTGACCCAGAGGCACGGGAGAGGGGTCAGGACTGGCCGAGCTTCGGCTACTCGATGATAGGCCTCAAGCGGCTCGCCAACCTCCAGGAATGCGCCGAGACCGTGCTGCGGGAAAACGTTCCCGGCGATCTCATTGAGACTGGCGTTTGGCGTGGCGGGGCTTGCATCCTCATGAGGGCAATTTTGCGAGCCTACGATTCCGATAGAAGGGTGTGGGTTGCCGACAGCTTTGAAGGATTGCCAAGCGCCACGACTGAACCGGACAGAGCGCTTGCCCGAGAGAATGTAAACTACGATATCGCAGGACATCCCCACATCGCAGCATCCCTCGAAGAGGTTCGAGAGAATTTCAATCGTTTCGGACTACTGGACAGCCAGGTGAAATTCCTCAAGGGCTGGTTTAAAGATACGCTGCCATCGGCGCCGATTGGCAAACTTGCCGTTTTACGTCTCGACGGTGATATGTACGAATCCACTATCGACGTCCTCGCGAATCTGTACGAAAAGGTCTCGCTAGGCGGCTTCATCATCGTTGACGACTACCACACTTGGTGGACATGCAGGAGGGCAGTCGACGAATTCCGTGCGCAGCATGGAATCAAGTGGCCAATCCAGGAGATTGATGGGTGCGGCGTGTACTGGCGCAATGGAGTGCAACGGTGATAGAAAAGAAAAGAGCGATTTGGTTGGTCCTCATTGCGGCACTAACTTCACAGTCTTCACCCTCGTAACTCGGAATATGGCCGGCCGTAACGAGCAGTGGGTCCTGCCAATCGGAATCGTACTAGGGGGTGTTGTTAGCCTTCTCCGTATCGTTCGCCTGGGTGCTTATCAACGAAAGCCAAGACCGAAAGATGGGCCTGAGCACCGAGAAAGTCGTCTGCGACGTAGCGGAAGCCATGAACGCCAAGGACCGGAGGATCGCCGAACGAGAAACAAGAGAGGACCTGACACCGTGAAAATCATCGTCGTGTGCCTCTGCGCCTTCGCGCAGGTCTGACGAAGCACGTCCAGGCTGCACGGCGTGATCACCTCTTCGCGACGCAGTAGACTTGATTTGGCAGCCGCGAAAGATACCCGCTTAAGTCGCTGAATCTACTTGACTTACAGAAAGGCAACGATTGGTATGAATCATAGGAGAAGGTCCGTCACCGCTGGTCTAAACCTGACCTTGGGAACAGTTGTAGCGCGTACTCTCGGATGTTACGTTGTTGATGATTCGAGGGGCTAGAAGTTGGTTGTCTTATATTGCTTCTCGGCCTTCTGATCGTCGGCACCTTGACACGTCTCAACCGGGAGTTGAAATGAGCCAGAAATCGCTGAAATTTCTCATCCTGATCTTCGTAATGCTCCTTCTCGCTCAAGGTGCAGGTGCGACGACGTACTACGTGGATTACTCAAGCGGCAGCGACTCCAACAACGGAACTTCCAAGACGACCCCTTGGAAACGCGCGCCCGGCATGAATGGCTGTTCCGCCGTCTGCGCTTCAACGGACATTAATCCGGGCGACAGCATCATTCTCAAAGGTGGGGTTACCTGGCCCGCCGCTGCACTCGGATGGACGCCGCCTGGCGGCGCAAACGGAAACTCCGTTTACATCGGCGTAGACCAATCATGGTACGCCGGCACTGCTTGGTCGCGGCCAGTTTTGAGTTGCGGGGGCGCAGCCTGCGAGGCCGATAACAACACCTATCTTTTGATTGGAAGTTACACAATCATTGACAACATCGAGTTTACGGGCCTGTACTGGACTGGCGGCTTTCCATACTGCACGAACGTCTACATGTGTCTCAGGGGAACGAACCAAGAGGTGAAAAACGTCTACTGTCACGGGTGGACTCATGCTCCATTTCCAACTACGGGAGACCCGGCAGTTTGCATCGACGGAGACACTCAAGTGCCGAGCCTAAACACCATGAGCTCTTTTCATAACAGCGTGTGCGATGGTTCCGATACGGACCAAGCGAGTGGAGGGTGTATATTCGGAGGGCCCCCGATCATATATAACAACTATATAGGACACGTAAGTAACGGAATGGTAATAAATGGAGCTGCGGCCATTCACGACAATCTGATTGAATACATTGAAAAGTCATTCGATCCGAATGACCACGAGAACGCCATCGAAGACAACGCGGACGCCGGCATCCTGATCTACAACAATGTGATCCGTCACATTTGGTATGGCGCTGTCACGCTCTGGATGGCTCCAAATCCGGGCTCTACGGCCACGGCCTTCAACAACGTCATCTATGACGTAACACAAGGAAATGTTCTGGATTTTGCTCGCCCGGTCTGCAACAACTCATGCAGTTGCAAGGGATCCTACTGCACGAACAACGGGTCTTTCGCTTTTTATAACAACACGGTTGAATGCGGACCCGACAGCAATCCGAACCAGACTTGTGTGAACAACGGAGCCCCAACGAGCGGGGGCTACAAATTCATTAACAATCACTTTATATCGAACGCCCCAATAATATATTCCTGCACTGGAAATTGCACAGGTAGCAACAACGTAGCTCAGTCGTTAGCGACTGCCCACAGTCAGGGCTATAGCTCCGACGAAGCGTTTGCTTTTTCGTCCACGAATGGTGCCACTATTGGGAAGGGTCTGGATCTTACGGATATCATTACGTCGAACTTGATGCCTCTATCCGACGACACGGCCTATGCCTGCTTGTACGACTCTGCGGCCCATGCGGTGACTTGCCCATCCAAAGTCCCTGTTGTCCGTCTGGCTCCTTGGAACATTGGCGCGTATCAGTCTGTGGGCGCTTCGAACAATCCGCCGCAGCCGCCAACTGGTCTCTCGGCCATTGTGCAGTGATTGAGAGCGGCGCTCTCTCAGATTAATTTCGAGAATCCGGGCGGCAGGTCTCAAGCGGTAAAGAATATTTCCGGCTAGACCAGACCGGTTATCTTGTTACATTCAGTCGCATTCTTTTCTCCCAGATAGCAACGGTAGACTTGGATCAAGGATCTTTGCCTCCTAGCGTCGAAAACCTTGCAAGCTGCGCCTACAGAAAACCGTGACACGGGACACGCCCCGGTTCACAACGTATCCCATTCGATTGGGAAGAATACGTTCTTCGGGATCATTGCAAATATTGCGCAAGTTGGCACACGATTGGTCACAGTCCCGATCGTGATTCAGCATTTAGGCTTGGGCGGGTATGGAATTTGGAACATCGTGATGACGACCGCCACATACATGCGTTTTGGAAGTGTGGGCATCAAGACGGCTTTTCAAAAATATGTTGCCGAGGCGACCGGAAACGGTGATTACGCCACGGCAAACAACCTGCTCAGCACGGGTTGCGCGATCATGCTTGTTCTGTCTCTCGCCGGGTTGATTCCACTTGCTTTCTTTTCAAGGCAAATCGCCACCGCGGCGGGCGTTCCGCCGGAGTTTCTGAAATCGGCCGCAGGTGCCATCACCCTTCTTGCTCTGATCATGGTCATGTCGAATACAGGGGCTGCTTTTGAAGGAATTGTAATGGGGGGGCATCGAATCGACATCGTTAGAAAAGTAGGCACCCTGTTGACGGTCGGCGAAGCCGTGGCCATCGTAATCGTCTTACACTTTGGATATAGCCTCTTTGCAATGGCCTCCGTCATGGGCTCGTCGGAACTCTTGTACGTGGTGGCCTGCTATTTTGTCTCCCATCGCGTGGTGCCGAGAATTCGGCTGGGCATCAAGTCGCTGACGCGGACAGTTCTCTACGAGTTGTTCCGGTATGCCGGAAGCTATCAGTTGGTGAACTTGCTGGAAGTCCTGTACGGATCGATCCTTCCATTTGCTGTTTTGAGAGCGTTTGGAGCGAACCAGACCGGCGTATTTGCGGTAGTCACCCGAGTAGTGACTTCCGCCGTCATACTCCAGGAAGCTTTCCTTTCGCCAATCCTTTCTGGCGGAGCTCTCGTTTATGCCTCGGGCTCACCAGAGCGTATGCGGTCGCTGCTTACGAAGGCATTCAAGGTGACTTGGGGTTTATCGTTGTTTCCATTAGGTTTCATCGCTGTCTTTGGGACGACGATGGCATATGTCTGGACAGGGCAAGTCGACCAATCTTTCAGAGTGGCATTCTGGCTGGTCTGCATAACTGGCTTGTTCCGGGCGTTTTCTCTGCTGTCGCTCGTGCTGTACAGGGTCTCTGGAAGAGCCGTACTGGATAATGTCAGGCAAGTTTTGAGGATTGGCGTCATCGTGGCTATCGTTGTTTTTGCCCATCAATTGGGATTTTATGGCGTGCTCGCAGGCTTGGCTTTGGCGGAGCTCGTAGGCATGCTCTTCATGTTGTATGCCCTTACTCGAACGTTTCCAGTTTTTGAGGCAAAGTCACTGCTGCCCGACGCTCTCCGATTGATCACTGCCGCAGGACTCATCTTAGGTGTTGGAGTTATCGCTTCTCACGTGCCGCTTCCGGCTCCACTAACCGGGCGTCTTTTGGCGACACTTCGCCTTGCGGAGGTTTCTTTTGCCTGTTTGCTTGTAGCGTGGCCTGTTCTACTTGGAACGGGTTCACTTACAAAGACAGAAACGCGAACGTTCCTATCGTCGATTCTTCCACGGCGGAACATCGTTTCAGATCCAGCGTCGTCGGACGTGGGTGATTGAAATGGCTGGTCACACCCCGCCAAATCGATCGGTTTTGCCAGACCCGCTAAATGTCTTTTCGCGAATTGGTACAAAGCTCTATACCTTCTGGCTGCGCACGACATATCCGTTTGCCGGTTTTGGACGAGGTGTTTCAATCCATCCGTCATGTGACTTGTACCGGGGCTCATCGCCTTATATCGCCTTGGGTGACGAAACTTACGTCGCCCGTGATGTCTGGCTGAGCATCGTGGGTCAGTCTGATGGTACCGACGCTGCGCATGCCAAAATCGTTTTGGGCAAGCGGTGCAAGATCGGGCGTCGATCGGTCATTTCCGCCAGAAATTTCATATTTCTAGAAGACGATGTTTTGCTTGGGCCATCGGTCCTGATCATGGATCACAATCATGAGTATTCAGACCCGAGTGTTCCGATCCACGCTCAAGGAACCACCGAAGGCGGAAGAATTGTCGTTGGCCGGAACTGTTGGCTCGGCTACGGCAGCGTTATTTCTTGCGGACGCGGCGAACTGGTGATCGGTAAGAACAGCGTGATCGGAGCGAACTCAGTCGTGACAAAGAGTTTCCCGCCGTTCAGCGTTATCGCGGGAAATCCAGCGAAACTTCTCAAGAGTTACGATCCTCAATCAGGCCGATGGCTACGTGTGAACGCGGAAGTTTCTGAAGAAACCCGCAAACCAACCCATGTCGACAAACTCTAAATCGAGCAGTCCCAAGGCGAGGCACTGTCCCAGCTGCGGACGAAACAGTGCAAAGGATGTGTTGCGCGCGCCCGATCGCTTCCACGGACGCTTGCAGTTCTACCAACTCGTGCGCTGCCCTTCCTGTTCTTTGGTTTGGCTGGAGAATCCTCCGCGGCCCGATGACATAGGCGATCACTACGGAAGAGACTACGATCGGTTTATCGGTTCGGGCGGCGAGAATTCTCCCGAACGGTGGCAGCTTCGTCGGCAGACTCTCCTGCGATACAAGCCAAGTGGCACTCTACTTGATCTCGGATGCAGTACGGGATCCTTTCTGGCATCGCTCAAAGGGCAATCGTGGGAACTCTATGGAATTGAAATGTCCCGTTCAGCCGCTGGGCAGGCGGAAGCGAGCAGCGGGGCTAAGGTATTTGTGGGAGACATTCTCGAAGCACCATTGCAGGCAGAAGGCTTTGACGTTATAACTTGTTTCGATGTTCTCGAACACCTCTATGAACCCGGCCGCGTAATCAAGAAGGTATCGGAATGGCTGAGGCCTGGCGGGATCTTCTATACGCTTGTTCCGAACATCGAGTGCTGGGAAGCCCGGCTGTTCCAGTCATATTGGTATGGCCTGGAGCTGCCGCGGCATTTATTTCACTATTCCCCGGCGTCCCTCAAGCATCTTGGTCAGGCGGTCGGATTGCAAGCGTTGTCGATAGAGACAGGCGCGAACCCGGCATTCGAATACAGCGTGCGCTATGTGTGCGATGACCTGCTTCTGAAGTTCGGACGCAGCACCACACCGCTGGCACAGAACAAAAAGGCAGCAAGCCTACCGTGGAGAGGAGTACGAAAGGTGTTCCGGATGACGCTGTTGAAAGCCTTCTCCACGCTGAGCCCCCTCGCGGGAGCTGGCGAGAGCATTCACGCTGTATTCAAGAAGACCGAAGCGGTTTGAGGTGGATCCTTACCATGCGAGTCAGCGTAGTCATTCCCACGTACAACGCCGCGTTAACCATTAGGCAGACCCTCGAATCGGTACTCCAACAGAAGGTTGCGCCGGCTGAGATACTCGTTCTGGATGATGGCAGCACGGACAATACCCCTTCGATTCTGGAATCTTACAAATCAGAGATTACGATTTTTCGACGCCAGAACGGAGGAGTTGCGAGCGCGCGCAACGCGCTTTGCGAGCATGCGCGGGGTGATCTTATTGCTTTTCTTGATCACGACGACGTTTGGCACTCTAATTACCTGCAAGCTCAGTGCAGCCTTGCTGAGAAGTATCCGGGCGCTGCCGCATTCTTCACCGGCCACGTAAATTTCTATGGATACGATGACTATCGGTGGGAGGGTGGTCCTCCCGCTGCTGTAAAGAGCATTGAGCTTATGAGTCCGCTGAATTTTCTTGAGCAATACAATCAGGTGACTGGTCCTTTTGCCTCGGTGAGCTATTGCTGCGTACCAAAACGGGTGCTGAATGAACTTGGAAGCGAACCATTCTGTGTAAGCGGTGTCGACGACTCTTATCTGCTTACTTCGCTGCCGCTCCTTTGCAGGCCGATCGTCTATGCTCCTACACCATTCGTCGCGTACAGAATTACAAAAGGGGCGCAATCACAGAACAAATTGAGGGATTTCGGCCTGTGGGTCGACGTGTTCCGACTTCTCGAAGAGCGCTATCAGAGCACGGCCCCAATGGAACTCTCAAGAGCTTTCAAGATGGCTTTCGCTTCGAAAAGGCGCTCATACGGCAAAATCTTGATGGGTGTTGGCAGAGCCCAAGATGCTCGTAAGCAGTTTAGGTCGTCTATAGCTGATGTGGCCGATCCAGAATCTGTGGCAAAATCGCTGGCATTGCTGTGCTTGACGTACATGCCGGCGCTTCTGCAGCCGAAATGGCCTCCTAGCCTTCGTCCGGCGTCAGAACAGCCCGGTTCCGCCGGGCCAAAATGAACGGCAGAAAGATTAGCCAGAATTTCTAGCCATTTGGCTGCGGTGATTGAGGAAATCGCCGAGCAAATGATTCACTAACAAATACAAGCGAATGACTGAACTCCAAAGATTCGGCGGTGGCGGAGAAACTTTTGTCCATCCGGTGGTGTTGTGCGCAATGCTCCTGGCGATGGTGCTGATCTTTACGATGAATCAGAGGAGCGTTCTCATGCCGTTCTTAACGGCGCTCTTCCTCATCCCCGGGAACCAGGTTTTCATTCTGGGTCCATTCCATTTTCAGATGATGCGGATCTTGATTCTGTTTGGCTGGGCGCGAATGTTCCTAATTAAGAGTTCGTCGCATGAAGAAATCTTCGTCGGGGGTATGAATGCGATCGACAAGGCACTGATCTATTGCTCGGTTATCAGCGCTGCGGACTTTGTGCTGCTGTTCCGGGAATGGGGAGCGCTGAATAACCAGTTGGGAGCCTTATACACCACTTTCGGGCTCTATTTTCTGTTTCGGTTTTTTATTCGTAACCAAGAAGATGTAGAGCACACGATCCGAGGCCTCGCTTACATCGCGGCCATAATCGCGGTGATTATGGTTTTCGAGCAGGCAACAGGCCGCACTCCTTACGCTTTTCTTGGCCGCACTGTCGCGATACGCGAAGGAAGTTTTCGTTCCTGCGCCGCATTCGGGCACCCCATCCTCGCGGGGACGTTCGGTGCCATTACTTTCCCGATATTCGCCGGGCTTTGGCCGAAGCGCGACAACCGAAGAGCCGCGTTGGTCGGAATGGTCGCAGCGTCATTGATTACGCTGGCGTCTGCATCGAGTACGCCTATTCTCGCGTGGGTGATGAGTATCATGGCTCTCTGCATGTGGCCCATCCGCAGAATGATGCGCGTCATACGCTGGGGGCTCGTCCTGACTTTGGTTTCGCTTCATTTGGTGATGAAGGCGCCGGTTTGGGCACTCATCGGGCGTGTCGATGTTATGGGTGGAAACTCGGCGGCCCACCGCTACATGCTTGTGGAT
>Ga0185299_10008429_pt1 | contig 10178 bp, 11 predicted proteins | sample PaiPotPPA55metaG_FD_128002 | JGI IMG/M metagenome (GOLD analysis project Ga0185299, IMG submission 128002) | Iron sulfur acid spring bacterial and archeal communities from Banff, Canada, to study Microbial Dark Matter (Phase II) - Paint Pots PPA... ...
CACGGGCATCGCCGCCATCATCCGGTAGCGCTACGGCAAGAAAGTGGTTGTCAGCGTGGCCCTCCTGCTTGCGGTGGCCAACACGATCAACGTCGCGGCCGACGTGGCGGCGATGGCCGCCGCCCTCCGCATCCTGGTGCCGGTGCCGCAGGCGGTCGCCGCGGCGGCGTTCGCGATCGGCGTCCTGGCGGTGGAGGTGTTCGTCGGCTACTCGCGGTACTCGTCCATCCTCAAGTGGCTCGCGCTCAGCCTCCTCACCTACCCCGTGGTGGCCGCCATCGCGAGCGTGCCCTGGGGCACCGTTGCCGTCGCGAGCGTGGTGCCGCACATCAGCCTGAATGCCGGCTTCATCTTCCTGCTCACCGCCATCCTGGGCACGACGATCTCTCCCTACCTCTTCTTCTGGGAAGCGGCCCAGGAGGTCGAAGAGGTCAAAGAGTCCAGGCGCAAGCTCGGCCCGCGCTGGTCACGCCGCAAGGCCGCGCGCCGCATGCGCATCGACAACGCGTTCGGCATGATCGTGTCCAATCTCATCGGCTGGTTCATCCTGGTCGTCAGCGCCACCGTCCTCCATCGCCAGGGCGTCAACCAGATCAACACCGCGGCCGACGCAGCGCGAGCGATCGAACCGCTCGTGAGCTCCTTTCCGCACGCGGGCACGATCGCCGGCGGCATCTTCGCCCTCGGCATCATCGGCCTCGGCGCGCTGGCGGTACCGGTGCTCGCGGGCTCGGCATCTTATGCCTTCGCGGACGCATTCGGTTGGCGCGCCGGCCTCTCCCGCGGCGTTCGCGAAGCGCCGGGCTTCTACACGGTCATCGCGCTCGCGGTCCTGATCGGGCTGGCGATCGACTTCGCCGGTCTTGACCCGATCATGCTGCTCGTGTGGGCCGCCGTCATCAACGCCTTCGTGGCGGTGCCCCTGATCTTCATCGTCGGCAGGATCGCCTCCGATCGCAAGCTGATGGGCAGGCACGCCAGCGGCCGGCTCTCCCGTGTTGTCGTTCCCCTGACTGGCGGGCTCATGGCCGTGTCGGCAGCCGCCACCGTGGTCGGCCTGTTCCACCACTAGAGGGCGGTATCGCGGATCTCCGCGGCGACTTGCGCCATATGCTGGCTGGATGCTGCGCAGAGCCCTTGTGGGTGGACTGCTGGCCGGCCTGGCGGTGGCCGCGGCGGCCTCGCCCGTGCTGGCGGATCAAGCCACGTCGGACCTGATTCCGGCACCGCCCTCGAGCCTTTGGAACGTGTACGCGGGCGGGACCCGCGCGATGACCGCGGTGGACATTTACGGCAGCCAGGCCGGGGCCGTGAAGGGCTTTACGGATGCTTACGAGAAGTCGTGGACCCAACCGGGAAAGGTGCTTGTCGACCGCCTCGAGCACTATTCCTCCGTACTGTGGGCGGCCTTTCGTTTCGGGGAGTCCGAGGGGGCGGCCAAGAAGAACAAGAGCCACACCTCCTACGCCACGGTGCCGGGATTCGGAACGGGCGCCTATGAGGTGACCAACCCGCCCGATTCGCTGGGATTCGTGCAAGACCTGTTCGTCTTCACGCAGGGCGATTACCTGGCCGTCATCCTGAACGCCGCTCATGACGCGACCCCGGACCACACAGTGCTCATGGACCAGGCCAGCGCGCAGCTCGCCCAGATTCCGGTGCCGGTAGGCGAATACAACTCGATCGGCAGCGGGATGATGACGACGCTGGGGATCGTCGCCGGAGTCCTCGGAACGGTCACGATCGTGGCCGGAGCGATCGTCTTGTTCTTCGTCGTGCGCAGCCGGAGGGCGCGGCCGGCCTACGGGCCGGGCGCGGGAGGGGTGCTGAATTTTTCACCTGACCGCCGGTACTGGTGGGACGGCCAGGCCTGGCAGGATGCGACGGCCCGGATTCCGCCCGGCGCCTCGAGGTCGCCGGACGGTAAGCAGTGGTGGGACGGTGCGGCCTGGCGGCCGCTGCCACCAACCTGATCCGCGAGCCTACGCGGCGAGGTCCTTGCGCACAAAGCGGGTGGCGGCCAGAGCGAGCGCGGCAGCACCCACGAACACGATTACCAGAATGTTGGCGATCTGCACGCCGTTGAGCAGCGGAGTGCCGTAGTAGTACAGGGCCGAAAGTCGCAGCGTGGCGTCGGGCCACTTGAGCCCCGGGCCAAGAAACACGATCACAAACCAGATCACGAGGAGGAAGCTCACGAGCCCGGTATCCACGGCGGCGCGCAGCCACCCTGAGAGCGCGTAGCCGATCGCCGCGACCAGCAGGGCCAGCGGAATCATCGACAGCGTCGCCGCAATGAGCTTCCCGCCATCGAGCGCCACGCCCGTCAGCGAAGAGGCGAGCGCGGTGGCGGCCAGCGTGAGCAATGAGATGGCGACGGTCGCGGTGGCCAGCGCGGCAAACCGCCCCAGCATCACGTTCACTCGGGGCTGAGGAGTGGACAGCACCAGCTCCAATCGCCCGTCTTCCAGGTCGGCTGACCAGCGGTTCGACTGGGTGACCGCGAAAGACATCAACAGGATGGGCGCGAAGATGAACAGAGCGCTGAGGATGCCCGAGTTGGAGGCGGCGTCGCTGCCACCGATCCGAATGAAATCCTTCATCACCGGCGAGCCTTCGAGGATGCTCCTCAATTGGGAGGCGGTCTGCTTGACAACGTCGACCATCCATGCGGAGAACCCAGCGATCGCGAGGGTCCACCACAAAGTCGGTATCGCGATCATGCCCAGGCTGCGGGCGTACACGGAGCGCAGCGTCCAGTCTCCGACCGGGAGGGCGGCGACCGGCCTCCGCATCGCCTTTGGCTGCCGGCTGACGCCGGGGAGGTGAACCGTGTCGCCGAGGTCGCGCCGTACAAAGAGCCACACCGCGGCGGCGCTCAGGGCCACCGTGATGGCCAGCTGCACCAGCATCGCGCCCACGTTCGTGCCATAGCTGGGGATCAGCGGCTTGCTGAGGTTGTAGTAGTACACCGGAGACAGGCGCGAGATCCAGTCGGTGCCCGGTTCGACCCGATGCACCATGTCGAGCACGACGCAGACGAGCAGCACGCCGGCCGTGATGCCTGCGGCCGTCCGGCGCTCCTGAACGAACTGGGAGACGAACAGCGCGACGGCTCCGAAAACCGCCGCGATCAGCGCGATGTTGACGCCGAACAGGATGGTGTCGCCCAGGCCGAAGTCCACGCTTGCCTTGGCCGTGCCGGCAAATGCGAGCAGCCCGACGATGACGGCAAATACGAGCAGCGCCGTCCACATCGCCGCAACTTTCTCCACCGCGAGGCGTGCACGGGCCAACGGCACCGACAGGAGGGTGTCCAGCGAGCCTTTCTCCTCCTCGCCGCGAAGGGTGGCCGTCTGGGCGAGGATCGGCCAGATCGCCACCACCAGCACCGTGAGGCCGTACTTCCAGGTCGCGTAGCCGCCGGGGGTGTCGATCTTCACCGGCTCGGCGAACCAGGCGAAGGCGGGGCCCAGCGCGACGACGGCGGCGCGCGCCGCGGGCGTGGCCAGCACAGTCGGGAGGGCGGCGATCACGACGGCCATGAGGAGGCCAAGGCCAAGGCCCCAACCCAGGATCGGGACGCGGAAGTCACGCAGGGTCTTGAGGTAGACGCTCCTAAACCACACCAGCCGTCTCCTTGGAGGCCTTCCCGTCGGGCTCGTAGTAGCGCAGGAAGATGTCCTCGAGGCTCGGCTCGTAGCTGGTGAGCGAGACGACCGGGAACTGGGCCGCCGCCTTGATCACGGCGTCGGCCGCACCCTGCATGGCCAGCCGCACCGTGCGCCCATCGTTCAGCCTCTCGACCTCCGCCACGCCTTCGAGCTTCTCGAAGGTCTCCGCGGGCACCGGCTGGGCGAACGAGATCGTGATCTCGTACCGCCTGATGTCCTTGAGCTCCGCGACGCCGCCGACACGGACGAGGCGACCGTCGCGAATGATGCCCACGCGCGTGCACGTCTTTTCGACCTCGCTCAGGACGTGGGACGAAAGGAAGGCCGTCCTGCCTTCGTCGCGCGCCTCGATGAGCATGCGGTCGAACTCCTGCTGGTTCAGCGGGTCCAGGCCGCTCGTCGGCTCGTCCAGGATGAGCAGCCGCGGTTTGTGCATGAAAGCCTGGATCAGCACGACCTTGCGCTTGTTGCCGGTCGAGTAATGGCGGAACTTGCGGCTGGTGTCGAGGTCCAGGCGCTGTATCAGCTGCTTGAGATAGGCGCGGTCGACGCGCCCGCGCAGGTTGGCGAAATATTCGAGGATCTGCCCGCCGGTCAGGTTGGGGTCGAGGGACGGCTCGCCTGGCACGTAGCCGATGACCTTTTTGATCTCGACCGCCCGGCGCCAGCAGTCCAGGCCGAAGATCGAGGCCGCTCCGGCGGTGGGGTGAATCAAGCCCATCAGCAGGCGGATGGTCGTCGTCTTGCCGGCGCCGTTGGGCCCGAGGTAACCGAACACCTCGCCCTCCTGCACCTCGAGTTCGAGGTCGAGCAGGCCGCGGCCGCTCCCGTAATCCTTGGTGAGCTTTTCAGTCTTGATGACGGCTGTCATATCGCCTCCTCGGCCTGGCCATACCACTCCAGCAGGGTCGCCTCGTCGATCAGGCGTATGGAGCCCGCGGGAACCCCGAGGATTCGCTCAAAGGCCTCGCCATAGCTTGGAAATGTTCGCTTGACGTCCTCGAAGGTGATCGCGTTCGCCTCGCGTGCGATGAAGAGGTCCGTGGCCAGATCCTGAAAGCCCAGGAGGAGCATCACCAGGATGCGGGCGGTCTCCGCCGGAGCTGTGGAAACGAAGGTGCGCTCGTCTATGCCCTGCTCGACGATGCGGGCAAGGATCGGTGTCAAGCGTGCCACCGCCGTCCGGCGAAACTTCTCGCGAACGATCGCGTTGTCATCCGAGATCCACACCTTGAGGAGAGCCAGGACCAACGCCTTCCTGTCCGTCTTCCATCGACCTATGCCGCTGAAGAGCTGCTCCAGCTTGGGGATCGCCGCGAGATCGGGATCTTCGACGACATGGGCCACCGCGGCCAGGCCGGCGTCGACCATACGGTCCACGACTGCTTCCAGCAACGCTTGCTTCGAATCGAAGTAGTGGTAGAACGCCCCTCTCGAGGCATCGAGCTCGTCGAGCACGTCCTGGACGCTCATCTGCTCGAAGCCCTTGGCCTGCATGAGGCGCTGGGCGGCCTCCACGAAGGCCTCTCTGCGCACCGTATGGACCGCAGCGTTCAAGGTCCTGGCCATACCGGCTACTATAACCGACCGACAGTCGGTCTGTTAATTGGGGAGTTCAGATCCGCCGACGACCCGTCACCACCACACGCCAATGTTTTTGAACCCGGGGCCTCACGGTCCCGAACCGTGTCGGTGCTGTGTCCTCGCATGTCCCGCCGGCTCCGCGGAGATCCGCCTGGATCAAATTGCCGCACCTCGGTGTCCGTCCGTGTCCTCATAGAGCCTCCTGGTGCCGGGAACCTGTGACCCGGCTGTGACCCGGCGCGGGTCCAGGTCAGCCCTAAGAGCTGCAGATTCGCGACCGCCTCTCATCTATTACGAGTAGTCATCGATGGGCCACGAGAGATCGGCTTGCAGAAGTTCGCCGCCAGTGTCCCGGGCTACCTTTCGCCAGACTATCCGCTCGCGCGTAACGGGGTTCTCGACTACATCACCGGACCGAGCCATAGCTGCCTCTTATGATTGAACTCGGACTAGACAGCGCTCGATAGAAGGCATCTTCAGCTCCACCTTGGTCCAGTTGTCGCCGTGGTCGTGACTCTCCCACATCTCACCGGACGCAAGCCCAGCCAACAGCTGTCCAGGGGCGGGACCACTGATCAGCGCGTAGGGCATGAAATCGATTGGCTCGGGGAGGCCACCGCCGAGCTTTTGCCAAGCTCCACCATTGCTGCGAAAGATTGCCGCTTGCGCGTGGTCGGTGTGGGCTTGGATCCCAGGCGAGACCGAGACATACCAACAATCCGCATTAACCGGGTCGGCCACAACAGCCCAGCCATACCTCGTGTGCAGCCCTGCGGGTCGCTGCAATGTCGCACCCGCGTCGATGGAGTAAGCGCCTCCGCCGTAGCCGCCTTCATAGAATCGACCGTGAAAAGTGGCATGCGCCGCCAGCTGATGGCAGTCGCGCATCGCACCCCGACGGTGGTCCTGCCACGAGCGGCCTCCGTCGGTCGAACGCACGACTGCTCCCGCCTCGATGCCGGCCACAATTAGGTCAGGATCATCAGGTGACAGCGCCAGCCCGATCACGTAAGCCTTGAAGGGTCGCTCCGCAGGAGAGCACCAGAACCGGCGCGACAAGATGTGGCGGAACCTCTCCAGCTCGCGCCAGCTCCCGCCACCATCATCGCTGACGAAAATGCATGCGGGCTTTGTGCCGGCGTAGAGCCGCCCGGGGATGAGCGCGCTGATCACCAGCGTTTTCACGACCCACCCTTCGAGCCCGGAACGGCGCCAGGTCCGACCGGCATCGTCGCTGCGTAAGACTCCGTCGCCCTGTGTACCGGCGTAGACGTTTTGCGCTACATGTGGATCGGCGGCAATGCAGCGCACGTCAAATCCCACGGCCACATGCTCCACGTAGCCTTCGGCCAGCTCGGCCCGGGCAAGACCTGTAGGACCAGTCGCGAGAAATACCCTAGTCATCGAACCGATCCGAATCCTCCGATGCAGGCAGGATAGGCGCCGCTGCCTTGTGCTTGGGTCACTTCCGCTCGACATCCCTAATTCGGAGCGTCCTGCTCCGCCCGTCGAGCTCCACTACGTCGACGCTCCGGGGTCAGGCAACATCTCCAAGGCAGAAGGTGGTTCCAATTCGTACGGTCGATAGCCCATGAGCCGTGCAATCGGCCGGAGCAGGGCGAGAACCAGCCGCTGGACTGCCCACGGCGGGGACGCGAGTCGGACGTGGTCCGACATCGTCGGCATCTCAACCGCGATCTGCCAGATGGACGGCAACCCCTTCAGGTCGGTCAGCCCGGCACGCGCTAACCCGAAATAGACTTCGAAGAACCGGCGCGAGTGCTCTGGCAGGCCGGGCCGGTATTCACCGAACATCTCGGATTCTCCATCGGCTGCATTCTTGAAGGTGTGCGCGACCCCGGCGGGAACCACGACACTCTCGCTGGGATGGCAGACGATCTTCCGTGTCCCCACCACGAATTCCACGCTGCCGCGGATGACCTCGAAGCGCTCCTCCTGGAGCGGGTGAACGTGAAGTGCCGGTCCGTACGTGCTCGGCAGGGCGACCTCTCTGAATCGGAAGAGCTCTTCGGAAGCCTCGAGGAACGTAATCGTGTAACCGGTGAGCGGGTTGACGATAGTATCGGCCATGAGTTGCTCCTTGGCTAATTGGCTATAGCTAGCATATAGGTAACTAGAGGTATCATATAGCCAATGGGCACCGCACGCGCAACCACCCGGCGCTACAGCTCACCAGCACGTCGGGAGAGGCGAAACCAGACCCAGGTTGCAATCCTTAGGGCCGCTGAGACGGTGTTCAAAGCGCGCGGCTACAGCGCAGCCACGATGCAGGGCGTGGCAGATTCGGCCGGTGTTGCCCTCCCCACGGTTTATCTGTACTTCCGATCCAAACCCGACTTGATTCGAAGCCTGGCGGACCTGGTGACGAGCTCGGCTGACCTAAGCGTCGAGCACGTGCTGGCCGAAACCGACCCCAAGCGACAGCTCGCGATTGGCGCCGGCATCCTGCGCGCGCTCCATGAGCGAAGCGAGGTGGTCGCCGACGTCTTGAGATCTGCATCCGGTGCCGATCCCAAAGTGTCCCGGGAGTGGAAGCGCTGGCAGGAGCGCCACCTCGCCGCGGTGGGCGCAGTCGCCCGAACGCTCGCCAAGAGAAAGGCGCTGCGCCGCGATCTGGACGTTGCGACCGCGACGGACATCCTGTACGCGATCGGAGGCCCGGACACGTTCCGCCAACTGGTGCGCGAAAGGGGCTGGACGTCGGAGCGATATGAGCGTTGGCTCGCGGAGGCAGGTCGGCGCCTGCTCCTCTAGTGAAGATCGACCACGTCGTCGTCGCGACTGCTGTCTCCTAGCTTGGTCTATGGGTGCACGAGCTCCACCGCGCGCCCAGACTGCTTGGATTCACTCCAGACGGCGACCTATTCATGTTGCCCATCGCGGCCGGCCTCGCCTTCTGGTGGTCTTGAAAGGGTGCGGATCCCGATATCCACAGATACGAAATGGGGGTCATGAAGTTCGGTCGCAACCACGCTTGCACGGCGAGGTGGATGCCAACGACGGCGTCGCCACCTTCCTGTCGGGTCCCCTCGAGGTCCTTGACTTTACCCCCGAAGACGCCGAGCACTCGGGACGGGTTCGTGCAGCGCTTGAAGGGCTCGGAAAACCAATTGGGGCTTACGACCTCTTGATCGCCGGGCAAGCGCCCGTCACAAAGCCACGCTTGTAACAGCGAACTCGGAGGAGTTCGCGAGGGTTCGAGGTCTTCGCTTGCAGGACTGGACTACTTCGGCCCGTTGAGGTCCACACCCGCTCCAGAGGCTTCCGATCTAACCGGGGTGAGGCCTAGGTACGCCTCCTGGATAGCCACGTCGGCCAGCAGCTGTGACGACGGCCCGGAGGCGGTGATGCGCCCGGTTTCAAGCACGTAAGCGTGTTCTGAGATCGTGAGGGCCGTGTCGATGTCCTGCTCGACGAGAAGGATCGCCGTGCCCGACGACGCGATGTCAGGCAGGCGGGTAACGATCTGGTCCACGGTGTTGGGCGCCAGGCCCAAGGACAGCTCATCGATCATCAGGAGGTCGGGCCGGCTCATGAGACCCCGTGCGATCGCGCACATCTGCTGCTCGCCTCCGGACAGGGTCGAGGCGACCTGGTTCAGGCGCTCGCCAAGCGGTGGGAATAGTTCCAGGACCTTGCGCAGGTCCGTGGACTTGCTCCGCCACCCTCCGACCAGCAGGTTCTCCCGGACGGTCAGACCCGAGAAAAGGCGACGTCCCTCCGGTACATGGGCGATGCCGCGATCGACGATCTGCTCGATCGAGGCGCGGGTGATGTCGCGGTCTCCAAACTCGATGCTGCCAGAGCGGCTCGGAATCATCCCGGAGATCGTGCGGAGCAGCGTCGTCTTGCCGGCTCCGTTGGCGCCCACCAGCGCCACGATCTGCCGCGCCTCGACAGCGATGCTCACGTCCCACAGGATCTGCACTCGGCCATAACCCGCGTTGAGACCGCGAACTTCGAGCAGGCTCATGTTGACCTGCGCTTCATGTAGCGACGGCCGAGGTACGCCTCGATCACCCGTTGGTCGGCGAGCACCTCCTGCGGAGGGCCTTCGGTGAGGACCGACCCGTGATGCAGCACCAGGACGCGATCGCTGATCGCGACGACCGCTTTCATCACGTGCTCGACCGCGACGATGCTGATCCCGCCGTCCCGCAACTTATGGATCAGCTCGACGGCCGCCTCGATCTCCTTCTGCCTGAGCCCCGCCATTACCTCATCGATCAGCAGCAGGCGTGGGCGGCAGGCAAGCGCCTTGGCCAGTTCCAGGCGCCGGGCGTCGGCAACGCTCAGCTGGCTCGGCGCGGCGCCGGCGTGCTGAGCGATGCCGACCAGGTCGAGCACCCGGTCGGCGGTGGCCAGCGCGTCGCGCACGCTGCGGTCTCGCTCGCTGCCGTGCATCGCGCCGATGGCGACGTTCTCGCGCACGGTCAGGCCGCGGAACGGCTTGACGATCTGAAAGGTGCGGGCCACCCTGTCGTGGGCGATGACCCAGGGCCGCGATCCGGTGACATCGTCGCCATCGATCAGCACCTGGCCGCTCGTGGGCCGGAGGTGCCCGGTGATGAGATTGATGAGCGTGCTCTTGCCGGCTCCGTTGGGCCCGATGATCCCCAAGATCTGACCTTCAGCCACCTCAAAGGACACGTCGCGCACCGCCCACAACCCACCGAAGCGCTTCGAGAGCTTGCGGACCTGGAGGATCGGGTCCGCGGCAGCCGGCTGCGGTGCGATCAAAGCCGGTAGCGCCTGACGTTGTCGAGGATCGAGAAGTTGCGCGAGCGCCACGCGTCGCGGAAGAAGTTCACGACGCCCTGCGGGAAAAAGATGACGACCAGCACGATGATCGCCCCGAAGATGAGCTGGTTGTAGATCCCCAGGTTGACCCGGAGATAC
>Ga0185299_10008430_pt1 | contig 10177 bp, 5 predicted proteins | sample PaiPotPPA55metaG_FD_128002 | JGI IMG/M metagenome (GOLD analysis project Ga0185299, IMG submission 128002) | Iron sulfur acid spring bacterial and archeal communities from Banff, Canada, to study Microbial Dark Matter (Phase II) - Paint Pots PPA... ...
TGGCGCGGCTATATTGCGGCGAGCAGAACGCGTCCTTCGGCAATTTCATCGCGTTGGGCGTGTTGAAGCTATTACCATCGTCATAGCCGCAGTGGTCGGAGGAGTCGACGATGCTTCCGTACAACTGCGGCGAGGACGCCGATGCTGCGCAGGCGGAGAGAGCGGCGGCCAACGCCACCGCCGTGATTCTGAAAATCCCAGTGGTCATGTAATGCTCCTTTCGAGGGCGCGCAGGGCAGGCGTGGCGCACGGGATTCGTACTCGCGGCCTGCGCGGGCGGATCGCATGATTAAGATCGGCGTTCGGCGGATTTTCTTCCGCGCGCAGCGTGGCTGCGCACGGAGAATCTATGACCGGCGCGGCATTTGATAACTGAGTGGCCGCTGAAGGGACCGCTCGGCGATGCTGCAATCACAAGGGCGTGAACAAATCGCCTATCAAGTCCGGGCGTTGGTACGTTGCTCTGTGGAGGACAGCGAAGCGGTGGTGGGCTGAAGTCGCCCGCTTGGGGACGCGACAGAGATTCGACGCGGGCGCTCATCTTTCCACGGGACCATCGGCTGAAGCAGAACGTGGCGGTAAGAGCGGCTTCGCTTGGGCCCCGTCCATCGCGAAGGGCTTTTCTTTGCGCCGGAACCGACCGTATCGTGGCGCGCATGCCGCCATCCGACCTCGACATCGCGCGCACCGCCCATCAATGGATCTCGCTTCACGGCGAGAACGTGACGGCAAGGGCGCGGGAGATGGTCGCAGACCTCGAGAGGACCGACACTCATGTCGGCTCCGTGCCAGAAGCGGAAGTCTAGCCGATGCTTGGGCATCGCTCACAGGCCCGTGGTGACGACGCCGGCAGCGCCCCACTGGAAGGCAATTCCCACGACTTGGCGGCCGAGGCGGGACACAGCTAACAGGGTAGCCTTACCGCTTGCCGCCCCCGTTACGCCTGAGTGACCGCCTCGAAGACGAGAAACAGTCTGGGCCCCGAATTCATTCCGCACATGTACATGTGACGAGAATGCATTTCCGACATTTGTTGGCTCGCCTTATATCGCTAGCACGACCGAACGCGTTGCGCGTTCGTCCAAACCTCGAAAGGAGTATCACGATGTCAACAAACCTGCGTATCGCACGTGTTTCCGTCGTCGCAGCGGCTCTGCTCATTCCGGCAGTTTCGAGCCTCAGCACGGCGGCTTATGCCGACGACATGTACGGCGTCGCCACGGAGCACGGTGCTCTGATCCGCCAATCGGCAGAGAACGCTCCGTCGTTCTCGAGCGCCGTTGCCCTGGCGCTTGGTCAGAAGCCCGCCGTCAACGTTGCGAGCAACGTCGCACCCAGCGCCTCCGACGTTCCTGCTGGGAACAAGCAGGATCTGCTGGGCAGCGGTGGGCAGCAGGACAATCTCGCCCGTGAGATCTATCAGCCCGGCACCGGCACGGACTGGTGAGGCGTCAGCGTCGGATCGTTGCGCGGCACCAGTCTTGAAACCAATGCCGGAGGTCGGAGTGTCGAAAAAGCCTCTGATTTCGATTGTCGACGATGATGAGGCGGTTCGCGAGGCTACAAAGGGTCTCATGAAGTCGTTGGGATCCGCCGCCGAAGCTTTCCCATCGGCGGCGGATTTTTTGAGCTCCCATCATCGTCGCCGCACCGCATGCTTGATCGTGGACGTCAACATGCCTGGGGTGACGGGGCCCGAGCTGCATCGGCACCTGATTGCCTCGGGCGACACCATTCCGACCATTCTGATCACCGCTTACCCCGACCACAACGTGAGGGCGCGTGCTTTGAGTGCCGGGGCCATTGGCTATCTGAGAAAGCCATTCGATGAAGGTGATTTACTCGTTTGTGTCCGCTCGGCCGTGGCAGGGCGCGAAGGCGGGTGAGAAGCGTTCACGACCGCCTTCGGGAGAACGGATGGCATCTCCCGAGGCCGTGGGGACTGGTAGGTTCTGCGCGCCCGATGTGCCGACCTAATCTTAGCCCCCCGTTCGCCGGCGGCTTTTTTTGTGACAACGCCTAAACCAAGGTGTGATCTACCTCATCCTCGGCGGTGTCGCGCTTCTTACGCAGGTGCAATAGATCGAGCTGAGATACATCGCTAGCCTGAAGCCACTGCTTGGAGGAGCCCATGCAGTTGGTTCAGGAAAGTCCGGGATGCCTTGAGTTCGGCCGGTTCCGCGTGCTGCTGCGGCAGCGGCAGCTGCTTGCCGGCGGCGTGCCGGTCGAACTCGGTTCACGAGCCTTCGATGTCCTCATGGTCCTGCTCGAGGCGCGCGGCAGCCTCGTCACCAAGGACGAGCTGCTCGATCGAGTCTGGGCGGGCATCGTGGTCGAGGAAAATAACATTCAGGTGCAGATCTCGACCTTGCGCAAGGCGCTGGGCAAGGATCGCAACATGATCCTGACAGCGCCGCTGCGCGGCTACCGCTTCACGGGCGAGGTCCGCGCCACAGATTGCGATGCCGATGCATCAGCGGCGACAAACGTCACCCCGCCGGACTCGGAGAGGCCAGCGGTTACCAATCTTCCCGCTGCCGACTTTGTCGGCAGCGAGCCGGATCGCCGCGCGGTTTGGCGAGCGGCGGCGGCGGTTGCAGCGCCACCGCGCACGGCGACGAACCTCCCGGAGCCCGTTTCCGAACTGATCGGCCGCGATGTGGAGATTGAGGAAATCCGGCGCCTTGCCACGGCCCACCGGCTCGTCACCTTGACCGGGCCTGGCGGCATCGGCAAGACCCGCCTCGCCCTCGCTGTCGCCAGACTACTGCTGCCGAAATTTGCCAACGGCGCCTGGCTCGCCGAACTCGCATCTCTGTCTGATCCGGACGCCGTCCCGACCACGGTCGCCGTCGCGCCAGGGCTTCACCTCCCGGCGGGCGCGGTCTCGGCTGAACGTATCGCGAATGCGCTGGGATCGCAGCACCTCCTGCTCGTGCTCGACAATTGCGAGCACGTGATTGACGCTGCGGCAGGCGTCGCCGAGGCCCTGTTGCGTACAAACGCAGGCCTTCACGTGATCGCCACGAGCCGGGAGCCGTTGGGCGCCGAAGGAGAAATCATTTACCGCGTGCCTCCTCTCGGTGTCCCTGCGGCGGGCACCGAGGATAGCGACGACGTGCTGAAATACGATGCGGTTCGGCTGTTCGTCGCGCGGGCACGGGCAGCGCAGCGCCATTTCCCGGCGGATCGGTCTATTTCGGCGGCCATAGCCGCAATTTGCCGACACCTCGACGGCATTCCGCTCGCGATCGAGTTGGCCGCGGCACGCGTCGCCACTCTCGGGATCGAAGGAGTCGCGGCCCGGCTCGACGATCGTTTCAGGCTGCTCACGAGCGGCCGGCGCACCGCGCTGCCGCGTCACCGGACGCTGCGGGCAGCGCTCGACTGGAGCTACGACTTGCTCCCCACCTGCGAGCGCCTGATTCTGCGTCGTCTGTCCATCTTCGCCGGCAGCTTCACACTGGAGGCAGCCAGCACGGTGGCGGCAAGCGCCGATATCACTGAGTCGGATGTCGTCGACTGCGTCGTGAACCTAGTCACGAAATCGCTCGTCGTAGCGGATGTGGATGGTCCGGAACCGCGCTACCGGCTGCTCGAGACGACGCGGGCCTACGTGCTCGAGAAGCTGACCGATAGCGGCGAGCGCGACGAGGTCGCACGACGCCACGCCGAATACTACCGGCGCTTGCTTCAGCGGGCCGCGGGCGAATCCCTGACGCGGCCCGCTGCCGAATGGCTGGCGGCTTATGGCCCTGACGTCGACAATTTGCAGGCGGCGCTGGACTGGGCCTTTTCACCGAGTGGCGACCCGTCAGTCGGCGCGGCGCTCACCATGGCGTCAGTGCCGCTGTGGTTACATCGCCACCGCGCGAAGCACCATTCCGGCCACGGCGACGCGAAATCAGAGTCCGAACCGTTTAAGGGAGAAACGAAGAGCGGTCCAGGATCGCATCTGGGTCCGCGCGCGGCGCGTCGGCTGACATTGGATCCTATGTCCGCTGTGGGTCAGAATGCGAACTGGCCCGTTAGCCGACGAACGTCCGTAAAGAGGCCGAAACCGGACTCACGTTGGCCGGCTGCCACGGCGTTGACCACGCGCGTCACCCGAATGACGCCGAGCTGCTCGTCGATCTTGACCTCGGCGAACACCGCCGAGTGCGTGTTGTGCGAGTATTTGCACCGTCCTCGGCCGGCATAAGCCAACAGAGGAGTCCTTGAGCTTGTTCCAAGCAGAAGCGAGAAAAATCCACGCAAGGGTACCGGGATTTTCTTTAGCGAACCGTCATGCGGTCCACCCCGGTCCAGACGACGCAATTACTTCGTCTATTCACAAAGTTAGCATCCTGCACAACTCAGGGATCAATCAGGAGACGACGATGAAGCGCGGCTGCCGCTCCACATCCGGGGATCCCGCGCCAACGCCACAAACGCGGCCTGAACTATTCCCGGCTAAGTTAGATCAGCTTCCGGGCCACGCTGATGTACACCTAAATTTATTGCGTTATAAATCAACCCCAACCGAGCGTTTGCCGGGGAGGAAGGTAGCTGCCCTACCTTCCCATGATTTTGGCGCTGCCAAAAATTGACGCCCGTCAGTGTCGGCGGCTGGTCGATCCGCTAACGTGTAACGTATCAGCGTTACCAGCTCTTCTGCGAACTTCCGCCTGTTCGACGCATTCTACACCACCAAGCCTGGCGGCATGGGCATGGGACTATCGATCTGCCCCCCGAGCGCGCGCTTCGCCGTCGGGAGGGCCCGCTGCCACACAAAGCTCCGGGAAGACCAGCCGCTCGTACCTGTCGTTGCGCACGGACACGGCCATGCACGCGCCGTCGGGACGGAGGTCAGTTCCGCTCCCGCCCGCGATGGCTTCCTCGTCTGCCTGGGCGCCCGGCCCCAGCGACGATCGGTGTTGTCGATTGTGGCCACAGGGACTGGATGCGGGATACGCGTGAGATTCGCATATTTGGCGACACCATCAAGCCTGTTTGTTTCATCATAGAAGCGGAGGCGCCGCGGCGTCTTGACACTTGTCAATTCCCAACGGGCAATTCACGCAGCGCTCTCGCGCTGCCCGGTGCGAGAGGCCCATATCCGTCCCCCGTGAGCTTCGACGATCGAACGGCAGATCGATAGTCCCATGCCCATGCCGCCGGGCTTGGTGGTAGTGGAGGGAGCTCGCCGACGGACGGCCGTTCATCGTCGGCGACAAGGTCTCGATGGCGGACTTTTTTCTCCTGCCGACGCTGTTCGCGTTCGGGCTGACGCCGGAAGGAAAGGAGCTGCGGCCGAGGTTCGAGCACATCCAGGCGAGGGACGCAGGCATGAGCGCGCTGCCGAGCGCCGTTCGGTTCCGCGCGACGCTGCCGCCGCGTGATCCGATCCCGCACGCGCGGGAGTGGGCAGTCCACCACCGGCCGATGTAAACCCCTCTCAGGCGGTTAAGTGAGGTCGGCTTTCGAGGACGCTAACCTGCACCTGAATGACGGCTTCGGGTCAAACAGCGAAGTGGCTCGGTAGCCGGTGACCGTCCGTTATGAGGCCGACAGCCGACTCGCGTTGGCCGAGCTCTTTCTTCGCAAATGTGCCACGAACAGACATCGTCATGCCGCCTCATGTGTGGCAAACTTCCCGTTCAAGCTCGGTCTGGCCAGAGGAAGCGGACCGTAACTTCTCAGCCCGACAGCGGGTCACCGGCTTATCGCGGAGGCCAGAAGTTTGAACCCAACCTCGCGGTTCAGCGCTCAGGGGGATAACAGCTTCCAGGTTTTATGGGAGGACGGCGACCGCGTCTTCTGCCGAGAGGCGAGCCCCGCCGACAGCGATCGCACCGCCGTACTGGCGGTGCTGCCCGCCGCGGAGCACCCGACACCCGCCACCCTCGATCGCCTCGCTCACGAATACAGCTTGAAGGACGAGCTGGACCGGGCCTGGGCGGTGCGGCCACTGCAGCTCGTGCGCGAGCGCGGCCGGACCATGCTGGTTCTCGAGGATTCAGGCGGCGAGCCGCTCGAGCGGCTGCTCGGCCGGCCCATGGAGGTGGGACGGTTCTTGCATCTTGCCATCGCCATCGCCGGGGCCCTCGCGCAACTCCACCGGCGCGACCTCGTCCACAAGGACCTCAAGCCCGCCAATATCCTCGTCAACCGTGCGGCGGGAGAGGTCAAGCTCACCGGGTTCGGCCTTACCTCGCGTCTGCCGCGCGAGCGGCAGGCGCCCGAGCCGCCCGAGACGATTGCCGGCACGCTGGCCTACATGGCCCCCGAACAGACCGGACGGATGAATCGGTCAATCGACTCCCGCAGCGATCTCTACGCGTTCGGCATCACGCTCTACCAGATGCTCACGGGTGCCCTGCCGTTCACGGCGGCCGATCCCATGGAATGGGTCCACTGCCATATCGCGAGAAAGCCGGTACCGCCCGCCGAGCGGAGGGCGGATGTGCCGGCCGTGGTCTCAGCCATCATCATGAAGCTGCTCGCCAAGACGGCCGAGGACCGTTACCAGACTGCGGCCGGCGTCGAACACGATCTGCGGCGCTGCCTGGCTGAATGGGAATCCCGCGGTTGCATCGACGACTTTCCACGGGGCGAACACGACACGCCTGACCGGCTGCTGATCCCGGAGAAGCTCTACGGGCGGGCGCGCGAGGTCGAGAGCCTGCTCGCCGCCTTCGACCGCGTGGTCGAGAGCGGCAGGTCGGAGCTGGTGCTGGTCTCGGGCTATTCCGGCATCGGCAAGTCCTCGGTCGTCAACGAGGTGCACAAGGTCCTGGTGCCGCCGCGCGGGCTGTTCGCCGCCGGCAAGTTCGACCAGTACAAGCGCGACATCCCTTATGCAACGCTCGCGCAGGCTTTTCAGAGCCTGGTGCGGCCTCTGCTCGGCAAGAGCGACACCGAGCTGAGCGGTTGGCGCGCCGCGCTTCTGGAGGCGCTGGTTCCGAACGGGCGCCTCATGGTCGACCTGGTCCCTGAACTGAGCCTTGTCATCGGAGAACAGCCGGCGGTCCCCGAACTCCCGCCACAAGCGGCCCAGAGGCGTTTCCAACGGGTACTCCGGCAGTTCGTTGGCGTGTTCGCGCGGCCGGAACATCCGCTGGCACTGTTCCTCGACGATCTGCAATGGCTCGACGCCGCCACACTCGACCTGCTCGAGGATCTTCTGACCCAGGCGGATTTGCGGCACCTGCTGTTGATCGGCGCCTATCGGGACAACGAGGTCGATGCCGCTCATCCGCTGAGGCGCAAGCTCGACGCCATCAAGACCGGCGGCGGGAAGGTAGAGGAGATCACGCTCGCGCCGCTTGCCCATGGGCACCTCGCACAGCTGATCGCCGAGGCGCTTCGCTGCGAGCCGCAGGGCGCCGCACCGTTAACACGACTTGTGCACGAGAAAACGGCCGGCAATCCGTTCTTCGTCATTCAGTTCCTTTACGCGCTTGCCGACGCGCACTTGCTCGCGTTCGATCATGGCTACTCCCGCTGGACCTGGGACCTCGAGCGCATTCGCGCCAAGGGGTACACCGACAATGTGGTGGACCTCATGGTCGGCAAGCTCTCTCGCCTCCCGGCCAGAGCGCAGACGGCGTTGCACCAGCTTGCCTGTCTCGGCAGCGCCGCCGAGGTCACGCTTCTGGCGCTCGTTCTCGGGACATCGGAGGCGGACGTCGACGCGGCGCTATGGGAGCCCGTCCGCCAGGAGCTGGTCGAGCGCCGCGAGGGCTCCTACCGGTTCATCCACGACCGGGTGCAGGAAGCCGCCTATTTGCTGATTCCGGAAGCATTGCGCGCGGAGGTCCATCTCGGCATCGGAAGACTGCTCGTGGCGATCACTCCCGCGGAACGGCGCGAGGACGCCATCTTCGACATTGTCAACCAGTTCAACCGCGGCGCCGCCTTGATCGATTCTGCCGAGGAGCGAGAGCAGGCGGCCGAGCTCAACCTGATCGCCGGCAAGCGCGCCAAGGCCGCTACCGCGTATGCCTCGGCGCTCATCTATTTCAATGCCGGCGCGGCAATGTTGGTGGAGGATGGCTGGGAGTGCCAGCACGAGCTCATCTTCCAGCTCGAGCTGCACCGCGCCGAATGCGAGTTCCTGACGGGTGCGCTCGCGGAAGCAGAGCAGCGTCTGGCGGCACTGTCGACCCGCGCCGCGAATACGCTGGAGCGAGCCACCGTCGCCTGCCTCGGCGTCGACCTGTACACGACCCTCGATCAGAGCAGCCGCGCCATTGCCGTCGGGCTCGATTACCTCCGACATCTGGGCATCGACTGGTCGCCGCATCCGACAGACGAGGAAGCGCGACGCGAATACGAGCGGATCTGGTCGCAGCTCGGGAGCCGCACGATCGAGGATCTGATCGAGCTGCCTCTGATGAGCGACCCGGCATCCCTCGCGACGCTGGATGTTCTGACCAAGCTCGGGCCGCCGAGCTTGCATACGGATGCGCAACTGTTTTCCCTGGTCATCTGTCGGGCGGTCAATCTCAGCCTCGAGCGTGGCAACTGTGACGGCTCGTGCTTCGCCTACGTTCGCCTTGGCATGGTCGCCGGACAGCGCTTCGGCGACTATCAGGCGGCATACCGCATCGGCCGGCTCGGCCATGACCTGGTCGAACGGCACGGACTGACGCGCTTCCAGGCCAGGACCTATATGTGCTTCGGAGGCTTCGTCCTGCCGTGGACGAGACATGTCCGGGGAGGGCGTGATTTGCTCCAGCGCGGGTTGCTGGCAGCGAACAAGATGGGCGACCTCGTCTACGCCGCCTGCAGCCACCATCTGACGACCAACCTTCTCGCCACCGGAGACCCGCTCGTTGATGTGCAACGTGAAGCCGAGGATGGACTCGCGTTTGCGCAGAAGGCGCGGTTCGGGTTCATCATTGACATCGCTGCCACTCAGCTCCAGCTGATCCGAACTCTTCGCGGACTGACGTCGACATTTGGCTCCTTTGATGATGGGCAGTTTGAGGAGCTTCGGATCGAGCGCCGTTTCACCCGCCGTCCGGATCTGGTGCAAGGCGAGTGCTGGTATCTGATCCGCAAGCTGCAGGCGCGCTTCTTTGCCGGCGAGTATCGTGCAGCCGTCGAGGCCTCGGCGCGGGCGCAAACTCTGCTGTGGACCCTGGCTTCACATTTCGAAACGGCGGACTATCACTTTTACGGTGCGCTATCCCGAGCCGCCTATTGCGATTCCGCGCCAGCCGCTGAGCGGCAGCAGCACATGGAGGCTCTTGCGGCGCATCACAAACAACTCCAGGTGTGGGCGGAGAATTGCCCGGACAATTTCGAGAACCGCGCCGCGCTCGTCGGCGCCGAGATCGCGCGATTGGAAGGCCGCGAGCTCGATGCCGAGCGTCTCTATGAGCAGGCCATCCGCTCGGCCCGCGCCAACGAGTTTATTCACAACGAGGCGCTCGCCAACGAACTCGCCGCGCGCTTCTACGCGCGGCGTGGATTTGAGAAGATTGCTCGTGTGTACTTGCAGGACGCTCGCTATGGCTATCTTCGGTGGGGAGCCGATGGGAAGGTAAGGCAACTCGAGGAGACCTATCCGCAGCTCGGCAGGCAAGAGCCGGCGCCCGGTCCGACGAGCACGATCGGGACGCCCGTCGAACAGCTCGACCTCGCGATCGTGATCAAACTGTCGCAAGCGGTCTCAGGCACGTTCGTGCGGGAGAGGCTGCTCATGACCGTCATGCGCACCGCGATCGAGCACGCCGGCGCCGAGCGCGGCCTGTTGATCCTGTCACGCGGGGCTGAGCCGCGGATCGCGGCGGAAGCGACGATCGACGGCGACACGGTCGCCGTGCAGCTGTGCGACACTCCTGTCAGTGCGGCGGTGCTCCCGGAAGCGATCCTCCACTATGTCCTGCATACCCGTGAGAGCGTCATTCTCGACGATGCCGCGGCCCAGAACGCGTTTTCGGCGGATCCCTATATCCGTCGGCGCCAGGCGCGATCCATTCTTGGCCTGCCCTTGATCACCCAGGCCAATTTCATCGGCGTGCTCTACCTCGAGAACAACCTGGCTGCACGGGTCTTCGTGCCGGGTCGGATCGCGGTACTCAAGCTGCTCGCCTCGCAGGCGGCCATCGCGCTGGAGAATACCCGGTTGTATCGTGATCTTGCCGAACGTGAAGCGAAGATCCGGCGCCTGGTCGACGCCAATATC
>Ga0185299_10008431_pt1 | contig 10176 bp, 8 predicted proteins | sample PaiPotPPA55metaG_FD_128002 | JGI IMG/M metagenome (GOLD analysis project Ga0185299, IMG submission 128002) | Iron sulfur acid spring bacterial and archeal communities from Banff, Canada, to study Microbial Dark Matter (Phase II) - Paint Pots PPA... ...
CCCAGGCCGCCCTCTATCGAAATAATCTGGGCGCAAAGCCGCAGCCACCGTTGCGCTGCTGAAAAGATTGATTCACAAAATCCCTGCCGACGTAGGAGCTAAACTGTTACGCCTGGGCAACGGCACGCCCTGCCAGGTCTATCACGACCCGGCCCGCCGCCTGCGATTGCACGGAGCATCCCGCCAGAGGATTTTCCGTGAAGTGTTCGCTCAGTTCTGGTATGTTATCGACCATATGCCGAATCGGAATCGCCACACCACCAACGCCGCCTGGCGCATGGTCGTGGAAACCTGGCTCCGCCGCCAGGGTTGGATCTCCGTCAAGCAAAACCAACAAACCAATGTGTCAACCCATTCCAAGGGATTTTTCTCTCATAATTAGTTGTGCACTACAGTGACATCGGAGAAGGCACTCACCTTACTGCGCGGGGTTACGTGGGGGAGGGAGACAACTCGTTCGACATAGGCGTTGGTCTTCCTGGAACTCCCTTAGGTGTGACCCGTGGAAGTGAGGGTACCACATCTCCGACATTTGGGTTTGGTGCTGGCATTGTTGTGGGAGTGGGCGGCACAGGGTATTTCTGAGGTTAGCATGCGCGCATTTAACAGTTGGGCACTACTCAGAGTAGTGATAATCGTCGCAAACATTTTTGGCATTGCATATTACCCGCAAAGTGAGTCCAACTTGGATTGGCCCGCATGCTTAATAATTAGTTTAACATTTTCGCTTGCCGTCTTTTTGTGGCTAGTCTTCATTCGTTCTAAGAGCGACATTGAGTGGTCAAAGCCGTTTTCGTTTAATACAGCATTTTTCCCAATGGCGCGTTATCCTCTGCGGTTTTGGTTCCTGGCGTCACTATCCCTTTTGGCGGGCGGGGCAGTAACCATTCTACTCGGTATATTCCGGCATCGGAATCACGAGGCGTTCGGAGGCACTTTCCTATTTTGGGGCCTCGGAACTTTGGTCGCACTTAGACTTTGGATTCGACTGTTTAACCGTAAAGGGGTCACCCATTAGCAAATTAGCTTCCTTAAACGGGTCGACCATTAGGGCACTCATCAAGCGGAAAAAAACATTATTGTCCGATTTTATTCTTAACCGGTTTTACCGCAGCTTTTCAAAGCACTTTGCCACTCTGACCCGAACCTGCGTTTTCGTCGTTTCGAATCGGAACACCGACCGAGGCTTGGTTCGGCGAGGCGATCCGTTCAGTCACTTACAGGGGAGGCCGTAGGATAGGCTACACTAACGGACCCCTCACCCCGACCATCAAATGGAACAACAAAAGTGCTGCCCGCCCTGCGGGCTGCTGCCCGCTGGGCGGGCTCCCCTTCTGCCCCGAAAGCTTTCGGGGTAGCAAGGGGAGAGGGAGAAGCACCGCCAGGTCGCAGGTGTAAGCCATGTTGCGGACTCCTCAGTAAGTGAGGCCTTAACGCCGAACTACTGTCTGGGCGGCGGGCGGTTCTTATATTTCTCGTAGAGGCGGGTGTGGCGGCTTTCCAGGGAGACTTCGTGGCCGGTCATCCAAAGATGCGTCACGTTGGCGCGGATGTCCAAAATGTCACCGCTGCTGGCGAACACTGTGGCGTCCTTTCCCGGCTCGATGGAACCGAGCCGGTCATCCACGCCGATGATTTGCGCGGGATAGAGGGTGATGGTTTTCAACGCTTCGTCTTCAGGCAACCCGTAGGCTGCGGCCTGCGCGGCGTCATAGGGCAGATTCTTGGTCAGCGACGCGGCCCCGCCTTCACATATAGCGACTTTGACACCGGCTGCGCGCAAAACCTCGGGCGCTTTGTAATGAACATCATAGGGCTCGATTTCCGAGGCCGGCAACGCGTAGACGGAATCGTAGATGACCGGAATGTGATTCGTCGCCAGAAGGCCGGCCACTTCCCAGGCATCGCGTCCGCCGGCGATGATGATATTGAAATGGTTGGTCTGCGCCCATTTTACGGCGGACTTGATCTGTCGCAGTTCGCCGGCATGGATGACAACCGGCGACTTGCCTGCCACGTAAGGGATCATCGCTTCCCACGAGGGATTGAGACTGACAGCGGGGCCGCCTTTGGTCTGCGCCGCGGCCCGGGCATCCGCGTAGGCGCGCGCGTCGGCGAAATATTCGGATAGATCCTTGATTTTGCGTTCCCGTCCTTTCGCCTGTTCGTCGACGGAATTAGGTGGAGGGCCCCCGCGTCTGCGGCCCCGTCCCTGCGTGGTCCTCAACTCCATTTCCGGCCAGTAGACGTGAAGGCCGACGGGCTTTTTCACGAACATGTCCTCCGTCGTCCAGCCGTCAATCGCCATCAGTCCCGATTGGCCGGCAATTCCATTGCCTTCAGGAACAGGCTCGAAAAATGTCACCCCGTTGGCACGCGTCACGCCAAGCAATTCGGAGTCCGGATTGACCGCCACCCACGAACGAACTTCCGGCACGAATTGGCCGATTTCATGGAAGTCCATCGTCGCGCGCACCGATTCGATCTCCATCAAACCCAGGGTCGTGTTCAAGGCGATCATGCCCGGATAAAGATGCTGTCCTGTCAAATCCAGGACCTTGTCGGCGCCGGCGTCGACGTGGCCGACCTGGGTGATTTTTCCATTCTCGATCAGCACATCGCCCGGCGAAAGCACCGGGCCGGAGACCACGTGCACCGTCGCGTTCTTGAGCAGGAGCGATTCCGCCGGCGCCGGGGAAACCCAAAGCCCGACGGCCAGCAAGGCAACACTGGCGCGATGGATCCAGCGGCTATGGGTCGAAAGATTCCTCATCGCGATCGTGATTGAAAAAATCGGCCTGGTGTTCCAGGGCGGTTTCGAAGAATTTTTGGCGGGCCTTGACATCCCCTTCGTCCGGTTCCGAATGATCGAGCACCTTTCTGGCCTTGGCCAGGAGCGCGGCGTGCTCGGCCTTCAGGGCGTCCATGCGTTTTGCGTCAAGGGCGCGGTCAAAATACTTCTTGCCCTCGATCCATGTTTGCAGGCAAACCGTCGTCGAATCCAGCGGTGACTTTGACCACAGCACAAAATCTCCGTCCTTGCCCGGTTCGAGCGAGCCAACGTGCCCATCGACGCGCAGTTGCCGGGCGGGGTTAAGCGTGACGAACTTCAGCGCCTCAACCTCGGAGAGACCCCCGAATTTGACCGCCTTGGCCGCTTCCAAATTGAGCCGCCGCGCCAAATCGTCCGAGTCGGAATTGAAGGAAACGAGCACGCCGCGGTCGTGCATCAGCGTGCCGTTGTAAGGAATGGCATCGTAGACCTCGAACTTGTAGGCCCACCAGTCGGCAAAGGAGGATGCGCCCACGCCCAGGGCGGCCATTTCGTCGGCGACCTTGTAGCCTTCGAGAATGTGATGCATGGCGGCGGGGCGTACCGCGAAGGAGTGCATCAGGCGCATGAACTCCAGGATTTCGTCCTGACGATAAGAATGGCAGTGGATGAAGCGGGTGCCCTGCAAAATCTCGCCCAGGGCGTCGAGTTCCAAATCGCGCTTCGGAGCCAGCGGCGGGACGGGGGGATTGGCCTCGGCCGCCTTGCGGTAGTCGTCCCACGCTTGCAGATATTGTTTGGCGGCGGTGAAACGATTCTCGTAAAAGGTCTGCACACCCATGCGCGTCTGGGGGAAGCGGTTGGTCGCCCGTTCGCCCCAGTTGGCTTGTTTGACATTTTCTCCGAGGGCGAATTTGATCGTTGGCGGGGCGTCGGCGGATTTCAGTTGCTCACCGGTTTCGCCGTCGCGCAATTTGATCAAGCAGCACTGGCCGCCGATGGGGTTGGCCGAACCGTGGAGTTGGTGCGCCTCGGTCACGCCGCCCCCCAGTTGGTAATAAATATTCGCGCTTTCCGAATTGATCACGTCCCCGATGCGGACCATCGCCGAGGAAGGCAGGGTGCCTTCATTGACGCCGCCCAGAATATCACTGTGACTGTGCGGGTCGATGATGCCGGGAGCGACGTGCTTGCCCGTTCCGTCCACAATCAACGCACCGGACGGCGGCGCGACCGAGGCCGCGACCTGACTGATCTTTCCGTGCTCGATTAGGATCGATGCGTTTTCCAAGCGTCCGGCAGGTCCGCAAGTCCAGATGGTGGCATTGGTGACCAGGACCGAATCCGGGCTGTCAAGCGGCCCCCGTTCGTCCAGCGGCGAGCGCGCCACGCGCTTTTTCCTCAACTCACGTTCGACCGCGGCTTTGTCCCCGCGGCCGCCTTTGCCGCCGGAGGTTTTCTCCTTCGCCGACGCTTCGGCCTTGAGCGGGGCGGCGTTCGTCGAATCGGGCTTGGACAGCGGGGCGTTGGTTGATGCGAGCTTCGCGGACGCTGCGTTTGTGGATTCGGGCTTCTCCGGTTCGTTGTCAACCCGATAGTAAGATCCGTCGATCCAGACCGCCCGGACCTTGGACTCGGGATCGAAGTATCCCTTGCCCTCCACCACCGTCAGATCGGCAAATTTGCCGGCTTCGATGGTGCCGAGGCTGGCCGCGGCGCCGCAAAGTTTTGCCGGGATGGTGGTCAGGGCCGCCAATGCGTCGTCCTGGGAAAAACCGCGGTCGATGGCGAAGGAGAGGTTGCGTCGGAAATTCTTCTTGTCGTCGATTTCGGCCGTCGTCAGGGCCACTTCCACCCCCGCGCGGCGCAGGACCGCGGCATTTTCCGGCGCCCAATCCCAGGCGCGCAATTGATCGAGGGTCAGCGCGTCCCAGTCGTCGTCTTCCGGCATTTTGGAGATTTCCGGATACTCCAGCGGCACGATGAACGACACGCCCGATTCCGCCGCGAGCGCCGGCCGCCGCCATTCCTGGCCGCTGGCGAGCATGATACAATTCAGGCCAAATTCATGCGCGATCTTCGCCGCTGTCGCGACCATCAACGGGCTTTTGGGCTCGAAAGCGACCGGAATTTCGTTGCGCAAGGCCGGCCCGAGCGCGCGGGCAGCCGGATTGAACTGCGGCCGCTTCCGCCCCTGCGGCGACTGTTCGTAGGTTCGCCGCTCCAAGGCATCGTGCTGGGCATCATAGAAACTCTGTCGGATCGCGGAGATCATTCCCATGAGCGATTGCGGATACTCGCCCATTCCTTCGGGCCGCCCCTCCGTCGCGAAGACGACGTGTTGAAAAACATCGGGCCGGATGACAGCGTCGTTCGGATTGCTGTCGGAGAGCGCGATGAGCGCGCTGGTGCCGCGAATGATTCCCCGTTCCGGCACGATGTTTCCGACGGTAAAGCCAATCTCGCGCATTGCGGCCAGGTATTTCGGATCGGGCGCGATGCCTTCCGCGACACGATGCTCGGGCGTCACGGCGCTCAATTCGGAACCGGGGCCAGGATTGCCCGGGTCCAGTTTTCCAACCGGCAATCCGAAAAACCTTCCGGCTCGCAGAGTGTCACTTTCCTCATGGCCGCCGCCGGCGGGAGAATTGGACGCCAGCGTCAAATAAGGGTCGATGAATCCGGCATAAATTGTCATCCCCTTCATGTCCCAGACGCGGGCGCCGGGGGGTACGGCGACATTCGTGCCGACCATTTCGATCAATCCGTCACGAATAATGACGGTGGCATTGGAGAGCATCTGACCGGGCCGGACCACCACTTTGCCGCCGACAAGGGCGTGAGTGCCAGGGGGAACGGCGCGATTGCCGGGCGGCAAAATCTCGGCCCGCCCCGCTTCGACAAGGGTCAAGCAGACGACCGAAATACAAACAATTTGACGAATCCGGCCCACGGTTCGGCGAAGATGGTGATTTGCCGACAAACGGTCAAGAGAATTTGACTGACCTTTCCCATATCGAATTTGGAGCGCCTACGCAGGCGGCGGGCCGCCGAAGTGCGCTTTCCAGGATGCGTATGCGGCGCCGTCCGCCAGCAGTGCGTCGATCGCCGCCGCCAAAGGCTCGACACGAACTATGCCTGAGAATACAGCACGGTCGCCAATGTCGTTCTCGATGAGGAAGGCGGGGCGCTGAGTGAGTTGCAAGCCGTCGAACTCGGCGGTCGTTGCGAGCACTCGAGCCGCCACTTCGGCCGATTCGGCACGCGCCCGCAACTTGTTGGCATCGACAGCGGCCGCCTGGGCGGCGATGGAGGCAGCCACCTCCCAGCGGCCAATTTTCCTGCCTTCGCGCAAGGCGGCGTGAGCAATCGCCAAACGGATGCGGTCGTCGTTCACGCCGAAGTCCCGCCCGGCCTCGGCGATGTAATTGGGAACGAGATACTGTTTGATCTCCGGTTCAAGCCAGGCGGAGCTGAGCATGAAAGGCGAACGCATCATCGAACCGCTACGCCGATAGAACCAATCACACTGGCTTTGCGAGACGGGGTAGGCTTCGGCAGGCATCTGGGCGATTTTCCATCCAAATTGCACCAAGCGTTCGTAACGCCTCTTCAATTCGGCCCAGGTCGGCTCGGCCCAATAACACCAGGAGGAGCTCACCTCCAGGTAGTAGGTCACGGTCAGCATGGTGTTGAATGGTATTCGTCTGTGGCGCGGAGTCCATGACTAACGTGAGGCGGCGGGAACCCGCCCGCCTACGCTGCGCTACGGCGCGGCAGCCTTCGCCCTCGGCTACGCTGCGGGCGAAGGACTACAAGCGCCTCCTGGCAAAAGCTCTTCCCGAAGCGGACTTGAGATACTTCTCAAAGCTTGCTGCCTGAGTCTGATCTGTGAAAGCGACGGCCGTCTTGATCTGCCAAGGCCGGAATTTTGCCGTATGGGGGGACTCCGCCGGCGTTGTGCTTCGCCAGCCGCTGCCTTAAATCCAGCGTCGAGCCGACGTAGAATCGCTCCGGCATCGCGATGGTTTTCAAAATGTAGATGTAGAAGAAACTCATGATCGGCTGGCTTGCCGAGCCGAAGCCCGCTGTTCCGCACGTCGAAACGCGCCCGCCTACGCTGCGCTACGGCGCGGCAGCCTTCGCCCTCCGCTACGCTGCGGGCGAAGGCTGGTGGAGCCGAGGGGAGTCGAACCCCTGACCTTCTCATTGCGAACGAGACGCTCTACCAACTGAGCTACGACCCCAACCAATTGACCGTCGCACTCTAGCGCAAAACCGCTGTCCTGCAAAGGAAAACGCTCAGAAATTGCCCGCCTCACAGCGTGTAGTTCTAAAACCGAGATGGAGCAAGTCTTTGCTTATATGCACCCTTCCACGCAGACGTGATGCGGCCGCTCATTTGGGCCGCTCCTCCATGCCAGAAATTTTCAGTAAATGGGATATTGACGGCCATCGCAAATCTGCGATATTTTGGTGTGGTAAGTAAATCGCATGCCGCAAACCAGACTGTTGTTCTTTCGGAACGCCGATGGCTCCGCTCCGGCTTGGGAGTGGCTGAAGGATTTGCGAGTGAAGAACCGCAAGGCATACGCCAAGTGCGCTGTTCGCGTAAAGCGGCTGGCGGAAGTGGGACACGAACTGCGTCGGCCCGAAGCGGATTTTTTACAGGACGGCATTTATGAACTCAGAGCGAGATCGGGTACGGTTAATTACCGGATTCTTTACTTTTTTCATGGCCGGGACGTGGCCGTCCTGGCGCATGCGATCACCAAAGAGAATGAAATTCCGGTCACCGAGATGAAAAGGGCGCTGGAGCGCAAGCGAATGTTCGTCGCCAATCCTTCGGCCCATACTTTTATAGGAGACATTGAAAATGCCTAATCCAAAAATGCAAAAGCGGACGAGTGATGCGCTCGTGATCATGGACAGATTAACCGGCAACAACCCGGAAATGGCTGAATTGCTGGAGCAGGAACGCGCAAATCTCGACATCGCGCGGAAAATATACGAGCTTCGCACTAAGGCCGCACTTTCCCAGGCTGAACTGGCGAAAAAGGTTGGCACAACCCAATCCGTGATTTCACGACTCGAAGACGCGGACTACGATGGCCATTCCCTCGCGATTCTTCGTCGCATCGCCGCAGCTCTCGAAAAGCGGGTCGAAATCCGGTTCGTGTCTGGGCACAAGCTTCAACACGCCTGACGATCTGTGTGTCCAATTTGTGATTTCACCCATTCCGCGTAGGGATTGCCTGAACCCTGTTCGCCGGCCGCGCGCAGCCAGCACTTGGTTGGGCATTTCAAAAAAGCTGCAAACAATTCAGACGAGATTTTCATGGAAGGAACATACTCCTTTTCGCAATCGGGCGTGGACGAAACCGGCAAATGTTGCTTACACGCGCGCTTATACGCACCCGCTAAAAATTCGGGGTCAAATGAGGCCAATTTCGTCCTGTCCTAAAATGAAAATTCGCCCGTAAAGTCAACGATTGTCCGCATTAGTCCGTGTGCGGGATAAGTGAAGGAAAATTGCCGGATTTGCTTGCGAACGAGACGCTCTACCAACTGAGCTACGACCCCAGCCAATAAGGCCGCATTTTAGAGTGTAAACTGGCGTGTGCAAGTCGAAACCTTGAAATTGCGTCAGGCAATTTTGGAACTCATTCTGATGAAAGCCGCGAGCACGTCACTCGGAGATTTGGATGAAGTTTTTTCGAAGAAGGGAAGGCCCTTTGCCGTTGGGGGTGAAAGGGGCCTAAACGTCTGCGCTTCGTGCTGAAAATTGAAACAAAATGCCGCCGGTCTGTGTTATATATTGAAAAGCGGGCTGTTTTGGTGCATGTTGAGTGCCGAACTCGAACCCTCAAACCTTGAACGACTATGATAATGGCGGACATTCTTAAGATCTTTTTGATCATCCTCGGTATCCTGACCATCTACGTCAGTTATTGGCTGCTCGCCGAGGCCCTTTTTCCCTCGTTGGTCGAACGCGCCCGGCAGCATTACCGTCGCCCTTTTAGAATCTCGGTTTTGGGGCTGGCGGCTGCTATAGTGCCGGTCGTCCTCGGACTGGCCATGGCCAACCTCCCCCACCCTCTCTTGAAGATGGTGGGAATCGCATTGGTGGTCACGCCCGCCATGCTCGGGCTGGCCGGCTCCGCCGGGCTGACACTCCGAATCGGCGCGGGCCTGCCCTCGCCGGTGGACGAGGCCCAACCCTGGCGTCGCGTGTTGCGCGGCGGCATCCTGCTCGCCTGCTCCTTTCTCCTGCCCGTCGTGGGCTGGATCGTCATTCCACTGTGGGTGCTGGTGAGCGGATTTGGCGCGTTCATTCTTTCGGTCCGCGAAATGAGCCAGGAACGCAGACAAACGGATAATTTGGTTCCTGCCGGCCAGGCCGTCGGATGAAACTCGCTCGCCGCAAATTTCTGAGGGTTGGCGCGAGCACCGTGGCGCTGGTCGCCGCGGCCGGCTGCGACCGAATGCCCCGGGAATTGGGCGCGCTTTTCTCGTTGTCTCCAGGAAAGGACGGCCCATTTCAACCGCCGGCCCAGGCCTCCATCGACTTCGTCACGCACGTTCTCAATCGAACGGCTTTCGGGGCGCGACCCGGAGATTATGAAAAGGTCAGAAAACTGGGAGCCACCCCGGAGGAAGCCGCGAGGGCTTACCTCAGTCTTCAGTTGAACCCGGACAAAATCGACGACGCCGACGCGCAATACGCCGTGCGCCGCTTCGAGACGCTCGATGAGCCGTTGGGCGAGCTCTTTGAATATCAGGACGATTTGCTTCACCACGAGCTCATGCGCGGCGCCCTGACGCGCGCCGTGCGATCGGAACGCCAGTTGTACGAGGTCATGGTCCAATTCTGGTCGGACCACTTCAACATCGATCCGTCCAAAGGCGACTGCAAATGGCTCAAAGTTGCGGACGACCGCGAAGTGATCCGCAAGCACGCGCTTGGAAAATTTCCCGACCTGCTGCGCGCGTCCGCGCTGAGCCCCGCAATGCTCTGGTATCTCGATGGCCGGGTGAACCGCCGCGAGAACCTGGCGGACAAGCCGAACGAGAACTACGCGCGCGAGTTGCTGGAATTGCACACGCTGGGGGTGCATGGCGGCTACACGCAAAAGGACGTCATGGAAGTGGCGCGCTGCCTCACGGGCTGGACGGTCCGTTCCGTTGGCGAGCGCCCGAATTTTCGAATCGGCAAAGTGGAGTTCAAGCCCGAACAGCACGATTTCGGCGCGAAGGAATTTCTTGGACAACGAATCGTGGCCGCTCCGCCCCGCCTTTCGCCCGAGGAACGAAAGCAGGTTGGACAGCACGAATTGGAACGCGTCCTCGAAACTGTCACACACCACCCTTCGACGGCCCAGCATATCGGGGCAAAGCTTTGC
>Ga0185299_10008432_pt1 | contig 10175 bp, 17 predicted proteins | sample PaiPotPPA55metaG_FD_128002 | JGI IMG/M metagenome (GOLD analysis project Ga0185299, IMG submission 128002) | Iron sulfur acid spring bacterial and archeal communities from Banff, Canada, to study Microbial Dark Matter (Phase II) - Paint Pots PPA... ...
GATCATTGGGCTCTCCGCAAACTCACAGCGAGCCTCGGCGGACGATCACTTATTGAGCCCCGAACCCTCTATTTCGATTGGTCGGGGCGGCCGGATTTGAACCGGCGACCACACGCACCCCAAGCGTTAAAGGGCCCATTTCGTCAATATCGGTTGATATCGCTTGGTAACCATCAACGTCAACAGCCACATGCAGTTTCTCGCCTTCACCCCGGTATGGACGACAGCTACTGAGTGATACAGATATTGGTTGAGACTCCCCACAAAATTCCCCACACCGATTCTCAACCGCGGCGGAAGGATGGCTTTTGTATTCATGGCCGCAAGTGCAGAGACTGCCGCAACGCCGGAATGCCTAAGATTAAATTCCTATGCGTATCGGATTACTGTGGGCTCGACGAGCCAGGCCTGCATCGTCGCATCTCCCGAGCCACCCCCGCACACTGCTTCGTGCGCGCTGCTGAAGCGATTAGCTGAGCCTCACGATGAAGCTCGTATTTCAATCTCGTTTGCGCGGGTCTGGTTCGCGACACGGGGCTTAATGATTCAAACTCGTTTGTGAGCAAAAGACTCGCTCTGCCGAGTCGGGGAGTATACCTGCAGCTGGCCCTAGCATGGCCTCTCAGCGCGAGTCTTGCTCAGTGGCGGGCATTCCTGGCAGAGGCTGACCAGAAACGCATCGTGCCGCGACTCTGGCGGCGATGCGCCCCGCAGCTCAGCGCCGAGGCCGCGCCCAGAAGTGCTTGCTTTCCGGGATCCATGAGCTTCTCCTATGAAGTCCGATAATTGAATTTGGTACGCTCTCTCCTGATTCTAGGACGGGTCGGGATGTCGAAATCACCGAAGCTCATCCTCTTGGCTGCCGGCGGAGTCGTCGTAGCTCTCATTCTCATCGCGGTGGTAGTGCTTCTGATTCTTGGAGTGAATGCCAAGCGCCAGGTGCAAACACTCGTTTCAGACGCGCTCGAGATGGAAGTCAAGGTCGGTGGCCGATTGGACATCGGCTTCTTTCCGAGCTTGCACATTACGATGGAGAATGTGCAGATCCGCAACCGTGGCTCTGAGATCGTCTCAGCAGCGCAGGCCAGCCTTGGGATCGAACTCTTTCCTCTGCTGCACAAGGAAGTCCTGATGGACAGTGTCGGGTTGAAGCACGTCAGAATCTCGATCGAGCGGCAGCGCGACGGAAGGTTCAACTTCGAAACGCGGACGGAGCTCAAGCGGACGTTTCCGCCAATGGATGTCGCGAGAGTAACCCTCTCGGACGCGACGCTTCTCTACACGGATCCACAATCCGGGAAAGGCCTAGAGGCGGACTCCTGCCATCTGGATCTGCGCCACTTGCAACTTTCAAGGGAGAAAAGCGCGGCCCCCTTGGAGAGCCTTTCCTTCACGGCGGTGCTCGCCTGCGGGAAAATCCCGACAAAAGATTTTGTCTTGTCCGACGTGAAGTTTTCGATCGACGGGAAGGAGGGGGTTTTCGATCTCAACCCGATCACGATGCGGGTCTTCGGCGGAACGGGGTCAGGTAACCTCCGGGCAGATTTTTCCGGCTCCGTGCCTGAGTACCATGTTCATTACTCCTTGTCGAAGTTCCACCTCGCGGAGTTCTTCAAAACCTTGTCGCCAAGGAATGTGGGGGACGGACCGATGGACTTCTCCACAAACCTGTCGATGAAGGGAAAGACAATCGATGAGATAGTGCGGTCGGCCGGCGGAGAAGCTTCCCTTCACGCCCACGATCTCACACTCGAAATAGGCGACATCGACAAGGAGCTTTCCCGCTATGAATTCAGTCAGAGCTTCAACCTCGTCGATGTGGGTGCTTTTTTCTTCGCCGGCCCTCTCGGTTTGGCGGTCACGAAGGGATACAACTTTCCGAGCATTTTCCAGAGTTCAGGCGGCAGCAGCCAGATCCGGATGCTCGTCTCCAAGTGGCAGATCGCGCACGGCGTGGCGCAAGCGAAGGATGTGGCCATGGCGACGAAGGAGAACAGGATCGCTCTGCAGGGAGGGCTCGATTTCGTCAATGGGCGTTTCAAAGATGTGACGGTGGCGCTGATCGACGAACAGGGATGCCCCAGAGTGCAGCAGAAAATTCGCGGTTCATTCAGCAAACCGGAAGTGGAAAAGCTGAGCATCCTGACATCGCTTGCCGGGCCGGCGCGCAAGCTGCTCAGACAAGGCGAGAATCTTTTTGGCGGGCATTGCGAGGTCTTCTACGCGGGCTCGGTGGCGCTGCCTCATTAGCGTAGCGGCAACAGCCATCAATCCGCGGAGTAAAGGGCTGGTTCTGGCCGTCGGCGTGGCTCTGGCAGGCGCCTTGCTCCGTGGCGGGCATTCTAAGTGATGGTCGAAAGGCGCAGGAAGCTAGCGGTCCGCGATAGACTCAAAACCCTGACGTAGCGATGATGCAGCCCCCGGAATCGGCAGCGCTGCAGTATTACCGCCTAGCCGCACGTGTCGGTAGTTTGATGCGCCCGCATCCTGCGAGATGGGCGCGAGCTTCGTGGCAATATAAACCGTAGGTGTTCAGGACACGGCGCAAGTGCGTCCAGCACGAACCCGATGATATAGTTGACGCATTCGCGACGAATCGATCTAATGAGCCGCTCAACGTGACCTTCTGCCACGGCGAGCGCGCTGCATCTTTATTAAAGACTGCGATTCCCATCGCGATTCAGCACTGACCGGCATGACCGCAAAATCGCGCGTGTAGGGGCGACGCACCCGCCTCACCGGCACCGGAGAGATCTCATGTGTCGAGTTATGCCGCGTCGTCTATTGGTTTCGTTTCTGTTCCGTTTCGCCAGAGATGCTGGCTTCGCCCACGAGCCTCGACCAATCGTTGATCCTCGTTATTGGCATAACCAAATGCCTGGTGTTCCAGTGGTTTTGTGCATCGCACCTAATGTAGTCTGAGGAGGTCGGGATCGAGGTAGAGAGTCCCGACGTTGATCCAGCCCAACGGTGGTCCTTCCGCTCGCCTTTGACCACTTTTCGCTAGACCAATCCAAAGCGTCCGCAAGCAAGGCCTGAACGAGAATTGTATATACCTTCCCATTTCTGTGGGAAGCGTTGTGAGGCAACAAAAGTGGCAATTGATGATGATGCAGGAACTAACTTGGAGGAAACCCAAGCAGTAAAACCGGCGCTGATGGCAGAGCTGACATGGGCCAAGCTATACACAAAGTCAATGCACAAGGATTTAAGCGCGATTTCCACAGCTATTCGTAAAAGTGAACCGACCACTGGCGGACCGGAAATGAAGCAAAGCGCGGAGAAATTACACGATCAGCTGCAGAGCGCGAATCGCACTGTAGGCGAACTCGTTGACCATGCTGGCATTAGGGCCGTGCCAGTCAAACGGTGAGCAGGGCAGTCCCAGCGGTAACCGGGAAGTTGAAAGGATGGCGGTTCGCCTTTGCGCGATTCTCGATGAATTGCGTTGGCCCAAACCCCTAGGAACCGACGTGAAGAAGAACGCTGAGCCGCGAAGCATCTTAACGTTAAGCACAAATGTACGGGATCCCAGAACTGTCCTCCGCAATAATTACCGGCGTGACGTGAAACGCGTTAAATTGCGCAATTTTTAAGAGGAGACCCAAATCAAGGACCATCGGTCCATGCTGGACTCCTGCCCGCCGGGCGCTCAACATTTCCGGTGGCAGAGCAGGCGCGAACCGCGCCGCGTCCTCGCAAAGGTAGACAAACGCCTCGCTTTGCTCCATCGCGGCCGAAAACTCATGTCGAACGATCTCGCGCAATTTATCCAGCGCAGCCGCAGAGCCGTTCACGATCCGTTGGAGTTCTCCGCAATGCCAGCCCTGGTCTCATCTCAAACTCGCGCCACGGATACGCCGCTCTCTTACCTCTCTCCTCCCTTTGAAAGCAGCGCCGTGACCAGCTTCTCGAAATCGCTAAAGACTCCACCACACAGGACCACGTGCGCAGCGTCGAGCGCGACTTTGGGGGGTGGGCATCCTCGGTCCGGCGCAAGCAGAAACTCTTGTCGGTCTGGCCCCGCGTAGCTAGTGGCCGTCACCGGATATGGCACAGCGGAAGATAACCAGAGTTTTGTGGAAGCGCGATTCGACCGCAAGCTGCCTAATATGGCGTTTCGTGATGCTCTGGCCATTGAGGCTCGGCAGTTTGCGGCTCAATGGTCGCGTCGCGCTTGCGGGTGTCGGCATTTTCCTCGTAGTGTCTTTGGCAGCATGCACGTCTCAAACAGAATCGCCGCAAAAGCCGATACCTCCCTTAGTGGCTCAGCCGGCGCTTGCTTTACCTGCGCTTCCTGAAACGAGCGCCAAGCCATCGAAGACGGTCAGGACCTCTTATCAAGGCAGCGGCACTGCTGGTCAACCGACAGCTAGCGGCGAGCCTTACAATCCCAACGACCTTACGGCGGCCTCGCGCAATTTGCCGATCGGCTCGACTGTCAAGGTGACCAACCCTGACACAGGCCGCTCAGTAAAGGTACGCATCAACGATCGCGGGCCCTTTGTTCACGGCCGAAGCCTCGACCTCTCGAAACGTGCGGCTGAGAAGATCGGAATTACCCACAAGGGTGTGGCTCGAGTGAAGGTTACGCCGGTTGATTCACATCCCGTCTCGGGTGAATCTGAGGCGCCCGCTCCGGTTGCGACGCCGGCAGCGCAGAATTAACTCAGCTCCACGGCCTGAATTGTGAGGGTTTACCATGTTCGACGGCTACCTGATAGCCGGCCATGTGCTTGAAATCCGTCGGCGATCTCCAAAGCGATTTCGACGAACATTTCCAGATCTGGTCTCCCAGCTTTCTGCTGCGTGAATGCGACGTCTCGTACGCCTCGGTCTTCAGCAAGCGGGTCGCGGCGATGGGAATCACGGAGGGCGTCACGGCATCACGCTCACCACGGCAGAAAGCTTACGTCGAGCGCGTGATCGGCTCGATCCGCCGCGAATGTCTCGACCACGTTGTGATCTGCAATGAGAGCCATTTGCGGAGTGTTCTTTCGTCCTACGTCGATTACTACCATCGAACGAGGACGCATCTTGCACTCAACAAGGATTGCCCGGACCCTCGCCCCATCCCGCCACGCAGGAATCGGAAGAGTCGTGGCCATCCGGCAGGTCGGCGGTCTGCATCATCACTACGAACGGCTCGCCGCCTGACTCGTACCAGCTCCCGCTGACCGACGGTTGTTTCGCAGCCGGTACGCCATCCTCTGAGAATCTCTGTATCAGAGGTTGTTCGATCTCGATTCCGTTTTCAAGTTCAGATTGACCCCCTTACTTTAGCGCACCAATTCGATAACCATTTCTCACAGCTGCTTAAATTGCGGCTCCGATGGAATTTTTGGTAGGGACCACTCTCTTCCTCAATCACTCCATTCTCAAATTGCTTCGTTGCGAAGAAAGCTGCGCCAGGTCGGCGAAGGCGTTCCGACCCGTCGCACCATGTACTTTGCGACCGTGGCTTGGCTAACCTGGATGCCGAGCTTCAAGAGCTCGCAGTGCATACGCGGCGCACCCCAGAGCGGGTTAGCGCTGTTCATCTGCCGGATCAGATCACGAACTTTGCGATCTACTGACGGCGTCCGGACCTTGAGCGCCAGCGCCAATAGAGCCGGAAGCCTTGACGATGCCACTGGACCACGGTGGCCGGCTTCACCAACACCATGATGTTCAAGACCGCGGCCAGACCCGATAGAGCCAGATCCAGAGTAGACGACCGAGCGCGAAGAGCTGGGGGCGACCAGGACGCTGGCGATGTAGGACTGCCAGTTGGTGGCGGAGTGCAATGACCTCGAGCTCCAATTCCACGCGGCCGCGAAACCGGCCAGCGAGCCATGAAAGAAGCGCCGAACTGAATGCGAGCATGTCCGTGACACTAAGGCCGGACAACATAAATCGCTAGCTTTTCCATGCTTTCTGAGTTTTCAATACGGACCGAGCGATCTAAGCGATATGTGTTTAAGGCCATTCGAGTCGGACGAATTCTCTTGAGCGACTGTTGCCGAGTGCGCTCTGAGGTCGGAGGCCGTCGTAGTCCCGCCGCTCAGCTTAAAGTCTGCTGCGGCCTTCGGGCAACGCCGGTGAAAATTGATAGCCAGTAATGAACCTGACTATGGCGTTATAAACTCGATGACACGCTCTATCGTGGCGGCGCGAAAACCGGATTTAATGTGAAGCCCAGTGGGCGGGGCGCGGTCGGCACTAAGACAAGAAAAGATCGGAGAACGAAAATTCAATAGAAGGAGAGAGTTATGTTTGATCACATCCAGTTAAAGGTGAAGGACCTCAAGGCGAGCAAGCGTTTATGCACGGCCGCGCGTGTCAGACGAGAACGGCAAGCTCAGTTCATCTGCGCGTAAGGAACGCGAATCCCTCGCGGAAGGGTGCATGGCCTTCGGACTCGACGATCTCGCCATGAGCCACAATGACGCGTTCGAACGGCCATCGAAGGACATTTTCTATTGAATCGCGAAGAGCGTTCGGATCGCTAATTGCCGACCTTATTCTGCCGTGAGGTCCAAGACCCTCGGCTGCCCCTGGATCGGACACTGCTTGAGCGGATGAGTAATTAAAGACAACGTCGCTGACAAGTAATGTGCGACTTAGCCGATGAAAGAAGACCACCTCGCTATACCGTGGAATGCCCTGGATTAGGAGTTGCTCAACTTGTCCGCTCCACTCGGGAGCGCTGACATTCTCGAGCACTCCGTCAAATTTGATGTCACTTCTCTTGGCCGCCAAGCCTGGCGCGCAAAACGCCTTTGCCTCGGGGAACGCTGATATCCATTCGGAAATGAATTGGTGATGGAAGAGGTTAGGGGCGATCAACGCTGCTAGCTGCCCTAGATTTTCGACCGCGGAACGCAAATCTGGCTCGATGGGTACCGGCGAGTGAACGAGAATGCGTCGGTCCTTCAGGCGAAGGACAGTCATACGTGCGGTGACAACTCCAAGCTCATTGGTGAACTGTCTGGTGGCAATCCAAAGGTCTGGAGCTAAATTCGTAAGGGCACTGTTCATGGTCGGCGATTTAGCAGATATGCTGCCCTCGTTTCTACGCCCTTGGAGAGCAGAGGGCTGACGGCATGATTTATCGCGATGAGTGCCGCGGCGAGCACATGCTCGGTCGCTGTTTGGCCGCGTAGAGATTCCCGAACAACGTAAAATGCTGTCATGTCCCCTTCCCTCAAACCGCTACAACGTTACTAACCTTATTTAAACAGATCAAAATGACTAATTTCCTAGAATAATGTGCCGTTTCGTCGCACCCCACGTTGGGCATAGTCAAGAAATGCTTAAGCAAACGTTGGTCGCAGTCATCGAGTAGCGCGCTATAGTCCAAATTACGTTATTAGGTGCATGAAGGTTGCTTCATAGTCAAAGATAGTCAGATTGCGTCTATGAGCCGTTGAGTTGCTGAGCGGGGGAACTGCCCCCTCTCGGGGAAACTGAAATGGTCGTTATGGAGCAGAGACTCTTTGGCCTCTTTCGATACCGCAAGGCGTACTTCCCGACGCTCGAGCAGGCGTGCGAGCTGATCGATCACCTCGCTTTTAACGATCTACTACGGTTTCAACACGTCCCGTCTGACATCCTTGATAGTCGGCCTGGTCTGATTGAACGATCTCCGACATCCACCGTTTGCGTAGATCTGACGCAAGGCACAGAGACCATCTTGAAACACATGCATGCCAGGGCTTGCCGCCGAAGGATTCGCCTCTCCGAGAAGCTAATCGACCGGCTATCGATAGCGACAAACACCGCGTCGGCGGCTGAAGACTTTGTCGAATTGTACAACTCGTTCGCGCGAGCCATGGGCGCGGTACCGCGCCTGTCTCACAAGCGTATGGAGGCCTACGCGCGGGTTTCCGATATATCTGTGCTCTATTTTGACGGCCGCGCCATGTGCGGTCACGTGAATCTGAGAGATCCGGTCAGGAAACGTGTGGCCCTGGAGTTTTCGGCGACGCGTCGCTTAGAGGGCGGAGAGGAGGCCAGCCTATGTGGAAATCTGAACCGCTATCTACACTGGCATGAACTTCAGAGCTATCGAGCGCAGGGAATGGGAACATACGACTTCGGGGGGGCCAATAGCTTTAAGTTTTCCTTTGGTGGCTATATTGGGAGTGAATGCTTTTACACATTCGTCGGGGCGGAGCTACTCGCGAGATTCGGAGTCAGTGCATATAGAACACTGAGGTCCTCGAGTGCAGCAGTGATGATTCCGCAGCTATAGTAAGGGGTGCGTGTAGGGTAGGCGTACATATACACAGCGCCGAACTCCAACACGCTTTTGGCTCTCATACATTTTTCTCGGTGGTTTGTCATCCCAGATGAAGAAGAAAGCAAAAGGTGTGAAGGCGGGTGTTTCTGTAACCAGCCCTTCGACGGCGGCAAATTGACTGCCCCCCCATCGCTGCGGCGGACCTCTTTGGTGAACAACCCGCACGACGTGGCGATATCAGGGATTTGCGTCGCGCAACTTCAAGTTTACCTGAGAGAACACGAGCAAGCCGAAGCTTTGGCGGTGCGGGCGCTCGAGCTATCGGAGAAACATCAATTTCCGCCCGAGGCAGCACTTTCCCGATGTGTTCTCGGTCGAGCACAAGCGGAGCTCGGGCGCGCGACCGAGGGTATTGCGCTGATTCGCCAGGGAATACCGGGCTCGCTCGAAAATCGGGGCGCGCCTAGGCATCCCAACTCACACCGCGTGTGGCTGCTGAAAATTCCAAAAGTGAGGTAAATGCTAGAGTCTTGAGGGTCGGGGCCGTAGCGTTGCGGGCATGCTCATTCACCTCGGCGCTCTTCTCATGGCTCGCTTGTCGGTTTCGCAGCCGCGCGGATTTGGAGCTCGAGGTCATTGCGCTCCGCCACCAGCTTGCAGTCCTGCGTCGCCAGCGTCCCGGCCGCACTCGAATCTCCTCCATCGATCGGCTCCTGGGGGTATGGCTTTACCGACTATGGCCGCGGTGTCTAGACGTCATCGTAGTGGTGAAGCCGGCCACCGTGGATTCAATGGCACCGGCAAGGCTTTCGGCTTTACTGGCGCTGGAGGTCAAAGTCTGGACGGCCGTCGGTCAATTGCGAGGTGCGTGATCTAATCCGGCAGATGAGCAATGCCAACCCGCTCCGGGGTGCACCGCGCATCCATGGCGAGTTGCCCAAACTCGGTATCGAGATCAGTCAAGCCACCGTCGGCAAGTACATGGTGCGAAGACCTGGCACGCCTTCGCCGAGCTGGCGGAGCTTTCTTGCGCAACGAAGCAATCGGCATCGCCGCCATTGACATGTTCGTCGTCGCGTCTGCGACATTTCGACTACTGTTTGTACGCTCATCCTGGCTCACGACCGCAGGAAGATTGTACGCTTCGATGTCACGCAGCATCCGACCACAGGCTGGTTGTCGCGCCAGGTGACCGAAGCATTCCCGTGGGACACCGCGCCGCGCTATTTGCTGCGCGATCGCGACGCCTCGTACGGCCTGGGTTTCCGCAACCGGGTCGATGCGTGGGCATTACTGAGATCGTTACCGCGCCTCGCTCACCGTGGCAAAATTTCTACATTGAGAGGGTCATCGGTTCGATCCGGCGGGAGTGTTTGGACCACATCGTCGTCTTCAACGAGCCCCATATGCGCCGCGTCAGGATGGGGGTCCCGCTTCGACGAAGACCGGAAGCAGGGTCCGTTCGCTGACGCAAATGATCAATCGCGCGCGTCCGGTGAAGAGGAGATTGGCATACCAATCGCCGAGACGATTGGTGGGATGCAGCGGAACAGAAGAGGCTTCGACGTCAAGCCGTTCGAGGAGTTTGCGCGTACAACGAATGGTCAGCACGTGCGATCCGATATCTTGCCGACTCCATTCCACCAACGTGCGCCCGGTGCGCACGCAGGCCGGCGTGCACACGCCTTTATGTAGTCAACCACGCGGGACCCGCAGGTCCTCATCCACAGGAGTCCAACACGATTCTCGCGACCCGAAGCGCCTTCTGGTGAGCCTCGAGTACACGCGCCTCTACGCATCGCCCCGGATGAGGTTTTCGGTAGGTGGCGTGCTCCCCAATGCCCGTCAGATTATAGGTAGAGTCTTTGGTTGTTTTCCCCGTCCTGGGGCGGAATTAGTTTCTCCGTTTTTAGCTGTGCGAACTCGATCGGTGTCAGAGCGCTGAGGCTCG
>Ga0185299_10008433_pt1 | contig 10174 bp, 9 predicted proteins | sample PaiPotPPA55metaG_FD_128002 | JGI IMG/M metagenome (GOLD analysis project Ga0185299, IMG submission 128002) | Iron sulfur acid spring bacterial and archeal communities from Banff, Canada, to study Microbial Dark Matter (Phase II) - Paint Pots PPA... ...
ATTCTCGGGCAGCCACTCACGCAGGCTGGGAGGCAGCAGAAGGTCCTGTTCCGGAAGGTACGCACGGTAGCTCTTGCCCATGACACATTAATGACATCATGCATTACTCCTGTCCCCTATTTATCCAAAGTCAAATGACTATTTCTCGGACGGGCTCCTAGCTTCGAAGTGAGCGACCGGGCAGAAAATGAGAGCCTGACATAGCGCCGAATCGGCGTAGCATTCGGGTAAGCGTTGGGCGGGAGACTGTCGATGCGACATTTCCAGTTGAGGCAAAAACCGATCCGGCTCGGACGCAATCGAAGAGAGCCATAGAGCGTGGTCATTGTGATTCGAGATGTCGAGTCCCAGGCTCCTTCGTTAATGAGACGGTCCAAGTGGGTCAATAGTCTGCGAAGCTCTTGAGCCGGATTTTGAAACCAGTCGGTCGACCATATGCGATAGATGTTCCACTGAAGTCGCTCAAGAACCTGCTGGCGCAGCCGGTCACGGTCTCGCGCAGAGCGGGTAGAATGGTAGCTAGCGCCGTCGCACTCGATTCCGAGGACGAAGCCGCTACGCTTCGGATGCTTGACCGCAAGGTCAATAAAGTAGCCAGCTACCCCGACCTGTGAAACGATATTAAAACCCTTGTCCTGTAGTCTGTCTCTAACGAGCTCCTCGAACTCGGAATCAGGCTCCCGTCCACTGACGGATCCGGCGTCGAGTCTGCCCGTCTCCGAATATTCCAGATATGCCTTTAGTACGTGGACGCCTCGTTGTGACTTTTCGTCCGGCCTGATGTCCTCCGGTCTCATAGAAGTGAAGATCTCCACTCGGTGCTTAGCGCGGCTGAACAGCACGTTGAGGCGTCGGTGACCGTACTTACCATTGATCGGTCCGAACTGGTTCTTTACGATTCCCGTCGTCGCATCGGGGCCATAGACCGTAGAAATGAAGACAACATCGCGCTCGTCACCCTGCACATTCTCAAGGTTCTTTACAAAGAATGGTTCCAGGGTGTCCTCCCAACGCTCGATGTATTGTTGCGCTGACCTCTCGCGCGGCACTAGCCGCTCCAACTCCTCGAGCAATACGTCGCGTTGGGTTTGATTCAGGGTGACAATGCCGAGCGACTTGTCGGGCTCGGCGGCCATGAACGCGGTTGCGGCCTCGGCGACGTTCTGGGCTTCCTCGATGTTGACGCGACCTTTGTATTTGCCGGCTACAAAGTGATGGTAAACTCCGAGCTTCGGATCTCTCTTGTCGCGGTCCGGATCAAGGGGCGACGGAAAAACAATCAGGTCATTGTAGAACTCCCGATTCGAAAAGGCGATCAGGCTCTCGTGGCGCGAACGGTAATGCCAGCGCAGTGAACGTGACGGCCTGAACTCCGCCAGCGCCAAGTCTAGAATCGACTCGTTGTCCACGATTTCTTCTTCCTCAAGTTCGTCTTCAGCAACGCGGTCGAGCCGGTCAAAAAAGGATGTCGGTGGCAATTGCATCGGATCCCCGACAACGACCAGTTGTCCGCCGCGCGCTAAGGCTCCGAGAGCCTCTTCCGGACGCATCTGTGATGCCTCGTCTATTAAAACGAGATCGAAGCGAAGCCGGTTCGGCTTCAAAAACTGCGCAACCGAAAGCGGTGACATCATGAAACATGGGTTCATCTGTTGGATCGAACGGCCCGCTCGGTCGAGTAGCTCGCGCACTGCTATGTGGCGCTTTTGTTTGCCGATTTCGTGATGTACTAGGACGAGACCAGTATCGTCTCTGCGGTAGTCGCCCTTATAGCCGCGATCGATGGACCGACGACAGAGTTCGGCCGCAAGCGTCTTCCGTTGCAATTGGATGATTTCTTCATCGAGGTGACGAAATCGCTCTCGTGCATTTTCGAGTTGTAGGCCGCGAAAGCGGCCAAGAACCGGATGTTCGGCGAGCGCAGCGCGCGCTAGAGTGCGCCAGAAGACACGGTCCAAAGCCGCCGAAAGCCGGTGCGACTCAAGGGGCTGGCTTGCGAACGCATCGATAATGCCGCCGAGCCCCTTATCAAAGCAGTCTTGGCGCGCGACCAGTAACGTTGTCCAAACCACAAGTTGGTCGGGCGCATCAAGCGCTCTCGCGATGCGCGCACTACTCTTGCCAATAGCGAGGTTTTGAATCGAAGAGCCGAAGAAAGCTATCTCGTCAATCCTTCCTCGTTCGCTGGCGTTCCGCCAGTTTTCTTGGACCGCCTCCAAAGCTTCGTCGATCTGTTCCTGTAAAGTCTTGAGCTGCGCTATGCGCGAATCGCGCTCAGCATGGAACAGGTATCGCCTTATTGCGGCCGGCAGCATCGCCTGGTTCACGACAGATGCCGCCTGAAGAACCCGCAAGACCACAGTCCGATCGCTTTCTGGTCCAAGCCATCGTGCGCGCATGAGCTCGCGCGCTTTATTGTTCGAGTCGATCCCAGTCTCCGCCTCAAGCCGGGCCGCAAAGGCTTGGGCTACACTTTTGATATCGCCGATCCGCAGGTCTGGCTTGAGACTGAGAGACCGCGCATGAAGACCGAGTTCAGCCGTCTTTGTTGCACGAACGGTGAGCGTGTTCAGGTGCTCGTCCAGATGAGCTGTTGGATCGTCGAATTTATCCAGAGTCTGCGCGGCAACTACGGCCTCCGAATCTTCGTTAGGGTAGCGATCCGAGCGAGAACCTCGGGTGCAGCTTCGAGAAGCACCTCGCGTATGCGATTGTCGGTAGGGTCCCCAACGCCATAGGCCCGCTTGATAGAAACTGCATAGGTGTTGACCGCGATGAGGCGGTCAAATGGTGTCTCGTGGCCACGGAAGTGGGGTCCACAAACCACTTGGAGGGCAGCGTCCGAACTGAAGCTACCGACGAGTTCTATGCATTCTGCGATGGTTTCAAAGTCGGCGGCGATTTCAAACGGTTTCGGCCTGGCGCGCACGCGCATAAGCCCTTTGTGGCGATTCCTCGCGGTTCGTACGTCACTTCGCCAGAGTCGAGAGGGGAATGTTGCTGCGCGTAAAGCTTGGGCATGGCCGCGCCAGTCGTGCGCTTGGCCATCTAGCCTTACGGCGAGACGACCCGCCAGTGAGCTCAACTTATTCTGAAGCGCTTGGGCGCGAGCGTCGGCTTCGATGAGAATACGGGATGCGGCCTCGTCAAGAAGGCCGGGATCGCGCAAGGACCGCAAATCATGTGAGAGCGACGCCGCGTGCTTCGCACCCGCCAGTAGTTTTCGGACTTTGCCAACCATCATCGGCTTCTCGACACCGATCGCCTCGGCGAGGCGGAGACCGAAAGCGATGGTGCGCTCGACAAGACCGGCTTCTGCAGCAAACGTATTAGCCTCATCTTGGAGCGAACGGACCGGCTTGTCGTCAAGCCCGACATGGTTGGCGAGCGATGCTGCCGTTTGCAACTCGGTCGCGAGGCGCGCCGTAGTATCAGCATCAATTGCGGATTCGGTAATTCGTCGCCCAGCGTCCAGCCACGCAGTCTGCTTCATCTGGAAGTCTTGCAGTGACGCGAATGCTTCTGCCTCTTCCAGCGCCGAGTAGAGTTCAAGGTCGATATCCCCTGCGGGTCCTGGTAGCCGCTTCAGGGCCTCCGCCAAGTTGTGAACGTCACCGACCGTGTCGGAGAGTGGAGATTCGATCCTTGAGCCGATTGCCTCAAGCGTGCTCGCAAGCTGGCTTAGTGCCCCGTGGAGCCCCCTCATGTCCTCTATGAAACGCTCGCGCGCAAAATAATCGAGCGGTTGACGAATCCCGCACCAAGGGTGATGTGCGAGACCGTCGGGCGTGGAGGCATCCGCATAAGCGCCAGCCAAGACCTGCAATTTGTCGGCGAGAGATGCGACATCGTGGCGCGTCATATCTTTCGCACCGATCAGCTCGACGTTGTCGAGCGCGCCGGGAAGCCCATTGCGATCGTCACGGGTTCGCTGCTCAGACCACAAGATGCTATGAATCGTTTTGCCGGAAGCACCGAAGGAGTGGTTGATCGTCGCGACGTAGCCGGACAATTGTTCGCGGGTACGTTCAAATTCCTTCAGAGCGCCTGACAACTCGCCGTCGGCGCTCAGCCTTCCTTGTATGTCCAATCGCTTTTCTAACAATTGAAGAAGATCGTTCTTGCGCGACTTGGTGGAATGAAGTTCGAGGCAGAAGAGCCCAAGTCCTGCCTTTTCGAGTCGATCTTTCACCACGTTAAGGGCGGCCATCTTTTCCGCCACAAACAACACGGTCTTGGCACTGGCGAGCGCCGCCGCGATAATGTTGGTGATCGTCTGAGATTTTCCAGTGCCTGGTGGACCTTTAATCGCAAGATTTTTGCCCTCCATCACATCGACGATGGCGCTGAACTGAGACGAATCAGCATCGGTAATGAGGAGCGGCACCTTGGCGGCGATGGAAGGCTGGTCGACTTCATAGTCTTCCGCGAAAAAAGCCTCTCCGGCGGCGCCCTGACCGGCGAATAGTTCGGCGACAACTGGATTGCCGATTATACCGATGCCATCCGGCCAGCGCGCTTCTTCGAGATCGTGAAACATAACCAAGCGCGCGAAGGCAAAATGGCCGACTACCCCAAATCGGCGAACCCGCCAGCCGGGAATGTCTCCAATTGTCATTGCTACCTTGTGAAAGTAACTCTCGGGTGTATCGTCCTCGCTCAGCGGCGGTAGACGCCGGCTAAAGTCGTGATGCAACCGTTCAGAGAGGGTAATGTTGATCTCGCTGTCCTCGCCAAGGCTCCCAATTGAGTAGCGATATTTGCCCGCCACGATTTTTCGTTCGATGTCGACGGGATGGAGGAGAAGAGGAGCGTACAGCTGAGTCTGGGAACTAGGCGCCTGGTACCATTCGAGGTATCCGAGCGCTAGGTAGAGCGTGTTCACACCGGTTTCTTGGAGTGAGCTTCGGGCCTGGTCGTTGATGGCGGAGAGGGTACGCTCCATCTCATCGGGCAGAAGAAGTGTCCGTAGGTCTCCGTCGAGGTAGGAATCCTTCAGCTCCGTGGTCGGCGCTGGAAGGTCGAAGCTCGGCTCAATGCCGTTGCGTCGAGCCCATTCGGCTTTGCCGATCTGGTCACGCAAAAGCCGGTCAGGCATACCAAGTGTTTTGCGCAAACGGTCTCGAAGTGCGCGTTCGATCCTACGCGTAACTTCGCCTTGGTCATCGTCATCAAGATTTCCGAGCGCTGCGAGGTAGTCTTCGTCGGAGCGCTTGGCCTGCTCAAGAGTCAAAGGAACGCGTCGCTCCTTTCGTCCTCCGGTTCATCACCTGGTTCGGGTAGTGATTTGAAGATAAGGCGTTTTCCTTCCTTGAGCTTGTCGATGATTTCGTTCGGCAGTTCGTCAATCAAGCGAACCTGCCGACGTGAACGGTTACTAAACTTGTAGTTAAGAAGCCGGTTGGCGTTGCTTAGATCAAGGAGCCGCATTCGCAAGTCGGCTATACGCTTCTGGGCAGCGGTTTCTCGAGTACTCAGTACGCGCCCGGCCGGACCTTTTGTGTTGTCTTTCGCATCGTTAGAGACTTGTGCGTCATTGGCGATGGGCTCTCCCCCATTCATGTCATCATGCGGCGCGGCTGCGATCCTTTCTAGTTGCCGCTGGACGGTCGCGAGTAGTTCGCGGGCGCTCCTGGTACGTCTTTTCTTAAGCTCATCTCTCAGCTCCTCCAGAATCCTTACATCCGATTTGCAGTCTCGGTAGATTATCCGAAGGCGAGTGATATTTGCCGACCGAAGCGGTCGTTCCCCCTCCGACACTTTGTTAACCTCGAAGCGTTCGTATTGGATGCGCTATTTCGATCCGCGCGTCGCCGTATTTCTTCAGAAATTCAGTGAAATACGAACCGGGCCGGCGACCGTCAATGATCTCGTTGTTGATACCCTCGTCGATGAAACGGAAATGGCGGGTAGGCTCGCTGAAGGGCGAGTTGCTGATAGGATTCTCGATGACGACTTGGTTCATAGTGTTCCGGTCCTTTGGATTGCCCGGCCGTACGCTCATCCGCTTCTTAATGCTCCACAAAACGCCATAGACCGATAAATGGCAAGCCTGGATTGCACTCAGACCATTCCAAATTTCCCCTTCATATCCGCAGTCTTCGCCCAAGGCTCGCCGGGCATGGCTGTGATCAGCCTGTCGAAGACGATAATGAACGCGCTCCGGACCGCATTGTCGGTCAGTTTGGCCGCTTCTTCCGGAGCGAGCAGTGGTCGGATGTCCGTCATGAATCGCGGCGCGGCAAGTTTCGCAAACATCCGCTGCTCGGCCTGAGCGCGGCTGATAGGCGTGCCGCCGCCATCGAGATAGAGCCCAAAGCATTCGACCGGACGGTCGCTTGCTTTCGTCGATACGACTCACCATGAATTGGGATCCGGATTAGGGAACAGAGGGATGCCAGGTTCCGAGTCCACGACCCCATGACAATTCTCGCTCATTTTTGGCGCGGTACTCTCTGTCCAATCGGCGTTGTTTTCTGGTGGGACTGGCCCAAGGATAACTTCAAAATTGGCGGCGACGTTGATCGCCGGAGACAGGCCGAAATTCTTAAAGGAAATAGCTATATCGATCGGACTGTTTGCAGCTACGGTAAGACTATTCGTCACGGACTCGCCGCTGTTCGTTCCTATCTGAAGTGGTCCGACCCAAGGGCGCTGCGCTTGTCGTGCGGTAGCAGCATATTGAAAATTGGCCCACATAACTCCGCCAGTGATGAGAACCAGAAGTACATCGAGAAGTGTTCGCGGGGAACGCCAATTCCATTTTTCGATAAGTATGACTGTTGGAATTACGCTGCGTATATTTGCTGCGTCATCGCCACGGTGGCGATCTGCTTCGGCTTGCTGCTGCCCCCTTGGCAAAGTCGGCGGTTCTGTCTGCTCGCCCTGCTCTGTTTCACTCTCGCGTTTGGATGCCTCTGGCTTGCCGATTTCCTTGTCAGTCATGCCTTCTCTCTTTGATTAATTTATTGCCCGTTCAACGAATTCCTCGATGTTCCATAGCCGATCAGTCACGCCAGCCGCCATCGCTGGCGTACAGCGCGGCGTCCGATGTACCCGCACGAAATTGTAATGCGCATGGTGCAGAGCGACCGATGCTTTCAGGTTCGCCAGCTTCTTGCTGAACGCATTTGTCAGGCGCGTGAATCGTCGGCATTCCATCCGTACAGATAGATTCTGACGCTCCAGAAAACTTGTCGAAACGTGATCGGAATCTGGGTTTCCTATAAGCACCTCCCCGTTCGCTTCCAATCATGCTGGGCGGAGAGTAACGCCCACGCCCTGCGCTGAGCTCCGAGGCGAATACTTTGTGGATGCTCGCATAGTCCACCTTTCCATCAAAAGCGGCCCTGATGGCCGGATAATACGCGGCAAACGCGTCTGTGGTGATTTGCACCCTTCCGCGCACACGCGAGCGAAGGTCATCAATGAAGAGACTCGGTATCGGCCCACGTGCGACGGCCTACATGAAAGCAGGGGCCCCTCCTGCCCGGCCCTCTCGCGTTAAATGACCTACCGACTTGGACCGGCGCATCGAGAAGCGCCCCCGTAAACGCGAACGCTTGGGCGACTGGATGTATGGCGCGAATCGAGCAATGTGTGGTGGTACCCGAGCAGGAGCGGGCGATATGAAAAAAGGCACGAGATCGGAGATAGACCCGCAGAAACTGGCGTTACAACTGGATCGACTCAGCGAAATGAATGCCACCGAACTCCGCGAGCAGTGGCAGATCTTGTTCGGTGCCGACCCACCTCCGAAGCTTCGTTCGTCACTTATAGTCCAGGCGATTGCTTATCGGCTTCAGGAGAAAGCCCTTGGGGGCCTCGAACCTGCAACTCTCCGTTTGCTGGAGCGAGTCGCCGACGATGCCGCGCGACGACGGGTTTCCGCGACTCCCGCGAAGATTCGCGTGAGCGCCGGAACCGTGCTGATCCGGGAATGGCACGGCACGAAGCATCAGGTGACCGTGGCGAAAGATGGATTCTTGTACCACGCCAAACGCTTTCATTCGCTGTCGCAAATCGCACGAACCATCACCGGCAGTCGCTCGTCAGGACCGTTGTTCTTCGGCCTGAAGTCCTCCAGGAAGGAGCAGAGTAATGAAGCCGCATAAGGAGCAGGCACTGCGATGCGCGATCTACACCCGCAAGTCCTCTGAAGAGGGGCTCGAGCAGGATTTCAATTCGCTCCACGCCCAGCGCGAAGCTTGTGAAGCATACATCCGAAGTCAGCAGGGGGAAGGCTGGCGATTGCGCAAGACCCCATACAACGACGGCGGCCTTTCCGGCGCGACGATGGAGCGGCCGGCGCTCAAACAGCTGCTGGCGGACATCGAAGAGGGTCTGGTCGACGTCGTGGTGGTCTATAAGGTCGACCGGCTGACGAGGTCGCTTTCGGATTTCGCCAGGATGGTCGAGATCTTCGATGCTCACGGAGTGTCATTCGTTGCGGTCACGCAGCAGTTCAACACCACGACTTCGATGGGACGCTTGACCCTCAACGTCTTGCTCTCGTTCGCGCAGTTCGAACGCGAGGTCACCGGCGAGCGTATTCGCGATAAAATTGCGGCCTCCAAGCGCAAGGGCATGTGGATGGGCGGTCTGGTCCCACTCGGTTACGAGGTGCGCGACCGTCAGCTGGCAGTGGTTGAATCCGAAGCCGCCACGGTCAGACATATCTTCCAGCGATACTGCGAGTTGGGGAGCGTGCGTTTACTTAAAGAGGATCTTGACCGAGACGGTCTACGTTCCAAACTCCGCATAGCCAGAAACGGGTCCCGCTCCGGTGAGAAGTCCTTCTCACGTGGCGCGCTCTACACCCTGCTCCGCAACCCCATTTACGTCGGCGAGATCCGCCACAAAGGCGCGCGCTATCCCGGCCAGCATCATCCCATCGTCGAGCGTTCAGTGTGGGACAAGACCCAGGAACTTCTGCGCCTCCATACAGTTCGGAACGATGGCAAGCCGAGCGGAGCCACGTCCAGTCCGCTCATCGGCAAGCTGTTCGACGACCAGGGCGAGCGACTGACGCCGAGTCATGCAGTCAAGGGCAATCGCCGGTATCGATACTACGTCTCGTCCAGTTTGATGAAGGGGGCCGCGCGCAAGTCTGGACAAGGATGGCGGGTTCCCGCTTTGGAGATCGAACGCAATCTGGCCGCCGCGGTCGCCAGGATTCTGGACGAACGCACTGCTATCGCAGCCGACGTCGAGCAGGCTGGACTCGGCACGCATGACATAACTTCGATCCTTGCGACTGCCGCCGAATGGCGCACGCGCCTTCGGTCAGAGGCGGAGGTATCGCCCGCACTAGAATCACTGGTCGATCGGGCAGAGTTGCACCAGGATGGAATCCGACTCTCCATCAGATTGCCGAATCCCGACTCTCGGCAAACCGAAGGCGGGCACCACGACCCACTTGTCGCTCACGCGTCAGCTGCGAGTGAGACGGCGTGGGATTGAGATGCGGCTGGTCATCGGCGGAGGGTCGGGTTCAGCGCCAGGGATTGATTCGACCATCCTGAAGGCGACGGCACGAACCCGCCGGTGGTTTGACGATCTGGTGTCTGGTCGCGCGGTTTCGATGGTCGAGATTGGCCAGCGGGATGGCGTCGGCAAGCGCTACGTCAGTCGCATGATTCGCCTGGCCTTTCTCGCGCCCCCGATTGTCGAAAGAATTGCCGAAGGCCGCCAGCCACCGGAACTCACCGCGCAGTCTCTGTCCACCGGTCGTGGCGATCTCCCGCTGAGTTGGCAAGCCCAAGAAAGGCTGCTCGGATTCGCCGATCCAGCTTGATCGCTCCGCCGCTGGGGAACGTCTCTTTCTGTCTGTACCTTCCGATTGTAATACACCGTGTCGACGAATTTGCTGCGCCACTTGGAAATTTACCGAAGTCCAACCGCCAAAGCGGGCGATGGAGAGAATCCGAGCGATTCGCCTACTCAGCTATCGCTCAGCCCTTCTCCGGTCCACTCGGTCAGCGCGAAAAGCCCGTAAACGGGCCAATCTGACCGATTTCGAGGGAGAATCGTGACACCGAGGACTCAGTGGCGGAGAGGACGGGATTCGAACTGTCGGTTCCGTCTGCTTGACGCCTCGTGATGGCTTACTGACCGTTTACTAAGTCGTCCGAGGGTTCGAAGCAGGCAGCGACATTGCGGCGCCGAAGCCGGC
>Ga0185299_10008438_pt1 | contig 10169 bp, 10 predicted proteins | sample PaiPotPPA55metaG_FD_128002 | JGI IMG/M metagenome (GOLD analysis project Ga0185299, IMG submission 128002) | Iron sulfur acid spring bacterial and archeal communities from Banff, Canada, to study Microbial Dark Matter (Phase II) - Paint Pots PPA... ...
CCCGCCAGCACGCTCTCGTATCCATTCGGCACACGCGTGATGCGCGCAAATCGCTCCGGATCCACCGCGTCCATGCTGACCGTCACGCGGTCGAGTCCAGCGTCCTTCAGGGGCTGCGCGATCTCAGACAGCAGGTGGCCATTCGTCGTCAGCGCAATTTCAGGCTTCCTGCCGTGCGCGGTCCGCAGCTTCGCGAGCTCGCGCACAAATTCCACAATGCCCTTGCGCAGCAGCGGCTCGCCGCCCGTCAGGCGAATCTTCGTGATCCCGAGCCCAACCAGTATCCGCGCCATCCGCAGATAATCTTCGAATGGTAGTTCCGCATACGCCGCGCCATTCGTCCCCGTCCGGCAGTACACACACTTATAGTTGCAGCGGTCCGTGATCGAGATCCGCAGGTCGTGGATCGAGCGCCCGAAATTGTCGGTAAGGTTCAGCATTCAGCACTCAGCACTCAGCATTCAGATAATCCAGTTTTCCCAGAACCCGGCAATCGCCTTAAGGGCTGAGTGCTGAATGCTGACGGCTACATCTTCGAAGCCAATCGTTCTCTGATTTTTCGAATTCCTAAAAAGAAACCGCAGGCAGGAGTGACCCCAGCGAGCGTTTCCTTTCCAACACGGGAGGCGCAGACGTTTCCATCCGCACCCTCGGATCGCACCTTCTCAAACAGCGCTATCCTCGTCCCCGCCGCCAGAAAACCTCTCAGGCCACGGGGATCGGAAACTCGACTATCATTATAGATGCCAAAGCGGCACTTTCGGAAACAGCTTCTTGCTGGGGAAACGTATCCCTCTACCGGACTGTTAGACTCTCCGCATGAAAGCTCTCGTCATCACTCGTTTCGGCGGGCCCGAGGTCCTCGAATTGCAGCAGGTCCCCGACGCGCATCCCACGCCGGAGCAGGTTCTGGTGAAAGTCGAAGCGGGCGGCTTGAACTTTGCCGATCTGATGACCATGCGCGGCGGATACGCCAACACTCCCAAGCCGCCGCTCACTGCCGGCCGCGAATTCGCCGGCGTCGAATTGGCCAGCAACGGCGAACCCACTGGACGCCGCGTGATGGGCTACACGCAGTGGGCCGCCTTCGCCGAAAAAACCGTGGCGCATCGCAACCTCGTCTGGCCTGTCCCGGGAAATTGGACCGCCGAACAGGGCGCCGCCTTCCCCGTAAATTTCTTCACCGCCTATTTCGCCTACTGGAAGGCCGGGTTGCTAGTTCATAGTAACGACAAGCCCGGTTCCCGTGTCCTGATTCATGCCGTCGCCGGCGGAGTCGGCACCGCTGCCGTGCAGATCGGGAAAATTCTCGGCATCGAAATGTACGGAACTTCTTCTTCGGAGGACAAGCTCGCCCGAGTGCGCGACCTCGGCCTGCAACATGGCATCAACTACAAGCAGCGCGATTATGCGGAAGCCGTCAAAGACCTCACGCGCGGCGAAGGCGTCGACGCGGTTTTCGAAATGCTTGGAGGCGAGCACGTCGCGAAAAGCGTCAGTTGCGTGCGCGACTTCGGACGCGTCATCGTCTACGGCGCCGCCACCGGCGAAACTCCCCAACTCGACACCCGCATTCTCTACGCGAAAGGCGCCAGCGTCCACGGACTGTGGCTGTCGTATCTGAGCGCGAACCGCCCGCTCATGGAATCCGCCTGGAAGCAGCTTTCAGAATGGGTCGCAGCCGGCAAGCTCCATCCCGTGATCGGAAACGTTTTCCCGGTGGAGCAGGTGCGTGAAGCCTACACTCTGCTGCAGGAAGGCAAGAATTACGGCAAGATTGTGCTAAAGATTGGTTAGCAACTCTCGGCACTCTCTACAGGCTTGTCATCCCGACCCTGAGCGAAGCCGAAGGGGAGGGATCTGCAGTTCGTCTGCATCTACTGAGCTCCTAACAAAACACCTCAACCCTGTTACTCCGGCAACGCGCACATACGTTGCTAACCCGGCAAGTACCCGCGCGTCCAATAAGCACGTTCGCAAAAAAATACTTCGCAAAGAAAAAGTAAAATCGGGAACTTACTCAAACCGAGATTCGTATCCTGTAGCGAACCAACATGGAGTGGACGAAACAACCCACGATCCACTTCAGAGAATTTGCAGGGTGACGGGACTGGCGCACACATGGTTTGGCGGCCCTGGTGCTCCTAGTCCGGTCAAAAAGCACGAGTGTGAGACACGCGTCTTTTTGCGTCACCCTGACATGCGCATTGTAGGACTTTGCAAAAAAAAGGCAAGCCCTCAGTCAAGAGTCCTCGAACTATCACCAGCCGCCCCTAACGTCCCGGCCAGAAACCCGGGTAGAAAGCGAAGGAGCATATGAAACTGAACAATCTGGCACTGAATCATTTGGCAAAGACTGTTGTGCTCGGGCTGGCCGTGTTGCTCGCATCGGGTGCTTTTGCAAGTAACAAAGGAACGCTGCAGGCGCATGAAACGCTCGAAGTCAACGGCCAGCAGCTCGCCGCCGGTGAGTATCAACTGCGCTGGGACGGCACCGGATCGAATGTCGAAGTTAGCTTCATGCGGGGAAAGAAGGAAGTCGCGAAAACTTCAGCAAAACTCGTCAACCTCGATCAAGCATCCGACAACGACTCGACGACTGTAGACCATTCCGGCGGCAAAGCAATAGTCACCGAAGTACGCTTCGCCGGCAAGAAGTACGCTCTAGCCCTCGGCGCGACTGAGAAAGCTGAAATGAGCGACGGCTCGAACAAGTAACTTACTAACTTATGGAAGGCGAACAAGGGAGCGCTTCGGTGCTCCCTTCTGTTTGTCGGAACTGCCGCGCCGCTTCGCGGCTGGACATCAGCAGTGCTATGGGGTGTCAGCTTTCTCCAACTCGGAACTTATATGCACGCTGCTGCCTGCGCTGGACTTCAACTTCCGTTCCCAGCTCTTGAATCCTGATTTCTTAACGACAACTGTGTGATCGCCGTCTGCCACCTGCACGTTAGAAGGAGTGCTGCCAACAAAGCTCCCATCGATCTCGATGTCCGCGCCAGGCGGAGTTGAGTCAATCTGCAGCTTCGCCGTCGACGTTGTCGCAGCAGCCGGAGTTGCTGGGGGCGCTAATTTGTCCTGGGAGGTAACAGCCACAGCCCGGATGGATGCGCCGTGCTCGGACCAATCTCTCGTGATGGCCTCGCACGCCTCTTGCACCGAACCGCCGAGTGAGAGTGTGGATTTGCTAACGATCGAATCCCCGCTCACCCGATTGAACACGGCTACCTTGTTCTTGTGGGCCAGAAAACTTTTTCCACCTTCGTGATCAAGGACAACGATATAGTCAGCCCGATCCTGCTTGTTGTTGACCTTTACTTGCGGACAGCGCTCCCCAAAAGTCTTGATGATCTCGGCCGTTTGCGGTCGGGCGCCTCCAGATGACGAGCCTGCAAATGCTCCCCCGCCGCCTCCGCTTTGCCCACTCACCGACCATGACTCACTGTCGGTAACAAAGATGCGGGCGGCATCTACTGGCGTGGTGGTTGCTGTTTTATCCTGCGCAAGGGATACGGCAGCGAAAGAAAACATGAAGACCGCAAGAAAAAGAGATATTCGCATTCGTCCTCCCAGACGAAACCAGTTCGATTGAATGGAACGCTCCATTATCTGCCCGTCGGCAGGGTTATGGCTTGTCAGTTTTCTCCAGTTCGGCATTTAAGCTCACGATGCTGCCTGAGCTGGACTTCAGCTTTCGTTCCCAGTTTTTGAATCCTGATTTCTTGACGACAACCGTGTGATCGCCGTCTGACACCTGAATATCCGAAGGCGTGCTTCCAACAAAACCGCCGTCGACCTCGATGTCCGCACCCGGCGGAGTCGATTCGATCTGCAACTTGGCAAACGTGGAACTGGCGCTCTGATCATGGCTGCTGGCGTTTAGATCCTGTTGAGGCGCGGCTGCGGGCTGAAACTTGGCAGTATCGAGCTTCATGTCTCCGTTGATATAAGCGGTGAACTCTGTTCCCTTCGGAAGGGTAATGTCTTTGCCGTGCATGAACAGGAAAAATGGTGCAGCAGGAAAGAACAGAATGCCCGCCCCCACGATTCCGGCTGTCATATATCCGGTGTGGCCGCCGCCTTTGCCTCCTTTCACCGCGCGCAAGGCCGCCTTCTCGCTGCTCAGTAATTTCACATAGTCGATGTTGATCTCAAGTTTGCCTCCCCGCGCCATTCTTCGCTTCGGTTGAGCTTCGGTAACTGTGCCGAAGGCAAAACCGCCCTTGGAAATCACGGGCGTCCCGTTCACGCTGATGTCTTGGAGCACCTCGAAGTCCACAGTATCTCCTGCGTGGGCATCCGCAGAAGAAACAGTCCTGTTGAATCGGAGCTTTACAGGAGTAGCCTCCTCGAGGACAAATCCCTTTGCCGAAGTGAAATTCGATGGATCGGTGGACAGCAGTGGCGCGACGGGGGTCGCCGTTTGGTTGTCGGCAGGATTGCCGGAACCTTGCGCGTTGCTTGCCTGACTAGCTGAGAAAATAGATAGAAACAATATCGTGACACACGGGTATAGGGCGCCCTTCAATGAGACCTCCGGTCCGTCGATAACCGCCATTTCTTGGTTGCGAGGAAATATAACGGCGAACGAGCCATTATGACCCTAGTGACGATTACTTCATAGTGAATAGTAGGGTCCAGAGCAACGGTGAGCATCAGCAGAAAAGGGAGCGCGCAAGCGCTCCCTCCAATAAGTGAGAACTGCAGCGCTCTCAGTACTTAGGCATCTTAGGATCAATCCGCTCCGCCCAAGCCGCAATCCCGCCAGTCAGATTACTAACTTTAGTAAAGCCTGCCTGTTTCAGGAATGCAACTGCTTTCGCGCTCCGTCCGCCCATCTTACAATGGGCGACAATTTCGCGACTCGAGTCGAGTTCGCTCACGCGTTTTGGCAGATCGCCGAGCGGAATGAGATATCCATTCAGGTTGCAGATCTGGTACTCGTGCGGCTCGCGCACGTCGAGAATAAAGATATCGGCCTTGGCATCTAACTTCTTTTTTAACTCTTCCACCGAAATCGCCGGCACGTCGCCACCGGCCGCCACGGGCGCTTCCACTCCGCGGATTCCGCAGAACTCTTCATAGTCGATCAGCTTGGTGATCGTCCGGTGCGTACCGCAGACGGGGCAATCGGGATTCTTGCGCAGCTTCAGTTCGCGGAACTTCATGCCGAGCGCATCAACTAGCAGCAATCGTCCGACGAGCGAATCGCCCTGCCCCAGAATCAGCTTAATGGTCTCAGTCGCCTGAATCACGCCGACCAGTCCGGGGAGAATCCCCAGCACTCCGCCTTCGGCGCAGGAAGGAACCAGGCCGGGCGGCGGCGGCTCGGGATAGAGACAGCGATAGCATGGTCCCTCTTCGGTCGCGAATACGCTAGCCTGCCCTTCAAAACGAAAAATCGATCCGTAAACGTTGGGCTTGCCGGTGAGCACGCAAGCGTCGTTGACCAGGTAGCGCGTGGGAAAATTGTCGGTGCCGTCGGCGACGATGTCGAAGTCGCAAAATAATTCGAGCGCGTTGGCGCTGGTCAGTTTCGTGTCGAAGGTCCGCAGGTTGAGGAATGGATTAATCGCCTTCAGTTTGTCGGCGGCCGAGTCGAGCTTCTTGCGGCCAACGTCGGCGGTCGTGTGGATGATCTGGCGCTGCAGGTTCGTGTAGTCCACGACGTCGAAGTCCACAATGCCGAGCGTGCCGACGCCCGCAGCCGTCAAGTAGAGTGCGAGCGGCGAACCGAGTCCGCCCGCGCCGATGCACAGAACTTTCGCGGCCTTCAGCTTCTGCTGCCCCTCCATGCCCACCTCGGGCATGATGAGATGGCGCGAGTAGCGCAGGATTTCGTCGTTGCTTAAAACGGCTTCGAGTTTGGCTTCTGTCAGAGTGGCCATAAATTCCTTCTCAATTTTAGTCAAGTCAATTTTAGTCAGATCAAGGGCAAACTAGATCGCGAAATAGCGACAGCGGCGACAGCGCGCGGGACGGGGCATTCGGCGATGTGTCAGTCGGCGAGTCATACTCAAATCATAACGCAGCCGCCGGCAATCGACGGCACGATGGAAATGGTATCACTGTCCTTAAGCACGGTGGCTTCTTTCTGGAGGTAGCGCATATCTTCGTCATTGACGTAGACGTTCACGAACGCCCGCAGCTTGCCGTCGTCAGTATAAAGGTGGCGCTTCAGGTCGGGATGCCGCGAGATCAGGCCGGCGAGGGCTTCACCCACGGTTTTTGCAGGGACGTCGATCGACGCCTGTTTCCCCGAATATTGACGAAGTGGAGACGGAATCTGGATCTGGGGCATGTAAAGAAGATGCTATGACACTGGCGAAAGATGCAAGTCGAAACCGCACCTGCACAGCCTAAGAAGCACATTTTAAAGAAGAAAGGGGGTGACGCCAGGCTCGTTCCAGAAGAGAAATGCGAGGGCACTAATGTAGAACCGCCGTTTTGCCGATCTGACCAGCAGGCGGTGGTGCGCGCATGTCTGAACTGGCCCGCGAAATGGAACGGCAGTCCGGGAAGGTAAGTTTCCCGTCCGGACGCGATTGCCCCGATTGCGCCGAGACGATACGAGAAGCGAAACTCATCCAGACCTCGCTGCTGCCCACTCAGGGTCTCCGCAATGACTCCGTCGACATCGCGTTCCGCTTCATACCCTTCTCCGACGTGGGAGGCGACTTTGTCGATTTCTTCCGTTTACCGGACGGTCTCATCGGCATCTACCTCGGGGACGTGGTCGGGAAAGGGTTGTCGGCAGCCATGTTTGCCGCTCTCGTGATGGGAACCCTGCGCGGGATTCACAAGACGGGGACGGATACCGCGCGGGTCCTTACCCTTTTAAACGAGCGCCTGGTACAGCGACCCATCAGGGGCCGCTTTTGCTCGACCTTGTACGCTCTTTTCGACCCCGCCACCCGAAAACTCATCTTCTCCAATGCCGGGATGCCACTGCCCCTGTTGGTCTCCGGAGCCGCGTGCCGGCAGCTAGGCGAGGGTGGATTACCTTCGGGAATGTTTCCGGGTTCCAGTTACGGGCGGCACGTCGTGCAACTCGTCCCAGGAGATTCCGTTCTGTTCGCGACCGACGGTCTTCATGAATTGCGCAACGGGGAGGGAGTCGAGTTCTGCACCGCCCAAATGGGGGAGGCTTGGGAACAATGCTGGCACAAATCGGCATCCGAATCGGCGGATTTCATCTTCGACCGCCAGGTGGCCTTCTCCGATGGCAGCGTGCCGCACGATGATATTAGTGTGGTGGTGCTGAAAGTGCTGCGCTAGCGGCGAAGGCCGGCGGCTTATCAGACCACTTCGGCTTTCTCGTCCACGAATTTCTTGTCGGCCTCATCGCTGCCCACGAGCTCAAACGAATTCGTAATCGTCGCCGTGCCCTTCTCCACGCTCGTGATCACGTAGGAGCAGCCGAACCAGTGGGCCTCCGCGAGGTCGGTGGGCGACCATTGCGCGAGATGGTCGGGATGGGAGTGATAGAAACCGACGATGTCCTCGGCGCGCTCGCGGCCTTCGCGCTGAATGCGGATGAGTTCCCTCGGATCGATTTGGTAGCGGTTATGTGGCGAGTCCGCGCGCGTGTTGCCGCAGCGAACGACGCGCGAGACGGACTTCGCGCCGTTGTCGTCGAAGCGCCCGAGCAGGACGCCGCAGCATTCGTGGGGATAGGTTTCCTCTCCGTGTTGACGAAGGGAGAGGTAGTTAGATTGAGAGAGCTTCAGCATGGGTCAAGGTCAGAGGTTGGAGGTCAGATTGCAGAGGTGAAAACCCAAAGGCTTTGCCGTCGGGAAGGACGAGGCTTTCACCTCTGCAATCTGTCCTCTTACCTCTGCAATTATTCTTCATTCCAGAATCTCTCGCTCAGATATTTTTCGCCAGAGTCACAGAGGATAGTGACGATGGTGGCGCGTTGATCTTCTTTAAGTCGCCCCGCTTTTAGATGATCAATCTTTAGACGACCAATGACCTGCAGGCAGCCAACCACGGCTGCGGCGGCGGAGACTCCGACGAGCAGTCCTTGTTCGCGCGCTAGGCGCCGGGCCATGGCGTGCGCGTCTTCGGTTGCGATCTCCAGATTTTCGTCGGCGAGCGACGAATCGTAAATGCGCGGCATGATGGCCGAGGGCAAGTGCTTCGCGCCTTCGATGCCGTGAAAGGCGGAGTCGGGCTGCAGCGAGATGCAGCGAATCTTCGGATTTAATTCCTTCAAACGACGCGTGGTGCCGACGAAGGTTCCGGTGGTGCCGAGCATGGCGACGAAGTGCGTGATGCGTCCTTCGGTTTGCTGCCAGATTTCGCTGGCGGTGGTTTCGTAATGCGCGCGCCAGTTGGCGTCATTCGAATACTGATCGGCGTAGAAATAAAGGTCGGGATCGCGCTCGGCATACTGGCGCGCGATCTTGATGGCGCCGTCGGAGCCTTCGGCGGGATCGGTGTAGATGATATTTGCGCCGTATGCCTGTAGAATCCGTTTTCGCTCGGGAGAAACATTCTCCGGCACGCAGAGCGTGACCGGGAATCCGAGAGCGGCGCCGAGCATGGCGTAGGAGATGCCGGTGTTGCCGCTGGTGGAATCGAGCAGAATCTTTCCGGGAGCCAGTTTGCCTGCGGCGCGCGCTTCGGCCACAATGCGGGCGGCGGCGCGATCTTTGACGGATCCGCCGGGGTTGTACCATTCGGCCTTGCCCAAAAGGTGGACGTTGGGAAGTTGTACGCTGGCAGGTTGCGCATCGGGAAGATCGCGGATGAGAGCGTCGAGCGGCAGCAGGGGCGTGTTGCCGATGCCCGCGAGCAGAGCCTCTCCTCGTCGATTTGAGGTTCGACTTGAGGCGGCTTCAGCCTGGGAAGGCCACGGCGGCGGCGCGGAGCCGGAAGCTGTTGATGTCATTGCGTGGGACGCCCCTGTGACTACGGTAATGTGCCCGCAATCTTAAAAAGGTATATCTATACTAGCGTTACTGTATTCCTTCGTCATTAGATTTGCGGCGGCCGGTTTTGGTTCCCAAAACGTTCAAACCGCATCTAACCTGATGCGATGATAAACGGCCGACGAGAATTGAGATTATAAAATGGCAACGAAAGTCGAAGAGCGAACCTACGAAGACGCAGTCAGCTGGCTGCGCGAACATGGCTTTGACCTGATTGAGGCTCCGGGCACGCAAGGGCGCGTGTTCCTGAGGAAGTACAACTGCTCGGCGGCGATCCAGAAGACGGACGACGGCGGCGTGAAGATTTTTGCGTACCCGGGATACCTGATTGGCAGCGAGATTTCGAAGCTCGTCAATCGCGGCTACCAGCAGTTTCTGAAGACTTCGAAGACGGGAGTTCCCGCGACGGCTGATCACCTGAAAGCGCTGCAGCAGTTCTCCGAAGAAATGAAAGAAGCGCTGGGACTGCCCAGCCTCTACAATGAGTCGCTCGGAACCGTGAGCGAGTCGTACCAGTACGATCGCGTCAAAGACCGCGACCAGCCTGAGGTTGAGCGTCCGAAGCGGCCGTGGGAGACGGTGAAAGCGAAGGTCGCCGCCGCGACAAAAAAGGGCCGGGCGTAGATGTCGCGCGCTCAGCGTCGGCTTTCATGCTGACGTGTTGAAAAGCGCTACCGTTTCTGAAGCACCTTCAATACCGCCTTCTGCGCCTCCATCCCCGCAGGACCCGATACATTCACAGTAAGGTATGCCGCGAGTCCCCGCAGCATGTAGGTGTCATTCTCGAAGGTTTGCAGCAATTCGAGATGCGGCGGAATATCTTTCCAAACTTTTTGGTCGGCGGCATCCAGCGCACTAAGCCAGCTGTGAAATGCCGGCGCATCAAAATCTTTTCGAGCTACGATCGTTGCCGCGAGCGCCGACAGCCGGTCTTGTTCTCCGAACGTGAAAATCTCATGGGCGGAAGATAGACGGCGCGCGATCGCATCCAGCAAACGTCCCTGATCTTCATTTTTTAGCAAGGGATTAGCGGCTAATGCTGCCAGCAGGTCGGCGGTATGCGCGGTCGCATGAATCCACCCCAGTGTTGGATCAAATCCGCGCAGATCGCGTTCATCCCTAAGATAGGCGAGCGCATTCGCCAGGAATGCACGGTACCGCTCTTCGCCGAGAAACGGCATCTTCAAGTCCCGCTCCGCCAGAGCTACCAACGACAGGGCTGAAAACGAACGT
>Ga0185299_10008441_pt1 | contig 10162 bp, 5 predicted proteins | sample PaiPotPPA55metaG_FD_128002 | JGI IMG/M metagenome (GOLD analysis project Ga0185299, IMG submission 128002) | Iron sulfur acid spring bacterial and archeal communities from Banff, Canada, to study Microbial Dark Matter (Phase II) - Paint Pots PPA... ...
GCTCTCGCGCAAGGAGATCTTCTTCGAGCTGGATCAGAGCTTGCAGCGCTTGCAGACTGACTATGTGGACTTGTACCAGATTCATCGCTGGGACTACGAGACGCCGATCGAGGAGACGCTGGAGGCGTTGCACGATGCCGTGAAATCAGGGAAGGTACGGTACATCGGGGCCTCATCGATGTGTGCGTGGCAGTTTGCCAAGGGGCTGTATACGGCTGACCTGCATGGATGGACGCGGTTCGTCTCGATGCAGAACCATTACAACCTGATCTATCGCGAAGAGGAGCGGGAGATGATGAAGCTGTGTGCAGCGGAAGGGATCGGGGTGATTCCGTGGAGCCCGCTGGCGCGCGGAAAGCTGACACGGCCGTGGGCTGCGGAGGCGACGAAGCGGTCGGAGACGGACCAGTTCAGCAAGGCGAGCTACTCGAAGGAGGCTGACAAGAAGGTGGTCGACCGGCTGGGCGAGGTGGCAGAGAGGCGCGGGATTCCGCGAGCGACGCTGGCGCTGGCTTGGGTGCTGAGCAAGCCGGTGATTACGTCGCCGATCGTGGGCGCGACGAAACCGAACCACCTTACGGACGCAGTAGCGGCGTTGCAGGTGAAGCTGACTGCTGAGGAGATCGCTTCGCTGGAGGAGCCGTATGTGGCGCATCCGGTGGTGGGGTTCAGCTAGGAGCAGGTAAGAGAAAGGTTAGATGTGAGTTTGCAATCCTTTACTGCTCAGTAAACTTGGAAGAACCTGGCTGCTTCGCGAGCGGTCGGCTACGCGCGCGCCGCTGAGATGGCGTTTTACCGGGAACCATTGGATGCGCGCGCGGCGCTGCCGGCAGGTTTAGTTTCCAGGGTGGTTCCCCATGAGGGTTGAAGGTCATCCAAAAAACACTCCTCGTCGGCGATGATGAGCTGCGGAGCTGGTAGACGCAGTACCGACTTTTACCGCAAGATTCATGCTCTGCTTACCGATCACCAGAAATAATTGGAATAAGTCGATGCAGCAACACGAGCATAAGTAGAGAGAACAGGCGGATCTGCTCCTCGTGCGGCAGCGCTGTATGAACGATCTTCTTCGGTCCCTTGATATGTCCGGAATCCGGCGGACCTGGCGGAATTCGATAGGAGATTTGCAGGATCAATGCGGCTTTCTCGCCTCGCGAAAACGCACCCAGCGATCCACTGGGTCCAGACGGTCGGCTCCCTGGAATGGCAGCACCCACCCAGGATACTCACTGGGAAGAGCGCTGACCTCGTCCAACTCCCTAAGCTCGTCTTGGGTGAGTGTGAGTTCGACCGCCGCGAGATTGTCCTGAAGCTGGTCGAGGCGCTTCGCGCCGATGATGACCGAGGTTACCACGGGCTTTGCCAAGAGCCATGCGAGCGAGAGACGTGCAGGACTACAGTCATGGGCTTTCGCGATCGGACCCATCATTTCGAGGATCCTCCAGGTCCGGTCTTTGTCGACGACGGGAAAGTCGTAGCTTGTGCGGCGCGAATCCGCGGGCTTCTGGTTGGTCCTGCTGTACTTGCCGGAAAGCAATCCGCCGGCAAGGGGACTCCATACGAGCAGGCCGACCTTTTCGGATTCCAGCAGTGGAATGATTTCCCGTTCGATATCGCGGCCGGCAATCGAGTAATACGCCTGAAGCGTGGCGAAACGGGCCAGGTTCTTGAACTCGGAGATGCCCAGAGCTTTGGCGATTTTCCATGCCTGCCAGTTGGAGCAGCCGATGTAGCGGACCTTTCCCTGCTGCACCAGGGTGTCGAGAGCGCGAATTGTCTCTTCGACAGGCGTCACGGAATCGTTGCCATGGATCTGATACAAGTCGATATGGTCGGTCTGCAAACGGCGGAGACTGGCCTCCACACCGTCCATAATGTGGCCGCGAGAAGCCCCCACGTCGTTGCGCCCCGGGCCGACGCGGCTATAGACCTTCGTCGCGATCACGACATCCGTCCGCCCGATGTTAAGGTTTTTCAGTGATTGCCCGACAATCTTTTCGCTCTCACCCCCCGTGTAATTGTCCGCCGTATCGAAGAAGTTGATGCCGCAGTCAATCGAGGTCTTGACCAGTTCATCGGCCCCGGCCTGGTCAACGGTGCTGATGGCCTTGAAGAGCCCTCTCCCGTCCCCGAATGTCATGGTTCCAAAGCAGAGTTTCGAAACCAGGAGACCCGTATTGCCGAGCGTTGTGTATTCCATGATGCCCTTCCAATTGTTGAGTACCCACAGTTGCAGAAGTAGATATGAAATGAGGCGGCCGAAGCCTTGACCGCCTCTATCAATAGCGTGTTCGTTAAAAAACGAACTTCGCTTGCAATTCGATTACCCTGGGGGATGCATCCGCACCCAGACCCGAGCCATAGATGGTCGTCGGCTGACTAACGGTCTGCGTGATTTGACCGAACTGGTTGCTATCCACGTTGGTGTTAGGGAAGGCAAAGTTCGGATGATTGAAGAGATTAAAGAACCTTGCGCCAATGGAGAACTGAGCGCTCTCCCACCTCGGTATCGCGAAGGCCTTCTCCACGTCGAAGTCAGTGTCGAAGTAACCGGGGCCGCGAAACTGATTGCGGCGCTGGGTCCCGAAATTATTTGTGGGGTCAGCGAAATTAGCAGCGCTATAGCACGGATTGGGTAACCGGTTCACCAGCTGCGCAGCCGAGCCTCCGCAGTTGATGTTAGGCGAGCCGACGACGTTGGCGAGCACCGCGGTAGTAGTGGCGGGGCTCGTGCTCCCGAACAAGCTACCTTGTAGAGTCGCTGTCTCGTTGCTGCTCCAGATCGAGTATGGAAACCCGGTGTGCTTAAAGATCGTGCCGGAAAATGTCCAACCCTTCACCAGCGCGTTCGGACCCCATTTCGTCAGGTGACGGAAAGCGTCACTCCAAACGTAATTCATAACGAACGACTGCCGCACATCGTAATCAGCATTGCCATAGTTAAGCTGCCGAATATTGAATGGATTCAGCGGTGTGACAACATCGACGTTGCCGTTGGCATTCACGCCGAAGGGATTCAAGGAGCTATTGGAGATTTCATCCAGAGCATGGCTGTAGGTGTAGGACGCCTGGAACTGAAAGCCTCCATTGAAGTTGTGTTGGGCAGTCACCGTGACGCCGTTATAGTTTGAGTTACCGACGTTCTGTGTCTGAGCAACCACTCCGAATCGCGCGTCTGGCTGGGTAATCGGGAGACTTCCGAATGCAGCGCCCCTCGGGCTGAAGGCGTTCAGGGCTGGATTCGTGATCTCTTCATGCTCACCATGATTGCCCACGTATTTCAGGCTCAGCGTGGTGTGCCAACCCAGAGCTTGCTGTATTTCGAGGTCCCACTCGTCGTAGCGCGGAATCTGCACTTTGCCAGGGTTAAAGAAATTGAAGGCGGGAACTGCGCCGCCGCTGGCAAAGTTGGCGCGAAAAGCAGCATTCGCGGCCGTCGCTTGCCCATTCAGGTTTCCGGCCGCTGCCGGTGAGAGCGCCCCATTAAAAAGAACGAACGACGGATCGTTCGGTGCATTGGTGAGAATGTCATCAATCGCACCGGTAGGAATAGCGTCACTGAAGATGCCAAATCCCCCGCGAACAACCGTGTTCCTGGCGCCGAACGGCGACCATGCGAAGCCGACCTTTGGCTCGTATACGACAGATGTTACAGAGGGAAATGCAGTATTCAGACCCGTCCTCAAGGCTTGATTCACTGGTGCAGTGCGATTCAAGTCCTGAAACGGTGCAGAAAAGCTTTGGAAGCAATTGGACTGGCAGACTGGATCGGACAAGTGATCAAACCGCATGCTCAGCGTCAGCTTCAAGTTCGAAGTGACCTTGAGTTCGTCTGATACATACCATCCAAGTTGGTAGAGCGCTATCGGTACATTTGTGTTGATGGGGAAATTCTGAGCCACCAAATTTCCGACGTTGGTGTTCGCAGGCGCCACACCTCCGAACGCGAAGTCGTTCAGGGTCGTTTCCTGAGCAAAAGGAATGACGCCGGTGAAATTGTGATCGCTCACATCGTCGCGGCGGTAGTTAACTCCGAAGCGGAAGCTGTGTCTCCCGCGAGTCCAACTGAAATCGTCGACAAGTCCGTACTGGGTTACAGACCGGCCCTGGGGAAAGGCGGTTCCATCATTATTCAGGGCAAACAGTGAACCGTCACCGAATGCAACCGTCTGAGGGAGTTTCTGGAATTCTGCGGCTTGGTTCGCCATCGTGAAGAGCGCGCTATACCACTGCAGCGAGGCGATGAAATTGTTTACTTTATTATTGCCGAAGGTGTGAGTCTCGCTAAACTGGGCCTGCCATTCCGGCTGAGTACTGTGAGCATCGAAGGCGGGGCTCAGAGGATCGGTATAGGTGGCCTGGGTGCCGCTTTCATGTTGTACTCGAACGAAGAGCTTGTCATTGTTGCCGATGTTCTGGTCATAGCGACCCACAATCAGGTAATCGTTGGTAGCCTGAGATGTGCCGCCCTGCAACTGCATGGCACACGGATTGGCGGCTCCAAATCCAATTCCCACCAGGCTGGTAACGTTCGAACAACCGCCACCAGTGAGAGTGTTCTGAGCCCGCGCCGCTCCTGGGGCTGCGTTCCAGATGCCGAACAGCTGATTGTAAAACGGCACTGAAGCGGGGCTCACCCTGTTGAGGTTGGCAATCACTGCATTTTCAAACTGCTGAGTCGGCAGGTTGACCGAGAACAGTGACGGAATAACCAGGCGAATGCCTTCATAGTCGACAAAGAAAAAGGATTTATTTTTCCTGATCGGTCCGCCAAACGAGGCTGCATATTGATTAGCATTCACGAAGGGACGGGGGTCGACCTGGCTTCGAGCGATGGCGTTTGCTTGATTGCGGAAATAGTTATTGGAGTTCAGGGCGCGCCCGTTCCACCAGTACTCCGCGTTTCCGTGGAAGGAATTAGTTCCGGACTTCGAGACATAGTTGATGTTCGCCCCTGCGAGGCCACCAAATTGCCCGCTATATCCGTTCGTCACCACGCTGGTCTCCTGCACATCATTCAGGCCCAGGGTCAGGTTGGTCGCGCCGCTATTATTAATGTTGAAGTAGGGATCATTATCATTGGCGCCATCGTAGGTGAAGACATTGGAGTTCGACGGCAAGCCGAAGAACTCATAATTGCCGCCGCCAAATACGGACCCGCCAGTCGTGTTCATCACCACGCCCGGCGCAGTCAGAGCGACCGCGCTCAGGTCATTCCCAGGATTTGGCAGGACGGATATTTGCTGGGCATTAAAGTTCGTCTCAATGTTGGCATCCTGGGTTTGAACGCCTGTCGCCTCTGTCGTTACTTCAACCGTCTGACGCTGCGACGAGATCGACAATTGCAAGTTCGCCGTAACGCTGGAGCCGAGTGCGACAGTTACATCTCTAACAATCTCTTGAAATCCGGCAGCGGTGACTGAGACTGAGTAATGTCCGGGCTGCACAAAGGGAAAATTGTACGATCCCTGTGAGTTGGTTGTGATGGAAGTGGAACTGCCGGTATCGACGTTCTTCAACTTAACAGACACGCCCGACACGACAGCCGCGGTTGGATCTGTCACAACACCGGCGATGTCTCCCGTTGTTGCGGTTTGCGCTCGAAGGCTCGCGACAGCCATCACAACAAATACGACAACCACAACCGCTAGCGCGCCCGAATAAGGAGTCGACCATTTCTGCTGGTCGCCGGCATTAGTCCGAATTATCACTGCTCGACTGCACATTGCGTATTCTCCGAATGGAAATTGGCTGGGTAGAACAAATGAATGAAGCCTGCGGGGCGACTCCAATTGAGGCAAAAGCAACTGGGATGCCAGAGCAAAGCGCTGGAGGATGTTGCTAACTCACTGCAATAGAAAGGTGATTAGAGCCAGCGTTCGGCAGCGGGTGTCGAAAGTCGACATTTGTCGATTTCTCCTTGACACCAAGAAGGGAGCGAGCCCACCTACGAGGAGAAGCACGCAGTCGCGTTTCGTTGTAATTTAGGGTAAAAGTGAAATCCTTGAAATCGCTAGTACGGGAGAACCTGCAGCGTTGATCCCGCAGGTCGGCGGGTGCTGTCAATGCATGACCATTTGTTCGTTAGGAACGAACCACGCTACCAGGCTGCCTTCCGCGCTTCGCGGGCCTGGCTGTCAGAGCCGTTCCGCAAGGGAACGTATTGCTCATAGCCCTCGGCCGCAAAGCACAAAGCGCGATCAAAGAACTGATCCAGCAGTCGCAACAATTCCATCTCGCCATAAATCTCGATCGGGCTGCCCATGACGCCCTGGCGCTGCAGGAATTCCCACAGATGTCCCTTGGTGAGAGCAATTGACCAGCAGAAGTCTGAAAGCGCTACCCCCTGAGACGCGCGGCGCCCGCCGATCTCAAAATAACGCTGCTCGATGTCGTGGCCCGTCTTGGTAAGCAGCCACTCTCCCAGGTGCCGCAGGATTTCCTGGATTCCTCGCCGCAGTTCTTCGACCGGGACTTTGCGCAAATCGGTGGTGCGCGAAGAAGTTTCCAGTTTCGCGATCAACTCGGCGGCGAGTTCGTCGGAATGCCGCTCAATCACACGTACCAACCCTAATGCAATCATGACTCGCTCTTCATTTGATTTGATGCGGATTCTGAGTGAGTCGACGCACGCCAAGGCCGCGGCTACGCCGGAAATTTTGTAATGAAATGTAACTCGCTTCCTAATGCGATCAAATAACCAGCAAAGCCCACGGAGCCACGATTTGGGGGGGCAGTAAAGTACATCTCCGCGGCGCACGCAGGTGCGGATTGCCGGACTCGGCATCCTACGTCCGAGGGCAAGGCCAGCCATAATATGTTTCGCGAGATGTTGGCGGGTGTCCCTTGACATAGCCTTCGCTCTTATCAAGGGCACCCGCCGCGGATTCTGGACTATCGATCGTCGCCGCTCGCCGCAGGAGCGCTTTTGTTCGAAGGTGTAAAGAAGCCGAACAGGCCGTGCGTGCCTCAAGTCGAGCAATCGCCCCGTTGTGAAGACCCATTCTTGTTTCAGGACGTTAGTTCGGCCCGAGAATCACGTCGAACTTCGAGGTGACCGGCGCCTTCAATTCAAGCCCTCACTTTTGCTCGCCCGCGGAGTTTTCACCTCCGTCCTTCGAGCCGGCCAGAGTGAACGCGTACACTTTGTTGTTTCCGATTCCGGGGGGGATATTTCGGTAACCGGATCCCCAATAGAGGGTGCCGTCCACGATTGATGGTCCATCGATCACCGTGCCACCGCTCGCAAAGTTCCAGAGGATCTTGCCAGTTGTTGCCTCGAAGGCATACATCTGGCCGGAGTAAGAGCCCGCATACATGACGCCGTTTGCGACGCTCACCGAACCAGTGTCAATGGTGCCTGTAGTGGGGTCCGCCGTCTGCCAAAGGATCTTCCCAGTGGCGACGTCAAGAGCGCTCCACGATCCCCAGGTAATCTGCTGTCCCGAGGGCACTAAGGTATAGGGGAGAAAATCGTGATTCCCGATCGCAACATAAATGCGCTTACCGTCAGTAGCTGTTCCCCACTCGATGCCTCCGAGCGAACTGCCTGGCCCGACTGGCGTGCTCCAAACGATGTTGCCGTTATCGGGATTGAGCGCCCAAAAGATGCCGCTCTTTTGGCCAAAGCCGACAATATTGCCCACGAGATTAGGTCCTGCACCTCCTAAGTCGAAATCCGGGCTGCTGGGTACCGGGCAATTTGGGTTTGGTCCTGAAGAAGTCAGACATGCTACCGTCCACGTGTCAGAACCTTGCAGCCTCTTTGCCCACTTGATCTGTCCGGTCTTTGAATCCAAAGCAAGAGCAGTGTCGAAGAAATCGTCAGGCGCCGCGCAGTTTGCGGTAGGATTTGCGTTCTGGCAGGCGACCACGTCTGCGGGAACGGTGTAGTTGTTTCCAGTGCCGATGAAAAGCGTACGGCGCTGGGGATCAATCGCAGGTGGTTGCCATACCGCGCCGCCACTGTACTGGTCGGTTCGCCCGCCGTTGTCGGGCATGTCGAAGGTCTTCCAAAGCATCTGACCGCTTTTAGCATCGAGCGCCACTACACTGCCGCGAAAGCTGCAGCACGGATACGCGGGATTCGTCGCCAGACTTTCTTCGCTCGAAGAGACGCCAATGTAAATAACGCCGTCGAAGACCACCGGAGATCCAGTAATGATTGCTGCTGGATGAGTCTCCACCTGCGTAATCCAGCGGAGTGCTCCCGTTTTCCGGTCGACCGCGATTACATTTGCGCCCGCGTGCGTTTCGCTCGAACTAAGAATGTCTCCAATGATTACCTGATCGTGATCTACTGCGGGACTGACACGAGAGATAGCCCCGGCAACACCATCGTAGTCGGAGATCTTGTGTGACCACATAGAACGGCCTGTGTTCTTATCAACTGCAAAGAGATTCCCGCCCCAATCGGGGAAGTAAACTGCGTCACCATCCACGGTAGGAGTGGCCGAAACATCGCCCCCGGTTGTGAAGACCCACCTTGGTGTCAGGCCCTTGACGTTGGCAGGAGTGATGGAATGCTCTGCCGGCTGGCTCCAGGTGTTGTTGAGATTCTGGCCAGCGATTCGCCATTGGCCAGATCGGGACTCCTCTGATGGGCTTTGCGCGCTTAGCGCCGAGACTAATAAAAGAATGCTCATCAATGCCGTCGCGGGCAATAGCATGTTGCGAGTCTTCATGGACATCTGCATTTTGTTTTCTCCTTGAATTAAGTCGTGATTACGCTCGCCTGCACTTCTTGGACACGGCAATTCCGCAGGGGGGAAACCGTCTCACGTGGGCAAGTCCAGGATTCAGGTGTGTATCTCTACCGCACGAATCATGAAAAGGCACTTCGCATACCAAATTTTGGGAGCCGTAAGTCCCTGGATCCAAAGCTGTGCGGGGAAAACTGAGTGTTACGCGTCGAAAGTGACGAAGTGGCTCTCAACAGGGAAGATAATCGTACGGCAACGGCGAAACTCTCGATCGGGAAGGAGGCTGATTAACTGAGAGAAGACGGCGCGCCCTTGATTCATGAGCCATTGTGCGCCGTCCAGGCTGCCCTTAGCCGGAGAGCAGTGCTCCAGCCTATTGACTTGCTCAAAACATTCCAAGCCTCCCCACGCCTAGCGGCATTGGGCGATCCTGGGAATAAGGCCGCTCACTGCACCCGATTTAATTTCCCGAACAGACGATATCAAAATCGGTGGGAATGGGGCCATTCCCGCAACCGAAGTGACCAACATGCCCCCCGGTCCTTTAGTTGAAATCTGGAGCGACGAAATAGGGGCGACGTTGTTATCGACATTGGTTGCCACGCAATTCACATTATTCTGAAATATACCATTCCGAAAGAAAATGAGGTAGCTGCCTGGCGAATTCAGCGAAGCACTATTAATCCAGTCCTTGCCATTGACCTTGTCTTGCTGCCTGACAGTGCCGTCGGCGGTGATCTCAGCGCTTGCTTGCGTTGCCGAAACCGAATCGGCCACGCCCAAGGGAAGCTTCGTACTGCCCGGGGGACAAACGCCAGAAACAGCGCTCTTTAAGCTGCCCGACTTACTTAGACAAAACAGTTTGGTATGTTCAGCCCTAGCGATCCCGGGTGCCAGAAACAACATACATCCCATCGATAACGCGGCCATACGGCCGTAACACCTGATTTTCATAAAATCTCCCGTGAGTTGATGACTTATACCGCATGATGCCGATCTAAAAAAAAGGTTCAAGACTACGAAAAACAAGTTCCCTTTCAGTTTTTCTTATTCTGAGTGTGCACTCCACACTGGCCAAAGTCCCTTGGACTTATTGTTAGGGTGGAAGGCATCGATTTGAATCATGCATTCCACCCTAACAGCGCCGTGATAACTGGCCGGGTTACTCCGCATTCCCACATGATCTGGTGCGGCGGTGAAATAGGGCAGCGAGAACATGTTTCGCGAGGCGTTGGGCGAGGTGTCCCTTGACAAAGCCTTTTGCTCTTAATCAGGGCCACCCGCCGCGGGTTTCTGAACTATCGATCGTCGCCGTTGGACTCCGGAGCGCTCCTGTCCGCAGGTGTGAAGAAACCGAACAGGCCATGCGCCTCGTCGCTGATACCGGCGGTGAAGTACAGCCAATTACTGGGTCCGGCTGCCTGGTCGTTGCCAAAGCGCAGCGCCCACAAGCGGTCGTT
>Ga0185299_10008443_pt1 | contig 10159 bp, 9 predicted proteins | sample PaiPotPPA55metaG_FD_128002 | JGI IMG/M metagenome (GOLD analysis project Ga0185299, IMG submission 128002) | Iron sulfur acid spring bacterial and archeal communities from Banff, Canada, to study Microbial Dark Matter (Phase II) - Paint Pots PPA... ...
GGAAGGGTATAAATCGCTGAACGAAGGCCAAGCGGTTGAGTTCGAAGTTACCCGTGGCCCCAAGGGCCTGCAGGCTGCGAACGTCACCAGCCTCTAGTCAAGAAGGGCGAACCGGCAAAAACCGGCTCGCCCTTTTTTTTTCGCACACGTAGTTTCGGTCTCAGGAGCCCCGTTGAAAGCACTCCCCGAAGGACAGTACATCAAGCACTTTCAGTACGGTTTGGGCGTGATTACGGAGTCGGATCATGACCGCACGTCGATCGATTTCGATCTTCACGGCATGAAGAAATTCGTCACCAGCATTATGGTGGTGGAAATTGCCGAAGGCACTCCTCCCAAGCGCAAACGCGCCAAGCGCGTTAAGAAGACTGTAGCGGCCGCGGTGGCTGCGATCGCAGTGCCTGGAGCGAAATGACGGCGCAGATCATCGTCCAGTTCGTCGGTTTCCAATCCAAGCCGTCAGCGCGCGAATATACTTTTACCGTTCGAGAGCCGCAGACGGAGCCGCGCGAATTCACTTTGTCGATTCCAAACGAAGCGTTCAACAAGCGCCGCGTGCGTTATCAGGATGCGCCGGATATTTGTTCGCACCGGCTTCATCGTGAGTTGGCCGCGACCGAAAATCATCCTCCGGATACCCACTTCGATCTTACGGATGCTGAGCTAGATGAATATCGCACTACGCACATGCACAAACCTCCAAAATATCCTTACGCACCGAAGCCCGACCAGGACGCTTAAAGCGCGCGCTGCGCGTTCGCAACACTCTGTAGGAAACGAGACCGAACCATCCTCCTCTGCTTTTGCAATCGCTGCGCTATTCGTGCGCAGTAACTACTTCAAGATTTTTGCTATTTCCGCGCTGGTGCTGATTCCCTGCCTTTGGCATAGGCGCATCGCCGCAGGCGACCTGGCCAGCCACATGTACAACGCTTGGCTGGCCCAACTGATCGAACGTGGTCAAGTCACCGGCTTGTGGCTCGACACGCGATGGAACAACGTTCTCTTCGATCTTCTTGTGAGCGGTCTCGCGAAACTCTTCAGCTTGCAGGTCACCGAAAAGATTGCTGTGTCGGTGTGCGTTCTGATTTTCTTTTGGGGCGCGTTTGCTCTCGTTTCGGCGGCGAGCAAACGAGTGCCGTGGTCTTTAGTGCCTCTGGTCGCGATGGTCGCCTACGGCTATACGTTTCACATGGGCTTCTTCAATTACTATCTCTCGCTCGGCTTGGCGTTTTTCGGAATTGCAATTTTCTGGCGCGGCAAAAAGTGGGAGAGGCTGATTCCGCTGGCCCTAGCTCCGTTGATTCTGCTCGCACATCCTCTGGGCCTTGCATGGATGGCCGGAGCGATTGCTTACATTGCGATCGCTGAAGTGATACCGGCGCGCCACCAGGCTTGGTTGCTTCTATTGGCAGCGGTGGCTCTTGTGCTGATTCATTTCGACTTTTGGCGGCACTACGAGATCATGGCCCAGGCTAAGCAGTCTTATTTTTTCAATGGCGCGGATCAACTGCTTCTTTTCGGTCCGCGGTACGATATTCCGCGCATTTCGTTAATCTGTTTCGCTGTTGCGGCGTTAGCGGTTGATATTTATGCGAAATTCCGCGACCGCGGCAATTTCGCAAAATATGCAATCCCGGCACAGCTCTACGTCCTTTTAATTGTGGCAGCGTGGCTACTGCCTGACGCGATTCGATTCCGTCCTGGTAACTCCGCCGTCCTAGCGTTATTGACTGAACGGTTGACCTCGGTTTCTGCTGTTATGTTTTGTTGCGTGCTTGGCGCGATGCGGCCGCGTTGGTGGCACCTGGTTGGATTCACCGCAATCGCCGCGGTATTTTTTGCGTTCGTATATCAGGACACGAAAATCGTAAACCAGATGGAACAGCAAGCCGCGCAGCTCGAAAGAACTTTGCCGCGGAATTCGCGCGTATTGGCCACCATCAAGCCGCCGCAGCCCGGTTCCCGGGTTTCGATTCAGCACATCGCCGATCGCGCGTGCATCGGTTACTGCTTTAGCTACGGTAATTACGAGCCCAGCTCTGAGTTTCGCGTGCGCGCGCTCCCCGGCAATCCTTACGTGATGTCTGATTACGATCTGGTGGTTGACATGGAAGACGGCACGTACGAGGTTCAACCCGAGGATTTGCCTGCCTATCAATTATACCAATGCAGTCCCAGCGGAACAGAATTGTGCATCCGTCCGCTCGAAGCTGGAGAAGAAAACGATCGCCTGGGAGTTCATCCGGAGGAATAAGAGTCCTTCCTTTGGTCAGCCGGTTGCCCTACAAGAGCTGCTAAACTCAGGCCATTCCTTCCCCTCCGCGACCCGGGAATTTATTTGAACAGATACTATACAGAAACGCCAATATCCGCGATAATTCCGCCGATTCCGTAGCAACCCGATATCTTTCTGGAAGGGAGGCTTACATGCGACATGCTGGAATCATGCTGCTACTCGCGTTGACGTGCGCCGCGGCTCTGACCATGGCCCAAGAAACAGCGGAAGGCCCCACAGATGGGAAGGCCCAGAAGACGTTTCAAGACGCCCTAAAGTGTGTGGAGCAGCGCAAGACGGAATTAGCTCTCGATGAATTCAAGAAAGCGGACAAACAGGATGGCGGACACTGCAAGGCGTGCCAGCGAAAAATGATGAAATATGGGGTCGAGTTTCGAGACTGGAAGGCTGCCGAAACGGGCGCGAGCGAGATGGCGGCAGAGGCCCAGGGCGACCATGACGTGGCGCTTGCCCACCAGCAATTCGGAGTCATCCTAATGGACGAGGCGTTCGACAAACACAAAGATGAGATCTTCGCGCGAGCGCACGAAGAGTTCAAGAAAGCGTTGGCGATTGTGCCAAATTTCCCCGCTGCCCTATATCTTGACGGACAAGCTTTAGCCCACATGAAGCATGACGACGAGGCGAAAGCCCAATTCGCGCTATTTGTTAAAATGGCTCCCGCGAACGATGCCAAACGCGGCCGCGCGATCCGTTTTATCGAAGATCCCGAACTCGCGCGCGCGAGAATGGCGCCGGCGTTCGCTATCACCACGATCGATGGGCGGAAAGTCTCTATCGATGATTTACAAGGAAAAGTGGTTCTGATTGATTTCTGGGCCACGTGGTGCGGACCATGCCGCGAGGCTTTGCCGCATATAAAAGAAATCGCGAAGAAATTTCAGGGGCAGCCTTTGGTAATACTCAGCGTCAGTCTCGACACGGATGAAGAGAAATGGAAGCAATTCGTCAACAATAACGGTATGGATTGGCTGCAAGCTCGCGACGGGGGATTTACCGGGCCGGTATCGCGACTTTTTAGCGTTGACGCCATTCCCCACACGTTTACGATCGACTCCGACGGCATTTTGCAAGATGAGCACATCGGCGACGCCTCCATCGAAGGCAAGTTGAAGAAGCTAGTGAAACGCGCGAACGAAAGCGAGCAAGCCGCAAAACCGGGCAAATGATTTCTGGCGGCGACCTCCATTTCGACTTAGCCGGCCCGATTGCGCGGGTTCTCGCAATTCTTGTAACATTCGCATCACGTTCCCGGTGCCGAGACTGGGGAATTTGACGGAGGCACCATGAAGAACGGGAAGATTCGCAATCTACGCTCGTATTTTTTGAGTTTGGTGATTCTGGTGATGAGCGCTTCGCTATTTGCCGCGGGAAGTATTTACGATTTCACGTTGAACTCGATTGACGGCAAGCCCATGCCGCTCGCGGATTTCAAAGGCAAAGTGATTCTCGTGGTGAACGTAGCCAGCCGTTGCGGTTTCACGCCACAATACAGCGCGCTCGAATCCATTTATGAAAAGTACAAAGACCAGGGCTTCGTGATTCTGGGGTTCCCCGCCAACAATTTTGGCAGCCAGGAACCCGGCACGAATGCTGAAATCAGAAAATTCTGCTCGGCGAAATACAATGTCACTTTTCCGATGTGCGCCAAAGTTTCAGTGAAGGGCGACGACCAGACTCCGCTGTACAAATACTTGACCGAAAGCGCCAATCCCACTGTTGCCGGCGAAATTAAATGGAATTTCACGAAATTTCTGGTGGACCGCAACGGCCGCGTGGTCCAGCGCTTTGAGCCGGAAACCACACCGGACTCGACGCAGATAACTTCAGCGATTGAAAAAGCGCTAAAACCGTAAATTCTTATTACAGCGAGCCAAACACGATTACGCCGGTGGGAGTGCCGACGTAGACCTTTCCACCCGCGATCATCGGCGTGATGAATTTGTTGTCACTGAAGGTGTCACGGCCATTCGCGGCTTGGCTGCTGTTGTACAACTCGGTTGCAAGATTGGTTGCGTCGTACGCGTGAAGCACGCCCGTTCCGCCGCTATTTTCCACCGCCCAGACAATTCCACTCGAAGTTCCATTCGCGGAAATACTCGGCGTGGCGCCGGGATATCCAAAAGTGGCTGCGCTCTGTGAGCCGGGTGGTGTCACCAGTTTGGCGTTTGCAATTGTGAACGCTTTCAAGGAATCCCCGACCGCGCCGTAATAAACGGTATTGTTAAAATACGCCGGAGTTGCAAAAGACCCGCCGGATATTCCGTTGGAGGAAATTTCCTGATAGATGGCGCTGTCGTTGCTGGTATTGAATTTGCCCATCAAATCGCGATTCACGAGGTAAATATGCGAGTCTTTGCCCGCGCCGACCGCAAGGTGCCAGGTATTGTTAGCAGCGTCTTTCAAGTCCGGCAAAAGGATTTCTCCGCCGGAGCCTAAATCCTGGTCCGCGTCCGATTCGGACGTCGTATTGTGCATGGTGAAATAGTCCGCAACGCTCAGAGTGTTGTTCGCAGTGGAAATTTTAATGAAAGCGTTGCCGTAATCTGAGTTTACTGGATTTCCGCCAGCATCGAGCGTGGTATCAAACGTACCGTTTGCATCCAAAAAATAAAAGTTTCCAGAGGAATCCGCGGCGGGGCCATCCCCTGCCATCCAAATCGCGCCGTCGCCACCGTTGGGAATCACGTTGAGCACCGACGATTGCTGGAGAGTCGTTTGATGGTAGCCCATGATCCAACCGGTATAGGTTCCCGCATCGCAGTGTGAAGCCCATGTGGTGTAGATCACGCCTTTAAGCAAAAGCAGCGCCGCGCGTTCCTTATATTGTTTTGGATCAAATGTGGTTTGGCCGCCTTGATTCGGAAAGGTGGCTTGGATTGTGGTCGGGCTGCCGGAAATTTCCGCGCCAGTGGTGATATCCAGAGCGTGCAGCCGATGAAAATAATTACCGTTGGAATTTTTTGACATGGCCACCAGATACATGACGCCATGTGAACCAGCATGAGGATCGATTACCGGTGTCGAAGTGACGCCGATCTCGGGTGTCACTTGGCCGCAGCCACGGTCGTCACTGCTGGTCTCGTTCGCACCAAGCACGGACACTTTCCAAAGCTGGGCAAGTGTGTCGGCATCGAAGGCGTAGGCTGAGTCGTGCTCCGTTACAACGAACACGACGTTGTGCTGCGCTCCGGACACCGTCAAATTGGAAACGTACAACGGCTCGGCGTCCACCAGACCATCCGTTTGCAGAAATCCGACCTTGCCGAAGTTCGACGAGTTCAGGCCAGCTGGAGTCAAAATTGTTTCATTAAGATTTTGCCCGGTGCGCGCCACGTCATTGTGGAAAGTAAGCACATTTGCAGTGCTTGCTTGGACGGGATTCACGGTTAGCGTTACCGTGTTGCTGTTGACCATTCCCGCTGTATTGCTTACGGTGACGAAAATCTGCGCGGCGTTGTCCGAAGCCGGAGTCTGCATGATCGAAAGCGTGTTCGAGTTGGTCCCTACGGCGGCAGAATTCAAAAACCACTGATAAGTGAGCGGCGCTGTGCCGCTCGCGCTCACCGTGAATGTTGCAGTCTGGCCAGCGGTGACCGTCTGCGCGCTAGGCTGCGACGAGATCGTCGGCGCGGTCGGATTCGTAGCGCCTCCGCCCGAACCTGAGCCGGCGGACCCGCACGCGGCAAGCCAAACCGTCATAGCCGCAAACGCCAGGCATTGACTATATTTTTTTGCGAATCGCAGACCCAATCTCCTCACGATCATATGATCCAATTCGATATCCCGAAGTTACGTGACGCCGGCCGCTCCGGCTCAGAGTCACCGATTTTCGCTTCAGATTCCATTCTAGCCACCGCGCAGAAAACTTACTAGCTGCTCCGCCGAACAGCTTTAGGCCAGCGTGTGAATTACTGACGAAAATTGTCACATGGAAATAACTAGCCTATGGCGTGTCGTCTCAACGACTTCAAACACGAAAACAACTTTTATCTCGCCCGCGGGTTTATTTTCCCAAGCGACACCTAGAAGCTAAGGGTCGAAAAGAGAGGACAGCCATAATGAATATTAAAGGACTTTTGTTCACCGCCGCGACTTTGTTGATTTTTTCAACGCCGTCGGCTTTCGCACAATCACAGCCCGCCGGATCTTCCACCGCGCCGGCGCCCGGAACAGTGGGCGAACGCAAGGAAAACCAGCAGGATCGCATCGCCAACGGAATCCAAAGCGGCCAGCTCACTGCTGGTGAGACAAAGAATTTGGAAACCAAAGAAGCGGGGCTGAACAAAGAAGAACATACGATGCGCTCGGAAGATGACGGCCACCTAACTGCCGCGGACCGCGAGAAGCTGAACAATCAGCAGAATCATCTTTCGAATCAGATTTACGACGACAAGCACAATGCCAACACCGCGCATTACGGCAACAATGAAGTGGGAGATCGCCGCGAAAACCAGCAGGATCGCATTGCACAGGGTGTGAAGAGCGGGCAGCTCACTCCTGGTGAAACGGCGAAGTTGGAAAATCAGCAGCAAGGTATCAATCGTGAAGACGCGGGGATGCGTCAGGCGAATGGCGGCAAGCTGACCAACGCGGACAAGAAGGCTCTTAATCAGCAGCAGAATCAGGCGTCGAAGAACATCTACAACAAGAAACACAACGCCCGCAAACAGTAATCAGCGCGGACGTAGCATGATTGAAAGAGAAGCCTCGGCCGTCTGTCGGGGCTTCTTTTTTGTTTGGACTTCTCGGAACAATACGGGCTATTTGGAATAGCCTTTCGGATGACTTTGCCGCCAACTCCACGCCGACTGAACGATGTTTCGCAAATCGGAAACCGCAGGCTTCCAGCCCAGAACGTTTTGAATCCTGGAAGAGTCGGCGACCAATCTGGCGGGATCGCCGGCACGCGGCGCGTCGAAGCGAGCGCGAATTTCGCGTTTGGTCACCTGGCGCGCGCATTCAATCACTTCCAACACGGAATAGCCGTGGCCGGTCCCGACGTTCAGAGCTTCAGAGCCTTCTCCATTGCGAAGGTTCCCGAGTGCAAGGATGTGAGCATCCGCAAGATCTGAGACGTGAATATAGTCGCGAATGGGAGTTCCGTCCGGTGTGGGATAATTATTTCCAAAGACTGCGATCTCCGGTTTTTCCCCTGCGGCAGCGGCCAGAACATTGGGAATCAAATGCGATTCGGGATCGTGATCCTCGCCGTATTTTTCGGTTGCGCCGGCTGCATTGAAATAGCGCAGCGCCATGAATTTCAGGCCGTACGCGAGGTCGTAGCTTTCCAGAAGGCGTTCCATACAGAATTTGGACCAGCCGTAAGGATTCTTCGGCCATTGCGGACATTTTTCAGAAATCGGAATTTCCCTTGGTTCTCCATAGGTGGCGCACGTTGAGGAGAACACTACGATCCGGACTCCGGCGCGAATCAGGAATCCCATCAGCGCGATTCCCTGTTCCACATTATTTTGGAAATATTTCGCGGGCTCTGCTACCGATTCACCCACCGACGCAAGAGCTGCGAAATGAACGCAGGCATCGATCTTATGCTCGCCCGCAATGCGCGCTAGAAGCGCCAGATCGCCTACTTTTCCCTGGTAAAAGCAGATATCTGATCCAACCGCATCGCGATGGCCGTACACCAAATCATCAAGCACCACCACATCTTCGTTGTTCGCGCGCAGCCGCTCGACAGTCACGCTGCCGATATATCCCGCGCCACCTGTAACCAGAATCGCCATTCGACCCCTTCGAGATTATTTCAATCGCGAATGAAATTTAATCGAAACACAGAGTACTACAGCTGGCTGCTCGCTTCACAGAGTCAGGCCTTGATGGCGACACAGCATGAACCCGCTCAACTAATCCGAATGTTTTCGCTCATGGGTGATAAGATTCACGCTCGCTAATGAAACCTCCTGCCGAACGTCAGGACTCTCGCTTGATGCGCGAGATGTTCGATACCATCGCGCCGCGTTATGACTTTATCAGCCGCGTCCTTTCTTTTGGTATGGATGGCCGCTGGAAGCGGCTTGGCGTGGCAAAAGCTTCGCTCCCGGAAAACGCCGTGGTGTTAGACCTGGCCTGCGGTACCGGAGATTTCTCGAGACTTGTGCTCGAGCGCCTGCCGCGCGCAACAGCTATTGCTGCGGATATTACCGAACGAATGCTTCAGCTCGCACACGCGTCCGGATTGAACGACGCAGTATGTAGCGACGCTGCGGATTTGCCTTTCGCCGACAATTCTTTCGATTGCGTTTTTATCGGCTATGGCTTGCGAAATTGCCCGGACGTTAAAAAAGCCATTCGCGAAATCCAGCGCGTCACCAAGCCGGGCGGGTCTATGGTGAACATTGATTTCTTTTTGCCTGCGAATTTGATACTGCGACGCATTTATCTTGGATATTTGTTCGCGCAAGGGGCCATCTGGGGATTGCTACTTCACGGGCGAGCGCGCGTGTACACCTATCTTCCTGATTCGCTGCGGAATTTCCTCACCATGCAGCAGTTCACCGCTTTGTTGGACGAATTCGGGTATTCACCTGTGATCGCGCGTTCTTATATTTTTGGCGGAATTGGCCTTTACTGGGCGACCAAGAAATAGCGTAGAAACAAAGCTGAGAGCGATCACGGAATCTGGCAGACCATTACGGCGCGATTGGCGTAGGGACAAGACAGTCCGGCGACGCCCGGTTGCTCGACGATCACCCAAGCTACTCCGTATTTTTTCCTTAAGCGCTCGAAATCCGTGAGCGTGAACTGTTCCCAATTTTCCCGATCCGTTACTTCAAGATTCCATTGCCAGGCGAGCTCCGGGAATACGGCCACGGCTGAGGTGTCCTTTTCATTGTCGGCGAGTGTGCTGCGCTCGGCATAAGCGCGGAAGCCATAGTAATCCTGACCTGGACGATGCATATACCGGGGATCTAGAGCAAAAAGCGCGTACCGCGGCGTATTTTCGCGCACCCATTCGAATGCCTTCACCCACTCATTCCGTGGCGCGCGGCCCGGCCATTCGATGTGATAACTCGACGGAAACTCCAGCCTCTGACAGTAAAACATTCCGAGCGCGAGTGGAATAAAAAGCGAAGCCCAGAGCAGGGATCGGTCGCGCAACAAATATTTTCCGAGCATCCCGCCGCTAAACAACAGGAAGGCAACATAGGGGAAGTGCAAGATGCGCATGGGTTCGAACCGCGCCCACGTTTGCGTGTGAGGCTGAAGGTATTCAGACGCAAATACTGCTATGACGATACCAAGGGAAGTCGAGATTGCCAGGCGGTTGCAAATGCGCTCGAACAGAGCCATACCCTCGCGCCGGCCAATGCGCGCGTAAAACGCAAAAAACGCTATCGGCGCCAGAGCCCCCAGCCATTCGTACCAAGCCCAGGTGAAGGGATATGGATAACCGCGATCCGCCATCGCTTTCCGCCAGATGGGATTAGGAGGAACCCCGAATGGTATACCCGCAAATGTGGCCGCACCTTGACCCGGAAAACTGCCGAACGCCAGGATTGCGATATGAAAGGTTCCGTACGCAGCCATGGTCGGATGACACAGCGCAGTTATGAATATCCAAAAGAGTGTAACGGGCCGCCGTTCGAGAGCGGCCACCGTTGCAAACAGCAGAAATGCCGTCGCGAAGTTACGCGGATGCAAATGCTGGTCCGTAAGGAAGAGGTGCGTCCCTGCCACTGGCATGGTCATAAGCGCGGCAACGAGCGCCACGCCACACCATTGCGCGGCACTCTCGCTAAAACATTTCCGAATCAGTTGTAAGCATGCGAGAAGGATCAAAAAAATACTTACGACATGCAACACAAACAGGAGCCACTCAAGCGGAAGATGGCTGGC
>Ga0185299_10008447_pt1 | contig 10154 bp, 9 predicted proteins | sample PaiPotPPA55metaG_FD_128002 | JGI IMG/M metagenome (GOLD analysis project Ga0185299, IMG submission 128002) | Iron sulfur acid spring bacterial and archeal communities from Banff, Canada, to study Microbial Dark Matter (Phase II) - Paint Pots PPA... ...
TCTCGACCGATTTTTTCGCAATCTCGGGTTCAACGCCGGCGGCGGCGGCAATGCGGGCGATCAAATCTTCCATCTGAACCCTCGTCGGTGCGCATTTTTCGCCCGCACTTGTCACCCTGCCGGAGATAAAATCAAGGCGTTCGCCGCCGGAAAACCTTCAAACCGTCGCCTGCAACTCGGCGAGAATCGCATCGCCCATTTGAGATGTCGAAAGAATCTTTGCCACCCCGCCCGCGATATCGGCGGTGCGCAGCCCCTTTTCGAGCACATTCGAAATCGCCTTTTCGAGACGATCGGCAAGTTCCGCGAGATTGAACGAATAACGCAAGGCCATGCCGAACGACCCAATCATAGCGATCGGGTTGGCAATGCCCTTGCCCGCGATGTCGGGGGCGGAGCCATGCACCGGCTCATAAAGGGCCTTGCGTGTTTCGCCCTTCACGTTCTTTTCGCCAAGCGATGCCGAGGGGAGCATGCCAAGTGACCCGGTCAGCATGGCGGCAACGTCGGACAGCATGTCGCCGAAAAGATTATCGGTGACGATGACATCGAATTGCTTTGGGCGCCGAACCAACTGCATGCCGAGCGCGTCGGCAAGCTGGTGCTCAAGTTGGACGTCGGGATATTCGCGCACGTGCAGGCTCGTGATGACTTCGTTCCAGAGCACGCCCGATTTCATCACATTGCGCTTGTCGGAGGACGTCACCTTGTTGCTGCGTTTTCGCGCGAGTTCGAAAGCGATGCGGCCGATCCGTTCGATCTCATAGGTGTCGTAAACTTGTGTATCGATGCCGCGCTTCTGGCCGTTGCCGAGGTCGACGATCTGTTTTGGCTCGCCAAAATAGACGCCGCCAGTCAGTTCGCGAACGATCATGAGATCGAGTCCATCGACGAGCTCGCGCTTCAGTGACGAGGCATCGGCGAGCGCCGGATAGCAGATTGCCGGGCGCAGATTGGCAAACAGGTTCATATCCTTGCGCAGCCGCAGAAGACCCGCCTCGGGGCGGACGTCGTAAGGTACGCCATCCCATTTCGGCCCCCCGACCGCGGCAAGCAGCACGGCGTCCGCGGCTTGCGCGCGCGCCATGTCGGCATCGCTGATCGCGGTGCCATGCGCGTCATAGGCCGAGCCGCCGACGAGGCCTTTTTCGATTTCGAAATGGACAATGCCCTCGCGCGTAAGCCAAGCGGCGATTTTCTCGACTTCGGCCATAACCTCGGGGCCGATACCGTCGCCAGGAAGGACGAAGAGATTGTAGCGAGCCATCTTCGATTGTCCGTGCATGGCAGACGGGGGCGGGAGCGCTAGCAAGGCTCCGGCCGCGCGCAAAGGCGGTCGGAAAACTTAGGCGGCCGCAAGCTGGCGCAGCACAAAGGGAAGAATGCCGCCGTTGTTGAAATATTCGAGTTCGTCGAGCGTCGCTATTTGGCAACGCAACGGCACCGTCTCCACCTTGCCATCGGCAAATTTGATCTCGGCCTCCATTGTCTGGCGTGGTTTCAATGTGCCGCCAAGGCCATGGATGGTCACCCGCTCGTCGCCCTTGAGCCCAAGGGTTTTCCAGCTTGTGCCGGGTTCGAAGGTGAGCGGCACGACGCCCATGCCGACGAGGTTCGAGCGGTGAATGCGCTCAAAAGATTCGGCGACGACCGCGCGGACCCCAAGCAATTTGGTGCCCTTGGCTGCCCAGTCGCGCGAGGAACCATTGCCATATTCGGCGCCGGCCAAGACGACGAGCGGAACGCCTTCAGCCCGATATTTCATCGCCGCCTCGAAGATCGGCATTTCGTCGCCGTCCGGCCAATGCTTGGTTAGGCCGCCCTCCGGCACGGTGCCATTGTCTTGTTGCAGGATGAAATTCTTGATCCTGATGTTGGCGAACGTGCCGCGCATCATGATTTCGTGGTTGCCCCGGCGGGTGCCATATTGATTGAAATCGGCCCTCGAAACTCGCCGCTCGACGAGATATTGGCCGGCGGGCGAAGCCTCCTTGATCGAGCCCGCGGGCGAAATATGGTCGGTGGTGATCTTATCGCCTAAAAGCGCCAGAATGCGGGCGTTCTCGATATCCTGGACCGGCTCGGGGGCCATTTTTAGGCCCTCGAAATAAGGCGGATTTCGCACATAGGTCGAGCCGAAATCCCACGTGTAAGTTTCTCCCGCCGGGGCCTTCACCTTGCGCCAATGCGTGTCGCCGTTAAAAACATCGGCGTACCGCGCCTTGAACACCTTCCTGGTCACGAATTTATCGATAATTCCAGCAATTTCGTCCTGGTCAGGCCAGATGTCCTTGAGAAACACCGGATGGCCTTTCTTGTCTTGGCCGAGGGGTTCGTTTGTAAGGTCCGTCGCGACCGTGCCGGCAAGCGCATGGGCGACGACGAGGGGCGGCGAGGCGAGGTAATTCGCCTGCACATCGGGGCTGATGCGGCCCTCGAAATTGCGATTGCCGGAGAGGACCGCCGCGGCAATAATGCCATTGTCGTTGATGGTTTTCGAGATTTCCGGCGCCAAGGGACCCGAATTGCCGATACAGGTCGTGCAGCCGAAGCCGACGAGATTGAAGCCGAGCTTGTCGAGCGATTTTTGCAGCCCTGACGCGGAGAGATATTCGGCGACCACCTGGCTTCCTGGGGCGAGCGAGGTCTTGACCCATGGCTTCACACCAAGGCCTTTGGCGACGGCGTTGCGGGCGAGCAATCCGGCGCCGATCAGTACGTTCGGGTTCGAGGTATTCGTGCAGGAGGTGATCGCCGCGATCACCACATCGCCGTGCCCGAGATCGAAATTTTTGTCCTCCACGGGATAGCGTTGTCCGGCCTCGCCAACTTTTCCATACTCGGTTTCCAGCGCGGCTTTGAAACTCGATCCAACCGAGCCGAGCGCGACGCGCCCCTCGGGACGTTTCGGGCCGGCCATCGAGGGTACGACCGAACCGAGTTCGAGTTCCAGCGTGTCGGTGAAGACCGGATCGCGAGTCGTCTTCGTCCGGAACAACCCTTGCGCCTTCGCGTAAGCCTCGACGAGCGCGACGCGTGACGGCGCGCGCCCCGAAATCGCAAGATAGGCGAGCGTCTCCGAATCGATCGGGAAGAAATTGCAGGTCGCGCCACATTCTGGCGCCATATTGGCGATCGTTGCGCGATCGGCAAGCGAAAGATGACTGAGGCCGGTGCCGTAAAATTCAACGAATTTTCCGACGACGCCCTTCCGGCGCAGCATCTGCGTGACGGTGAGAACGAGATCAGTGGCGGTCACCCCGGTAGCAAGCGCGCCGGTCAGCCGGAAGCCAATCACCTCCGGCAACAGCATGGAAAGCGGCTGACCGAGCATGCACGCTTCGGCCTCGATGCCGCCGACGCCCCATCCCAACACGGAGAGCCCGTTCACCATGGTCGTATGGGAATCGGTGCCGACGAGCGTATCGGGGTAGGCGACCTCGATATTCGAAGGCTTGCCGCGCGGAGCCGCGTATTTCTCCTTGGCCGTCCACACCGTCTGGGCGAGATATTCGAGATTCACCTGGTGGCAAATCCCGGTGCCCGGTGGCACGACCCGGAAATTATCGAACGAGTCCTGGCCCCATTTCAGGAAACGATAGCGCTCGCCATTGCGGCCATATTCGCGTTCGACATTGGTCTTGAAGGCCTTGCTGCTGCCGAACGCATCCACGATGACGGAATGATCGATGACGAGATCGACCGGAACGAGCGGATTGATCTTTTGCGGATCGCCGCCTAGCCGCGTCATGGCGTCGCGCATCGCGGCCAAATCGACGACGGCGGGGACGCCGGTGAAATCCTGCATCAGAACCCGCGCCGGACGAAACGCGATCTCCCGTTCGGTCTTGCCTTTATTGCGCAACCAGGCGGCGATGCCCTCGATGTCGTGCCTCGTAACCGAGCGGCCATCCTCGAAGCGGAGCAGGTTCTCGAGCAAGATCTTCATCGAAAACGGCAGTTTCGACACGTCCGGAAGTCCATGTTTCTCCGCCGCCTTGAACGAGAAATAATAATAGGTCTTGCTGCCCATCGTGAGCTTCTTGCGGCATTTGAAACTGTCGAGCGAGGTCATCGGAATTTTCCCCGGAAAGCTGATCTGAAAAATGGGAGGCTCGTCGGCTTATAAATAATTTTGCCGGCGCGAGCTACCCGGATGATAGATGAAAGCGCTATTTCGGCGGCTCGGGCCGCCCGCGGTTTAATCATCATGCGGCTTTCTGCCTCACAGCTCACCGTCGAACGCGGCGGCCGGACCGTCTTTTCAAACCTGTCGTTCGAGCTCGATGCGGGCGGGAGCCTGACCGTCACGGGGCCTAACGGCGCCGGAAAATCGACTCTTTTGCGTGCTCTCGCCGGGCTGTTGCCGCTTGCCGGGGGCACGATCTCCTGCACGCCCTTGTCCGGCGGGACACTTGCCGAACAGGCCCATTACGTCGGCCACGTCGATGCCCTCAAAGGCCTTCTCACCGTCGCCGAGAATTTGGCGTTCCTTGCCGCGATGCTCGATGCCGGACATGGCGGCATGCCGGTCGAAACCGCACTCGCCGAGTTAGGCCTTTCGCACGCCGCAAATCTTCCGGTGACCTATCTCTCGGCCGGACAAAAACGGCGCGCCGCGCTCGCCAAACTCCTTGTCGTGAAGCGTCCGATGTGGCTTCTGGACGAGCCCTCGACCGCCCTCGACGCCGCCTCCCAGGCGCGCATGACGGAAATCATGGCGGCGCATTTGGCGCAAGGCGGCATGATCGTCGCCGCCACCCATGGGAGACTCGATCTCGGCGGCCGTGAACTGCGACTTGGGGCGCATGCATGAAAAATGTTGCGGACGCGCCGGAAAGCCCCGCGCTGGGATCGAGTCTTTATGCACTTTTCATTCGCGATATGCGAGCCGGACGGCGGATCGGCGGCGGCACCAGCCTCGGCGTGGTTTTTTTTCTTATCCTCGTCACCTTGAGCGCTTTCGCGATCGGCCCCGATCTCGCGCTTCTCGGCAAGATCGCTCCCGCGATTCTTTGGATCTCGGGCCTGCTCGCGACGTTGCTTGGGCTCGACAGGCTGTTTCAAGCCGATCACGAGGATGGTTCGCTCGATCTCCTTTTAACCAGTGGCACACCTCTGGAATTGATCGTTCTTGTGAAATGTCTCGCCCACTGGATCCTGACCGGTCTGCCGCTTGCCGCCGCCGCGCCCTTTTTTGGTCTCATGCTCGACCTGCCAACGAACCAGCTTTGGAGCGTCACTCTTTCGCTTATTGCGGGCACCCCTGCCCTGACCTTGATCGGCGCGATCGGCGCGGCGTTGACGGTCAGCCTGCGCCGCGGCGGACTCTTGTTCGCGGTGTTGATTTTGCCGCTTTGCGTGCCGGTTCTGATTTTCGGGGTCGCAGCGGCCGAAGCGGGGGCGGGTTCGATGGTCCCCTTCGCAACCCCCTTTCTGATCCTTTGCGCCCTGACCCTGATCGCGATCGTCGGCGCGCCTTTCGCGGCGGCTTTTGCTTTGCGGCAGACAGGCACGTGAGTGGCGTCGCGCCAGGGCGTGAAAATCCGGCGCCGGCTACCGAAATTTCAAGAGTTAAGCGGTCATTCCCTCCGGACGGCCGATATGATAGGGGAAAACCGGTAACATTCTAAATTCGATCGCGGGCCGTATTATTCGAGAACTCTGCGTTGGAAGGCGTCCATGAAAACTTTCCTGCTGACCACCTGCATGTTCGGAGCGCTCATGATGGCAAGCGGGGCTCTTTCTGCGGCGGGCGATCTCTCTCGCACAGGAGAGCACAAGTTTAGGCTCGCGGATGACTGCGAGACGAATTGCCGGACGAATGCAAATTCCTGTAGAGCGCAATGCGCGGATCCCGAGGAACAGGAACAGTGCATAGTTAATTGTGGCAAATCAGAGTGCACTGCCAATTGCGATAAGTTCGAGCAGTCCTGTAACCAGCACTGTCCAAGTTCCAAAGGCTGATTAAGCCATGGCAGCGTTGCGCTTCGGCAAATTTGGCGAGTATTAAACTGGTGCGCAACGAACGTAATAGTGGCGCGCCGCATAATAGCAAACCGGCATCATGCCGGCGCGCGGATCGATCCTCTGAAGGCGCCGCCGGCGCGGCTCATCTTGCGGGATCACCACGGCGGCGTGCGGTCATTCGAATCCCCATCCTGCCCCACCTCACGCCAGATCCTCGTCTTTGAGCGAGACGAAAATCAGCACGCCGAGCATCGTCATCAGAACGCGAAAGGCGCTTGGCACGGCATCTAAATCCCGGGCCTGCCACATGCCAAACCATTCGCCGCCGACGGCGACGAAGCCGCCCTCAAAAAGCAGGAACCCGAGCGTTAGCCCAGCGACCGCCATGCTCTTGGCGGCCTGGAACGGCTGCGCCTTGGCTAGAACCTGCCGGGCCATCGCTATCGCGCCGAGCGCGCAAAGCGCCGCAGTGACGATCTCCGTGGCGATGATCAAGATATAGCCAACATGGTGGAGGACAGGCGACGTTACCGCGCGCCAACGGATGTGCGACGCGGCGGGGACCGCGTCCATGTCGAGCACCTCTGTGACAAAGGCGAAGTTCGTCCAATAGTCCGATATATTCCCGAAGGCGACCAGAGCCACATAGAACCCGATGGCCGTGGCGCAGAAAATTTTGGCGAGTCGGATGGCAAGCACGCAGGAGCCCCCAGGCGCGGACGTAGCTGCTCGCTAGCACGATCTGGACAAGTTTGTCCTAGTTTTTCTTTCGCCAGCAGCCTACCTCGCCTGCGGCGTGCAGACGACGGCATCGTTCAAAACATAACAAATCGACATCATGCCGGTGCGCAGATCGACCCTAAAGACGCCGCCCTCGCGCTCATGGCGCGAGGCGACGAGGGAATATTCGCTCGGCGCCTGCGGACCCGCGCCTTCGCCCGGCGGATAACAGAGCGTGACGCCGACCGAGGCTTCCTTCAAGCCATATTGGCAGGCGCCGATCTCACCGGTCGCCCGGTCCAGGCGATAGACTCGGTTGAGATCGGTTTCGGGCGCGGCGAGAAATTCATAATTCGCCGCCAAAACGCCGTGCGCGGCCGCGAGCACGGCCATCCCTGCAACGAGCAAGAGCCCCTTGCACGGCGAGAAGACTCGCGAAACCCACATCATGCCAGCCCCCAAAGACGTGCTCGGGATCGCCCCTTTATACGCGAGAGGCACGATTAAGCGAGAGGGGTGACCTCCCCAAAGCCGGTTTGGGCGGCGCCGAGAACAGGCCGGCGATCTTGACCATTCCTCGCTTGCAGCCTAAGCCCTGCGCGATGCAGCAGCACCTCCGCGCGCCCCTCCTCGTCTTCGATCTCGACGGCACGCTCGCCGATACGGCGGGCGACCTTGTCGCGACCTTGAATATCATTCTCGCCCGCGAAGGATTGGCCGGAATCGCGGTGTCGGATGCCCGCGCGATGGTCGGCGGCGGCGCCAAAGCCTTGATCCAACGCGGACTCTCGGTTCATGGCATGAAAGTGAGCGAAACCCGTGTCGACGAGATGCTCGCCGATTTCCTGGCCTATTACGAGGCCCATGTGGCGGACGAGACGGTCCTATTTCCGGGCGTCGCCCGCGCGCTCGACCGCTTCGAGGCGGCGGGATTTGCCTTTGCCGTCTGCACCAACAAGGTAGAATATCCATCCATTCTGCTGTTGACCGCGCTCGGCGTCGCCGGCCGTTTCCGGGCGATCTGCGGCAAGGATACTTTTGCGGTCAGCAAGCCCGATGGCGAAGCATTGTTGCAGACCATCGCACTGGCGGGCGGCGATCGCGGCCGGGCCGTGATGGTCGGCGATTCCAAAATGGATATCGATACCGCGCGCAATGCCGGGATCCCTATCGTGGCGGTTAATTTCGGCTATACGAGCGAGCCCGTCGACATTTTCAAGCCGGACCGGGTGATCGGCCATTACGACGAATTGTGGGGCGCGGTCGCCGCGCTCGGCGTGGCATAGGGACGAATCCGCCTTGACTTGAAACGCCTTGCTTTCATAAAGAGCTGTCGCTCCGGTGAACTCCGGCTTAAAATAATCCCGTATTAGCCCGGCGCTTCCAAAATTTGAGCCCTGGTAATGGGAATCGTCGAGTTTCAACTGGTGTTGATTCTGGTGTTGATTTCTGAACGATTGTTGATTTCTGAACGATTGCCTCGAATTCCGCCACATGCACGTATTGTTCCCAGGTGAATTTCTTAGTTTCCCAGGGTCGTAGATCAGGATTCTCCCAATGTTTCTCGGCTACAAACACGAGGTCGACTTGAGAAAACATTCCATAATAGTAGCAGTGATCGACAATATCAAAGAGTTTGAACCCCTTAGCTAATAAGTAGTTCATCCGCTCTGCAAAGCTGGCGATAGTCGCCTCTAGGATAACGCAGCTGACATCGTCCCAAATACCCTCGCTTCCCTGCATGATCGGTATTTCGAGTCCGTCGACATCCAACTTCAAGAGATAAGGCTTGGCGTCATCGCGAGTACTCATAAAAGAATCGAGACGCATGGTGGTCACTGTCTCGAGTGACCCGTCACTAGCCTCATCGACCAGCCAAGAGTGGCTGATCTTATTGCCGTCGATCGCAATTTTTCGCAGATACCCCCTGCCTTCCTCGTCCGAGAGAGCGGCTGGCACGAGGACGTAGTCCATACTTGCATAGTTGGTCCGCAACTCATCGTGAAACTCAGAAGCAGGTTCGAACAAAATGTGACGGAGATCCGGAAATGCTTGTCTTAATTCAAGGGTTTCCTCACGCGCGCCCACATCTATGATAGTGCCAACTGGAATTCCAACTCCACGAAGGAAACGAAGCATGTCCGCCTTGGAAGGATAACGAACCACTATCTTACCTCTCGACTGGCTCACTGAGCCTATGCTGGAATCTGGAGCACGGGATCACCCAGCGCTGTGGCCTGATGGCGCATGACCCTGATCCCATAACCGACTTTACCCGTGACTAACATGTCAAGGGCGATCCAACAACGGAGCTCTGGCTCCGGCTCCCGCGGGCGAGGATTGCACGACAAGCTCTTTAGCAACCATGCGCGAGCTTGCCGCATTGGGGACAGACTTCCGCATCCGGCGTCATACTTTTGGTTCATGGATGCGGCAGTTGGGGGATTAGATATACGAGGACTCGTAGGGACAGGAACTTGGGCCGACACGGGTCAGCCTTGAGAGATGTGCATGTCGTCGCTAGCGAGGAATCGAGGAGGCCGATCTTTTGCCGTCAGTAAGGTAGGACTTGGGGACTTTGCGGGGAAGCGGACAAAAATGGGCGCGTAGCTCAGCGGGAGAGCACTCCCTTCACACGGGAGGGGTCACAGGTTCGATCCCTGTCGCGCCCACCAACAAGGCATTGATTTTATTACCTTTGTAAAAGTGACGATTGCGCAAACTATGCAACTCGACACGGAGCGGCTTTCGATGCGTGGAATTTTATTGGATAGCTCAAGCTATTTGTTCCCGCTATGTCTAAGGGTTCTTGGGGGAATTCAGGGTGGATTTCGAGAATATAGCCGAACGGATTCTCCGGGTGGAAGGGCTCGCCTTCAGCTGGCTTCCTTGACCAGGAAGCCCGCTGATCACGCATGCATGCGCGCGCGAGGCGCTCAAGAAGGCGACGTCGATGCGCTGGAAACGGTGAAGGCTTCCTACACGAAGGGAACTGTTTTAATGTGGCAAATGATCGCGGCGAGGAAATAAATCATCGCCCACATTATTCATTCTCAGCTGTTGAGAAGGTGTACGGACGCCGAAGCGCGATAAGTGCCTCACCCGTTGGAGAGTCATGCTAGCGCGAGACGGGAGGCAACCGCTGCGTGCGGCCGTTAATGACAACTTTTGCGCCTTCCGCCGCCAGGGCCCTGGCAATTGCCAACCCTATTCAGCTGTAGAGGCCGGTCTGCCGGTGGATCAACGAATAGGGAGGCTGCAGCGAAATCACCGGCGCAATTTTCTCCGCGGACGCAAACTGTCGTCGCATTCGCGGCGGATGGAATCGTGATTAAATTGTAGTAGCCGAGACTCGATCTGACAGACGGTGCCTGGTTAAGCGATCGGGTTTTGGTGTCCGACGTTATTAAGCGGCGATCATTTTCTCCTTCGTCATCGGCATTGCGTCGAGGAACGTTTGCATC
>Ga0185299_10008450_pt1 | contig 10149 bp, 8 predicted proteins | sample PaiPotPPA55metaG_FD_128002 | JGI IMG/M metagenome (GOLD analysis project Ga0185299, IMG submission 128002) | Iron sulfur acid spring bacterial and archeal communities from Banff, Canada, to study Microbial Dark Matter (Phase II) - Paint Pots PPA... ...
GTTGCCCCGCGAGGTGATACACGACCTCCGCGCCGCGCAGCGCGGGCCGTAGGTCGGCGTCGACAAGGTCGAGCTCCTCGAAGCTGAAGTCGGGACTCGCCTTGAGGCCGGCGAGGTTCTCCTCTTTTCGCGATCGGTCGTAGTAGTCGGTAAAACTGTCGACGCCCACGACCTGGTGCCCTAGGGCGAGCAGCCGCTCGCACAGGTGCCAGCCGATGAAACCGGCAGCTCCGGTGACCACGACCTTTTGCGATTGAGCTGCCACTGAGGACAAGAGTGCGGTTCGGCGTCCCGCGATTGCAACTCCTGGAATCTTCTTTGGGCGGCCCTCTCCCCGACCCTCTCCCGCTGCGCGGGAGAGGGGGAGCGCAGGGCTCCCTATCCTGTGATCAATGAGGCGATTCGAGGCGTGGCTGGCTGAGGCGAATACCGGCCTTGCCGTCAAGGAGTTCCCCGAAGGCACTCGCACGGCGATCGATGCGGCTCGAGCTGTTGGCTGCGAAGTCGGGCAGATCGTCAAGTCGCTGGTGTTCGTCGCCGGAGGTAAGGCGGTGGTCGCCCTCGTCAGCGGCGCGAACCGCGTCGACGAAAAGCGGCTGGGCGCCGCCGCCGGCGCTCCGGTGGTCAAAGCCGACGCGGAAACGGCGCGCACCGCCACCGGCTACTCGATCGGCGGCGTGCCGCCTTTCGGCCACGCGACCGATGTGCCGGTCTTCATGGATCGCGACCTGCTCGCCCACGACGTGGTGTGGGCTGCGGCGGGTCGCCCGGATTCCGTATTCGAGATCGAGCCCGCGCGGCTGCGCGAGCTCAGCGGAGCGACCGTGGTCGACCTCAAGGACAAATGAGCGAGGGACAGCGACCATTCAGGAACCTCTACTTGCACATCCCGTTCTGCAAGCACAAGTGCGGCTACTGCGACTTCAACGCATACGCCGGGATGGACCGGCTCATGCCCGACTACGTGGATGCGCTCGAACGGGAGCTGACGCTGGCGCGCGAGCGTCATCCATTCGAAACGCTGGAGACGGTCTATCTCGGCGGCGGCACGCCGAGCCTGCTGCCTGCCGAGCTCATGACCAGGTTGCTGAAATTCATCAGGGAGAACTTCGACCTGGCGAAAGACGCGGAGATCACGCTCGAGGCGAACCCCGCGAGCACCGATGAGACCAAGCTCGCGGCGTGGCTCGAGAGCGGCGTGAACCGCCTGAGCCTGGGCGTGCAGGGTTTCGATGGACGCGCACTGGCGGTCCTCGAAAGAAGGACGGACGCGGCCCAGGCGACGCACGCGTTCGAGCTGGCGCGCTCGATGGGGATGCGCAACATCAGCATCGACCTCATCTACGCGGTCCCACATCAAGGCCTCGATTCGTGGCTGGAGACTCTGCGCCGCGGGCTGGCGCTCGGACCCGACCACATCTCGACCTACTGCCTCACTTTCGAAGAAGGCACGCTGTTGTGGCGGCGCCGCGCGCAGGGCAAGGTGCCCGAGGTCGACCCGGACGTTCAGTGGGACCATCTCGACGCCGCGATCGTCGAGCTGGAGGCGGCGGGCTACCGGCGCTATGAGGTCTCGAACTGGGCGCGCCCGGGCTTCGAATCGCGGCACAACCACGCTTATTGGCGCTGCCGTCCGGTGTACGGCGCCGGCGCCGGCGCGCACTCGTACGGAACCGACGGCAACACAGCGCGGCGATGGTGGAACATCGCCCGCCCCCGCGACTACATCGCCGCCCCGTATCCGATCGCCGATGGCGAGGAGCTGGAGGCGCGGAAGACGGCCGCCGAGTCGCTGATGTTGGGACTGCGCACCGCCGAGGGGATGGCGCCCCCGGCCGGGTTCGATCCGGAGCTCTCCGAGCTCGTCAAGGTCGGCCTGATCGCCCGAGCCGGCGGCCGTGTGATGCCCACCCGGCGGGGCATGGACCTGCACAACCAGATCGCGCTCGCGGTACTGTAACTGGCACTCTCGTCATGGGAGTGCTGAAAACCATGGAAAACAGAAAGCAGGAGATCCTTCGAGCGGTCGTGCAGGAGTTCACGACGAACGCAGTGCCCGTCGGTTCCCAGGCGCTCCAGAGCCGCTACTTCGTCAACCTCTCGTCGGCGACGATCCGGAGTGAGCTCGCCGAGCTCGCCGACCAGGGCTACCTGAGCCAGCCGCACACGTCGGCGGGGCGCGTGCCGACTGATTCGGGCTACCGGTACTTCGTCGACTTTTTGATGGACCTCGAGAAGATCCCCGAGCAGGTCGGCAACTTCATCGACCACGAGCTCCGGCAGGCTCCCGCGGACGTCCAGGGCATGGTCGAAAAGGTCGCGATGACCGTCGCCGCTGTGACGCTGAACGCGTCAGTCGCCAGCGCTCCGCAAGGCTCGCAGGCGAGGATCAAGCACCTCGACCTGGTCTCGCTCGAGCCGACGGAGGTCCTGCTCATCCTGCTGCTCGAGGGCAACCTCCTGCGCCAGCAGGTGCTGACCGTCGCCGAGGCGGCGACGCAGGACGATCTCACCAAGGTCGCCGCCACGCTCAACACGACGCTGGGCGGCAAAGGAAGCGAAGAGGTCCGCCGCCACTACGACAGCGCGGCGCTTGGGCTCGAGAAGGAGCTGCTCGGCAGGGTCGTGACGGTGCTCGACATTTACGAGAAAGGTTCGGAGAGCCTGGTCGTGCATGACGGCGTGCGCAACCTGCTCCGCCAGCCCGAGTTCGCGGAATCGTCTCGCCTGCACCAGGTGCTCGAGGTGCTGGAAGAGACGCGCTACCTGACCGTGCTGCTCCGCCAGCTCATCGGCGAGTCGGATCTCCAGATCGTCATCGGTTCCGAAAACGCCTCGAGCCAGCTGCAGGGTTGCGCGGTCGTGCTCACGACCTACGGCCCGTCCAACCGGCTCAAGGGAGTGCTCGGAGTGATCGGGCCGACCCGCATGGCGTACAGCCAGACCGTCGCCCGCCTGCAGGCCGTGGCCAGGAGCGCGAGCGACCGCATGGCCGACCTCGGAGTTTGAGTGCACCTCTGCGCGCGGTATCTAGGAACTCATGACCACACGTAAGCCTTCTCACGATCCGCACGAGCCGGAGCGGCTCAGCGAGACCATGGAGCCACTTCAGACCAAGGCGATCGCCTTGATGGAGGGCAAAATCGCCGAGCTCGAATCGGAAGTCGCCGAGTCGAAGGATCGCTACCTGCGCACCGCCGCCGACTTCGACAACTTCAAGAAGCGGTCGCGCCAGCAGCAGCTCGAGACCATCCAGCACGCGTCGGCCGACCTCATCGGGCGGCTGTTGCCGGCGCTCGACGACCTGCACAAGGCGCTCGACCACAAGCCGGCGGGGGTCGATGAGTCCTGGGTCAAGGGACTCGAGCTCAGCGTCCGCAAGCTCGAGGAGGCGCTCAGCGCGCACGGCCTGGAGCAGATCCACGCCGTCGGCGTTCCGTTCGACCCCAAGCTGCACGAGGCGATCGGGTACGAGGAATCGACCGAGCACCCGGAGGACACAGTGACCTCCGAGCTGCGCCGCGGCTATCGGATCCGCGATCGTGTTGTCAGGCCGGCGCTCGTCAAGGTGGCGCGGCCACCGGCCGAGCTCCCGGCATCCGACGGCGAATCAACCTAGTAACTCTTGGCCGTCAAGCGCGACTACTACGAGGTCCTGGGCGTTGGCCGGGCGTGCACTCCCGAGGACCTGAAGCGCGCCTTTCGGAAGATCGCGATGGACTCGCATCCCGACCGCAACCCCGATGACGCGATCGCCGCCGCCCGGTTCAAGGAGGCAAGCGAGGCGTACTCCGTGCTGTCCGACCCGGGGCGGCGCCGGACCTACGACATGTTCGGCCACGCCGCGGTCGAGCAGGGCGGCGGACCTGGAATCGATTTTTCGGACATGCCGTTCGGTGACATCTTCGAGACCTTCTTCGGCGGCGGGATCGGCGGTCGCGGCCGGCGCGAACGCTCGAACCGCGGCGACGACCTGCGCTACGACCTGACGATCACGTTCGAGGAGGCGTTCACCGGCGTCGAGAAGCAGATCGACGTCGGGCGACTTGCAAGCTGCGAGCGCTGCGCGGGCAGCGGAGCGGAGCCCGGCACCGGCGAGGAAACGTGCCCTGGCTGCCGTGGCACCGGACAGATCCGCCGCCAGCAGCAGTCCATCTTTGGAGCCGTCGTCACCGCGGCGACCTGTCCCACCTGCGGGGGTGCGGGCCGCCTGCTGAAGAGCCCATGCGTGCAGTGCCGCGGCCAGGGCCGTGTCGAGAAGGCGAAACGCCTGGCGGTCAGGATCCCGGCCGGCGTGGACACCGGCTCGCAGATCCGCGTCAGCGGAGAAGGTGGAGCGGGGCTGCGGGGCGGCCAGTCGGGTGACCTGTACGTCGTGCTGCGCGTCAAGGCGCACCCCCACCTGGCGCGCCACGAGCAGGACACCGTTTACGAGCTGCGCGTGAACATGGTCCAGGCCGCGCTTGGCGACCGGATCGAGATCCCGACGCTCGAGGGCTCCGTCGAGATCGCCATTCCTTCCGGCACGCAGAACGGCCAGTCGTTCCGCCTGGCGGGGCGCGGCATGCCGGACGTGAGGGGTGGCCGGCGCGGCGACCAGTACGTCGTCGTGCAGGTGGTCATCCCGAAGGACCTCACGGCGGAGCAAAAGGCGATCCTGCGCAAGGTCGGCGGCCTGACCGGTAAGCCCGAAAAGGTGTCCAAAGGCTTCTTCGAGAAATTGCGCGACGCGATTTCGCTTGATTGAGTAAAAAGTTGATCGGCGACCGATAAACTTCCGATCGCGTCCGTGCGTTCAGATATCGTGAAGGGAAGGGGTTACGGTGCCGTGGCGATCGCGGCGCTGGTTGTTTTGCTGCTCTACGGTTGCGCGCGCCCGCAGGGCACCGTGGCGACGGCCACCATCCAACCTTCGGCCACGCCGGTGGCGGCGCACGCCCCGCTGACCATCGCCAACCCGACTTTTCATTCGGGCGAGGTCGGGGTCACCTACGCGCCTGTCACGCTCAGCGCCGCGGGCGGCCTGCCGCCCTACACCTGGACCACCATCGGGTCCCTGCCGGCGGGGTTGGCCCTGTCCTCAGACGGCGTTGTATCCGGCACGCCGTCTCAGAACGGCTACTTCGCCTTTGGGGTGCAGGTCCTGGACTTCGGAAACAACGACACCGCCGGCCTTCCCGCGAACATCCCCATCGTCCCTCGCGTGACGGCAAGCCTGGTATCGGGCTGCGCGACGGAGTGCACGGTCGAGCTGGGTTGTGTGAGCGTTTGTGGAACGTTCGGGCAGGTGAGCGGCGGAGCCGCACCGATCACTTATTCGCTGACCAGCGGACCGCTGCCGGCCGGCACGACGCTGAACGGCCTGAGCCTCAACGGGACGTTCACAGGCCTGCCGGGCCGCTTGCAGTTCACGGTCCAGGTGACGGACGGGTTTGGCGCCACCGCGCTGATCACGGCGAGGTACAACCTTCTCCCGCACGTTTCCCTGGCGAGCGGAACGTGTTACGGAGACTTCGGCATCGGCTGTTCTACGCAATTGCTTGTCAGTGGCGGAAGCGGAGCCGCCTCCGTGAGCTTGGTCAGCGTGGCTCAGAATCCGAATCCCAACCCACCTGGGAACTACCAAGGACAGTGTTGGTACCTCCCGATGACGACTCCACCGCCGGGATATGGCTTGTCCGCGTCAGGGAACTATGTGACGGTTTCAATTCCGACGGGCGATATTTCGGGTTATGGCGCGATCTGGACCGTGACCGTGACGGATCACAACCTGTGCGGATCCGGCACCTACTGCTCCTCGCCTCCGGCAACCGTCCGTATCGGGGTGCAGTGCGGATAGCGTTCTCAGCCACTTCTAAGGTTTCAGGCATAACTTGGGCGCAACCGGGGTAGTTATTAGGTTCGGTAGTAACAAACGGCCGTACATAAGAAGGAAGAGAGTGGCTAAAACAATCGATCTCGAGCTGACGCGGGCCGAAGTGGAGGTCATCGAGCTGGAAGCTCGCCTCCGGGTCGTGCCCATGAACGACACCCAGCTTTCGGATGCCCTGAAGAACGCCCTGGCGGCCAAGAAGGAGCGCCTTCTCAAGCTCCGGACGCTGCACGCCGCCGCCGGCCGGGCCCGCACGACGGAGAAGGAAAACGGGGACGTCAACCCGCTCCACGCCCAGCGCCGGCCGCCCCTGAAGCGGACCGTGCCCCAGCGCCCACCGGCCAAGTCCGGCAAGTAATCGGCCGGCCGGCCACGCCGGAGCGCCGGGAGTAGAGGGCGCCGCCCCTCCCGCCAGAGGTCGCTTCGCAACCTGTGGCGACCTCCCCACGTGGTGGGGAGGCCAGGGGAGGCCAGGCCTGGGGCACCGAATCGCCTGCCCGAACGTTATCGTGAGCGAGTTGGCCAGCGATCCGAAGCCGTCCCCACCTGCGTCCAGCACTCCCTCCGCACCCGACGCGGTAGCTGGATGGGCCAACGAAGATCACGGGCTGTGGCGGTGGGCTCGGCTCCTGCCGGTGGTCACGGGCGTCGCCGCGGCGCTCATCCTCGTAGCAGTTGGATTCCGGCTCTGGCTCGCCAGCGTGGGTTCGACGGAGCTGATCGCCTGGGCCGTGGCCCTGCTGGTGCTCGCGGTCCTCGCTTATCTCAGCCAGCACTTCCTGGATCGCAACCTCTCGCTGCAGGCTGAGCGCCAGGCTTCGCTCCTCAAAGCCATCAGCGACATCGGCGAGGGCCTTCTGATCACCGAAAACGGCCGTTACGTCGCGGGCAACGCCGCGTACGAGGCTCTGACCGGCTATGACGCCGCCGAGCTCGCGGCGATGCCCTCGCTGATCGACCTGGCGCCTCCGGAGGAGCGGCAGCACCTCAGCGAGCAGCTCGCCGTGCGGCTCGAGGGCGGCGAGGTGCCATTTCGTTACGAGTCGGCGATCATCCGGAAGGACGGCCAGCGGATCCAGGTGGAGACCGCGGTGCGCCGCCTGGCCGCGGAAGGCAAGCACCGGCTGCTCGCCCTGGTCCACGACATCAGCGAACGGCACCGCATGGAGGAGGCCGAGCGCGACAGTGAGACCAGGTTCCGCACGCTGTTCGAGCAAGCCCAGGCAGGCATGGCGTTCGCGACCCTCAACAGCCACATCACGACGGTCAACCCGGCCTTCTGCGACCTCGTCGGATACAGCGACGCGGAGCTGCGCAACCTCTCTCTCATGGACATCACGCATGCCCAAGACATGCCCGCGGTCCAGGAGGCGATGTTTCGAATGGTGGGGGGCGCGGACGAGGGAACCCGGATGGAAATGCGCTACACGCGCAAAGATGGCGAGCCCGTCTGGGTCGACGTGACGACCCGGCTCGTGCGGGGCCCCGACGGCAAACCGCTCTACCTGCAGACGGTCGCGGTGAACATCCGGGATCGAAAGCGGGCCGAGGTCCTCCAGGCCGCGCGGTTCGCGGTGACGCAGGCGCTGGTCACCTCGCCCGGCTGGGAGAAGGCCGCCCCTGGAGTCCTCGAAGGCCTGTGCCTTGCTCTCGACTGGGAGCTCGCCGAGTACTGGGAGGTGGACGCCGAACGCGAGTCGATGCACTTCGTGACGGCCTGGAAGCGGCCAGGGCGCGACACCTCGAGCTATGAGGTGACCGCCGCCGAGGCCAGCTATCGCCGCGGCGAGGGCCTGGCGGGCAAGGTGTGGGAGACGGGCGCGCCAGTCTCGGTGACGGACCTGGCGACGGATGAGTCGCCTCGCTCGGTCGCCGCGGTCGCGGCCGGCCTCAGAGGCATTGTCGGGTTCCCGGTGCGCAGCGGCCGCAGGGTCGTCGGCATGATCGCGCTCCATACGTGGGCGCCGCGCGAGCTGGACCAGGGTTTGCTCGCGGTCATGAGCGACGTCGGCTCGCAGATCGGCGAGTTCGTCGAGCGCAAGCGCGCCGAGGTTGCGCTGCAGGAGAGCGAGAAGCGGATGCGGTCGGTGCTCGACAACGTGTCGGATGGTCTTGCCACGATCGAGCAGACCGGGATCATCGAATCCGCCAACCCCGCCGTCGTCAAGTTGTTCGGCTATCCGGAGCAGGAGCTGGTCGGCCAGCAGGCGGACGTCTTGATCGCGACCACACATCGGAGCGCGTTCACGAACTATCTCGAGCGCCGGCTCAAGCTCGACATCCCGGTCAGCGGCGCCCACGAGACGATGGGCAAACGCAAGAACGGAAGCCTCTTCCCGCTCGAGTTCGTCGTGAGCTCGATGCAGATCGGCTCGCGGCACCTGTTCATCGCCACCCTGCGCGACATCTCCGAGCGCAAGGCTCACACCGACGCGCTCGAGTACCAGGCCCTGCATGACGCCCTCACAGGGCTGCCGAACCGCAGCCTGTTCGGTGACCGCCTGCGCCAGGCACTGCTCGCGGCGCGCCGCAATCAAAAGATGTTCGGAGTGCTCCTCCTCGACCTCGATCGGTTCAAGGACATCAACGACGCGCTTGGACACGACCGCGGCGACAGTTTGCTGCAGGAGGTGACCGCGCGCCTGCGGGGCGTGCTGCGCGCGACCGACACCATCGCGCGACTTGGTGGCGACGAGTTCGCGGTGCTGACCACCGACGCCAAGCATCCCGACGATGTCGTGGCCACCGCGAAGAAGATCCTCGCCGCGCTCGAGGGACCGTTTGCGATCGCGGACCAGATGGTCGAGACCGGCGCGTCGATCGGCACCGCTATGTACCCCCTGCACGGTGACGATCCGAGCACCCTGCTCCGGCGCGCGGACGTGGCGATGTACGTCGCGAAACGCTCAGGCGGCGGGTACGCGGTTTACGCGCCCGAGCAGGAGGCGCAGACCCTGCGCCGCTCGGGGCTGGCCGGCGAGCTCCGGCGGTCGATCCCGCAGGGCGAGCTGGTGCTGCACTTCCAGCCGCAGGTCACGCTCGCCACGGGCGCGATCCATTCGGTCGAGGCGCTCGTGCGCTGGAACCATCCCCGCGAGGGATTGATGCCGCCCGACCGGTTCATCCCGATGGCCGAGGAGACGGGCATCATCCATCCACTCACCGCCTGGGTCATCGACTCGGCGCTGGCGCAGCTGACGAAGTGGCTCGCGGACGGGCTTGACGTGTCGGTGTCGCTCAACGTTTCGCCTCGCAACATCGAGGACCACTCGCTCGAGGAGATGGTCGCCCGCGCGCTCGGGACGTTCAAGGTGGAACCGCAGAGATTGACGCTCGAGATCACCGAAGGCGTGGCGATGGCCGCGGCGGCCGCCAAGGCGCTGCACCGGCTCAACGAGATGGGCGTGCGGCTGGCGCTCGACGACTTCGGAACGGGCTATTCGTCGCTCCTTTACCTGATGCGCTTGCCGGTGAACGAGATCAAGATCGACCGCTCCTTCGTGTCGGCGCTGGCGACAGATCCCGATTCTGGCGCGATCGTGCGCTCGGCGGTCGGGCTCGGGCACAACCTGGGGCTGCGGGTGGTCGCTGAGGGACTGCAGGACCGGGCCGCGGAAGCCGTGCTGGTCGAATCCGGCTGCGATGCGGCGCAGGGATTCCTGGTCGGCCGCCCGGTCCCCGAGCGCGAGATCACCGCACTTCTCCTCGCTCATTCCGGCCTCGCGAAACAACTGGACTAGATATGAGAGAAAACCCGGATGGTTTTCTCTGCGCGCAAGCGGCGATGAGGATGGGACTTACTGATTGCATCGCGCGTGCGGCTTGGGCCGCAGGCGGCTGCTCTCATTCCGGAATATCGATGGGACTTGACTAAATATCTGAAGTTGGCCACGCACAGAGGCAAGGAGACAAAGTCGCGACCGGGCGAAGCCCGGCCGCCCTGGCGAAGCAGGCTAGGGTGCCTGATGTGAGGGCGGTCGTTTTCGGGGCGGGGGGCCAACTGGGCTCGGATCTTTCACGGCTCATCGGCGCAGGCTCTGGCTTCACACGCGAGCAGGTTTCTGTCTCCGATCCAGATGCCATCGACGCTCTAGTCAGCAGCCTGCGGCCCGCGGTCGTGTTCAACTGCGCCGCCTACAACGCGGTCGACGGGGCCGAGACCGAAAAAGACCTCGCGTACGCGGTGAATGCCGAGGGCCCGGCCAATGTCGCTCGGGCCTGCGCCCGCCACCGCATCCGGCTCGTCCATTTCTCGACCAACTTCGTGTTCGACGGAG
>Ga0185299_10008451_pt1 | contig 10149 bp, 9 predicted proteins | sample PaiPotPPA55metaG_FD_128002 | JGI IMG/M metagenome (GOLD analysis project Ga0185299, IMG submission 128002) | Iron sulfur acid spring bacterial and archeal communities from Banff, Canada, to study Microbial Dark Matter (Phase II) - Paint Pots PPA... ...
GGTGCGGATCGTATTGACGCAGAGTTCCTCGATCGAGGCCTGCGCGGTCGCGGCCGGCGTGGGCATATTTCAGCCTCCCTTAATGTGTTCCCCCTAGCACCCGGCGCGAATTGCCAAATGCATCCTCAAGACCGTAGCGCGACCGTATGACAGGGTAGAGACAGGGCAGATAACCCGCCCAGCCCGATTGCTCCCTGCCGCTCTTGGTTAAGGTTCGTCGCATTCCAAGCGCCGGCGGCAGAGCATTCTGTCGGTTTACCGAGTGCGTTGCAACAACGCCTTCGTCGGTCGGTCGTCATCAGCGCCGCGGGTCTAACGCATCGCGCAATCCGTCGCCAAAGAGATTCAACGAAAGCACGAGGCCGAAGATCGCGAGCCCCGGCCAGAACGACATCCAGGGCGCTTGCGAAACGAAGTTTTTCGCCGTGTTGAGCATGCTCCCCCAGCTCGGATCGGGTGGCTGCTGGCCTAGGCCGAGGAACGACAGGCTGGCCTCGGCGATGATCGCCGCGGCGGTCGCCAGCGTCGCCTGGACCAGGATCGGCGGCACGATGTTCGGGAAGATATGCCGCAATACGATCCGACGGTGCGGATTGCCGAGCGCACGCGCTGCCTCGATGTAATCCTCGTGCTTGACCGACAGCACCTGGCCCCGGGTCAGCCGGGCGAAAATCGGCGTCTGCGAAATCCCGATCGCGATCATCGCATTGCTGAGGCTCGGGCCGAGAAACGCCGCCAGTGCGATAGCCAGGATCAGGAACGGGATCGCCAGCATCGCATCGATCAGGCGCATCACAGTGCCATCGACGATGCCGCCGACATAGCCGGTGACGAGCCCAATCGGTACGCCGACCGCGAGCGCCAGCGACACCGAGACGAGCCCCGCCAAGAGCGAGGCGCGGCTGCCCCAGATGATGCGGGCGAGCACGTCGCGGCCGATCTCGTCGGTGCCGAACGGGTGCGCCGCCGATGGCGGTTTGCGCACCAGCGTCCAGTTTGTCGCCAGCGGATCGTAAGGCGAGACCAGCGGCGCCGCGACTGCGATCACAATAAAGAAGATCACGACCCCGAGCCCGATCAGCGCCGCGCGGCGCCGCACCAAACGGCGCAGTGCCCGCCGCCACGGCCGCTCGCCGGCATCCGCTTCGGTAACGATGATAGCGATCGTCTCGGCGGTCATGACCGCAGCCGCGGATTGATTAAAACATAGGCGACATCGGCCAACAGGTTCAGCAGAATGTAGGCCAGCGCCGTGCACAGCACGACGCCCTGGACCACGGCGTAATCGCGGTTGAACACCGCATCGACGATCAATTTGCCAAAGCCGGGGATCGTGAACACCTGCTCGGTCAGGACGGCGCCCGACAACAGCGCACCGAATTCGAGCGCCCCCAACGTCACGACCGGCACCAACGCGTTGCGCAAGGCGTGGCGCAACACGACCCGGCGCTCGGTCAGCCCCTTGGCCCGCGCGGTCCGGACGTAATCGGCGCCGAGCACTTGCAGCATCGCGCTGCGGGTGTGCCGCATCATCACCGCCGCAATCGCGTTGCCGAGCACAAAGGCCGGCATGATCAGCGTCAGCAGGTTCTGTTTCAGGCTCTGCCCCGGCGGCACGAAACCCGACGCGGGCAGCCAGCCGAGCTCGACCGAGAACAGCAGGATCAACAGGATGCCAAGCCAGAAATTCGGGATCGACAGCCCCCACAGCGCCGCCATTGTCGCGCCGTAATCGACCGCGGTGTTGTTCTTGACCGCGGCGAGGATGCCGGCCGGGACGCCGATCGCTACGGCGATCAGCAGCGCCAGGCACGCCAGTTCGCCGGTGACTGGCAACTTCTCTTCGACCAGTTCGAGCACCGGCCGGCGGATGCGGATCGACTCGCCCAGATCGCCTTGCAGTACGCCTTTGATCCACAACCCGTAACGGACCGGCAGCGGCTGGTCGAGATGGTATTTCTGGCGCAGGAACGCGATGACCGCCGGGTCGCGCTCCTCGCCCGCGAGCGCGGTCGCCGGATCGCCGGGCAGCAACTGTTGCAGGCCGAAGATCAGCACAGACACGAAGAACAGCGTCGGCAACACGAGAGCGAGGCGGCGCAGCAGGAACCCGGTCATGTCGCAAACAGCCGTGGGTCGAGCTCAAACGGAGTCACATCGGCAATTTCGATGCGCCCGCAATCCGGGTGCCGGTGGTTGATCAATGCATTGCGGTCGCCTGCCGAGGACAGCCGGACGACCACCGACGGAACCAGCAACACCACTCCGCCCCGCCCGTCCAACCATGCGTCGCCCAGCCGCCGCGTGTGGCCATCCCGTGAGTGCCAGTTTTGCGGCAGATCGCTCAACCCGATCTCGGCCATCGGGAGATCGTCGCGTACAAGATACTCGACCATATGCTGCTGCGGCAGCAGGTCGGCGGTGCGATAATGCACCCGCTTCTCCAAGGCGCAGAGAGACGGGACCGTCGAGCAATAGGTCACCGGCCGCCCGACGGAATTCCAGCGACCGTTGCTGACCAGACCGAACCCTCCGTCAAACGAGCGCGCATGCCGCGCATGCGACAGCCGCCACAAGCGCACTAGGCGGCAGCCCCCCAATCGATTTTCGCGAGAAGTTGTTCGACGATCCGGGCGCCCGCCTCGGTCCTCGTCAACTCCAGAGGCGCCTTGCCATCCAATATTCCAAGTTCTTCGCGCAGCCAGCGGTTGGCTTTTGCCGCATCGCCGAAGACATCCTCCGCGGTGGCCTGAACGCGCGCGAGCCTGACGAGCCGATCGGACTCCTCGACGGTGAGAGGCTCCTGGCGGGCTGCCCGGTGCCGCCGCGTGCGGGCAGGAAGGACATAACGCTCGATTTCGCCCTCCGAAAAGCCGCTTGCCCGCATCGAATCGAGGGCGCTCAGCGGAATGCGTTCGCCAACGACACGGGCGAGATCGGCATCCGACCTGAGCTCCTTTCCGAGAACTTGCCTCCCGCCGAGCTTGCGAGAGACCCACTCCACGACAGATTCATCGCTAGGCATTTTTTGCCTCCGTTGGCAATCTGCCCCCAATGTAAGGGGCAAATCGCCGCAAAGCAATCCCGCACAAGGTGCTGCTGCTCTATTGCATCGCCAGACCTTGCGGGCGGATCAGGCCATCGGGATAGGCGGTGAACCCGTTCAGCTTCGCGCTCATCGCGTACAGCCATTTCGGGTGCCACAGGTAGATGATCGGCCTGTCGTCCAGCACCCGCTCGGCGACCTTGGCGTAGTGCGCGAGGCGGTCGGCCGGTGCCGCGGCAGTGCGGGCGGCGTCCAGCTCCTTGTCGACATCGGGGTTGCAGTAGTGCGTCGTGTTCAGCGCCGGCGGCGCCTTGCACGCGTCGAAATTGTAGATGTTGCCGTCCGGGTCGGTGCGGCCGCTCCAGCCGATCAGGTAGGCCTCGTAGTCGCCCTTGACGGCGAGGTCTAACGACGACGCGAATTCGGTCGCCTGGATCTTGATGTCGAAGCCGGCCTCGCCGGCCATTGCCTGGATCACCTGCGCCGCCTGCAATGTCTCCGGATTGGTCGGCACCATCAAGGTGACGGTCGGGTGCGGCGCCTTGGCGTCGGCCAGCAATTGCTTGGCCTTGGCGACGTCGCGCCCCGGGATCGCCACCTCCTTGACGTAATAAGGATTGCCGGGCGGCTGCCACTGGTTGCCGGGTGCGAACAGCCCGTTGAAGACGACCTGGTTCAGGGCGGTCCGGTCGATCGATAATTCGAGCGCCTGGCGCACCCGCGGGTCCTGGCCGAGCGGGTTCTTCGACTTGGTGCCGTTACTGAGGTTTGTCGTGATCCCCTGATAGGCAAGGCTGGTGATCTGCGCCAGTTTCAACTTTTTGTCCTTTCCGACTGCCGCCACATCGGTGGCGGCGAGCCGCTCGATCAGGTCGAGCCCACCGGATTGCAAATTGGCCAGCCGCACCGTCGAATCCGGGATCGGCAGGAATTCGATGCGGTCGAACCTGATCTTGTCTTTGTCCCAGTAGTCGGCAAAGCGCTCCAGCGTGATCCGGTCCTGCGCCACCCGCTGGACGAATTTATAGGGGCCGGCGCAGACCGGATGGGCGGCGAAGTCGCCGCTGGACTGCGCCGCCTTCGGCGACACCATCATTCCGGCCCGGTCGCTGAGCGCTGCCAGCAGCGGTGCGAAGGGCTGCGACAGCACGAGCTTCACTGTGTGGTCGTCGATGACCTCGACACCGGTGACGGCGCTGATCTCGGACTTTCGGTTCGAGCCGGGCAGGTTCAGGTGGCGCTCGATGTTGAACTTGACCGCGGCGGCGTCGAACGGCTCCCCGTCCTGAAACTTGACGCCCTGGCGCAATTTCAGCACCAGGCCTTTGTTCTCGTCGGTCCACTGCCATTCGGTGGCGAGCTGCGGCACGATGTCGAGCTCCGGCGAGATGTCGACGAGCTTGTCGCACATCGACGCGAAAACGATGCGGCCGACATAGGTGCGCGCCAGCGTCGGATCGAGCAGATCGGGGTCCTCGGCAAGGCCGATGCGCAGCGTCGTTTCGGCCAGAGCCGACCCGGCGACGACGGCAAACAGCAGGAGAGCCCCGACAAAGACGGCTCTGTACGTCACGGTGCGGACCTCCATGCAGTTCGCCTGCCGGCAGTGAAAGCCTACGTCGGCGCGAAGTTCAAGCGACGATGCCGTTACCCGGCCGGCTCGCCGGCCGCCGCCATTTCCGGCCGGTCGAAGAAGGCCTGGAGCCTCGCCAACCGGGCATCGGCGGCGCCGGCCTCGACGACCGACTCGAAGGGCGGCAATTCGCGCCAGAAATGGCACGCCGTCGCGTGGCCGGCATCGTCACCGTCGAGCGCCGGCTCCTCCTCGCGGCACCGGTCCTGCGCGAACGGGCAGCGGGTGTGAAACCGGCAGCCGGGCGGCGGCGCCATCGGGCTCGGCACCTCACCGGAGAGCAACGCGAGCTTGCGACGGGCCGCCGGATCCGGGATCGGCACCGCTGCCAGCAGCGCGCGCGTATAGGGGTGGCGCGGAGCATCGAACAGCGCGGCACCAAGCGCGGTCTCGACGATCTTGCCGAGATACATGACCGCGATCCGGTCGGCGACATGACGGACGACGGCCAGATCATGGGCGATGAAGACCAGGCTGAGGCCGAAGCGCGCCTTCAGTGCCCGCAGCAGGTTGATGATCTGCGCCTGGATTGACACATCGAGGGCGGAGACCGGCTCGTCGCAGACCAACAGCTTCGGGGTCGCCGCTAGCGCCCGGGCAATGCCGATGCGCTGGCGTTGCCCGCCGGAAAACTCGTGCGGATAGCGGCGCGCATGCTGTACCCGCAACCCGACCGTGCGCAGCAATTCGCCGACCCGGGCGCGCCGCGCCGCCGCGTCGCCGACACCGTGCAAGGCCATCGGCTCGGCCAACGCGTCGCCGACCGTCATGCGCGGGTTCAGCGAGGCGTAGGGGTCCTGGAACACCATCTGCATCTCGGCGCGCAGATGCCGAAGTGCGGTCGAAGGAAGGGCGCGCACGTCCCGGCCCTCGAAGCGGATTTCGCCCTCGTCGGCCTCGATCAGCCGCAGGAGCACGCGGCCGAGCGTCGATTTCCCGCAGCCGGACTCGCCGACGAGCCCCAGCGTCTCACCACGCAGAACTTCCACGCTGACGCCGTCCACCGCCCGCACCGCGGCGGTGCGGCGGCCGAGCCAATCGCGCACCGGGAAATGCTTGACCAGGTCGCGGCCGGCAAGCAACGGCGCGCTCACGCGGCGCGGGCTCCGAGCACGGTCTCGTCGAGCGGCGCGCGGAGGCAGGCGGCGCGGTGTCCCGGCGCCAGCTCCCGGAAGTTCGGATCGGTGGCGCGGCAGGCCGGCTCGGCGAAGGGACAACGCGGCGCGAAGCGGCAGCCGCGCGGCAGATGCAGCGGGTCCGGGACATTGCCGGCGATCGTCGCCAGCCGCTCGCGGCCGCCGGAGAGCCGCGGCACCGCGCCGAGCAGCCCGATCGTGTAGGGGTGCTGCGGGTTGGCGAACAGCTCCGTCACCGGGGCCCGCTCGACGATGCGGCCGGCGTACATGACCGCGACCTCGTCGGCGACCTCGGCAACGACCCCGAGGTTGTGCGTGATCAGCAGAACCGCGGTACCGGTCGTCTCCCGCACCTCGCGCAACAGGTCGAGAATCTGCGCCTGGATCGTCACGTCGAGCGCAGTGGTCGGCTCATCGGCGATCAGCAATGCCGGCGAGCAGGCCAGTGCCATCGCGATCATCGCCCGCTGCCGCATGCCGCCCGACAGCCGGTGCGGGTACTCGTCGGCGCGCTTCTCCGGCGCCGGCACATGCACCCGGCGCAACAGCTCGATCGCCGCGCCCTTGGCATCGCGCGGCGACAACCCGCGGTGCCGCATCAGCCCCTCGCCGATCTGGTCACCGATCGTGAAGGCGGGGTTCAGCGAGGTCATCGGCTCCTGAAAGATCATCGCGATCTTGTTGCCGCGGTAGTTGCGCCGCTCGGCCCGCGACAGCGCCGTCAGCTCCGTTCCGTCAAAGCGGATATGATCTGCGGCGACGCGGCCGGGCGGCTCCGGCACCAGCCCCATGATCGCCAGCGCCGTCATGCTCTTGCCGCAGCCCGACTCGCCGACCAGAGCCAGGGTGCGGCCGCGCTCTATCGCAAGGTCGATGCCGTCGACCGCGGCGATCGGGCCGGCATCGGTCGCGAATTCGACCCGCAGATTTTCGACCGAGAGCAGCGGCACTAGAGCTTCATCACGGAGATTGCTTCGCTTTGCTCGCAATGACAGCAAAGTCGTCGAAACAAAAGGGTGTCGTTGCGAGGCGCGGAGCGACGAAGCAACCTCGGCGAAACGTCTCTCATCTGCCGACGGCGTAGGTTTGCATGCCGCGCGGATTGGCGCCCGCCTTCAACACCACCCCGTCCGGCGTCTCTTCGCGGGCGCAGGCGGTCAGCCGCCCGCCGGACCAGATTTCGCCCATGCGCACCCGGTGCCCGCGCTCGGCAAGCGCTCGTCGCGTCGCCTCCGGCATGCGCCCTTCCAGCGTCAGTGAGCCGGGCTCGGCGGCGCGCGGATAAAACGAACTCGGAAAGTGCTGCGTGTTGAATTCCGGGCAGTCGATCGCTTCCTGCAAATTCATGCCGTGATGGACATGGTGCAGAAAGAGCTGCAGCGACCATTGGTCCTGGCCGTCGCCGCCCGGCGTGCCGAACGCCATGTAGGGCTCGCCGTCCTTCAGCGCCAGACCCGGCGACAGGGTGCTGCGCGGCCGCTTGCCGGGCTGGAGGCTCGATTGCGCCTTGTCGTCAAGCCAGGCGATCTGCATGCGCGTGCCAAGGCAGAAGCCGAGTTCCGGGATCACCGGCGAGGATTGCAGCCAGCCGCCGCTCGGCGTCGCCGAGACCATGTTGCCCCAACGGTCGATGATGTCGAGGTGGCAGGTGTCGCCGGCGACCATGCCGAGCGGGCTGGTCGTCGGCTCGCCCAATCCGCCCACGGTCGGCTCGCCGAGCCCGGGCCCCGCCGCTTCCTCCAGCCCGCCGAACAGCACGTAAGGCTCTCGCCCGTCCGGCCCGCCCGGCTGCAGTTCGAGCGAGGCGCGTTCGCCGATCAGTTTGCGGCGGGCGTCGTTGTAGGCCGGGCATAGCAATGTCGCCATCGGCACGTCGACGAAGTCCGGGTCGCCGTACCAGGCCTCGCGGTCGGCGTAGGCCAGCTTGGCGCATTCGACGACGGTGTGGACGAACTCGGGTCCGGTCGGATCGGTGTCATCGAGGTCGAAGCCTTGCAGCAGCGCAAGCTGCTGCAACAGCACCGGCCCCTGGCTCCACGGGCCGCCCTTCAGCACGGTGTAGCGGCGGTAATCGTACCCCACCGGCGCCTCGACCGGCGCCTGCCATCGCGCCATATCGTCGGCCGTCAATAGCCCGGAATGGCGCCGCCCCGATGCGTCCAGCACCTTTTCCGTGCGGCAGAACCGGTCGATCGCCTCGGCGACGAAGCCGCGGTACCAGGCGTCGCGGGCGCGGTCGATGACCCCTTCCCTGCCCCGGCCCTTCTCGGCCTCGGCCAGGACGCGGCGGTAGGTCGCCGCCAGCGCCGGGTTGCGGAACAATTTGCCGGCCTCCGGCAGATTGCCGCCCGGCAGATACACCGCCGCCGAGCTCGGCCATTCCCGCCGGAACATCTCGGCCACGCTGCCGATCGTCTCGCGGATGCGCGTCACCAACGGATACCCGTTCTCGGCATAGCCGAGCGCCGGTGCGATAAGCTCGGACAGGGGCATCGTGCCCCAGTCGCGCAGCAGCCGCATCCAGGCGTCGAAGGCGCCTGGAACCGCAGCGGCGAGGAGCCCGGTGCCGGGGATCAGGTCGAGGCCGAGGCTCTTGAACCGGGCGATCGTCGCCGCCTGCGGTGCCCCGCCCTGGCCGCAGATCATCCGGGCCTCGTGCTTCTTCTGGTCCCAGACCAGGATCGGCGCCTCGCCGAGCGGCCCGTTCAGATGCGGCTCGACGACCTGCAAGGTCAGTCCGGCGGCGACCGCCGCATCGAACGCGTTGCCGCCTTTTTCGAGGACGCTCATGCCGACCGACGAGGCCAGCCAATGCGTGGTCGCGACGACGCCGAAGGTGCCGCGGATCTCCGGGCGGGTAGTGAAGCCGGGCATGCGTTTGCCTCCGCTAACTCGAACCGGCGAAATTAGCCGCGCTGCGAGAGCGGCGAAACCCTCGCACTGACGCTATCGCGTACACGTGAGATGGAAGGCGACGGCTATTCCGCCGCGGCCGCGTCCTGCAGCCGGGCCCGGGCGTCGAACTCGTCGGCGACGCGGGCGTCGTTGTCGAGCAAGGCGGCGGCATCGACATCGGCGAACTCGATCGCGCCCATCGCCGCGAACGCCTCCTGCACGCCCTTCCCCCACAGCCCGATGTCGCGCACGGTCGGCACGATGCGGCTGAAGATGCGGCTGCGGAAGATCTTCATCGGCTCGGATTCGTCCACGATGCGGATGCATTCGTCGGCCGGCAGGCCGAGGCGCTGCCACACCTCCAGCGAATTGAAGCGGTCGCGCATGTGCCAGCACGCCTCGACGACGAAGTCCTCGCGCTCCTTGCGCTCGGCATCGCTCAGCTGCGGGTAATAGTCGCGCAAGGCCAGCCGGCCGAAGGCGACGTGGCGCGCCTCGTCCTGCATGACATAAGCGTTGACCGCCGCGGCAAGCGGGTTTTTCGACTGGTCGCGAATCCGCTGGAACGCCGCCAGCGCCAATCCTTCGATCAGGATCTGCATCGTTAGGTAAGTCATATCCCAGCGGCGGTCGCTGAGCCCGTTTTCGAGCAGCGCCTTAAGCCCGGGGGTGATCGGATAGGCCAGTTCGAATTTTTCGTGCAGCAGACGCGAATAGGCCTCGACGTGGCGCGCTTCGTCCATGACCTGGGTCGCGGCGTAGAACTTCGCATCGATGTTCGGCACGCTCTGAACGATCTGCGCCGTCGCGATCAGCGCGCCCTGCTCGCCGTGCATGAACTGCGAGATTTGCGACGCCTGCAAATGGTGTCGGACCCGGGCCTGCTCCTTCTTGGTCATGCGGTTCCAGATGTCGGTCCCATAGATCGCGATGACCCGATCGTCGAGCAGCATCGGGTTTTCGGGGTCGAGGTCTTGCGACCAGTCGATCCGTTCGGCGGCATTCCATTGCTGGCGCTTGCCCTTTTCGTAGAGCTGCAGCAGCCCGTCGCGGCCGTCGTCATATTCCCAGCGGAAGCAGGCTTCGGTGTTGCCGTCGAATTTCCACTCGGTCTGCTCGACCGGCAAGGCGTACCGATACATCGTCGACATCGCGTGTCTCCTTCGGCCGGGGCCGCCACGCGGGCTGCTCGGCGCCGCCAGTGTACCGCCGGGACGGCCGGTTTAACAGCGAGGATGGCGGCGCTCTGCCGCAGCCGCGACAGCCCGATCGGCGCCATATCACCGATCGATGCCCGCACTTGCATAGCCGACCTTACAAATACTCGCTTCTAAACACAGTTCATTACCGGCAAATAAAGGCTGTGCTCTTCAATTCTCCAATTTTTCTCGGCGTTTTTTTGCCGGCGACGGTGCTCGGCTACATCGTGCTGCGCCAGC
>Ga0185299_10008454_pt1 | contig 10147 bp, 8 predicted proteins | sample PaiPotPPA55metaG_FD_128002 | JGI IMG/M metagenome (GOLD analysis project Ga0185299, IMG submission 128002) | Iron sulfur acid spring bacterial and archeal communities from Banff, Canada, to study Microbial Dark Matter (Phase II) - Paint Pots PPA... ...
AGGTCATTCTCCTGGCCATCGGAATTGTGCAACTGCTGGAGACAAAGATAATTTCCGCTTTCCCGAAACGTGGAGTCTTCTACGTCATCCTCCTGAAGATTTTGCTGGCGACCGTCCTTATCGATCACACCGGCGAAGTGGGGATCAACAGCAGTTACTATCCTATTTATTATCTTCCGGTCGTCACTGCGGCGCTCTACTGCGGCCCGTGGCTCACGCTGCTTTGGACTTTGCTTGCGTCCGCCGCCTACTGTTCGTATCTCTATCCCGCGATGGAGGAATACGAACTGACTCCCGAGGCTTTACCCTACCTCGCGCTGCGCATCATGTTTTTCTTTCTCGCGGCCATGGTGGTCAACCGCTTCGCGCAGCAGAGCCAGCAACAAACGCGGTTATATCGGGAGCTTGCAGAACGTCTCGCCGAAACCAATCGCCGCCTTGAGCAGGCTCAGGCCGAAGCGCGGCGCTCCGAGCGCCTGGCCGCCCTTGGCCAGCTCTCCGCGGGATTGGCTCATGAAATTCGCAATCCCCTCGGAGTCATCAAGGGCTCGGCCGAAATGTTGACTCAGAAATTACAGGCCTCCGACGCGCTTGCCCGCGAGTTAGCCGGATACATTTCGACGGAGGTCAACCGGCTTAGCGATCTCGTCACCGAGTTTCTGGACTTCGCTCGTCCGCTTCATGCCGAACCGCATCCTGCAAACCTGATCGCGCTGCTTGATCGCGTTTTGCAAATTGTGGCGGATCGTTTTGCTGGCAAGCAATCTTCTGGCACACAAGAGCCGGGCAAACCGGTGCGGGTCGAGCGCCACTATGCCAGCGGACTGCCGCTCGTTCCGCTCGACGAAAGCCTGTGCGAACAAGCTTTCCTCAATCTCGTGCAAAATGCCTACGAAGCCATGCAGGACGGAGACCACGGGGGCACGTTGAGTGTCGAAGTTCAGCGCGCTACGCAGAATGATCGGGAGGGAGTGGAACTTCGCCTGACCGACACTGGTCCCGGCGTTCCCGAAGAACTGCGCGAAGAGATTTTCAACCCGTTTGTGACAACGAAGAAAACCGGGGTGGGGCTGGGGCTCTCCATCGTTTCGAAGATCGTGGACGGGCATCATGGGTCGATTCGTGTCGAAAATGTCGCGGGGGGCGGCGCCGTATTCACGATCTTCTTTCCACTCGGAGAAACTGTCGAGCCGCACGCAACTGCCGAGCTGCGCCCGGCTTGGACGGGCGAGGGCGCCCGTCCCCACACGAGCTAACCAAATGCCAACCATCCTTATCATCGAAGACGAAGCCAAGATGCGCCGGCTGCTTGAACTGAACCTCGGCGACGACGGCTTCAAGACGCTCTCTGCCGGCGACGCCGAGACTGGGTTGAAGCTGCTCGTCTCCGAACCCGTTCATCTCGTCCTCACCGACCTCAAACTTCCCGGCATCAGCGGGCTTGAATTTCTGCACGCCGCCAAGCAGCAAAATCCCGCGTTGCCCATCGTGGTCATGACCGCGTTCGGGTCGGTGGAAACAGCGGTGGAGGCGATGAAAGCCGGCGCCAGCGACTACGTGCTCAAGCCGTTCTCGCTCGCCGAAATGCGAATGGTGGTGCACAAGGAGCTTGATAACTCCCGCCTGCGCGAGGAGAATCGCTCGCTTCGCGAAGCCCTCGGACAGAAGTACAGCCATCCCAACATCGTCGCCGCCAGTCCGATAATGCAGGAGGTGCTGGCCACCGTCGAACGGGTTGCGGCCACTAACTCGACCGTTCTGCTGGGCGGCGAAAGCGGCGTTGGCAAAGATCTCATTGCGCGTGCCATCCACGAAAAGTCGCGCCGCGCTTCTGGACCGTTCGTCAAGATCAACAGTACGGCGATCCCCGAAAATCTTTTGGAGAGCGAACTGTTCGGCTACGAAAAGGGCGCCTTCACCGGAGCCACCGCCAGCAAGCCGGGCAAATTCGAACTCGCCGACAAGGGCACGCTGTTCCTCGATGAAATCGGAGACGTGCCGCCCGCCATCCAGGTCAAACTTCTCCGCGTGCTGCAGGAGCGCGAGTTCGAGCGCCTGGGAGGCACGCGCACCATCAAAGTGGATGTGCGGCTGATCGCGGCCACCAACCGCGATCTGCGCGCCGCGCTCGAAGACGGAACGTTTCGTGAAGATCTTTATTACCGGCTCAACGTGGTCCCGATCGACATCCCTCCGTTGCGCGAACACAAAGAAGATGTTGCCGGATTAGCGAATCTGTTTCTTGCGCGCTTCGCGAAAGATTCCGGGAGATCGGAAACGATCACCGGCATTTCGCCCGCCGCCATGCAGCTTCTCGCCGGTCATTATTGGCCGGGGAATGTGCGTGAACTGCAGAATGTGATCGAACGCGCCTGCGCGCTCGCCTCGGGCAGCCAGTTGGAGGTCGGCGATATACAACTCGACTCGCCGCGCAATCGCAACCACGCTGCGTCCGATCGGTTCCTCCCTGAGGGCATGACGCTTGACCAGTGGGAAGACGAAATGATCCGCGAAGCCTTGAAGCGCGCTGGCGGCAACAAGTCGCAAGCTGCGCGCTTGCTTGGACTCTCGCGGAATGCGCTGCGGTACCGGTTGTCGAAGATTGGGATCGACGATAATGAAGGGGAGTGAAGCAGATCATCGGGTGAGCGGGTGATCAGTGGAAGAGCATATTTGCCGATTGACCATAGTCTTTGAGCATAGTGCTATATTCGAGAGGGCCCGGGATGGAAGAGATCGCGATTTCCAAATTCAAAGCTACTTGCGTGGCGGTGCTGGAAAATGTCCGTGGAACCGGGAAGGCCGTTCTGGTGACGCGTTTCGGCGAACCGGTGGCCGAGGTCGTTCCGCCGCATGCGTCGAGGAACGCGAAGCATTGGGTGGGTTCTCTGGCGGGAACGGGTCAAATCAACGGCGACATCGTTTCTCCCGCCAGCGAAGACGTCGATTGGAAAGCGTTGCGTCGATGAAGCTGCGGCTCGATTCTCCGATCACTTACCAAGTCGCGCAAGAAACGGCCCGCGTGCAGTTGCCGCATCGCGATCCCGCAGACCGATTTCTGGTTGCCACAGCGCGCGTGTTCGGGCTGACTCTGGTCACCGCCGATGCACAGCTGCTCAAGGCCCGCCAGTCTCCGGTCTTGGCAAACCGCTGAAGGCGGGGGACTTCTCAGTTGCTCCCTGTTTTCACAGATTCCCCCCAACCCCCTGATCGCCGATCCCTGGCCGAAAACCACCACACTGGTGGAACCGGGCCACCGGAGCGCTGTTAACCACCTCCGGGCCTTGCAGTTGCGCCCCCCCCTAACTAGCTATAACTAAAGCAGTTATGTGAATCTAGCCAAGCACTCCACATTGGCACTCAGCCTGCATTCTTTCAGGCATAGTTGTGTCCCTAGCAAAGGTGAGGTTTCTATGAAATCGAAATCGAAATCCAAGTTAATAGCGGCAATCTTAGGACTGGGATTGACGATGGTGATTCCAGGCGCCGTGGTCATCGCGCAGAACCCAGATGACCAACCGCAGGATCAATATTCGAAACCGTCGGCGGGCATTCAAGCTGAAGCGACCGTCCAGGGTCCCAACGATCAGGGCTCCATGGACCAGGATGCGATTGACCAAGGTTCGACGGATCCAGGTTTGGCGGACCAAGGTTCGGTGGACCAGGGCTCGATCAACCAAGGTTCGAACACTCAAGGCTCGATGAATCAGGGCTCGCAACCGGGCTATAACGACCAAGGCGCAATTCAGAGTTCCAGCGCTCCGACCGACACCAACTCCGGCGTTGCTCGTGTCAGTCTGATTCATGGCGACGTCTCTACGCAGCGCGGCAATGCTGGCGACTGGTCCGCGGCTGCGCTTAATGCTCCCGTCGTCGCGGGGGATCGCGTTTCTACCGGTGACAAAGCGCGCACCGAACTTCAGCTCGACTATGCCAACATGCTGCGCCTGTCTGAGCATACGCAAGCCAATGTCAATACTCTGACTCGCTCGCAAATTCAGATTCAGCTTGGACAAGGAATGGCGAACTACACCGTCCTGAAGAACAGCGATGCGGACGCGGAGATCGATACGCCCAACGTGGCCATTCGCACCAATCGCCGCGAATCCAGCTTTCGAATTCTAGTTACTGCCGACGATCACACTGAAGTGCTCGTCCGCAAAGGCGAAGTAGAAATCACGACTCCGCAAGGGGGAACGCGCGTCGGGGAGGGCCAGTTCATTACCGTGCAGGGCGCGGGCGATCAGGCGCAATACAAGATCGGCGAAGCGCCTGCACGGGATGACTGGGACCAGTGGAATACCGATCGCGACAACGTCATCCGCAATGCGGCATCGCGGCGACGCACCAACGACTACTACGTGGGCGCCGAAGATCTCGACAATCACGGCACCTGGTCGGAAGTTCCGGACTACGGCGAAGTGTGGCGTCCAAACGTGGCAGATGACTGGGCTCCGTATCGCGACGGGCGCTGGGTGGACGAGCCGAATTGGGGATGGACCTGGGTTTCGTATGATCCCTGGGGCTGGGCGCCGTATCACTATGGTCGTTGGATGATGTATGACGGAGGATGGGCCTGGTGGCCCGGTCCGGCCTACGGCGACCCGTTTTATCGCCCGATTTGGGCTCCGGCTTATGTTTCGTTCTTCGGTTACGGCGGTGGAGTCGGATTCGGCTTCGGCGGCGGTTGGGGCTCGATCGGCTGGCTTCCTTTGGGACCGTGTGACCGTTTCCATCCGTGGTATGGACGGTACGGCGGGCGTTTCGGCGAAACCAACATCAATGTATACAACCGCGGCGGTTTCGCTCCGCTGCACGGCGGCACGCGATTCTCGAACGTGAACCTGGCGCTTCATGACCAACATTTCCGCGGCGGGACTACTGTCTCGGGGAGAGAATTCGGCACAGGCCGCATGCGTCCTCAGCCGATGAGTCATGCGGCGTTTCAGAATGCGCATTTCACGACCGGCAGATTGCCCGTGACTCCGAGCCGCGAGAGCTTCTCGGCCAGCGGACGCCCGGCTGCTCCTTCAACAACTCGGAACGTGTCGCAGAATCAGCACTTCTTCTCGGCACGAGGTAACACTGCGGCGCCGCGCTCGGTGCAGCTAGGGCGGCCCCAGGTCGCGAATACTAACCAGCAAGGTGGCAGGTCGATTGGAAACGTCCACGAGGCTCCGAGACCCGGAAACACCAGTTCGAATAACGGGTTCCAGCGCTTCGGCCAGTCGGGACAGGTCTCGGGACAGAACAGCGTTGCTGGATCGCGCTCGACTGGTCCACAGAACAATTCTGTCTCACGTCCGGAAACGCGAGGCAATTCGAATTGGGGATCGGCGCCCGCCCGGAATAATGGCAACAGCACTCGCAACAACGGCAACAGCAACGGTGGCGGATGGCAAAGATTTTCGCCGATGCCCCCGCGCCCATCCTCTCAATCAAGTTCTCAATCAACCCGTCAGGCAGCCAGGCCTGAATCGATGATCGGGCAAGGTGGGTCGGCGGGGCGCCCATCGCTTGGCCGCCCTTCGCCGGACCGCTCGGGAGGCAGCCCGTACGGCAATTCCCGCAGTTATTCGGCTCCAGACAGCCGTGGCTATAGCTCAGGGAGCCGTGGCTACAATTCACAGGGTCAGGGATATAGTGGATACTCTCGCCCGCCACTCAACATGAGGCAACCCATCGTTACTCCGCGCTCTAACGGCGGAGGTGGCTATGGTGGAGGGAGTTATAGTGGCAGCCCTTATGGCGGCAATCGTGGTGGCTATAGCGGTGGTGGCGGACGCCCAGCCCCGAGTTACGGCGGTGGTCCAAGTTATGGCGGTGGCGGCGGGCATTCGGCCCCGAGTTACGGCGGTGGCGGAGGACGTTCTGCTCCGAGCTATGGCGGTGGCGGCGGTGGCCATTCGGCGCCGAGCGGCGGATCCCCGCACGGTGGCGGTGGGTCGTCGCACGGTGGTGGATCGTCGTCAGGCGGTGGCGGCAGACATGGACGGTGACACTGCGCTGGATTCTTTCCCAGCGTAGCAAGGCAACATAGCAACACTCTTCCCAGCAGTGAGACGCGCAAACCGCGCGTCCCACTGCTCTTTTTGTTTACCGAGGCTTGTGTGGTGACGGGCGTCCCGCCCCGTCGAAGCCGAGCGCCTGTAAACGCTCCGGCCAGAGCGGGCCTAAATGCGGAGAGTCCTCATACGACGGAGAAACCACGTGACCGCACTGCTTACTTCACAAATGTCAGCCCATGCGGTATCGCATGGGAAAATACGTAGGCGTACAGCATGACGATGATTCCGACAATGGCTCCGAGAGCAACCGAGTGCCACACCACAAATCGGAAGATCGTGCCTTCGTTCCCGACTTGCTCGGTGGCGGCGGTTGCAATCGTGATCGACTGTGCGTCCACCATTTTGCCCATCACTCCGCCCGCACTGTTGGCGGCGCACATGAGCACCGGATCGATGCCGAGTTGCTGAGAAGTGATTCGCTGCAAACTTCCGAATAAAGCGTTTGACGAAGTGTCGCTTCCGGTCAACGCAACCCCGAGCCAACCGAGAAACGTCCCGAAGAAAGGATATGCCCAACCCGTTCGGGTGAAAGCGAGTCCCAGGACCGCGTCTAGTCCCGAATAGCGGGTCACGAAGCCCAGTCCAAGCATGAAGGAAATCGCGATCACGGCGAGTCGCATGCGCACCAGAGTGCGCCAGAAAGTCTTCGCCAGGCGAAGCGGGCTCATGCCGAGCAGCAGTCCGGACAGGATGGCTGCCAGGAAGCATCCGGTGCCGGTTGCGGAAAGCCAGTTGAAGTCATACCGAGCTGCCTCCGGAGTCGGCTTCGCGACCACGGGAGCGGCGCGATAGACCGCGTTGTGCAGGAGCGGGACATCCCAGCCGGGCGGGCCGGGCCGGACTTTTCCGTCTGGGAGCACTACCCTGAAAGACGGTGTGGTGGCCTGGTTGATGGCCAGCTTGATCTTAGGCAGACCCCAGAGAAGGACAAAGATTGACAGGATGGCGAACGGCATCCAGGCTTTCAATACCTGGGCGACGGGGTAGGAACGGACGCTATTATTTTTATTATCATTATTATCACTGCTCTTGCCATAGCCGTCGAATTCCTTCGCGGCCCATTCCCCTCCGGCTTGATCTGCGATTTGTCCGGGCGGAGGGGGAAGGGATGGTTCCCCTTGATCGTAGTCGAAGCGCCAGATTTTCTTCGGCTTCCAGAAATGGAGGAAGGCTACGGTCGCGACGATCGACACCGCGCCAGCCGCGATGTCCACCAGATTGCTGTCCACATGATTCGACCAGAAGAACTGGGTGAATCCGAAGGAGAGACCTACTACCAGAATGGCGGGTAGCACTTCAAATGTCTCGCTCCATCCCACCATCGTTCGCACCAGCCAGAACGGCACAATCACCGCGGTGAAGGGAAGGATGCGGCCGATCATCGCGTTGAGATCGGATTCCGGAAGCCCCGAGACCGCCGCCAATGTATGCACGGGAGTGCCGATTGCTCCCCAAGCTACCGGGGCGGTGTTGGCAATCAGATTCAGAGCGGCCGCGTGGAAGGGACGGAAGCCGAGCCCAATCATGAAAGCTCCGGCAATGGCCACGGGCGCTCCAAACCCAGCGGCGCCCTCGATGAACGCGCCAAAGCAGAACGCCACCAGCAACACCTGAAGACGCCGGTCTGGAGTGATGCCGGCGACCGATTCCTTCATGATCTCGAATTGGCCTGTTGCAACCGAGATGTCATACAGAAAAACCGCGGCAAGCACGATCCAGGCTATCTTGAGCAGACCGAAGGCAACCCCGTACCCAAAACTCATGGCTGCGAGGGTTACCGGCATTCCAAAAAACGCGACCGCCACGCCTGCTGCCGTCAACGCTCCGGCAATCGCGCACAAGTGGGGTTTCACCTTGAGACCGGCGAGCAGTCCGAACAAGACAAGAATCGGTAGAGCTGCCACCAGGGTAGAAAGCCACCAACGACCGAAAGGGTCATAGATCTGAGTCCAGTGCATGGCTAGTCCTCTCAGCTCTTCGGCAACAACGCGCACAAGAATCCATCAGTGAGATGGAAAAAGCAAGGGGAATTCCGCGAGCTTTCTATGACATCGTGCCGATGACATCGTCTATGACAATCGCGACGCAAGAGGTGCAGTCAGGCTCACTCGAAGATCGTTCGCATGGCGCTTGTTCCGGGGAATTGATTTCCGAGTGCTTTCGTAGACGCAAATTGTCGAAAATTGGCGGAAGCGTGTGTGAGTCGAACACACCGGCAACATCGGAGATGCCGCCCGCCGGTTTTGAAGACCGGGACGATCACCGGACCGCATGCGCTTCCGTAATTCGTCTGGAACCGAGCCTAACTACTTCGGCTGCGCCACCACTCGCAGATAGGGCTTCAGGGTCTTCCAGCCGGCGGGATATTTTTGCTTGGCCTGCTCTTCTGAGACCGATGTGGGAATGATCACGTCCTGCCCCGGCTTCCAGTTCACCGGCGTGGCAACGTTGTGCTTCGCGTTGAGTTGTATCGAATCCAACGCACGCAGCACCTCGTCGAAGTTGCGACCGCTGCTCATGGGGTAGATCAGCATCAGCTTGATCTTCTTGTCCGGACCAATCACGAACACCGTGCGCACCGTGGCGTTGTCGGCCGCCGTGCGGCCTTCGCTGCTGGTTCCAGACTCGGCGGGCAGCATGTCGTAGAGCTTCGCCACTTTGAGTTCCGGATCGCCGATCATCGGATAGGTCACCTTGTGACCCTGCGTTTCTTCAATATCGGCAGCCCACTTGCCGTGACTGGTCACCGGGTCCACGCTGAGCCCGATGATCTTCGTGTTGCGCTTGGCAAACTCTGGCTGCAGGCCCGCCATGTAGCCCAGTTCGGTCGTGCACACAGGAGTGAAATCCTTAGGGTGCGAAAACAGGATCGCCCAGCCGTTGCCGATCCATTCGTGAAAGTTGATCGTGCCCTGCGTGGTTTCGGCAGTGAAGTTGGGAGCTTCGGAATTGATGCGTAAAGACATTTTTGTTCCTCGCTTATTTTGTTGATTGATCGATGGCCAGCGCGTTATAAACCCTATAACATTAGTAGAGAATAGAATATCCAGCAGCCGACAGCCCGTCAACCTGGGTGGGGCCGGTTCCGCCAGGAATTATGGTATCGCATCGGGCCTGTGAATGTGCGTTGGTGCGCGAGAATACGGCGCGGGATAAAATCTCAGGCATGGCTGCTTCCGCACGAAAGCTCTCGATGGTGCAGGTCGATGTATTTACCGACCGCGCCCTCACTGGCAACGCTCTCGCCGTTTTTCTCGACGGACGCGGCCTCAGCACCGAACAAATGCAGGGGTTGGCGCGGGAAACCAATCTCTCCGAAACCACGTTCATCCTTCCCGGGGACGCCGCTGCGGAAAAGACTCGCGGAGTCCGCGTGCGCATCTTCACCGTGCAGGAAGAACTGCCGTTTGCCGGGCATCCTACGCTGGGCACCGCTTTCGTTCTGCGTGGCCAGTCCGGCGCATCAGAAGTTCAGCTCGATCTCAACGTTGGCACCGTACCCGTGCGCTTCACCGGGGAACCGTCGCAGCCGGCCTTCGGAGAAATGACGCAGAAAAATCCCGAGTTCGGCGCGATCCACGACGTCGAGGACGTCGCGCGGCTTACGGGCCTGAGCGCGGCTGACTTCGACGACTCCGCGCCCATCCAAACCGTCTCCACCGGCGTTCCTTTCACCATCGTGGCGCTGCGTTCGCTGAAGACTTTGCAGAATCTCCGCCTCGATCTCAATGGCTCGGCCGAATACCTCGCTCGCAGCGGCGGAAAATTCTTTTACTTTGTTTGCCGCGAGACCGTCGATCCGAAAGCCCGCCTCCACGCCCGCATGATCTTTTACAACGGAGACGATCCGGCCACCGGTTCCGCCGCCGGATGCTGCTCCGCCTGGATGGTCGCGCACGGCGTTGCGGCCAGCGATGAGCAGGTTTTGATCGAGCAAGGTCTCGAAGTGCACCGTCCCAGCAGCATTTTTGTTCGCGCAAAAAAGCAAGATAACCAAGTCGCCAATGTGCGTGTCGGTGGAAATTGTGTGGAGGTACTTCGCGGTGAAGTCACGCTCGCCATTTAGCGGATCGAAAAGC
>Ga0185299_10008455_pt1 | contig 10144 bp, 11 predicted proteins | sample PaiPotPPA55metaG_FD_128002 | JGI IMG/M metagenome (GOLD analysis project Ga0185299, IMG submission 128002) | Iron sulfur acid spring bacterial and archeal communities from Banff, Canada, to study Microbial Dark Matter (Phase II) - Paint Pots PPA... ...
AAGCGCGAGGATGAAGTACGCCATCTGTAAGACCGCGTTGTCCCACGCGAATTGGCGTTGCGCCGCCGGTTCCATCGCCGCCAGCGTCCCCTTCAGCATCTCGCCGCGATCCGGGAACGTCCGCGGAAACTGCTCGTAAAATTTCAAGTCGGTCGCGATGATCGCCGTAACAGGCGCTGCCATCGTCTTCTCGAGATTGCCGGCTTGCAGTGACGGGCGCAGCTGCTCTTTCGCCTCGGCGGATTCGACGAACACGAGGCGCAACGGGAGCCCGTTGGCGCTGGTTGGCCCGAGCAGGGCAAGTTCCACCGCGCGTGCGAGCAGCTCGCGATGCACTGGGCGATCAAGGAAGGCGTTGGCCGTTCGGGCTTCGAGAAAGATTGTCCGTAGCGCAGCCTCGTCGAGTTCCCGGGCTGCCTTGAGGTTGACGATCTCGTCCGTCGTCGGGATCACGGTCGCGTCGTAGATGCCGCTGGCGGCGTCGGCGGGTGATGTCTCCATCACGTGCGAGAGCACGTGGTGATGGTCGGGGGCAATCAGGTCGGGCGAGGCTTCGCTGTGCCGGTTGACAACCGGACCTGTCAGCCGGCTGCTTACCGATTCTTCTCCGCTAATGCTCGAGGCGATGTGAAGTGCGTTCATGGGGAGTCCTTCCCAGTCGGGGGTTACTAGGCCACTGGTGTTGTTTAACCAACTTATGTTGTGTATGCTACTAGCGTTGGTTGGCGAAGTCAACCGACAAACCGGCGAACTTGTCGCTTAGCCAACACTGACGCTAAACTGAAGACAATGGTTATCCCGACGTCCATCTTCTCCAAGCGTGGGTATAGTTGCCGCCTCTTGAAGACCGCGGCCTGGGTAGAATTGCCGCATGAACGATACACCCGCGCAAGACCACTGCAGCAACTGCGACCACCCACGCGCCAACACGTTGATGGCGCGCCCTGCTCCGCTGGAGGCTGCGACTGCCAGGGCTTCGAGGAAGATTAGCGAGACGCACGCATTGGCGCGTCTGAGATATATAATTAGGGCCGTTCGCCCGCGCCATACGTTTCTGCAATGCGACCAGGGCGAATTAGCCTGAAACTAAATCGCCTTCTGGCTCGTTAGACCAGCGGACACGGCGGGCAGCCGGTCCGAGGGAGCCCTTAGCGGGGCTCTTTTATTTTTTGGCTGACGACATCTCCAGCATTTCGCTTACCACTTCGCCATTTGCCAGACGAACAATCACTCGGCCATCGCGGTTGTTGACGCAGTGCTCCCCTCGCCCGCGTTCCATCTGTTCGTCTTGTTCGTCCATTTGAAAGCCCTGTGCGTTCCCCTATTCGTTCTGAAACGAAAGAGTGAGGACGGCGATATCGTCCCTAGGCGAGGCATCGTCCAGCACGTGCTCGGCAATGAACTTTGCCGGGTTTGCAGCCTTTCGGCGTACAGATTCGGTGGCCGCGCGCAACAGGCGGGCCTCGCCCTCAAGCATGTCGTGACTGAACTCTATCAATCCGTCGGTGTACAACACCATGGTCGATCCCGATTCGTAAGAGAATTCGTGCGTTTTAATGCGAGGCGGCATGTGCTCTTCGACTCCGAGTGGGAATCCGTGATTGGGCAGAACGACGGTTTCGCGTTTGCCCGCGAGTATCGGCGGATGATGCCCGGCTGACGCGTATGTAACCGTTTCGCGAACAGTGTCAACGACGCCGTAAATCGCCGTGGTCATGGACGCGTCGTGATTGTTGAGGAACAACACTTTATTGGCTTGCTGCAAGACGCTTTCCGGCGCTGGGACACCAAGACACGCGGCCAGGAAGATGGCTTGTTTCGCCTCCCCCATCTTTACCGCGGCATCGATGCCGTGCCCACAGACGTCGCCGAGCGAAAACCCGATGCGATGGTCAGGCAGTTCGAACACGTCGTACCAATCGCCGCCAAGCCTTTCCAGGGCGTTTGCGGGCCGGTAGTACGTATCGAACACAAGGCCCTTGGCGACTGGGAATTTCTTCGAGAGATACGCCTGCATTAAGGCTTTTGCCACATGTGTGTTCGCCTCGAATGTATTCTGGCGATCGTCGACGTCGGTGAGCGTGCCCAGCCAAGCAATGATCGCGCCGTCGGCGTCGCGGTAGGGGCGAGCGCGTGCGGAAAACCAGCGATACGAGCCTTCGGCTGAGCGAAGGCGTATGATTGAATCGAGCGTCGTTCCCGAGGCTACACAGTGCGCAAACTTCCTGGTGATCGTCGCCTTCTCGTCGGAGTGGACGCATCCGATCCAGCCATGGAGAGCCGCGCCTCGTCTATTCAGACCCGTGTATCGATGAAAGTCTTGATTGAACCATGTGGGCACCCCGCTCGCGCCCGCGGACCAAGTGATGCACGGAAGGGCTTCGGCGAACATCTGAAAGCCCTCGAGAGCGGCCTGCGGCGCGTCCGCCAATCTTAGGCCGCGAGTAGCGGGAAATTGGGCGCGCTGCGGAACCGATGAAGCAGAGAACACGCGTGAGCTCTTTCCGTCAAAATAGGTTCCCTAATGGCTATTTTAGGTAAGAATGGTCGCCCGCGCGACCGCCACCCTCCTCAAACTTACTCCCTATGCGAGCAACAGGCTGTACGGTTCCACACAAGTGTGGTAATCTTCACAAAGCCGTGCGAGATCTAAAAGCCGACCCTTCGGCCGGATTCGTTGGCAGCCGAGCAAGTAGCGTCTCGGAAAAACGGCATCCTACCGCCGAACTGCTTGAACAGAACCTGCTCCTACGTCATTTGACCGGCCCAGACGCGGATGCTGTTCTCGAATCTGGCGAGGTCATGCGCCTAGAGTTGCGCCAAAAAATCTACGACGCGAATGCCGAAATTGACCTCGTCTATTTCCCTCTGACCTGCGTGCTTTCCGTGGTGGCGGAGATGCAGGACGGCGGCATGATTGAAGTCGGGACAGTCGGTTACGAAGGCGTCTCCGCGCTTCCGTTGGTTTTGGGTTCCACGACTTCGGAAAACCAAAGCTATTGCCAAGTGCCGGGCGACGCCATCGTGATCTCTTCAGAAATGTTTGCACGTCTGACCAAGGACAATCCGAAATTTCGGCCTGTGCTCGACCGCTATTTGCAAGCGTACATCAACCTTCTGGGACAGCTCGCCGCGTGCAACCGCCTCCATAGCGTGTATGAGCGGTGTGCTCGCTGGATATTAATGACGCAGGACCGCGTGAAGTCCGACTCGGTACACCTGACTCAAGAGTTCTTGGGAATGATGCTCGGAAGCACGCGGTCGGGCGTTACGATCGCCGCCTCGACTCTGAGGACCGCGGGCTTCATCCGGTACGCGCAGGGCCAGATAATCATTCTAGATCGGAGCGGCCTAGAGCAGGCATCGTGCGAATGCTACGCCCTGGCGCAACAGCAGTTCGGAGTTCTCCAAAAACTCGAACTATGAGTAATCAGGCAGAACATCTAATAGGACCGTAGAGCCGGGCGAGCGCCTCGTTCTGAGCTTGATTTGGTAATATTAGTTATGAATGAACCAAATACGGATCAAGTTTTCAGTAAACGTGCATCCCGTGATCCATCGAGCGGTGGCGCAAGCCGCGTTTGACGAACAAGTGAGCCGCAGCGTCATTATCGAGATCGCCCTACGCGAACTGTTCCGGCGTGTTCCGCCCGATCGGCGGTCACGCTTCCTGCTCGAGAATGGAGCCTCTCTGCGTCGAAAAACCCAAGGCGATTAAAGCGGCCCAGAATCCCGCATAATAAGGGTGCGCGCTTCTCTCCGTGTGGTTGCCGGGTCGTTCGCACAGCCTTCGAAGAGTTAGCGCATGGGATGCGCGAGAAAGAACTCAACAATCGTTTGACTCGCGTCGAGTTGCCTGCTCGCGCGTCCGATGATTAGCTTCGGAGCGTATTGTCGGCCGCCGGGCCACGCGTGTCCGCCACCAATTACCGTGTAGAGCACGACGCTCGAGCCGTTGACGCATGAAGCGTAGCTGGTACGCGTGATGCTGGTACCGTCGTTCGTCGCGATCGGTGCGAGCGCGGCAAACTGTGACGGTCCTTTGCACTTTGCGTTTTTCGCCCACATCGAAATCGTCCGTTTGGCTGAAAGAACCGCCGCCCCGCGATTGAAGCCCAAAAGTTTGATCTCGCCACCGTTGAAGGGCATGATCGGATCCGCAGTTCCTGCGATCTCGAGCACCGGTGTTGGGCGTGCCGGATGGCATCCGGCCGCATCTTCGGTGGGCATGTAGCCCGACACCGGTGCAATCGCCGCGATTTGGTTCGCGAGCGTGCATCCAACGTATTGAGAGAACATTGCGCCGTTCGAAAATCCGTTGACGTAAATGCGTTTCGGATCGATCGGATAGCGTCGCGAGAAATCGGCAATCAGCGCCTTCACGAGTCCGATGTCGTCGACGCCCTTCTTTCCTTCGCGCCCGTCGTTCCAGCCTCGGTTGATTCCATCGGGATAGACGACGATGAAGCCGTACGTATCGCTGAGCGCACTGAAATTCGTCAGGCGAGCTTGACCTGCGCCGGTTCCAAAATGTCCGTGGAACGAAAGCACGAGCGGAACGCTCGAACCACGCTTCGCCGGAACGTGCGCCACGTAGGTGCGCTTTACGCCTCCGACAACGATTGATCCAGGTGTGTCGTTCGCACCGCCCGCGCACGCCCCAAGCGCGAGTACCTCGACTGCGGCGATCGCGGCGAACGCCGTCCCGCGAATTTGCGCACACGTCATAACGAAAGGCTTCAAAAAGGACCACGGTAGGACCTTCGACGCTGCATCGTGCGCAATGCCGCGCGGGTTAGCAAATGTCAGCAACAGACAAAGAAAAACGCCCGTATTTATTGGGCGTTTTTGGTGGGATGACCGGGACTCGAACCCGGACGCCCTTTCGGGCAGCAAATTTTCGCACCACTATGGCTTTCGCCACCGTCCTTCGACAAGCTCAGGATGACAAGACCCGAGTCTGGTCGCGAAACGTTTGTTGGTCCGGACTGTGCCTTGGCCATATGACATCGGTCACGTAGGCCGCGCCCATCCAGTCTCTACACCTTCGATGCTTCCGCCGTCCTTCGGTACCTCTGGGTCCTTCGATACCTCAGGATGACCGAATACGATCGCTTGGCTCGGCGTTGGCACGCCTTTACGGCAGAGCGTTCACCGAATTTGAGCGCATCCCGCAGCCCGTTTCCGGGTTGCGGCTCCAACCAGAAGTCTGCTGTGTCTACCGATTCCACCATCATCCCATGGGGCGTCCCTCTCCTTAGCCGGAGAGCGCCAAATTACTGCTCGGGCGCCACAGCGGGTATACCGTATCGACATGCTCGATCCGATAAGAAACCCCGAACATGAACGACGCCTGCCCGGAGAGCGGCATCGCCTGGATTTCGGCAACCGGTTTCTCGACGAACTCGCGCCGCTTGAGATCGAGCGTTTGGCTCCCTCGCTCAGACGCGTATTTCTGCAGCGCGATCAGGTGATCGTCCGCCCCGGGGAGACCATCACATCGCTGCATTTTCCGATCGACCTATTTGGTTGGTCCTGGACAGAAACGACCGGCGCGGACCGACCGACGTCGGTCCTCACAGTCGGGCATCGTGGTGTTCTTGAGTGGAACCGCGTGCTCGAGGTCGACCGCGGGCAGAGTTGCGTGACGATTATTTCGCCGGGAGCAGCGTGGCGGCTGCCCATCGAGATCTTCGAACAACAGCAGCCGCACGCGCACTCACCGCTTCGCCGAATGTTGCTGCGGTACGCCAACGCGTGCATTTTGAATGCCGCATGTCGCCTTGCGTGCAACTCCGAGCACAATATCGACCAGCGCCTCGCGCGCTGGCTGCTCTGGGTCTCCGACGAATGCGCGCGTCCGGAATTTTCCATTACGCATCAGCAAATCGCCGAGATTGCGGCGATCCGCCGGCCGTCGGTTTCTCTTGCCCTCTCACAGTTTCAGCGCGAAGGTTTGGTGCGTTCGCAGCATGGGCGGTTGCGCATTCTGGATCGGCCGAAACTCGAGGAGCTCGTCTGCCGCTGCTACTGGCAGATCCGCCTGAACAGCGAACAAGTGTTTCGAAAAGAGAACGGCGCCTAGAAGGCGCCGTTCCGTTCGTTCGTTATTCCATTCCCATCTCGCGCGTTTGTTCGCGCAAACGGTTTACCGCCGCCTCACGGCTGGCTTCGATCGTGTCTTTAATAACCTCGCCGCCGCGGCGCATCATCTCGCTGCGCGCTTGGCGCATGCGATCCTTCACGTCATCCGTGATTGGGCCAATTCGCTCGGCTTCGAAACGTGAGACGGGCAGCGCCAAACCAATCAGAAATCCGACGGCGAGTCCCGCCAGCAGCATGCCGATCGGATTCTCCATCGGGTTGAGATTGCCCAGGTTTCCGGTCATGTTCTGTACCGACTCTTGCATCGTGTCGCGTGCGGTTTCGAGTTTCTCACGGGCGTCACGCACTCGATCGCTCACCATGCTCTTGGCATCATCGACTTTGTCTTGCACCGTTTCTTTTGTGCGCTCCACGATGTTGGCGTTCTCCGCGACCGATCGCACGTCTTGAGCGACTCGCTCGCGCGCGTCTTCTACTTGGCGGAGCTGATCCCGGTCTTGATCCATTCTATGTCCTCCTTCACGCTACGCGTCGTTTGATCGAATTCGAGTGGATTCGCGTTGCTCGCTCATTCTTCGTACCGTCCATTCGGCGGCTGATACGGCTGCGCATACGAATCGACGTACGTGGGCTCACTTTGCTATGCCCCGCTTCCGGCCGCCGTGCGCACCGTGCGCGCAAGTGCAAGTCCGCTGACCAAGCCAACGCCGGTGAGGAGCCAAGTGCGGCCGCGCGCGAAGTCCTGCGCATCGCTCCACATCTGCGCTGCATCGCTGGTCCGTAAATACCGGGCGATTTCATTGCCGCGCTTGGAAACCGTTTGCACCAAATCAGCGGCTGCCGGCTCGCCGCGCTCGCGTAAGGTATCCCCGATGTCGCGCGCCACGTTCGTGTAGTGCTCCACGCGATCGGCTAGCAGGTCGCTCCCGCGATCGACCGCTTGGCCGATCATGGTCTGCGAGCGCGTGAGAAGGTTTCCCCTGGATTCTCCCAAGCCTGTCGACATTGCCCATCCTTTCACTGGTGACGTGATATCCGTGCAGTTCATACCCACCGGGCGTGTTTTTGATGAAGGCGTGGGGAAACGGGTTCATAGAGTGATTTTCGCCGACCGGTCGGACGCTGGAAGGCAGCTCGCCGCAAAGCTTGCTGGCTACAGTGGGTCCGACACTCGCGTTCTCGCGCTGCCCCGTGGCGGTGTGCCCGTTGCGTTTGAAGTTGCGTCGGCCCTGCGCGCGCCGCTGGACGTATGCATCGTGCGCAAGCTTGGTGCGCCCGGACGCGAAGAACTCGCGATTGGAGCCATCGCTTCGGGCGGCGTTAAAGTGCTCAACCGGGAGACGATCGACGAGCTGCGTGTTGACGACACGACTCTCTCGGAGATCGTTCGTCGCGAAGAAGCCGAACTAAGCCGGCGCGACGAAACCTACCGTGGCGGATTGCCTGCGCTGGACGTAGCGGGATGCACGGTGCTGCTGATCGACGACGGTTTGGCAACCGGCGCAAGCATGTACGCAGCGATCCTCACGCTTCGCGCACGATCGCCGGCGAGAATCGTCGTTGCCGTTCCCGTCGCTCCCGCCGATACCGTGATGCAGCTGCAGCACTATGCCGACGAGGTTGTCTGCCTCGCGATGCCGCGTCCGTTCCGCGGCGTTGGCGCCTGGTATACCGATTTTACGCAGACCACAGACGAAGAAGTGCGCGAGATACTCCACGCTTGCTAAGGCCAGATTTCGCGAAGTTCTTCCGGCAGCGTCGCTTTGATTTTCTCGTATGAGCTCGATACGCGCGCTTTAAGCACGCGCAGCACCGCCTGCGCGAGCCACTCGAAGTCTATGGCACCTCCATAGCCGGTGAAATGTGAACGAACGCGACCGATGAACGCTCGCGGATCGCGATCGCCGGCAGGCATGCGGCTCGGATCCCAGCCTTCGAAATACAACCCTCGCAGCAGCGTTGGTAACTGCGCCGCCAGATGGCCGCTCTGATCTTGTGTGAGTTCGTCGCGCACCGCTTGCAAAACCCCGCGCAGCGCCTGGAGCGCGTAGCGGCGATCCTCCCATCCCGTCTCGTGCAGGACATCGCGGATCCATCCGTACGTTTCCTGAACGGTGGTGTCGAACAAGTCCATATGAACCTGCATACTCGTAGGAGCTTTCCCGCCTCGGCGGGCAGTAAACCGGGAATAGAACCGTACGAATGAGCGCACGACCGGTAACGATTCCCAGCGAAGGCGAGAACGCCACCATTGAGGTGGGCGGCAAACGCCTGGCCCTCACGAACCTCACTAAGGTTTTCTGGAGCGAGCTTGTTTTGACTAAGGGTGACTTGCTGCGCTACTACGCGTACATCGCGCCGCTGCTCTTGCCGCACGTTCGAGGCAGGGCCATGGTGATGAAACGCTATCCCAACGGCGCGGCCGGCGATTTCTTTTTCATGAAACGCACGCCTTCGCCACACCCGCCGTGGCTGCGCACGTGCCGGATCGAGCACCGATCGGGCAATGTGATCGACTTTCCCATCGCGGACGATGTTGCGTCGCTGCTGTGGATTGTCAATCTAGGCTGCATCGATCTCAATCAGTGGTACGCAACGTGCGACGACGTGAACCGGCCCGATTACGTCCATTTCGATCTCGATCCTGGGACCGCGCCGTTCGAGAACGTGCGCGAAGCCGCACTATTGGTGCACGACGGACTTGCAGCGTTCGGTATGAAAAGCTATGCCAAGACTTCGGGTTCGAAGGGGATGCACGTGTACGTGCCGATCGTGCGCGGTCCGCTGCAAAAACAAGTGTGGACGTTTGCAAAAACCTTTGCCCAAGGCATGGCCAAACACGATCCTGCGCTGATGACCGCGGAATATAAAAAGGAAAAACGACCGCCGGGGCGCGTGCTTGTCGATTACAATCAAAACCGGTGGGGTTCCACGCTTGCATCGGTGTATTCCGTCCGTCCCACTCCGCTCGCAACCGTCTCCGCGCCCGTCACGTGGGACGAAGTGGAACATGGAGTCGAGATCGAGGACTTCCACATGCGCAACATGCAGCAGCGAATAGAGAAAGTCGGCGACTTGTGGAAGCCGCTCGCCCAGCAGCACGGGCGTTTCGAACTCGAAGAACTGATGCGCGGCGCCGCGCTTCCGATGTGATGACCCATGTTTGACGCACTTCCGATAAAACCGCCCATCGAACCAATGGAGGCGCGCAGCGCTGCGAGCATTCCGAAGGGCCAGGAATGGATTTACGAACCAAAATGGGATGGTTTTCGCTGCATCGCTTTTCGCGACGGCCGCGATGTCGTGCTCCAGTCCAAATCGGGCCAGCCGCTGGAGCGCTATTTCCCGGAAGTCGTCGATGCCGTCTTAGCGCTCCCTGCGCAGCGCTTTGTGCTCGACGGTGAACTCGCGATTCAAATTGACGGCCGGCTGGATTTCGACGTTCTGTTACAGCGCATTCACCCCGCCGCCTCGCGGGTGCGCAAACTCTCCGTAGAAACACCCGCGGCGTACTACGTCTTCGACCTTCTAGCGGACGGCACCGACGCGGTCTTCGAGCGGCGCCTTGAGGAACGGCGCGAGCGGCTTGCGGCATTTGCGGAAAAGAACTTTGGGGAGAGCGGCTACATCGAGATTTCGCCCGTGACGCGCGATATCAAAGGAGCGCAGCGCTGGCTCTCCGGCGGTATGAAATGGTTTGACGGCGTGATTGCAAAGCGCGCGGCCGCGCCGTACCGCTTCGGCGAGCGCGATGCCGTCGTAAAAATCAAACGCTCGTATACTGCGGATTGCGTGGTCGGCGGGTTCCGCTTAGCGAAGGACGGCAAGACCATAGGCTCGCTGCTTTTGGGCCTCTATGACGACGCGGGTCTTTTACATCTGGTGGGATTCGTCGGCAGCATGAACGCGGCGGAACGCGCTCGCGCTGGCGAATTTCTCAAGCCCAACGTTGCGGAACCCGGATTCACCGGCGCGCGTCCGGGCGGCGTTAGCCGCTGGGGATCGCGGGAAACCGAGTGGCACCCGGTTAAGCCGCAAA
>Ga0185299_10008456_pt1 | contig 10143 bp, 9 predicted proteins | sample PaiPotPPA55metaG_FD_128002 | JGI IMG/M metagenome (GOLD analysis project Ga0185299, IMG submission 128002) | Iron sulfur acid spring bacterial and archeal communities from Banff, Canada, to study Microbial Dark Matter (Phase II) - Paint Pots PPA... ...
CCGGTCGGGCAGCTCGAAAAATGCGCCGAGGCCGGAGCGCTGCGCCGAGCTTTCCCGGAAGAGATCGGCAACGCGCTCATCGCCGAGGAAATGGAAGGTCAGCACCGAAGCCGAATGTGCGCGGGTTATATCTACGCACCTTGCAACTCTGGCGCGCCCAAGGCCAAGGTCCGCCTTATGTGCGCATTGGCAAATCCCCGGCTATCGTCGTGCCTCCTTGCAGGCGTGGCTCTTGAAGCAAGGACGCCTGCCGTCCGCCGAAGGGCGATCGAAATGACAAACATTCCGCTGGCCGACAAAGAGCGCGCGCGTCCCGAGCAACACAGGCCGCACAGCGCGCCTGCGGAGCCCGCCGGTGACGCGGCGCCCGAGTCCGGTAACGGCAAGCAATCCGACGGCGACCAGTTCGCCACATTCATCTAAGGTGATCCCGACTTTGCGCTCCTCGACGATCGCCGCGGCGATCTGCCGGAATTTCCGAGCACCGCGTTCCACGGCCTCTGTCGGCAGTGGGTCGAGGGGGCCGCGCACGCGGCGGGGGTCACTCCGGCGCATGTCGCCGTGCCGCTGCTGGGCGTCGCATCCAGTCTTATCGGCACTGCACGCCGGGTCAGAGCGACGAAGTCATGGTCGCAACCGATGACTCTGTGGACGGCGCTGGTCAATCACTCTGGCACTGGCAAAACGCCCGGGATCGACGCAACTAAAAATGCCATTTCACTTATCGGGCGAGATAGAACGCATCAGATTGCTGCATTCAAGCATGCGCATGAAGAACGGGCGGCCGCGGCCAAGGCGGCCCAAAGAAAATGGCGCGATGCGGTCACATCAGCAGTGACGGACGGAAAAGTTCCTCCTCCGATGCCTTTCGAGGCGATGGTGCCCGATGGTTTCGTCGCTCCCAGGCTTTACGTGACGAACGCAACCATTGAGCGGCTCGCCGTGCTGCTTCAAGTTAGACCTCGCGGATGTCTCTACCTTGCCGATGAGCTGGCTGGGCTGTTCGCCAATATGGGTAGATATTCTCGAGGTCAAGATGATCAGTTTTGGCTCGAGGCCTGGACGGGAGGGCGTTATGTCGTCGAGCGGATGAACAGAGAGCCCGTTGTCGTGGAGCATTTGCTGATTGGGCTCGTCGGCGGTTTCCAACCGGATGCGTTGGCGCGGTCATTCGCGGGCGATCAGACGGGAATGTATACTCGTTTTCTGTTCGGATGGCCTGCCGAGCCGACCTATCGCCCGTTGGCCAGCGCGCGCGACGAGATCGATCCCGACATAATCAACGCGCTCACGCGTCTCATCGATCTTCCCGCCGAGGAAGACGGGCAGGTATTGGAGAGCGCTGTGCCGTTAAGCCCCCGCGCCCTTGCGGCATTCGAGATTTTTCGGCAAGCCAATTTCGAGGCGCTGGCCGAGTCCGATGGATGCGATCGGGAATATTTAGCCAAGGCGCCCGGCCAGACGCTGCGCCTGGCGGGGGCGCTCACCTATTTGCATTGGGCGTTTAGCGGCGGCGCCGAGCCCGACTGCATCGCCGAAGAGTTTGTGACGGCGGCAGCCACACTATGGCAGCACTACTTTTGGCCGCATGCGCGAAGCGCGCTGCGGTTGATCTGTGTTTCCGATCGGTATGCTGATGCCAGACGGGCATTGAAGTGGATCCAAGCGCATCGTCGTCACGAAGTGTCGCGCGAGGATGTTCGTGTGGCTGCTCTGGGCCGAAGGTTGGACGCCGGACAGACGCAGGCTGTGCTCGATGTCTTAGTGAAAGGCGGCTGGCTGCGCGAGGCTATCAGGCCGACGGCTGGCCGCGCGGTCCACCGCTGGCACGTGAACCCAGTTCTCATGAACTCTCCGCAAAGACCGCAAAGCCCGGAAAGGTAACGAAGGGCGGGGCTTTGCGGCCTTTCGGTATTCACGGCGCCGCATCAGGTCGGCCCGTATGACTACGCTGGCGGTCCAAAGCCGCTCCGATGAAATGCGCCGTATCCGGTGCTTCGGTCGCATGAAACTCGCCGTGGACTTTCTTTTTTTCTGCCGGATCATTCATCATCAACGAACACCTTCTCAAGAGATTTCGTGTTGAGGAGCGTCACGGATCCGACCTTCTTGAATTTGATTTCGCCCCTCCGCATCAAGTTGTAAATCCGATTCCGGCTTACATTATAAATTTGCACCGCGTCCGCTATGCGCTGGCAGGGCCGGGCGCGGCACAGTGCAATGTCCGAAGGCTTTAGAGGTTGTTTCTTGAAAGGCATGACTTGACCCCACGGAAGTCGGGAGAACGTGGGGTCGGCCTTGTACCTGCCTCGGTGGAGGTCTTACGGGGCTACTGCGTTCTTGGGCGGCCTTTGGCCGTCCTTTTTGTGCGCAGGTCATTTCATCGCGTCCCGTGGATTGTATAGCGAGCTGAAATCGTGGCAACTCAAAATTCAAGGAATGAAGCCCAGCGCTGAAGCATTGCACGACGAGCGTCGAGGAGATCTGTGCGCCGATAAGCGAGTGTCGTCTTGCCGTGGACGACGTGTGCTAGGCATTTCTCTGTCACCTCAAAATTCAAACCGTTCTCGGCGCTCCAATCGGCAAAACTTGCACGGAACCCGTGGGCGTGAATGCCCACGGGAACATGCTTGGCGACGGTTGCGGGCGCCAAACGCTCACCAACCCGGCCAGGAAAGACCAGGGGCGATGATCGCATTTCGGCGAGTCGTTGAAGCAGCGCTACGGCTTGCGGCACAAGTGGGACGCGGTGTTCCGTCCCCATTTTCATGCGGCTGGAATGAACGGTCCAAATTGCGGCGTCGAGGTCGATTTCATCCCAAGTCGCGCCCCGTGCTTCCCCCGGCCGAGCGCAAGTCAAAATCTGAAACTCCAGACACCACGCGGCCATATTTTTCTTGGCTCTTAGCGCCCGCACGAACTGGGGAAGATCTTGCCACGGCATGGAAGGATGGCTTTGCGTCTTGGTTGGTGGCTGTTCCAGGTGATGCTCGACGCGGAACCGCGCTGGGTTCGGTTCGCCCCGGAATTGTCGCGCAATCGACCAATCAAAAATAGTCTCTAACCGCTTCACGATGCGTCGGCGCATGGCAGGCGTTCGCGGCTTCAGCACCTCGACCACATCGGCTGATGTGACATCCTCGACTGCCATCTTGAGAAAAGACGGCATCAAGATCCTTCCCGGCTTCCATTGCCGGATTGTGCTTAGCGACCATCGGCGCGTTTAAGGCGATATAGCTATCGATGACTTCTGCCATCGTAGTGCGCGCGGCGGCTTGCTGGACGGCCAATCGTTCCGCGCGTGGAAATCTTACCCACCTTCAAGGCTAGACGGTGCTCGACAGCCTTTTCTCGGGCTTCAACGAGCGAGGTTTCAGGATAACCGCCCAAGCCAAGTTCTGTGCGCTTCCCATTACGGGCGAACAGGAAAACCCAATGGCGGGCGCCAGCGGGTGAGACATCCAAGTAAAGGCCAGCGCCGTCCGCATGACGGCCGGGCTTGCTGAGACGCTTGCATTTTAATTCCATGAGCCGGTGAAGAGTTCGAGTTCCGGCCATCCCCAATTCTGTCCCCATTTTGATGTTGGGATTTGTTGGGACGGCTTTAAACAGGATGGGACAGGAAATCTAATTAAATTGTGCTGGAACAATCAGTTAAAGACGGAGGGGATGGATTGAAACCTTAGCTCTCACTCTACCATTGAGCTACACCCGCGAAGCTGTTGTGTCACCGGCTTCGGGAGGCCGCACCGGCGCATGCGTGGCGATCCGCGTGGCGCCGAACCTATAAGGCAAGTCCGCGCGCTGTCAAAGCGGCCTGGAGCCCGTTTCCGGCCCTTGCCTGGTTCCCGACCCTCGTTCAATTGATCAGTGGCAACAAAGCAGCATCCCGCAAAAAAAAATGGTAAGCCAGGTCCGCAACAATTAGGCCCGCTCCAGGGTCGAGCGACACATCGCGCATGTGCAGTTTATACTTATTCCAAATCTAACTTAGATAAGTTTAGAGCCCCTACAATATAAGAATAACTAATTGACATGTTATGTATGCGAGTCCAAATTAGAGAAATTAGCTAGCTTAGAATGCTTATAATCTCCATTAAGCTAGCGTTCTATACTGAAAGATGGGGGCTGGCGATGCGGCGCAAACAACAAGCGGCACGCGGGCAAGTTGGCGAAAGCGGGAGCATTTTTGCCTCGCGTGCTCGCCCGGTCTATTTCAATGCCCTGGCGCGAAGGCGATACCGCGGTTTGACCTCCGCGCTGACCGTGGCGTCCTTTTTGGCCATGGCCGGCAGCGGCGCGCTTGCGGACGAGGCGACGGCGCAGGGAAAGCCTGTTGCGCAACCCCCGAACGAACAATTGATCGAAAAACTGGACCGCATGGAGGCGCGCATCCGGGCGCTCGAAAGCGAACTTCATCGCAAAGGTGAGACGGCGGAAAGTAAAAAGCAAACGGCGCGAACCGCGGCATCGCGTGGCAATCCGGCAAAGGCACCGGCAGGCGCTAAGGACACCGCGCCCGGGTTTCCCGGCGATAACGAAACAGCCGCGCTCGAACCGCCGCCGCCCCCCAATAACGATCTCTTCGGCGTCGCCCCATCGCCCCTCCCCGGCCTCAAGATCGACGCCTATGGCGAACTCCGCTTCGGAGCGCAGCAAAATCCGGCCGCAAATGGCCAATGGCAGACGGGCTTCGACGCCGCCCGGGTCGTGTTGCTGCCAACCTATCAGTTCAACGACAATATCGTCTTCAATTCCGAGATCGAATTCGAGCACGCGGGCGCGGGCTTCGATGCCGACGACAAGCTGCATGGGACGGCGGAGATCGAGCAGGCCTATGTCGATTTCAGGATTTCGCCCTACATCAATTTCCGCGCGCCCGGCATCGATTTGGTGCCGATCGACTGGCTCAATCTGTATCATGAGCCGACCAATTTCTACAGCGTCATGCGGCCGGAACTCGACAACGGCCTCATCCCGACGACGTGGAAGGCGCCGGCGGCCAGTATCTGGGGGCAAATCGTCGAAGGTCTAAATTATGAGTTCCAGATCAGCCAGGCTCTGGAGGATTTCGGCGGTGATTTCGGCCTCCGCACGGCCGCCAACACCGTTCCGCCGTTCCCGCTTGGCTATGCGCCCGGCATCGACGGCGTAACCGCACTTGGTTTTGCGCAGGCGCCGTTAGGAGATTTCCGTCAGCTCAGCAACTATCTGGGTTACACCCTTCGCCTGAGCTACATGCCTTCCTTCCTGCCCGGATTTGACGGAGGTTCGACCGTTTATTTCACTCCAAGCACGACGCCGCGCGGCGCCTACGCGCAAATAAACGGCGCCTTGCGGGGCCGATCGAGCCTAACGATTTTCGAGACCGACTTCCGTTACCATGTCCCTGATACCGGCCTCGAATTCCGCGGTGAGTTCGCCGATGTCATCGTCGGCAATCCGGCCAATCTGCGGGCCAACAATGATGGCGACCCAACCAATAACGTCGGCAAAAGCCTGTTTGGCGCATCCGGGGAGGTCGCCTATCATATTCCCTTTGGGCCGGTTCTAGGAAGCAAGTGGGAAGCGGTTCCGTTCTATCGCTACACCTCTCAGAACTTTCAGACAGGCGGCTTCGCGGGAACCGATTTAAACTTTCCGACGGGCTCCGGACGAATGCAATTCCACGATGTCGGCGTCGCCATCTATCCGACCCCCGAACTGGTCTTGAAGCTCAACTACACGAAAGCGCTGAATGCAGCGCCGGGCGGAGCTCAGTCCGACAGCGTTTTGGGAGGAGTCGGTTTCTTCTTTTGACGGGCGGACGGATCATTCGAGGCAAAGGAACATTGGAGTCTTGCGTATGGATGGTTGGATTCATTGGAGCGCGCCGGCCGCCGCGATCGCCATTGCCTTGCCCGCATACGCCTATCAATATTCGACCGTGGGCACGGCCCAGCAGCAGGCCTTTCCGGGAGCGCGTTTCGAGGAAATCCAGCCTCAAGGGGTATGGAAGGCGCTCGCCGGCGACCGGCTCATCGGTTATTTTTTCGTCGACCACGTTATCGGCAAGCATCTCTACATCGATTATTCGGTCGCTCTCGGCGCGGATGGCGGTGTCCGCCGCGTGGAAATCCTGACCTACCGGGAATCCTACGGCTTTGAGGTGGCGAATGCGGGCTGGCTTGCGCAATTCGCCGGAAAGACGAGCGGCAGCGCGCTCGAAATCAATTCTGACATTCGCAATATCTCGGGCGCGACCTTGTCGTCGCGGCATGTGACGGAAGGTGTAAAGAGGATATTGGCCTATTATGCCACCCACTTGCGATAATATTCGCCGGTTGCGGCCGTTGCTTGGCACCTTCGTCGAGGTCGCGGTTGCGGGCGCCGCCGTCGCGGACATGGAGGCGGCGGCCGAAGCGGCGTTCGCGGCAATCGGCACCGTCCATCGCTTGATGAGCTTCCATGACGAAGAGAGCGATGTGTGCCGCCTCAACCATGGCGCTTTTAAAGCGGCGACCGGCGTGCATCGCTGGACCTATCAGGTTTTGGAAGCCGCGCTCGACTTTCACCAGCGCTCGAACGGCATGTTCGACGTAAGAATAGCCCCCGCTCTGCAAAACCTTGGCTTGTTGCCGTATCACGCGGGCGATCTCGCCCATGATGCGGCTTTAACTTCAGGTCATGGCAAAATTGATTTGCTTTCGGGCGAGCGAGTCCGGTTCCGCGACCGTGCCACGCGGATCGATCTCGGCGGGATCGCCAAGGGATTTGCCGTCGATCGCGCGATCGACGTCTTGCGCGATCTTGGGATGCCATCCGGACTCGTCAACGCGGGCGGCGATCTTGCCGTCTTTGGGCCGAAGGGCCTGATGGTTACTGTTCGCGATCCTGGCTGCCCAAGCCGGGTCTTGTGCCGGATCGAGTTGCGCGACACGGCGATCGCGTCGAGCGGCGCCCGGTTCAATCCTTCGCAGTCCTTGGATGTTACTTGCCCGGCCGTTATCGACCCGGCCAGCGGCGAGCCGGTTTGCGCGGTCATCGGAGCAACGGTCAGGGCGCCCTCCTGCCTGCTGGCCGACGCGCTGACCAAGATAGTCATGGTCGGCGGCCCATCGGCCGCGTCCTTGCTTCGCCAATTCGACGCCGGCGCTCTCTTTGTGGCGGCGGACGGCGAGATTTATATCACTCCGGAGTGGCGCGATGCTGCCGTTCTGGCGGCTTGATCCTCCCTTTCGCTTCGCGATCTATATCGCTTTCGCGACGCTTTTTGCGAGCGGCGCGGCCTGGCTCGCTGCCGACCAGTTAAAGGAGACTTCGAACGGAGAAATCTGGCAGCAGGCCGCCGCCTATCTCCTGATGGTCCATGGCGGCGCCGCGATGCTGACCTTGATGTTGCTCGGCGCCCTCTTTCCCGTCCATGTTGGCCGCGCCTGGCGCGCCAGGAAAAACCGCGCCACCGGCATCGTCATGCTCGCGTTCAACGCGGTGCTCATTGCAACCGCCTTCGGGCTCTATTACCTCGCCTCGGAAATCTTAAGGCCATGGGCGAGCGGCCTTCATATCGCCTTCGGCCTCGCCATGCCTTTGCTTTTTGTGGCGCATATCAAGACCGGGCGGAAGCTCGCATAGTTATGTCACGCGCTTTATCGCTGTATTTTCGATTTTCTTCCATCGAACAGATCGTTTGATCTCGATCAACGCCTATCGAAAAGCCATCGACAGGATGTCGTCTGCGATAGGCACCTTCCTGCGCAGGCCCCTCCCCGGAAATGCCCCATCGGCTTCTTCATCCCGCGCGGGCGGGCGAGACGCCTCTTGCCCGCGGCACTGCTGTGCCACTCGCATTCGGCCGACGCCGCCGACATCAGGCCCGACCCTCGGCTGACGCGCTCGGCGGTCTCACACAATGGTTGACCGGGCGATATGCCGGACTATTTATGGACAATGCCGCTTTCGGAAGCGACTGGAACGCTGTCCGAAAGGGCCAGCTTGATTTGCACAGCTTGGCGTGATTATCTACCGAACCGTAAAACCGGGTGAAGCGTCGATGTTAGATTTCATCAGAAATATATTGCCCTCTTGGACTAAAAAACCGTGGGCTTGGGTGCGGCAATTGATAGCCATTCCTCTTCTGACTCTTTTTATTTCCTCCGTGGTGATCCTCCGCATATATAATTTTTTTATGGGGCCAGACACCTACTTTGTCTATCTCGTTGGGGATTTCTCTAATAATACGAATCTACAAAAGTTACGGCCAGCATTTGAGGATGCGCAAAAAGTTAACCTACAAATCGGCCACGTCAATATAACCGTCAGATCTTTGGATGCAAAAGAAAAAGACGCGGAAAAGATTTCCGCTAAGCTTGCCAAAAAAAACGACACCTTATTGGTGATCGGGCATCTAAGCACCACAGCCTCCGCAAACGCGCTGCCGAACTATCTGAATGCCGATCCGTCGATCCCGGTCATTCTGGCAGTTGAGACCAATCCGGAGTTGCTTCCAGCGGACTACCACCTCAACTACTATCCGGTATTTCGTCTCTCCCCTACGGATGATCAACAGGCGGAAAAGGCCGCTGAATTTGCCGTCGAACATGGGGCTAGGGCGATCTGGGTCGTGGGGGACGTAGTGGTGAACCCCATTTACTCCCGCTATTTGGCACAAGAGTTTGTTAGCCAAGTTCATGAGAGGAGCAGCCAACTACATGAGAAGCGCCAAGTTTATGAGAAGCGCCAAGCTTATGAGAATAAATCCAGCAAAGTGCTTCTCTGGACAACGAACCTTGAGCATCCGTCCGCCGATGTTGTTGTGAAAGCTCTAAGGATCGATTGGGTTTTCTTTGCCGGGTCTCCGGCGAACTGCCTTATCTTAACCCGACAAGTAAAGGAGATATGGAGAGACCAGCCAAATAAACCAAATATCCTGTTGAGTAACTCGTGCGCCAGTTCGGAGCTGCTTAAGCAGGGTTCCGAGGATATGAAAGAAGCATTCTTGACACACCCGATGCTGGCTAGCGATTTCAACAAACAAGGCTTTGCCTACCGAGGCACCCAAGCTTCTCAGCTTTTACAACAACTGATTAGAGGTGCGGATTACGACTTCCGGGCACTATCCGGGAAAAATGGCGGGATGTGGTACTATCTACGCTTGATATTTGGTTCCCATAGCGTAGTCGACGCGCGCAACGCCTTGAATGCGTTCATGGAACAGGCGGTGAATTCGGAACAATCCTTTATACTGGAAGACAATCGGTACACGTTTAATAGAGATGGGACTGTAAAAGAAACTCCGTTCCATGTGTGGCAGGTGCAAACAGTTAGTAACGAAATCAAATTCAAAGACGTCGAAGAGTGAGACACTCGTGATAAAGACGGTTTGCGCCAATCGGGCGATGGGGTGAAGTAGGTGCCTCGCTCGCCCACACGAATAAATCTACAATATTTTATACCGCATGATTTCATTCGCATCGTCTGCCAGAATCACGCACCGGCCTTCAAGGCGCCGCGTCCCGCATAGCGCGCTTGTTTCCCGAGTTCTTCCTCGATCCTGATCAATTGATTGTATTTCGCGAGCCGGTCCGACCGCGAGAGCGAGCCGGTTTTGATCTGGCCGCAATTGGTCGCGACGGCAAGGTCGGCAATCGTTGCATCCTCCGTCTCGCCGGAGCGATGCGACATCACCGCGGTATAGCCCGCGCGCTGCGCCATATCGACGGCAGCAAGCGTTTCGGTCAGGGTGCCGATCTGATTGACCTTGATCAGGATCGAATTGGCGATGCCATCACTGATTCCGCGCGACAGACGCGCGACATTGGTGACGAAGAGATCGTCGCCGACGAGCTGGCATTTCTTGCCGAGGAGACCGGTGAGGAGCTTCCAGCCGTCCCAATCGTCCTCGGACATCGCGTCCTCGATCGAGACAATCGGATAGTCCGCGAGAAGCTTCGCCAGATACTGCGCCTGCTCTTGCGGCGTGCGCGTCTTGCCCTCGCCTACATAGACATATTTGCTGTCGTGAAAGAATTCGGTCGCGGCGCAATCGACCCCGAGGGCTATCTCTTCGCCAGGTTTAAAGCCCGCCCCCTCGATCGCCTTGCGGCAGAAATCGAGCGCGGCCTCGGCGGAAGGCAGACTGGGCGCGAAGCCGCCCTCGTCGCC
>Ga0185299_10008457_pt1 | contig 10143 bp, 14 predicted proteins | sample PaiPotPPA55metaG_FD_128002 | JGI IMG/M metagenome (GOLD analysis project Ga0185299, IMG submission 128002) | Iron sulfur acid spring bacterial and archeal communities from Banff, Canada, to study Microbial Dark Matter (Phase II) - Paint Pots PPA... ...
GGTGGAAAACAAATTCATGAGCGCCTTTATCCGCGCCGTGAAACCCACCGCGAAGGAGTGTTGTGGCCCGGCGTGCTGTAGCTGAGGCCCTCGGGACGGCCTTCCTGCTGGCCGCAGTCGTTGGCTCCGGAATCATGGGTGAACGGCTGGCCGGGGGAAACGTCGCCATCGCCCTTCTCGCTAATACGCTTGCGACCGGAGCCATGTTGGTTGCGTTGATTCTGACGTTCGGCCCGATTTCCGGGGCGCACTTTAACCCGGCCGTCACGCTGGCCGACGCTTCACAGGGCGGTTTAACCTGGCGCGAAGCGCCAGTTTATATTTCCGCTCAAATCTCCGGCGCGTTCGCAGGGGTTGCGGCAGCTCACTTGATGTTCGGCGTGCCAGTGTTTTTGGCTTCGCGCCACGTCAGAGCCGGTAACGCCCAGCTGTTCAGTGAATTCGTCGCGACTTTCGGTCTTCTCTCGATCATCTGGGGTTGCGCTCGGCTCCGCTCTTCAGCGGTGCCGTTTGCGGTGGGCGCTTACATCACCGGAGCTTACTGGTTTACGTCCTCGACCTCGTTTGCCAATCCTGCCGTAACGCTGGCCCGCGCCGCGTCCGACACGTTCGCGGGCATCCGTCCGGCCGACGCGCCGGGGTTCATCGTCGCGCAGCTCGCCGGGGCGATGGCCGCAACGCTGCTTTTCAGGTGGCTGGTGCCATCGCTTCCGAAGGATGCTTCTAACGTTGTTGTTGCCCACGCTCAAAAAGAAACAACCCATGCCAGCTAAAAAACGAGTCCTCATTCTCTGCACTGGAAATTCGGCCCGGAGCCAGATGGCCGACGGTCTACTGCGTCACGACGCCGGGGACCGCTTTGAAGTCGAAAGCGCAGGTATCAAGCCGAGCCAAGTTCGGCCCGAGGCGATTGCCGCCATGAAAGAGGTGGGTATTGACATCTCCGGCCACCGCTCCAAAAGCGTCGATGAATTTACCGGCCAGCATTTTGATTACGTCCTGACCGTGTGCGACAACGCGAAAGAAAGCTGCCCGATTTTCCCCGGCCAGACTGTCACCATTCATCACAACTTTGAAGACCCGGCCGCCCTGCAGGGTTCGGGAGAGGAACGGCTCGCCGCCTTCCGTCGCGTCCGCGATGAACTGCGTGAATATCTGCGAGCCTTTCCTCCCCAATAACTACTGCAACGCTTCGCGTAGCACCCGTTCATCGACTCCGCGGCTCGCGCAGCACCCGGCCAATTTGCCGTCGATCACAACCGCGGGAAGGCTACGAATGCCATGCTCACTGGCCTTGCTCGCCACTTCCTTCTGATGCATGTCGTGGATATGAACCTCGTGTTCCCCGGCCAGCTTCTTGACCGTCGCAATCGTCTCTTGGCAGGTGTGGCAACCCGCGCTAAAAATCTCGATCTTATGCTTCATTGATGTAGTTCCCTTTCGTGCTTTCCAAATTGAGTCAAGCCGTCTTCCGCCGGAATGCAGGAAGGACAGAAGGCGACCACTGTGGCCGGTCGCGGCCACGAATTCCATACTGATGCGACGATCAAGAAGCCGATGCCCGCATACGTTATCGAGTTCGATTCCAGATAGAACTTTCCCCCCAGAATCACAGCACCGGCCGCGATGGCCATCCAAAAAGGCCATAGTCCGCGACGGCGGGATGCACGGAATCCAATCGCCCCGGCCGCAATGACGAGAAAGAGCACCGTCACGGGCAGCAGATACGTCGTCGAAATCAAGAAACCGAGGCCCACGGAGGAAAGTATGGCCGCATACGCGGGCCAGCAGGCTGGACACATCAGCTTTGGCAGGAGGGACACGCCCACGCCCGGAAGAGCCACCAACCCCTGTTTCAAGGTGCGCGTCGTCATTCATTCATCTCCTCATCGAGGCTTTCGAGAATCGGGCATGCCGCGAGCGGCCCGCAGCCTTCACAACGTTCGGTGAGTTGGCGCAACGTCTTTTTCATCGCCTGCAACGTCCGGATTTTCTGCTCGATGGCCGTGATCTTTGCTTCTGCCCGCATCCGCATGTCCGTCTGCTTTGCCCCCGGCTTCATTCGCAATGCCAGCAGCTCGGATATCTCGTTTAAAGAAAACCCGAGTTCCTGAGATCGCTTGATAAACCATAACCGCCGCGCCGCATCACGTGGGAAAACTCGATAGCCGGCCGCCGTTCGCGGAGGCGCAGGCAGAAGCCCCTGCCGCTCGTAATAACGGATCGTTTCCAGGTTGACCCCGCCGAGCTGGGCCAAGCGGCTGATCGTCAGCTTTTCCGGCCCCGGCTGTGTTGCTTTCATATCTGTAGTCTAAACCCCGTACCTAAGTCCGGAGTCAAGGGGAATTTTGCGGGATGTCCGAAAATCAGACTACTTGGCTTTGCTCACGATGGATTCAAGGTCAGGAGCAGCCTCCACCATCGTGCCGTTGAGGAGAACGGGCTCTGGTAGTTTGTCGCTCCAGCGAGATCCCGGCGCATACGCAGCCGTTAAATCCCAGAAGAACCCATTGCGCTCGCAGCAATCTGGGCGACGCTGACCGGGCGTCTCCGCGTCCTTGATGACCGCCGCGACAAGATGGCCGGAATCCCAGAATTGCCGAACCCGGCGATCATTGAGCCGATTCAACACACTTGTACCCGGCGCACCCCAGTCGGTCGGGAGAATCGGCTCCCACACCGCGAACACCACCACCGGGCTTTCGGGGTGATTCTGCAAAATCTTCTCGACTGCGGAGGCCCCCCGCAGACATGTCGGTCAAGTGGGTGAGAGCAGCAGGATCACCCGCAGCTGGTCCGATGTCCGGTTGAAGTCGGCTTGCAGCCCGGAAAGCGTTGACCTGTTCATCTCTACTAACGTCGGTTGCCCAGCGGGCGCATGGCCCGTTTTCGTGAAGTAGACCGCGGCGAGAATCGCCACGACGACGGCTGCGAGAACAATTGACAAAGTGCGTTTCATTTGGAATTACTGCAGGGCCGCCATCAGCTCCGCAAGCTTTTGGGGGAAGATCATCACAGCGAGCACTACGGCCGCCGACAGCCCGAACAGAATCAAACTCAGGCGGCTCCGTTTCTGGCAGCTCCGCTGGCCCCGGTACATTTGGAACGCACTCACTCCGAGCAAAACCACCGCGAGGCCAATCAGCCACGGCCGCAACCGCTCCAGCGCAACGCTAAAGCCCAGCGCACCCACCGCCCCGGCGATGCCCAGAGGCAAACAGCACGCCAGCGTTGCCAGTGCGCTCATGGCCGCCGCCACCGGCGTCAGTTTTTCAGTCACTCGCATATTCAAACCAGCTTGGCTTCTTTCACCTGATAGCCGCACTTCGTGACGAACTTGGAAAGGCTGTCCGCGCTTTGCTTCGCCGCGTCAAACGTGACGACCGCCTGCCCGGCCTTGTAATCGACGTCCGCCTTCACGACTCCCGCCAGGTTGCGGAACGAGGCTTCCAAACCTTTAGCACACGCCGCGCAGGTCATTCCGGCGATGCGGAATCGCAGAGTCTTTTGCTGCGCACTCGTTTGTCCGGATTGCGGTGCGGGACTCGCCGCCACCGGCAGACCGCTCACCAGAGGCAGGAGAACCAGCCCAGCCAAAACCAACATCGACCGGAAACCATTCGTGATGTTCATGAAACTCTATCTCCCTCTTGCTTCCCGCACCGCCGCCCGAATCCATTCCGGAGGCGGCACACCGGCGCGCCGTCCACCGTCGATATAGGTGCGGCACATCATCCCGAAGGCGCGGGCCCCGCGCACAGCGGGCTCGACATCCTGCCCGTCAATTCGAACCGACGGTGAACCGAGAAAGCCGACTTGCTGCGCGGTGGCCGCGTCTTTCACCTCGACTTCAACCATGTTTGCGGGCGTACCCTCTTGCTCCAGCACTTCGCGCACGCGATCGACGGCCGGGACATGGTTCGGGCAACCCGAAAAATAGAGAATTTCAACTTTCATGTTTTCTTCCTTTGCGGCCGGCGTATCGTGATTGCTTCCAGAACCGGGCAGGAGTCCCGGTGCTTTGACGGTTGCCGAAGAGCCGTACGGCATTGCCGCAACGCCCCGGCCAGCTCCGTTTCCATTGCCTCCAGTTCCGCAATCTTGGCCCGGACGACGTCGAGCTTTTGAGCGATCAAATCCCGAACGTGCTCGCAGACCTCATGCGGATGACGCTGGATCGAAAACAGCTCGCGGATCTCATTGAGAGAGAACCCGAGCTGTTGCGCCGTCTGGATAAATTCGAGATCGGCAATTTCCCGCTCCTGATAAAGCCGATAGCCGCCCTGCGTCCGCGCGGGTCGCGGCAACAACCCGGCCTTCTCGTAAAAGCGGATGGCATCAACACTCAGTCCGGTTTTTTGCGCGACTTGGCCAATTTGCAGAGAAGCAGCAACCATCACTTTCAGGATACAGTCTGGAGTTAACTCCAGAGTCAAGCCCTCTCGCGCGAATATTAGGCTAGTCTCCCCGGGTCGGTTCACGGGAAGCGACGTATAGCCAAGTCCCAGGAGCTGATTCACTGACCGGTCGTACTGTGTATGCAGGTTTGAGTATCATAGGTATTCAGATGGCGCTCTGGTTCACAGTCCGGCGTGTTGTCACGGTTTTGGTTCTGCTCCTCGCAGCGACCGAGATTTTCGCTTGCGATCTGATCTCGCCTCCGACCTGTCTTTTCTCAACCCAGACCACAAACGACTCGGATCAGGGCTGTTCGGGTGACGGGTGTTTGTGCTGCTGTGCCCATATCGTTGTCGCTGCGCCGATCGTTCCGCTTGTGAAACTGGGGTTTATTTCGCAGGCCGTCCCCGCTGACGACATTCAAGCTCCTGATTTCCCGCCGAGCGGGATCGAGCACCCACCGCGTTTCTAGCTCCTCCTACCAACTTCAATTTCAATTTGTTTTAGAGGAGATCCCATGAAGAGGAAACGTGTCTTGCCTCTTTGCCTGGGCGCGCTATTTGTGGCGGTGCCGGCAATATCGCAAGAGAAAAGTTCGATCACACTTGAGGACTTGGTGCGAGCCAGCCTGGCTCGAAACCGGGGTGTGCTTGCGTTGCGTCAGCGTGTTGCTCAAGCTCAAGGACTGGCACGGCAAGCGGGTGTCCGCCCGGCGCCAACGGTGGAAGCCGAAGGCGCGAGCGGTCGGCCTTTCGGGAGCGTCGGGGAAGAGCAGTTCTCCGCCGCCTTCGTACAGCCAGTTGATACCTTCGGCAAACGCAAGGGCCGCGTGAATGTCGCCGAGATCTCGGTCGCTCTGGCCGAGGCGGAAGTCGAGGAGCGCAGCGTTCAACTCGCCTATGAGATCGAAACTGGCTACCTGTCCGTCGTGTACGAACGGGAACGAATCTCGGTGCTCGATCGGGTGTCGGAGAACCTCCGCGAATCGCGGAGACTCACGGACGCGCGCGTCCGAGAAGGAGACGCTGCGCCGCTTGAAGCGCAGTTGCTCGCAGTCGAGCAAAGCCGTGCGGATGCTCAACGTGCCGACGCCACCGGGCGGCTGATCGTAGCGGAGATGGACCTTCGCCGGCTAACCGGCTTGGCACCGACCGATGCACTTCCGACAATCGGCCCGCCAACGGGCGGCAAGGCAGCGCTGCCGTTGGAAGAGTTGATCACCCGCGCAAAAGAAAAGCGGGCTGACCTCCGAACTGCTCGTCTACTGGAACAGCAGGGAGGCGCCGACACCGCCCTTGCCAAAGCGGAGGCCCGCCCGGATGTGACGTTCTCGGCGCGCTACGCCCACAACAATACACGGCTCGACAATCAGTACGGGTATACAGCCGGCGGGGCGCTCACGCCCCTCCGCGAGCAATACAACACTTTGAGCGTCGGGGTATCGGTGCCGCTCATGACGCAGCGGCGCAGTCAAGGCGCCATCGAAGCCGCAGTTGCTGGCGCCGCTAGCGCGCGCCTTCGACGGGAATACCTGGAGTCATCCATTCCACTTGAGGTGCAAAGCGCGTATGAGCGCTGGAACGCAGCCATGCGCACACGCGACATGCTCCGGGACGGCGTAGTGGGCCAATCGACCAGGAACCTGGCGGTTGTCCGAGAGGCATATCAGCTTGGGCAACTGCGCCTTCTTGACGTGCTCAACGAGCAGCGCCGTCTAACGGACACCGAGATTTCGTATCTCGATGCGCGCGTCGGTGTCGCTCGGGCTTTGGCTGATCTCGAGCGTGCCACGGGAGGACTATTGCCATGAAGAGGCTAGCTTTTCTAATGGTCTGCGGCTTAGGGCTTCTGTCTTGCAGCAAGCCGGAACGGGAAACAAAAACCGAAGCTCCTAAGCAGGAGGCAGCGGCCGAGGAGAAGGAGAAATCCAAGGGCGAGGCGGACACAGTGGAGATAGCGCCCGAAGCGCAACAGCGCAGCGGGATCGTCGTCACGGCGGCCGCCTCAACTCCTATGACACAGCATCTTCAGGTGACCGGCACCGTGCAGCCGATTGACGGCAGCATTGCCCACATTCGTCCGCCCGCACGCGGTCGTCTGCTCGAGGTGCTTGTGAAGGTCGGCGATCGCGTGACTGCGGGCCAAGTGCTCGCGCAACTCGACAATATCGAGGCTGGGGAACTTTCCGCGCAGTACAATACCGCTCGGGCCGAACTCCAGAGACTCAAAATCCAGCTTGCGGCGCAGCAGCGCCAAGCTGAGCGGAACCGTCGCTTGGCAGAGATTGGAGCTGCTCCACAAAAAGACTATGAGCTCAGCTTGGCAGAGCAACAGGGCATGGAAGAAGGCATTCGGGCTCAAGAAAGCACCATCGCCGGGTTGAGTGCCCGACTACGCCGCTTCGGAATCAGCGAGGAAGGAAATGCGCCTTCGACAACAGCTATCAGGGCGCCGTTTGCCGGAGTGATCATCCACATGGCAGCCGCGCCGGGCGATGTGGTTGAATCGGGCGCGGAATTGTTCTCGCTGGCAAACCTCTCGACAGTTTACGTTCAAGCGCAAGTTTACGAAAAAGACCTGGGTCAGGTTCGGGTGGGCCAGAGTGCTTCCATTGCGGTGGATTCCTATCCCGGAGAGCACTTCACAGGCAGCGTGGCTTCGATCAGCGATCTGATAGATACGCAGACCCGCACGGCAGCCGTCCGGTGTCAGGTTGCCAATCCCGGCGGACGTTTGAAGCTCGATATGCTCGCGACGGTCGAGTTTCCGACATCGACGAAGAGGGCCGCCCTTTCCGTTCCTTCGGACGCTGTCCAAACGGTCGATGGCAAATCGGTGGTCTTCATCCGCAGCTCCCCTTCGCGTTTTTCTGTTCGCCCGGTCGAAACTGGCGTCACGAGCGAAGGCCGCACGGAAATCGTAACAGGAGTGCGCGACGGCGAGCCGGTCGTCTCGAAAGGTGCCTTCGCCGTGAAGTCGGTTCTTTTGGGCAAAGAGCTGGGAGAGGAGAAATAAACCAGCCATGGTGGACCAACTGATTGCCTGGAGTATCCGCTGGCGGCTCTTCATCGTTCTTCTCGCGCTCGGTCTTGTGGGTGCGGGTATTTATGCCGCAATTGGGCTTCCAATTGACGCCGTGCCTGATGTCACGACGAATCAAGTACAGATCAACTCTGTAGCGCCTGCCTTCACACCGCTTGAAATGGAACAGTACGTGACATCTCCGATCGAAGTTGCGATGAGTAGCTTGCCGCGCAAGGAGGAGATCCGGTCGATTTCGCAGTTCGGTTTATCGCAGGTAACCATCGTTTTCCCCGACGACGCGGATCTCTACGCCGCTCGACAGCTCGTGCTCGAACGCTTGCGCGATGTCGAGCGTGACCTCCCTCCGGGCGTGGCACCCGAGCTGGCGCCAATCTCGACGGGCTTGGGTGAGATCTATCAGTTCACGGTCGAAGACGTGACCGGGCACAACCGGTACTCTCTCATGGAGCGGCGCACGCTGCTCGATTGGTTCATCAAGCCGCAGCTTCGGACAGTGCCCGGAGTCATCGAGGTCAACAGCTTTGGCGGGGAGGAGCAGCAGTATGAGGTGCTGGTTGATCCCGCGAAGCTGACGGGTTACGGGCTCTCCCTGCGTCAGGTCATCGATGCTCTATCGCAGAACAATATCAATGTGGGCGGCGCATACCTGGAACACGGCGGCGAGCAGGAACTGATTCGTGGAGTCGGACTCATTCAGAGCGAACGTGATATAGGCAACGTCGTTCTCGCCTCACACCAGGGGACGCCTGTTTTTGTCAGTTCCGTCGCCGAGATCCGTCGTGGCGCACAGATCCGTCAAGGCGCGGCGACGCGGGATGGCAAAGGCGAGACGGTCATGGGAATCGCCATGATGCTGAAGGGCGAAAACAGCCGTGCCGTGGCGCAGCGTGTGTCGGACCGGCTTCAGCAAGTACAGAAAGCTCTGCCGGACGGTGTAAAAATAGAACCGTTCTACAACCGCGGCACACTAGTGGACCGCACGATTCGCACCGCCAGCCGGAACCTGATTGAAGGCGGCCTCGTGGTCATGGCCGTTCTGTTCCTCTTCCTCTTTCAGGTCCGTGCCGGCCTGATTGTGTCCTCTGCTATTCCGTTAGCCATGCTCCTCGCCATTATCGGGATGCGGTACTTCGGTATCTCCGCCAATCTGATGAGCCTTGGCGCAATCGACTTTGGACTCGTCGTGGATGCCGCCGTGATCATCGTCGAGAACTGTGTCCGGAGATTGGCGGAGAAGCGGCATGAGGTCGCTCGAGCGCTTTCGGGCGAAGAACGCCGGAGTACGATTCGTGAAGCAAGCGTGGAAGTGCGGAGGGCGGGCCAAGTAGGGGAGATCCTGATCATTGCGGCCTACCTGCCAATCGTGTCGCTGGCAGGTATCGAAGGGAAGATGTTCCGGCCGATGGCATTTACAGTGATTTTCGCGCTGGCAGGCGCCCTGGCGTTGAGCCTTACGCTGATACCGGCGTTGTCTGCTCTCATCTTGAAAGAGCCACGGCGCGCTTCGAAAGCGGGGCCTCAGGAGACCGCGTTCGAGGCAGACAACCCGATAGTCCGGTTCGTCCGCAGGCTATATGCTCCAGTGCTGCGAATCGCAATGCAACACCGCGGCCTCACCGCAGCCGGCTCGGTGCTCTTCGTCGTGGCGTGTGGCGCGTTGTTCCCCTATCTCGGCGCTGAGTTCCTGCCCAAATTGGACGAAGGAGCCATCGCGATCAATGTGAATCGCCTACCCAGCGTCGCACTCTCGGAAGCCGTCCGAATGACTACGGCCCTGGAGCAAATCGTACGCGACTTTCCCGAGACTGATACCGTCGTCAGCCGCATCGGTAGGCCAGAAATTGCGACGGACCCGATGGGCCCGAACATGGGCGATACATATGTTTTCTTGAAGCCGCCAACGGAGTGGAAGACAGCTAGCAGCCGAGAGGAACTCGTCTCCCAGATGGCAGACCGCCTCAAAGCGTTGCCTACGCAAGCCTACTCTTTTTCGCAACCAATCGAGTTTCGCATGCAGGAACTAATCGAAGGCATCGGGGCCCGCTCCGACGTGGTGATCAAGATCTTCGGAGACGATTTGGACACGCTTCGAGAACAAGCCGACAGAACGGCACGAATCCTGGGGAAGGTGGCCGGCGCCGCCGACGTGAAGGTTCAGCAGATCAGCGGACTGCCAATGCTGCAAGTGAAAATCGATCGCGAGGCAATTGCTCGATACGGAATCAATGTCGCTGATGTTCAGCTGCTCATTCAGTCGGCTATTGCTGGCACCGAAGCAACAAGGGTGCTCGAAGGCTTCAGGCGGTTTGGACTAGTTGTCCGTTTGACGCCCGCAGTCCGACAGACCGCGCAGGATTTTAGCAACTTGCTAGTGAGCGCTCCAAACGGCCAGAAAATACCTCTCGCTCAACTGGCCCATATCAGCAGCGAAACGGGTCCCGTCGAGATCGCCCGCGAAAACGGCCAGCGCCGGATTTCAGTGGAGGTCAACGTGAGAGGCCGCGACGTGGGAAGCTTTGTTGAGCAGGCGCAGGCCGACGTCGCGCGCGACATGCAACTGCCACCTGGCTACATCTTGCAGTGGGGCGGTTTATGGGAACACCTGGAAAGTGGCCGTGATCGGCTGTTGATTGTTGTGCCCGTCACGTTCCTGCTCATTTTCATGCTGCTATTTGCTACATTCCACTCGGCACGCCTTGC
>Ga0185299_10008461_pt1 | contig 10140 bp, 6 predicted proteins | sample PaiPotPPA55metaG_FD_128002 | JGI IMG/M metagenome (GOLD analysis project Ga0185299, IMG submission 128002) | Iron sulfur acid spring bacterial and archeal communities from Banff, Canada, to study Microbial Dark Matter (Phase II) - Paint Pots PPA... ...
GAAACGGATTACGAGCGGGCCTTGGTTGGTATGGCAGAACCTTCAACGAGAGCGAAATGGCGCGCTCTTCGGAGTGCACGGGTTAGTACGCCCAAAAAGTGCTTGACGGGAGCGACATTGTCAGAGAGGCGATTTATCGTCAATTGTAGAGATTGCCTACCAGTTGGCGGGATAACTTCCGGTTGGCCGATAACACACCCAGAATCGTCGGGTCGTCCGCAACCTGATGCGCGGACTATAATTGCGCGAATGTCTCTGACCTCTGGCACCAGACTCGGGCCGTATGAGATCGAATCTCCGCTGGGCGCTGGCGGCATGGGTGAGGTCTACCGGGCGCGAGATATCCGCCTGGGACGCGAGGTCGCAATCAAAGTACTTCCTTTGCAATTGAGTCAGAACCATGACCTGCGAGCGCGTTTCGAACGCGAAGCCAAGACCATTTCCGGCCTGCAACATCCCAATATCTGTGTCCTGTATGACGTTGGCCGGCAAGATGAAGTGGACTTTCTGGTGATGGAGTACCTGGAAGGCGAGACGCTCGGGGCTCGCATAAAAAAGGGCTCGATTCCGCTCGACGATGCACTTAAGATCGCCATCGCAGTTGCGAGTGCACTCGGCGCCGCGCACGACAAGGGGATCGTTCATCGCGACCTCAAGCCCGGTAACATCATGCTCACCGAAACCGGGGCGAAGCTGCTCGATTTCGGTCTCGCTAAATACGAGCACTCCATAGCAGCTACTGAACAGACCATGACCACGCTCCTTACTGGCGACGCGCAGGTGGTTGGCACTCTGCCCTATATGTCCCCCGAGCAATTGCACGGTAAAGACACGGACACCCGCAGCGACATCTTTGCTTTCGGCGCCGTTCTCTACGAGATCCTCACGGGTCGGAGAGCATTCGAGCGTCAATCCAACGTCGGCACGATCGCTGCCATAGACCGAGAGGAGCCCAGGGATCTTCACGAATTCGTCCATGATCTGCCGGACCGCCTGGAGCATATTATCGGGCTCTGTCTGCGAAAGCTCCCCGAAGAACGATATGCATCCATGTCGGAGATCGAGCGGGAACTCAAGGATTGCGGCACGCTGAGCTCAGAAGCCGTCAGCGGCATTAACCTGAGAGTGCTCTTCCGGCAAAGCAAGCGCCCCCGTGTCGCGATTCCTGTGATGCTCGCCATGCTGATGTTGGGGAGTCTCTGCGCCTGGTGGCTCCATCGCAGTTCCAGAACTCAGTGGGCGAGAGAGCAGGCGGTGCCCCAAATCGCCCAGCTCATCGAGAAGGAGGAATTCGGCAAAGCCTATGTTCTGGCCGTTCAAGCCGAGCGGTACATCCCCGACGACCCGACGCTTGGCAAATTCTGGCCTGCGATCTCCTGGTCTGCTTCTATTAAAACCACGCCGGCAGGAGCCTCCGTCTTCCGTAGAAACTACAACGCTCCGGATGACGCATGGGAGTTGGTTGGACGTTCGCCCATCGAGAAGCGGAGATTTCCTTGGGCGGATTCACAGTGGAAGTTTGAACTAAAGGGCTTCGCCACCGTAGAACGCGCCACGTTCCCCAACGACGACTCCATGACGGTGACGATGGATGAGGAAGGAAGGGCTCCTGCTGGAATGGTTCGCATCGGGTTGCCCACCTCAGCTTCCCCTCAAGACGGGGCGGTTAGGCTCTTTGGACTCCCCGGCTTCGATTCCTTGCCGGCCGTCCCGCTGGGAGACTACTGGATCGACAAGTACGAAGTCACCAACCGACAGTTCAAGCAGTTTCTCGACCAAGGAGGCTACCAGAAACAGGAGTACTGGAAGTTCGAGTTCCACCAAGACGGACATGTGCTTTCCTGGGCGGACGCGATGACACTATTGCGGGACACGACGGGCAGGCCAGGCCCCGCCGCATGGGTGCAGGGCGAGTACCCACCCGGGCAGGAAGACTTTCCCGTGACAGGCGTGAGCTGGTACGAGGCAGCCGCGTACGCGGAGTTCGTGGGCAAATTGCTGCCCACCATCTATCACTGGACCACCGCCGCCTCGCCCTCGGACGGCCCCAGCATCATACCGGCCAGTAATTTTGGCGGAGTGGGACCCGCTCGTGTGGGAAGTCACCCTGATATGAGCTGGTCTGGCGCTTACGATATGGCCGGCAATGTCAAGGAGTGGATATGGAACGGAGCGAATTCCGGCAAACGCTACATCATGGGGGGCGCCTGGAACGAGCCGACCTATCTGTTCAACGAACCCGATGCCCGCTCGCCGTTCGAGCGCTCTGCCAATTTTGGATTCCGCTGCGCCAAGTATGTTTCCACGGGTGAGGCAGCCAAAGCGGCCGATCCTGTTACGTTTCAAGTGAGGGATTTCAGCCGGGAGAAACCCGTCTCGGATCAACTGTTCCACGCGTACAAGAGCCTGTATTCATACGATAAGACGCCGTTGCAGGCGGTGGTTGAATCCACCGAACAGACCGGCGACTGGAAAAAGGAAAAAATCACATTCGCCGCTGCCTATGGGAACGAGCGAATCATCGCGTATCTCTTCCTGCCTAAGAAGGCGCGCCCCCCATTCCAAACCGTGGTGTACTTTCCCAACTCCGATGCCCTTCATAGCCGATCGAGCACGGACTCGCCACAACTGGAAGTTCTTGATTTCATTATTAAGAGCGGACGGGCTGTGATGTTTCCCGTCTACAAGGCAACCTTTGAGCGCGGGGACGGTCTCAATATCCACAATAGGAATACTAGTTCCTACCGCGACCATGTTATCGCCTGGTCCAAGGATCTGGGCCGGTCGATCGATTACCTTGAAACCCGCCCCGACATCGACAGCAGCAAGCTCGCCTACGAAGGCTGGAGTTGGGGGGCGGCAATGGGATCGTTGCTTCCGGCAATGGAAGATCGCCTCAAAGCTTTAGTGCTCATTGTGCCCGGGTTTTATTTACAGGAGTGTCTACCTGAAGCGGACCAACTCAACTTCGCGCCGCGGGTGAAGGTTCCTGTGTTGATGTTGAATGGCCGTTTCGATTTCATCTTCCCCGTGGTGTCGTCGCAGGAGCCGATGTTCCGCCTGCTGGGAACGCCCAAAGAACAAAAGCGTCGTGTCGTCTACGAGACCGGCCACGATATTCCCCGGAACGAGCTGATCAAGGAAACTCTCGACTGGTTGGATCGCTATTTGGGAGCGGTGAAATAGACGAGGAGGGTGTTTTCCAGTTGACCATTTCGCGCGATGTCGTGAGGTCGGCTCCGCTTCTGGTGTATATCGACGTTCATCTATATACAATCGTCCAAACGTCCGGCCCCGCCAAAGTGCGGAAGGTTCATCCCACAGTTCACCGCCAACCCTGCCCTGTGCTACCATCTACTGTTTTTCTGGGGTGGGGTTCGATTGACCATGAAAGACACTCTCGGAGTTCTTCTGGCCGGCGGCGCAGGAGAACGCCTCTACCCTCTTACCCGCGACCGTGCCAAGCCCGCCGTCACCTTCGGCGGAATGTACCGCATCATCGACATCACCCTCTCCAACTGCCTCAACTCTGACCTGCGCCGCGTCTACATCCTCACCCAATACAAGGCGCTCTCACTCAACCGCCACATCCGCGAAGGCTGGAACGTTCTGGGCCGTGAAGTCGGGGAGTTCATCGAAGTTCTTCCCCCCATGAAGCGGGTCAGCGACCAGTGGTACCAGGGCACGGCGGACGCGGTCTACCAGAACATTTATTCCATCGGCTCCGAGCAGCCCAAGCACGTCCTCATTCTTTCCGGCGATCACATTTACAAAATGGATTACGGCAAGATGATGAAGCAGCATCTCGATTCTTCCGCCGACATCACCCTCTCCACCATCCAGATCGATCTCGAAGAGTGCCCGCGCTTCGGCGTGGTCGACGTCGATAAGGACGGCCGCATCCATGGCTTCGAAGAGAAGCCCAAAGAGACCAAGCTGCGTTCCCCCTGGAACCCGCAGAAAGTTGCCGGCTCCATGGGCGTTTACCTTTTCAATGCCGACGTCCTCATTCCCGCGCTGCTCAAGGACGCCGAAGACCAGGGCTCCAGCCACGACTTTGGCAAAGACATTCTGCCCAAGATGGTAGGCGATTATCGCGTCTTCGCCTACGACTTCCTCGACGAGAATAAGAAAGAGGCGCTGTACTGGCGCGACGTGGGCACGCTCGAGGCCTACTACGAAGCCAACATGGACATCGTTTCCGTCTCGCCGATCTTCAACCTCTACGATCAGGCCTGGCCCATCCGCACGCACCAGCGCCAGTATCCGCCGGCGAAATTTGTGTTCGCGGAAAAGGAGCGCATGGGCACGGCGCTCGACTCCATCGTCTCCAACGGCTGCATCGTCTCCGGCGGCACGGTCAGGAACTCCATTCTCTCTCCTGACGTGCGCGTGAACTCTTACTCCGAAGTCGACCAGTGCATCCTGTTCTCGCACGTCGCAGTGGGACGCCACTGCCGCATCCGGCGCTGCATCATCGACCGCAACGTCCACCTGCCCGAAGGCACGACGATCGGCTACGACACCGAAGCCGACCGCTCGCGCTACTTCGTCACCGACAGCGGCATCACGGTGGTGACCCGCGACTATTCTCTCTTCGAGAATCCGGTGACGGTGGACTACTTCACCAGCGAGTAAGCTAGGGCGAATTCGTCACAATGTTCCGGCTGGAACATTGCGCTGAATGTTCCAACCGGAACATTTCACTTTGCAAAAAAGTTTCGGCGTAAGTTGTTGATTCCTCGAACAGCCTTTTGGCCGAGTCAATGGATTCAACGGGTTAGCCTGTGGAAGAAATGTCTACTTTCGACGGGGTCGAATGTCTACCAAAGTAGACTTGACACCCGCTCGCTGTACTTTATGAGGTACATGGGCCATGGCGTTTCCAAGTCTTGTTCGCAATACTTAATGATCGGGCGAATACGAAGCGAATGCGCGAAGTCTCATGGTATTCTCAGCGCAACGGTGGTATCGGGAGGAGGGCAACATGACGCAGCTTGATCGTATTACCCGGGAGGCGGGCGTGATGGGAGGAAAAGCCTGCATTCGGGGCATGCGCGTCACCGTAAGCATGATTGTCGGCCAGTTCGGCGCGGGCCATACGATCGAAGAGATCCTGGCGGAGTACCCCTATCTGGAGCGCGAAGACATTTTGCAAGCCCTTCGCTACGCTGCGTGGCTCGCCGAAGATCGCGAGGTCGTCCTTCCTGGGGCATGAAACTCCTTGTGGATATGAACCTCTCGCCGCGCTGGGTAGGAGTGCTGCATCAGTCCGGTCTCCTGACTCACAGGGCTTAAGCCTTGCGAATATTTGCAGGCTTGACGTCACTATATAGGCAACAGCCCGTGTGGCTGATCCAAGAAACAAACATCTGATCTGATTTCCTCATTGACGCTGTGGGGCGGTGCAGAGCATAATCCGGCAATCGTTCTCCATCGCGGATTTGACCCCAGCCGGCAAAGGGCGGAGGTTTCCATTCCAAAAACTCCCAGCCTGGTTTTCTTTGCTGCCGTCGACCGGAAAACCAGCTTGGGAAACAAGCACATAATTAAATTTCTAAGGAGCGACTCCATGAGGTGTACTCGTTTGAAGATACCCGCTCGAATGATCGCGGGGCTGCTGACCGGCCTGCTGTTTGCGATTATCCCCATCCAACCCAGTGCCCAGACTGCGGCAGATTCCCGCACGCAGCAACCGGTGAGGTTCGGCTACGACAGGGCTCATGAAATCACAGTGAACGGCACGGTTCAGGAAGTCGTCACCAAACACATCGCCGGCAGTCCGTTCGGCATGCATCTGCTGGTGGCCGGTTCGGAAGGCCTGGTAGACGCTCACGTCGGCCCGTACCTGACCAAAGACATACAGGAAGCGCTGCACATGGGTCTGCCGGTGCAGATCGTCGGGGCAATGGAGGAATCGCACGGGAAGCACTACCTGCTGGCCCGCCAACTGATCTTCGGAGGACGCACGGTCACGGTAAGGAACGAAAACGGATTCCTGGCGCGTGTGCAAGGCGCTCGGCCGGCACGCTCCAGACGGGAAACCAGAGTCGAAAAGACATCTCAGGTTGAACTTAACGGAGGTGCGCGATGAGGTTTCTCAGGTCATTTTCTCTTCTGATCACTCTGGGCATGATTGCGGCCCTGGTGGCCTGCGGCGGTTCCAGCCATAAATCCCAGCCCATCACGGTTACTCTAAGTGCAGTTCCGACGTCTCTGCAGGTCAGCGCGACTCAAGCCATCACCGCAACGGTAGCCAATGACTCAGCGAACGGCGGGGTCACCTGGAGTTGCACTCCGGGCAACAGCGCGGCCACCTGCGGCTCGTTTAGTTCGACCACGACCGCCAGCGGCACGCCCGTCACTTACACCGCGCCCGCTACCGTGCCCACGAGCACCGTCGTCATCACTGCGACCTCGGTGACCAACAGTACGATAAGCGCCAGTACCGCCGCGATCACAATTACCCCGGTCCCGGTAATCATGATCACCCTGAGCGCGACACCAACCTCCATGTTCGTGAACGACACAACACCCGTTACAGCAACCGTGACCAACGACGCGGCGAACGGGGGCGTGACCTGGAGCTGCGCTCCGGCGGGCACCTGCGGCACGTTCAGCTCGGCCACCACGGCCAGCGGTACGGCCGTCATTTACACCGCGCCTGCCACTGTCCCGGCGAGCACCGTCGTGATCACCGCAACTTCGGTAACGGACAACACGATAAGCGCCAGCGCTCCGCCAATCACCGTCAATCTGACGTCCGGATTCACGGTTTCGCTGAGCACGCCTCCACCGTCGTCGATGGCGACGAACGCGACCGCGACGATCGCCGCTACCACCACTGACCCGGTCGGTGTGAACTGGAGTTGTACTCCGGTCGGCGCTTGCGGGTCCTTTAACCCCACCAATACCGTCAGCACTGCCACCACCACGTATACCGCCCCTGCCACGGCGGGCAGCGTCACGGTGATCGCGACCTCGATCAGCGATAATGCGATAAACGCCAGCGCCGCGGTCACCATCACCGGTACCGTCGGCGCACCAGCCTTGGCGGCGGGCAACTACGTCTTTGCGCTCTCTGGAGAGGATGCCAACGTTAGCGTCTACTCAGTCGCCGGCGTCTTCACCGTCGACAGCAACGGCAACATCACCGGCGGCGAGCAGGACTTCGTTGACTTTATCACGGGGCCTTTGCACGACACGATTAGCGGTTGCACCGGCTGCATCACCACAGCCGCCAACGGCGACATACAGATAACCCTGAGCACTGGGGACGTCAACCTGGGTCCGGGAGGCACTACTGGCACCGGCACTGGTCAGGAGGTGCTGGATCTCGCCCTGACCTCAATTGCGCCCGCAACTTCGAGTGGCCTGCTCACCGAATACGACGCGTGGGCAAGTGGTAGTGGAACGCTCGACCTGCAGACGAGCACTGCCGCACCGTCTGGCGGCTATGCATTCTTCGTCGCTGGTTTGGATGGTTTCAATCCTCCGTTCCAGTTGGCAATTGGAGGCGTAATCAATGTCGACACTCCGGGTAACATCTCAGGGGCTGGCAGCGTTTTCGACCAAAACGATGGAGGCCTCCTATCTTCGGACCAACTCTATGCGGGGAGTACTGTCTCCACGCCGGATAGCATGGGCATGGTGACCTTCACCCTGAATCCCGCAACGCCCAGTTCGACCGTTTTCGAACTCGGGCTGGTGGGCTACATCATCGACGCCGATCATATTCGGCTGGTCGAAACCCTCGACTCGAACCTGGGCGTTACGGGCGGGACGGCTCTTGGCCAAAATGGCAAGAATGGAACCTACAACATGAGTTCGCTTTCCGGTTCCAGCGGCGTATTCGGTGCGAGTGGCACAGACAGCAACGGACCACTCCAGATAGCTGGCCTGCTGACCTTTAACGCAGACGGGAGCTTAAGCGGCAATTTGAGCTACAACGACATGGTCCAGCTAACTCCGCAAGGCGGGTCCACTCTCGCAGCCGGAGGCACATACACCGTTGACCCGTCCGGTAGGGTAACCATTGCGAACGTAAGCGATGGCGTCAACACCTTCAACTTCCAACTCTATTTAGCCCACCATTCCGCGCCTGTGATTTCGATGGATGGGACCGATGCGGTAGCCGGTCTGGGCTACGGGCAAACTGGCTCATTCACGGCAGCCTCTTTCAGTGGGAACTACGCGCTGAATATCGACCAGCAGGACACCGTCAACACGAATTTCGGCTTCGAGTATGACGGCGTCGGCTCGGTCACGGCTGACGGGACGAGCGCCTTCACCGGCTCCCTCGACCAGAACATCGGCCTTACCGCCACAACTGGCACTGTGACGGGGACCTTCACGGCCGACGCGAGCGGAGTCTTCACCGGTACCATCACCGGCACTAACACCGTCACGATCACCACCGTGGACAACTTCACCTTCTACCTGCTCGGCGCCAGTAGTGGCGCATCTGTCGGCGTCATCGGCATCGAAAACGACGCGACCGACCAACTAACCCTGGCAACCTTCCAGCTGCTTCAGTAGCGGAGGAACAGGCTTAACAATTCGTGCTGAACTCAGTGGCGCACTCCAGTGCGCCACTTTTTTCTTTGGAAGTTGTGGGCAAGGCCGGTGAGTCTTCCGCGCAGCCTTGTGGCCACATTCCCGCTCGTTTACGTTAGCCGTGGCGGTTGGATAGCATTGCGGCTGGAGAATCTCATGGCAATGAAATGGTTGGCAGGGCTGGTGGCGACTTTGTGGTTGTGGTTGCCTGCGGCAGCGCAAATGAAGGAAACACCCGTCCCGAAAGATTGCGTGCCTACAGTTGTGGGAACGCTGGAGGCCTTCGAGTTGCCGAGCGCGGTGTTTGGCGTGACCCGGACGGTGCGCGTATTCCTTCCGCCCGGCTACAAAGACGCGGGAAATCACGACCGGCTCTATCCTGTGCTTTACATGTTCGATGGGCAAAACCTGTTCGACGCCTGTCTTGCCTATGATCATGTTCACGAATGGCAGGTGGATGAGACCGTCACGCGCCTGGTCGAGGAAGGCAAGATCGTCCCGCTGATAGTGGTTGGCCTGGATAACGCCAAGAATGCGCGCGCCTCCGAATATCTGCCATGGATCGATGACCTGCAGAACCCCGGCGGGGCGGCGACCTCCGGCGAGCGTCTGCCGGAATTCCTGATCAAGGAAGTGATGCCGGCCATTCGCGGCAAGTACCGGGTGGCCGAGGGGCGCGAGAACACCGGCATTGGAGGGTCAAGCTACGGAGGCATTGCCGCGATCTATGTGGGCATCAGCGCGCCGACGGTCTTCGGCAAAGTGCTGGCGGAAAGCCCGGTTCTGTGGCCGGGCAATGGAAGAATTGTGCGCGAAACCTCGTATCTCGGCATGGCTCCGCAGAAAGTGTTTATGGGCTATGGCTTGAAGGAATGGGACAAGCCTGGGATGAATGACGCCGAGGTGAAGATGATCCGGCAGGTGGAGACGAATTTGAAGAACGCGCTGGTATCGCCGTCGGAAGTGAAGGTGGTGCTGGAGCCGGAGGCCCACCACAATGAAGCGGCATGGGCCCGGCGGTTGCCGGAAGCGATTATCTTCCTGTTCCCCAGGAACTAGTCTTGCCGTATGGTTTTCCGCCACTGCTACAATGCCCTGTTTCACGTAAGTTGCGGATGCGGCTGGTGGACTCGCGAACTTGCCGGGTTCTATCCGCGTACTCTCTTGTGGGGCTTGGGGTCTCAATCGTCCCTTAAGCTCGGCGGCTGAAGCTGCTGTTAATTCTTTTGGCCTTACGGCGCGGCTTGAAGCCGCGCCCTTTCAAACCGTTGTCGAAAAGGTTTCCGGGGAGCTTGGGGTTGGAAGACGTACAGGTAGTTGCGATGCTGGTGCGCCGCTGTGTGGCCGGCGATGCTGCTGCCTGGGAGGAAATCGTCCAGACCTACAACCGGCGGATCTATAACATCTGCTACCGCTTTGCGGGATCGGCCGACGACGCGCAGGACCTTGCCCAGGAGGTTTTCATCAAGATGTACAAGACGCTCGCGAGTTACGACAGCTCGAAAGGAGCGTTCGTCACGTGGGTCACAACCATCACACGCAACCTGCTGGTCGATCATTTCCGCAAGACCAAGCAGGACCGGA
>Ga0185299_10008462_pt1 | contig 10138 bp, 12 predicted proteins | sample PaiPotPPA55metaG_FD_128002 | JGI IMG/M metagenome (GOLD analysis project Ga0185299, IMG submission 128002) | Iron sulfur acid spring bacterial and archeal communities from Banff, Canada, to study Microbial Dark Matter (Phase II) - Paint Pots PPA... ...
CCCCCCATGGTCGTGCGGTTTTAGCTTAATCCGCCGAACCGCCGTATGCGGACCCGCATGTACGGTGGTGTGGCAGGGGAGGCGGGGCGACCCGTCCCCCTATGCCGATTTGGGAAAAGACTGAATCCTGAGTGCTAGTGCCGACGGCTCACCCCAGCTTCTGCTTCAAATGCGCCGCAATCGCCTGCCCGTGAAACCGCCCATTCTCAATGAAGATCTCATTCGTCCGCGATCCCGCCACAATCACTCCCGCCACATAAACCCCGGGCACATTGCTCTCCAAAGTCATCGGATCGCATACCGGCCGGCACTGGTCCGCGGATAGCTCAATCCCCATCGCCCTCAAAAAGTCATAATCCGGGTGATATCCCGTCAGCGCAAACACAAAATCATTCCGGATGGTGACCTCGCCTTCCGGCGTGTGCAGCACCGCGTGGTCCGGCGCAATCTCCTGTACTGCGCTGTCGAAGTACGCCATGATGTCCCCATTCTTGATTCGATTTTCGATGTCCGGCAGGATCCAGTACTTCACGTGCGCGTGCATCTTCGGCCCGCGATGCACCATTGTCACCCGCGCACCATGCCGCCACAAATCCAGCGCCGAAATCGCCGCCGAATTCTTCCCCCCAATCACCAGCACATCATTGTCAAAATACGGATGCGGCTCGCGATAGTAATGAAAAACCTTCGGTAGGTCCTCACCCGGAATCCGCAGCATATTCGCCCGGTCGTAGTACCCCGTCGAAACGATCACCTTCCGGCATTGGTAGTCATAAACTTTCCCCAGCCGGTCGCAGGTCGTGATGTGAAAATCATTGTCCTGCCCGGTCACCGTTTCCACTCTCTGGTATTGCCGCACATCGAGCTTGTAGTGTTCCGTCACTTTGCGGTAATACTCCAACGCCTCCAGCCGGTTCGGCTTCGGATTCGCCGTGCTGAACGGAATGTCCCCGATTTCCAGCAACTCCGGCGTAGTAAAAAAAATCATGTTCGCCGGATAATGAAACAGTGAATTAACCAGGCATCCCTTATCAATGCTGATGACTTTCACCCCCGCCTTCTGCGCCTCAATCGCACACGCAAGACCAGTTGGTCCAGCGCCAATCACGATGACGTCCGCGCGCATATCCGGCCGCGATTGCAGTTGCGGCTTCGGCAGAGTGTCAGGAATTTGTTTCGTAGGCAAGATGGCCGTCCGGAAAGCTCATAAACTGCTTCGCGAGATTTTCGATTCTAGCACGGGATGTATTCACCGCCGAGAACGCCGAGGCCGCCGAGCAAAGCCCTGATTCCCTTTTGGTTTTACTCCATATTCTCGGCGTTCTCGGCGATCTCGGCGGTGAAATGTTTTTGAGGTTGCTATAATTTTCGGTTCCCCCGGAGCCCTCATGTCCTCTGCCACCCGCGAAGAAAAGGATTCTCTCGGCCCCAAGCAAATCCCCGCCAACGTGTACTACGGAGTCCAAACCGCCCGCGCCGTCGAAAACTACCCCATCTCCGGCATGCGCGCCCATCCCACGCTGATCCGCGCCTTCGGCATGGTCAAAGAAGCCGCCGCCGAAGCCAACCGCGACCTTGGTCTAATCGAAAAGCCAATCGCAGACGCAATCGTGAACGCCGCCAAAGAGGTCCAGCAGGGCCGCTGGAACAACGAATTTGTCGTGGACGTCTTCCAAGCCGGCGCCGGCGTCAGCTTCCACATGAATGCCAATGAAGTCATCGCCAACCGCGCTGTAGAAATTCTCGGCGGCACTCTCGGTGACTACTCCAAAGTCCATCCCAACGATCACGTCAATTATGGCCAGAGCACCAATGACGTCTTCCCCACCGGCATGCGCCTGGCCACACTGCTGGAATTAGAAAAGTTATACCCGGTTCTGGATTCCCTAGTCGCCGCGCTTGAGAAAAAAGGAAAAGAATTTCACGACATCCTGAAGTCCGGCCGCACCCACATGCAAGACGCGGTCCCCATGCGCCTCGGCCAGGAATTCACCGCCTACGCCGGAGCCATCTCCCGCGCCAAAGATTCAATCCATTTCGCCGCCGAACTTCTCCGCGAACTCGGCCTCGGAGGCTCCGCCGTCGGCACCGGCATCAACACCCATCCCGACTACCGCGAAAAAGCCATCCACAATCTAGCCCGCATCTCGGGACAAAAACTCGTTCCCGTGGACGACATGCGCTATGCCATGCAATCGAACCTGGCAATGGCCGGCGTGTCCTCTGCCCTGCGCAATCTCTCGTTAGAAGTCATTCGCATCTGCAACGACCTGCGATTGCTAGCCTCCGGCCCCAACACCGGCTTCGCCGAAATCAATCTCCCCGCCCTCCAGCCCGGCTCCTCGATCATGCCTGGCAAAATCAATCCCGTAATCCCCGAGCTAGCCGCCATGGTGTCGTTTCAAGTCGTCGGCAACGACGTCGCCGTCGCCCTCGCCGTGCAAGCCGGACAACTCGAACTCAACGTGATGATGCCCACCATGTCTTACAGCGTGCTCCAATCCATCACCATCCTCACCAACATGCTCCGCCAATTGACCGACAAATGCATCGCTGGCATCACCGCCAACGACAAGCGCTGCAACTTCTACGTCCAGGCCACGGTCTCGCTCGCCACGGCGCTGAATCCCTACATTGGCTATGCAAAAGCAGCGGAAATCGCCAAGGAGGCGGTTGCCACGGGTCGTTCCATCATCGAGATCGCAAGAGAGAAAAAGCTCCTCAGTGAAAAAGAGATTACTGAAATTCTCGACCCGGTGCGCATGACCGAACCCGTCCGCCCCCTCGACGCCGCACAAAAGCGCGAGCAGATCAAAGGCAAGAGCTAGCGCCGAGCCCGCCACCTTCAGAGCATTTCCACCACCCGGTCATCCTGAGCGGAGATTGATCAGTCGCAAAGCGAATGATCAATCGCAGTCGAAGGACCCCTGCCCTCTGTCCCGAATCCTATCGCGTAAGGGAATTCCCCCGTTGTGATAAGTACAGGCATCCTGTACGCTCAATGGCTTGGTTGAAACCACCTACACCAGCCTGCGCGAAAACCTGGCGTCGATGATGGACCGCGTAGTGAACGCTCGCGAAGTGGTGATTGTTCGCCGCAAAGGCGACAAGAAAGTCGCCATAATCCCCGCCGACGAACTGTCCGGTCTGCTTGAGACAGCCCACTTGTTGCGTTCGCCCAAGAATGCCGAGCGCCTGATGAAGGCTTTGCATCGGGCTACTGCGACCAAAGGCAAGCCTCAGTCCCTGGACAAGCTGCGGCAGGAGATGGGACTTGCCAAGCCGCGTTAGCTACGAGGCCGTATTTCAACTCGAATTTCGCGAAGACCTTCGCGCCTGGATTGAGACTGATCGACGGGTCGCGCTGCGGGTTCTAGATCTAGTCGAAGCCGTCCTGCGCGATCCTTTTATCGGAATCGGCAAACCCGAACCTCTTAGATACCTGATGGCGGGTTGCTGGTCACGGCGCGTTACCCAGGAACACCGCCTTGGATATCGCGTGGCCGGTCGCCAAATTGACTTTTTGCAAGCGAAATACCACTACTGACCGCCGCAAACATCACACAAAATTTCCCCCTGCCGCCGGGGAGACAACAGGGGGCCGATTCCGGTAGGAGGTCTCAACTTCCCCCCGGCATCTCTTCCTTCTACGTAATTCCAGGCCACCAAGTTCCCCTTTGGGGTGGAAACGCTTCCATCTCTAAATGAAAAACCCCGCTGTCCCAGGGGTGAAATATCTTTGAAAGCTTTCACTGGGTGCCCGACATTCCCCCGCCCTCGCCTTCATGTGTATCAATCGAAATTAGAAACGCGTTCCGGTCCGAGTACGAGAACTCGTGTCCCTGCACGTTGGCGCTATGTTCGAGGGAGCGGTACATTTCGAAGCCATCGTTATTCTGCGCCCCGAAATATTTCACATTCTTCAATACCACGCCCTTGCCATCGGCGCCCGGCTCGCGCTGCAGCTTCATGGTGGCCATTTTTCCGCCACCGAGCATAGCGCTGACCACGTCCCCGGTTCTACTGACCTCAATAGGCGCTTCCTGCACGTTCAATTCGCCCCACTCAAGACCATAGGTCTTGAGAATCATGGGGGCCAGAGCATCTCGTTGTTCCTTCTTAGTGGATGGATCAAACGAAACCACCACCCACGCTCCTTTTTTGTTCGTGCCCCACTCGTCGCCAAGATCCCCGGTCAGCCAGTACTTGGCTCCCGCCAGGTTCGTTTCGCCCGAGTGTCCTTCGCGCACTTTGACCGCCATGTTGAATTCGCAGTGCGGGTGCTCGGCGTGTTTATTGAAATAACAGGGACAGAATAGATGACAACTACAAGCTTCCACGTAATCCGCTTTCATCTGCCATGCAGGCTTTCCGGGAGTCGAAGCCAAGAGGATGAGCACACACAATGTGAGAAGACTTATCTGCTTCCAGCCTCTCATATACACCTCCTTCTAACTAACGTTTCTGATCCGAAGCGCTCTGACATGCTCCAGTGAGCGAAAGAATTTTACAGCGGTTTTGGAAGTTTCGCCAGAGAGGTTTTTCGCTAGTATAAACGATCCGGGCCGGTGCCAGGCGGACAACAGGCGCGATGAGCACACCCGCAATCACGACGTAAATTACCACGCTGAACACCATTGCGAGAAAGACCTGCAGGATGAAGCGAGTGATTTTGGTCAAGTGATCTCCGCAACACCCTTTTTACCGCGCGCTAGGCCCCAGCCTTCTGCTCCCCATACTCATAAACCCCTCGCCCGCTTTTCCTCCCCAACCGACCTGCCTTCACATACTGCACCAGCAGCGGCGCTGGACGATACTTCTCCCCCAGGGTCTTATGCAAATACTCCAGAATATGCAGCCGCGTATCCAGCCCTACTAGGTCCACCAACTCAAACGGCCCCATCGGATGGTTCAATCCCAGCTTCAGCGCCTTGTCGATATCCGCCGCAGAGGCAACCCCCTCCTGCAGCATGTAAAACGCTTCATTCCCGATCATGGCGTTGACCCGGCTGGTAATGAACCCTGGCGACTCTTTGATCACCACAACTTCTTTCCCCATGCGTCGCCCAACTTCCGCCGCAGCCGCAATCGTCTCGTCATCGGTCTCCAACGCCCGCACAACTTCCAGCAGCTTCATTTTGTGCACCGGATTAAAAAAGTGCATTCCCACACACTTCTTCGCCCGATAAGTCGCGCTCGCAATTTCCGTGACACTTAGCGACGAAGTATTCGAAGCAAGAATCGTCCCTGGCCGGCAAATCTTATCGAGCAAAGTAAAAATCTCGATCTTCGATTCCATCTCCTCCGGCACCGCCTCGATCACCAGGTCTGCCTCGCGCGCCGCTTGCTCCACGCTCCCCGCATACTCCAACCGCCCCAGCGCAACCTCGGCATCACCCGCAGAAACTTTCCCCAACTCAACCGCCTTGTCGAGGTTGGTCCGAATCTCGCTCTCAGCCTTCCGCAGCGATGCCGGAAGCAGATCCTCCAGCACCGTACGATACCCGGCAAGCGCCGCGACCTGCGCGATCCCCCGCCCCATGGTTCCCGCGCCAATGACCGCGATACTTTTAGTCTCAGCCACTACTTCTCCACTTGCTCCACCAGTTCATTCAGTTTGGTGGCCGCGCCCCGCAGGTTTTCCGCCAGCTTCTTCCGCTCATCCGCGTCAATCCCATACAGCGACGCATGAATGCGCCGCAGCGTCGTGTTGATGTCATCAATGTAATTAATCAGACGTATCAGTTCTCCAGTGGCTGCCATAGTAAGTCGCGCTCCTGATGCCAGTCGGCAAATTTGAATGGAATATTCGGTGAGTCTCTTTATTCTCAACTGAGGCGCAAATTAAGTAAAGGCACGCCAGCCTTCGACAGCCTTCGACGACAACTCCTTGCAAGCACTACACATAAGGCCATAACCAAAAGTAATCAGCCGGATTGATTCTTTTTGCCGTCCTTTAACCCCCGCCGTAATCTAATCAGTTACATGAATGACACCTCCCGCAAGGAATACATCTTCGCCAGCGACTTCGATCAGACGCTGACTTTCAACGACTCCGGCTATGTTTTATCCGAACTCGTCGGCATTCCTACCGCCGAATTCGAGCGCAAAGCCACCGGCATGGCTCGCCTCAACCTCGTCCAGCAAGGCGGAGAACTCGCCTACCTGCTGCTCCACGATCCCGAGTTCAAGAGTCGCGTTCGCAAAGAACATCTCTACGAAGTCGGCAAGCGCATCCGTTTGAAGGAAAACATTGCTCTGCTCTATCAAATTCTCGAGAGCGGGATCCCCGGCTTTCATTTCGATTTTTACGTCTTGTCCGCAGCCCCGGTCGAAGTTGTTCGTTCCGCCCTCGAGGGCATCGTCCCTGCGAACCACATCTACGGCACCGAATTTCTTTACACCAGCTCTGGCGAGATAGACACCATCACCCGCGCCAACGCCGGATACGGCAAAGTCTTCGTCCTCGATCAACTCCAGACCCGCGCCCAAATCGGCCCTGACCACATCGTTTATGTCGGCGACGGCAGCTCCGACGTCCACGTCATGCTCCATACCAACGTCCGCGACGGATACACCATCGCCGTCTCCGAAGCCAAACATGTCTCCCAGGTCGCCAAGCGCACCGTCCTCAGCACCAGCGCCCTCGCCGTTCTCGCCCCCATCCTCGAAGACATCGCCGGGTGGAACCGACTTCGCATCCGCTCCTTCTTCGAATCCTACGGAATCATGATCCAGGAATGGGACCGCGTAAGAACCGACTGGCTCACCTTGCGCACCGCAACCGTCTCCGAATCCGAAGCCGCCGCGGCCACCGCCAAGTAGTCTGGCGAATCGCCCCGCAAGCATCCTATAAATAAAGCGATGTCATTCCGAACCGCCGCAGGCGGAGAGGAACCTGCTTTTCGCCTGCAGCGACCATCCTCTCGCCTGGCAAGAACGCTCTGTCATCCTGATCGAAGTAGGTGTTTTGCAACGCAAAGTACCTACGCAGTCGAAGGCCCCTACCCTCTCTCCCAATCCGACCGCGTAGGGAATTCTCACGATTACCCATCCGACGGCCGCCCAGTCCATTTGTTTTTCACTTGGTACCTTGGTACATTGGTACCAATGACCAACCAAACCTACCCCGTCGAGCGCGTTCAAACTGGCGTCCGCATCGAAAAACGTCTCCTGAAAGTCCTCAAAGCCTTCGCCGAGTACCACGACCTCACCCTAGGAGATTTGCTGGAAGGAATCGTCCTCCATGCCTTCGACGGCAAGTCCCCCTTTAGCCCCGACTCCCTCAATCGCATTAAAGAACTGAAGAAGTTTTACGCCCTCGACCTCGACTCCACCGCCAGTCATCGCCTCAAAGAAACCAAGCCCGAGAGAAAGCGCAAGAGGGCGTCATGAAAACTCATGTAAATAAAACCGCCCTGCTCGCTCTCCAATGGTCGCTGGGAGTCGTCCTCTTCATCGAAGCCGCCCTCCTCGCATTTTCCAAGACCGAAATCCACTTCGCCGGCCACCCCGGAATCCGTCATTGGATTCGCCTCGCCCTGGCCTGGAGCGAAATGCTAGCCTGCGTCGTGTTCCTCATACCTCGCACCATGAAAGCAGGGGCCACGCTGCTGATCATGGTTCTCGCGCTGGCCGCCTTCGCTCACGCTCCACGGCAATTTTCAGATCGGAGGCCTGCTCATCTTCGCCGCTGCGGTCGCAGTCACCGCCTCGCAAGGGCGCTCCCAACTCAAGGGCGCTCCTAACTAAAGAGCAGCAATCATGACCGAGCAGGAGCTAATAACAGAATTCGAAAGCGGGATCCTTCCACCCGATGCCTACCATCACGCCGACCACGTCCGGACGGCCTTCGCCTACCTTCACCAATATCCCGTTCTCCAAGCTTTAGAAAAATTCTCCGCTGCCCTGCAGCGGTTTGCCGAACGTCACGGAAAACCCAATCTTTATCATCAGACCATCACCTGGGCGTACGTGTTCCTGATCCATGAACGCATCTCGCGCGCTGCATGCCACCAGACGTGGGACGAGTTCGCGCGCGCAAACCCCGACCTGCTGACTTGGAAGAACGGCATTCTGAAAAAATACTACGCAGAAGATACCCTCCAGTCGGATGTGGCAAGGCGGGCGTTTGTCTTCCCCGACAAGTTCGTATCTGCCTGGATCGGCCGCAAGCCTCGATCCAATAAATAGTCATGTCATTCCGAACCGCCACAGGTGCAGAGGAGCCTGCTGCCCGCTTGCCGCCCCCACCCCCTCTCACTAGCAAATACCGTGTCATCCTGGGCGAAGCAGGTGCTTTGCAACGCGAAGCAGCTGCGCAGTCGAAGGACCCCTACCCCTCTCCCAGCCTCTCCCAGCCTCTCCCGCAACCGGGAATTCTCACCATGCCGTCGCGGAGTCGCCGCCCTCTTGAATCCGAGCAAACTCTTCCTTCATCTACCACCCATGCAGGAACAATTCCTATCCTCGCCTTCATCTGGAAACACATCCGCACTCTCCATCGAAGCGACACACTCCGACGGCACCCTGCTCGACGCCTACTCCCGCGCCGTAGTCTCCGCCGCCGAGAAAGTCAGCCCTTCAGTCGCCAAGATCGAAGTCACGCAAGCGCGCAACGGCCAGCGAGGCGAGCGCCACGGCGGCGGCTCCGGATTCGTCTTCACCCCCGACGGTCTCATCCTGACCAACAGTCATGTAGTCCACGACGCGACGCGAATTCAAGTCTCACTCCCCGACGGCCGCCATTGCCCCGCGCACCTCATCGGCGACGATCCCGCCACCGACCTCGCCGTAGTCCGCCTCGATCGCCTTGATAACGACGCTCCCAATCTCACTGCCGTCACCTTCGGCGATTCGCAAACTCTTCGCGTCGGCCAAGTAGCCATCGCCATCGGCAATCCCTACGGTTTTCAGTACACCGTCACTGCCGGAGTCGTCAGTGCCCTCGGACGTTCCCTTCGCTCCTACTCCGGCCGCATGATCGACGACGTCATTCAAACCGACGCCTCCCTCAATCCCGGCAATTCCGGCGGCCCCCTGGTTTCCTCGAATGGCGAAGTCATCGGCGTCAACACCGCCACCATCAACGGAGCCCAGGGCCTTTGCTTCGCCATCGGCATCAACACCGCCAAGTTCGTAGCCAGCCGCCTGCTCCAGCAAGGCCGCATCCGCCGGGCGTTTATCGGAGTCGAAGCGCAAACCGTTCCCCTGCACCGCCGCATTGTGCGTTTCTACGATCTCCCCAAAGAAACCGGAGTCATCGTCCTCGCCGCCGAACCCAGCAGCCCCGCACACAAAACCGGCCTCCGCGAAGGCGACGTAGTCGTTGCCTTCGGCGGCCAGCCGGTCGCTGGCGTCGATGACTTGCACCGCCTGCTCACCGACACCAAAGTCGGTGTAAGCACCCCCATCACAATCCTCCGCCGCACCGACCAACTAAACCTCGAAATCATTCCCCAAGAAAGCCGAGAGTAATGTCATCCTGAGAGGTTGTGACTTTTTTGATTTCCCATAAATCCGGTGCTGAAAACAAAAAACTTACACACGGAAAAATCGCGAAATTCAATAAAGTCACAAACTCTGAGCGAAGTAGATGCTTTGCGAAGCAAAGCATCTACGCAGTCGAAGGACCCCTTTCATCTCAGCGCGAAGTTAGGCCCGGAGGGGAGTTCTCATAACTGCCGGGGCCGCTCAGTATCCACCAGTTTGGATTTCTTACCAAGTCAGGTCACGGTTGGGTAAAGTCCGTGGAACGGTGCAGCCATGACTAAACGAACGCGGAATCATGTATATCGAATCGAAAGCCGAGGGATTGGTCGGTCCAGCCCGGATTGGAAGTGTCTTTTACCACAAGACGGGATGCACCCTTCGTTACGGTGAGAAAGAATTTCAAAACCTGAAAGGGCGCGGATTCAAATCGAACTATCGCGAAATCAATACAGGTGACGAGTATTGGATTTCTGGCCCGCACCCAGACGGCGCGGACCGCTTGTATGTCAGCAACATACGTGTGAACCACGATTCGCAAGAAACCAGAGCTTAAGCAACGCCGCATCACCCGAGCCTGAACCCCACTTTCGGTTCATTGCAACTCCCTCCCCCCTATGTTAGTTTCTGAATCGGAAAGGGGTTCCTT
>Ga0185299_10008463_pt1 | contig 10137 bp, 7 predicted proteins | sample PaiPotPPA55metaG_FD_128002 | JGI IMG/M metagenome (GOLD analysis project Ga0185299, IMG submission 128002) | Iron sulfur acid spring bacterial and archeal communities from Banff, Canada, to study Microbial Dark Matter (Phase II) - Paint Pots PPA... ...
TGCCGCCCGCGCGGCCCTCGAAGACCTGGCCGTACTTGTCGACCAGCGCGTTGTAGGCGATGTCGCACCAGCCCAGCGTGCGGGCGTGGTACTCGTAGATTGACCGGACGATGCCGGCCGAATCCTCGGGGGCGTAGTCGTTGCTTCCTGCCGTATGGTGCACGACGGCGGCCCGAATTCCGTCGTCGTACACCGGGTTCCCGCAGCGCATCCCCTCATCGGCGCCCCACTGTGCGCGGCTGATGATGTTGGGTGGCTGCCCGGGAACCGTGACGGCGGACGGCAGCGGCAAGGCATTCACCGGCGCCTGCGGAGGGCTGATGAGTACCGCGTTCATGTTCTGCGCGAACGGCTGCTCGACGTCGGCCGGCACATAGCCCAGCCCCGGTTTGGCCGGCGCCTTGGTCGCCGTCCCGGTGGCTGCGGCCCCGACCGGGCGGGTGACCGCGATCTGCACCGTGGTGGTTCGGCCGACGAACACCGGATCGGTGCCACGCGGCGCTGCCGAGTTAGGGCCGACGCCGTCGAGTGTGGCGGCTTGGTACCACGGACCCCAGGAACCGTCGGCCTTCTTGGCGCGCATCCTCGCCGTCGTTCCCGTGAAGTCCTCGGCGGTGACCGCAACCATCGAGAAGGGGGTGTCCTGGTGGATTTCGCGGACTGATTCGCCGCCACCGAGGCCGGTCAGCGGCTGCTGCGCGAGCCGCGGCGCGTCAGCCGACCGGTTCTCCCTGCCGTCGCCGGGCAGGCCGTTGATCGCCCACGGCAGCATCACAATCGTCGCCGCAATCGCGGTCAAAAACAGCGACGGCGCGGGAGAACGGCACGGCACGGCCCGATGTTACGTATGTGTCAGTTGTTACCAGTGTTCCGACACGGTGCTTGCACTGACTAAATGCCTGCCCTAAATGCCCGGAACCGGGAGTGCGGGCGCCGCCGCAGGCAGTGCCGCGGCGGCGGCAGGCACGGCCGCGGCAGCAGCGTTGGCCGCCGGGGCGCCCGCCGGCTTGACGGCCGACATGATCGCCGGCATCAACACACCCTTGAGCAGGTCGATGGCCTGGCCCGCACCCAGCTGACTGGCGGCGCTACTCAAGTCGCCCATCAGCCCGCCGCCGCCCGAGGCCGGGGCGGCCCCTGGATCGCCGAGGATCGGGTAGGTGCCCGCCCCGTTATCCAACCCGATGGGCGCCCCGGAGAGCGACAACTGGCTCGGATCGGGCAGGCCAGCCGCATTGGAGATCGGCGCAGCCAGCGCCGGGTTAAGGCCCGCAGGCGGTGTGGTCAGGCCGGGGAGCTGCCCGGCCGGGGTGGCCAGCGACGGGTTCGTCAGTCCGGGGAGCTGCCCGGCCGGGTTTGTCAGAGCCGGGTTGGACAGGGCTGGGTTTGTCAGCGCCGGGTCAGTCAACCCGGGAGCGGTCGTGGGCAGGCCGGCAGCCGGTGTGGTCAGGCCCGGTGTGGTCAGACCCGGCGTCAGGCCCGGTGCGGTCAGCCCTGGCGTGAGGCCCGGTGCGGTCAGCCCTGGCGTGAGGCCCGGTGCGGTCAACGCCGAAGGCGCGGACGAACCTGATCCGGTGAGCAGACTCGTCGGCATCGGCGGCAGGTTGACCCCGAACTGCGAGAGGCCCTGCGTCAGTGCCGACATCAGCTCGTTGGGCAGGTCGGTGACCATAGAGGCCTGGACGAACTGGCGATGCTGCGTTGGCGGTTCGGTGCGCGCGGACAGATCAGACAGAGCGACTACTGCTGCTGGACTCGCGACGGCCAGGGCGGCGACCGCGCTCATGGCTGTCGAAAGCCTGCGACGACGTCGGTTCGGCACGGAAGTCTCCTCCAATATATGGACTACGTGTGGTAAATCCTGTGGTTGGTTCAACGGGTAATGCGGTCAGCGGCTCTGGACCCAGTCGTGCGAAGTCCATGACTACCAACGTGATCGATGGTACTGATGTGACTAGTGTTTCTAGAGTGACGATGCGGAATTGTGAGCTGATCGCAACCTGAGGCCGTCGTCGGATTCGAGGCGGGCCCTCGCGGTCGGATACCCTTGCTGCCGATGACAGCTCGTTTTGACCTCTTTGTCGTCGGTTCCGGATTCTTCGGTCTGACGATTGCCGAGCGCGTGGCGACGCAGCTGGACAAGCGTGTTCTGGTCGTCGATCGGCGCGATCACATCGGCGGCAATGCGTACTCCGCGCCCGAGCCGCAGACCGGCATCGAAGTGCACAAGTACGGCGCGCACCTGTTCCACACGTCGAACCAGCGGGTGTGGGATTACGTGCGTCAGTTCACCGACTTCACCGGCTACCAGCACCGCGTGTTCGCCATGCATAACGGGCAGGCCTACCAGTTCCCCATGGGCCTTGGCCTGGTGGCACAGTTCTTCGGCAAGTACTTCAGCCCTCAGGAGGCCCGCCAGCTCATCGGCGAGCAGGCCGCCGAGATCCAGACCGCCGACGCGCAAAACCTCGAAGAGAAGGCCATCTCGCTGATCGGCAGGCCGCTCTACGAAGCGTTCGTCAAGGGCTACACCGCCAAGCAGTGGCAGACCGACCCCAAGGAGTTGCCTGCCGCCAACATCACCCGGTTGCCGGTGCGCTACACCTTCGACAACCGCTACTTCAACGACACCTACGAGGGGCTGCCGGTCGACGGCTACACCGCGTGGCTGAAGAACATGGCAGCCGACGAGCGCATCGAGGTGCGGCTGGACACCGACTGGTTCGACGTCCGCGACGGGCTGCGTGCCGAGAGCCCGGATGCTGCAGTGGTATACACCGGGCCGCTTGACCGCTACTTCGACTACGCCGAGGGCCGGCTGGGTTGGCGCACACTCGACTTCGAGGTCGAGGTCCTCAACACCGGCGACTTTCAGGGCACCCCGGTGATGAACTACAACGACCTCGACGTGCCCTACACCCGCATCCACGAGTTCCGTCACTTCCACCCCGAGCGGGCGTATCCGACCGACAAGACGGTGATCATGCGGGAGTACTCGAGGTTCGCCGGCGAGGACGATGAGCCCTACTATCCGATCAACACCGAAGCCGACCGCGAACTCCTCGCCGCCTACCGGGCCAGAGCCAAGGCCGAGACCGCTTCGGCGAAGGTGTTGTTCGGCGGGCGGCTGGGCACCTACCAGTACCTCGACATGCACATGGCCATCGCCAGCGCACTGAACATGTACGACAACTCACTTGCGCCGCACCTGCGGGACGGCGCCCCGCTCCACGAAAGCAGCAGAGAATGAGCGACATTCCGTCCGGCGCGCTCGACGCGGGGGACTCCAAGGCGGTCAGTCTTCTCGCCCGCGTCATCCTGCCGCGCCCGGGTGAGCCGCTTGACGTCCGAAAGCTCTATATAGAGGAATCGGAAACCAACGCCAAACGTGCGCACCCGCCGACCAGAACCACGCTGGAGATCGGCGCTGAGTCCGAGGTGTCGTTCGCGACCTACTTCAACGCCTTCCCGGCCAGTTACTGGCGGCGCTGGTCGACACTGAAGTCGGTGGTGTTACGTGTCGAGATCACCGGCAGCGCCCGCGTCGACGTGTACCGGTCCAAGGCCACCGGCGCCCGCATCACGGTGGGTGGTGCCCCGATCTCGAGCGGGGTCAGCGACACCGCCGCCGTCGAATTCGAGATCGGTCTTGATCCGTTCGAGGACGGCGGCTGGATCTGGTTCGACATCACCACCGAGTCTAAGGTCACCGTGCACAGCGCAGGTTGGTACGCGCCGGTGCCCGCGCCCGGCCGGGCCAACGTCGCGGTCGGCATCCCGACGTTCAACCGGCCGGCCGACTGCGTGACCGCGTTGGCCGCACTGACCTCGGATTCGTTGGTGGATAAGGTGATTGGTGCGGTCATCGTGTCCGACCAGGGCACCAAGAAAGCGGTTGACCACCCCGGCTTCGCCGCGGCGGCCACACCGTTGGGCAACCGGCTCGCGATTCACAATCAGCCGAACCTCGGCGGGTCGGGCGGCTACAGCCGGGTGATGTACGAAGCGCTGAAAAACACTGACTGCGAACAGATTCTGTTCATGGACGACGACATCCGCATCGAGCCGGACTCGATACTGCGAGCACTGGCACTGAACCGGTTCGCCAAGACGCCAACGCTCGTCGGTGGCCAGATGCTCAACCTGCAGGAGCCGTCGCACCTGCACGTGATGGGCGAGATCGTCGATCAAGAGAACTTCATGTGGACCAACGCGATCAACACTGAGTACGACCACAACTTCGCGAGGTTTCCGCTGGACGACGAAGACGGGCCGCGCAGCAGGCTCTTGCACCGCCGCATCGACGTCGATTACAACGGCTGGTGGATGTGCATGATCCCGCGGCAGGTCGCCGAGGAACTCGGCCAGCCGCTGCCGTTGTTCATCAAGTGGGACGACGCCGACTACGGCCTGCGTGCGGCCGAGCACGGGTACGGCACCGTGACGCTGCCAGGCGCAGCGATCTGGCACATGGCGTGGAGCGACAAGGACGACGCCATCGACTGGCAGGCCTACTTCCACCTGCGGAACCGGCTGGTGGTCGCTGCCATGCATTGGGACGGCCACGTCCGCGGGCTGCTCGGCTCGTCGATCAAAGCCACCCTCAAGCACCTTCTGTGCCTGGAGTATTCGACCGTCGCGATCCAGAACAAGGCGATGGCCGACTTCCTGGCAGGCCCCGAGCACATCTTCTCCATCCTGGAATCGGCGCTGCCCGACGTGCGCAAGATGCGCGAGCAGTTCCCCGACGCTGTGGTGCTGCCCGGCGCCACTGCGCTGCCGCCGCCATCGGACAAGCGACGCAAGAAGGTGAAGATTCCCACCAATCCGGTGGCGATTTCGGTCCGCCTCGCTCGCGGTGTACTTCACCAGCTCAAGGCGCACGATCCGGCCCATCATCGGCGCCCGCAGCTCAACGTGGCGACGCAGGACGCCCGCTGGTTCTCGCTATGCAAGGTCGACGGCGTAACGGTCACCACCGCCGACGGCCGCGGCGTGGTCTACCGGCAGCGTGACCGCGCGAAAATGTTTGCATTGCTGCGTGCTTCGACACGCCAGCACATCCGGCTGGCGCGCAAGTTCAATCGGATGCGCAAGGTCTACCGCGAGGCTCTGCCGGTGCTGTCGAGCAAGCAGAAGTGGGAAGCGGTGCTACTGGAATCGTCGCCGGCCGATGGCTGAGACCCTGCCCCTGCGTGGCGAGGAAGCCGCGCTGGTGGCCGTGCAGTCGGCGCTGGCCGACCGGCCCGGCGTGCTGGCAGGCTCGCGCGGCCTTTCCCACTTCGGCGAGCACAGCATCGGCTGGGTCGCGGTGTCCGTGCTGGGCGCTCTGCTGCAGCCCCGACGCCGCGGGGCGTGGCTTGCCGCAGCCGTCGGAGCGCTTCTCGCCCATGCCGCCGCGGTGGTGCTCAAGCGGGTGATCAAGCGTGAACGCCCGCATCACCCGGCGGTCGCCGTCAACGTCGGTACGCCGAGCCGGTTGAGCTTCCCATCTGCGCACGCCGCGTCGACCACCGCGGCGTCGATGTTGCTGGCGGGTCCCACCGGCCTGCCGTTGCCGGTGTTGCTGGTGCCGCCGATGGCGTTGTCGCGCTTGGTGCTTGGCGTGCACTACCCGAGCGACGTGCTTACCGGCGTGGTGGTCGGAGCGATCGTCGCCAAGACGGTGGGAGCAGTCGCTGATCGGGTTGGAGGAGATGGATGAGCATCTCGAGTGAGAGCAGTGCAGAAAGCGCGCCACAGATGAGTGAAAGCCCACCGCCGGTCGGCGGCCCGCCCCGCAACCTCGCCACCGGGCTCATCAAGGCGGTCCGTCCGCGGCAGTGGATGAAGAACCTGCTGGTGTTGCTCGCGCCCGTGGCCGCCTTCGGCGGTAACGTTCGCTACGACTACCGCGAGGTCGCCCTCAAGGTGTTGATCGCATTCGTCGCGTTCTCGTTGGCCGCCTCGTGTGTGTATCTCGTCAACGACGTCCGCGACGTCGAGGCGGACCGCCAGCATCCGACAAAGCAGTTCCGGCCGATCGCTGCCGGGGTCGTGCCCGTGTGGCTTGCCTACAGCCTCGCAGCGGTGCTCGGCGCTGCGGCACTGGCGATCTCGTGGTTGGCGTCACCGAATCTCGTGCTCGTGATCGCGATCTACATCGCCATGCAGATGGCCTACTGTTTCGGGCTCAAGCACCAGGCCGTACTCGACATCTGCATCGTGTCGTCGGCATACCTGATCCGCGCGATCGCGGGTGGCGCCGCGGCGGGCATCCCGCTGTCCCAGTGGTTCCTACTCGTGATGACCTTCGGGTCACTGTTCATGGTGGCCGGAAAGCGCTACGCCGAACTGCAACTCGCCGAACGGACCGGGGCGAAGATCCGAAAATCGCTGGAGAGCTATACGGCGTCCTACCTACGTTTTGTCTGGACGCTTTCAGCCACGGCGATGGTGTTGTGCTACGGCCTGTGGGCCTTCGAGCGCGACGGCGCCAACGCGTCGTGGTACGCGATCACGATCATTCCGATCACGATCGCCATCCTGCGGTACGCCGTCGACGTCGACGGTGGGCTGGCCGGCGAGCCGGAGGACATCGCATTGAAGGACCGGGTGCTGCAGCTTCTGCTCCTGGCCTGGATCGGAACCATCGGTGTCGCCGTCCTCCTCAGCTGACCGAATGCGGACGACGGTCGCGGGCCGCCTGGCCAGCGGACCGGCCTTTCCCTATGACGTGACCGCTCGGCTCAGCCTGTGGATCGGCGTGGTGGTGGTCGCGGCGCTGTTCGGGTGGGGCGCATGGGAGCGCCGCTGGATTGCCGACGACGGACTGATCGTCCTGCGCACGGTGCGAAATCTGCTGGCCGGCAACGGACCGGTCTTCAACACGGGCGAACGTGTTGAGGCCAACACGTCGACGATGTGGACCTATTTGATCTATCTCGGCGGCTGGGTCGGCGGTCCGGTGCGGCTGGAATACGTGGCGCTGGTGTTGGCCATGGTGCTGAGCGTGGCCGGGGTGGCGCTGGCGATGCTGGGTGCCGGCCGGCTGTACGCGCCTGGCCTGCGGGGCAGGCGGGCGCTGCTGCTGCCTGCCGGGATGTTGGTCTACATCGCGGTGCCGCCAGCGCGCGACTTCGCCACCTCGGGCCTCGAAAACGGTTTGGTGTTGGCGTATTTGGGCCTGCTGTGGTGGATGATGGTGTGCTGGTCGCAAGCTCTGCGCGCCTATCCGGCCCCGCAGCATCCGCCCCCGCGCAGAGGCGCACCGCCGATCCTGCGCAGAGCACCGTCGGCGGCTGCACCCGTACCGCCGTCCACCGCCAACGTCGTCAGCCGATACTTTGATGCGGCACTGGCTTTCGTCGCCGGGTTGAGTGTCATGGTGCGCCCCGACCTTGCGCTCATCGGCGGGCTCGCGCTGATCATGATGCTAGTCGCGGCCCGTGACTGGCGGCGGCGCGTGCTGATCATCGTCGCGGGCGGCCTGGTGCCGGTCGGCTACGAGATCTTCCGGATGGGCTACTACGGCCTTCTGTACCCCAGCACCGCGCTCGCCAAGGATGCGTCGGGCTCCAAATGGGCCCAGGGCTTTGTGTATCTGGCCAATTTCAATCACCCGTATCTGCTCTGGGCACCCGCGATCCTGCTCGTCGGCCTCGGCCTCGTCGCTCTGGTCACCCGTGGCCGGCCGTGGTGGATCCGCCGCGCCACCCCGCCCGGCTATGGCTGGGTGGCGCGCAGAGTGCAAAGTCCTTCCGCCGTAGTGAGTTTCATGATGGTCGGCGGACTGCTTCTGGCGATCTACTGGATCCGCCAGGGTGGCGACTTCATGCACGCCCGGGTGTTGCTCACCCCGTTGTTCTGCCTGCTGGCACCGGTGGCGGTGATCCCGATGGCGTTGCCTGATGGAGTCCAAATGCCCCGCGGCGCAGGCTATCTGTTCGCGGGCGCGACGGGTGTGCTGTGGCTGGCGGTGGCGGTTTGGTCACTGTGGGCGGCGAATTCGCCGGGCATGGGGTCTGACGCAACCCGTGTCACGTACACCGGCATCGTCGACGAACGCCGCTTCTACTCGCAGGCCACCGGCAACGCGCATCCGTTGACCGCCGCCGACTATCTGGACTATCCCCGCATGCGGGCAGTGCTCGTCGCGCTCGACAACACCCCCGACGGGGCGCTGCTGCTGCCGTCCGGCAACTATGACCAATGGGATGTGGTGCCCGCCGTCCCGCCACCGCCCGACCTTCCGCCCGGCGTCAGGAAGGACTACAAGGGCCCGCACACCGTGTTCTTCACCAACCTCGGCATGCTGGGCATGAACGTCGGGTTGGACGTGCGGGTAATCGATCAGATCGGGCTGGTGAACCCCTTGGCGGCGCACACGTCTCGGCTGGCGGACGCCCGCATCGGACACGACAAGAACCTGTTTCCGGATTGGGCGGTTGCCGACGGCCCGTTCCTGAAGACGCCGCCATTCATTCCGGCCTACCTGGATCAGGACTGGATCGCACAGGCCAAGGTCGCGCTGAAATGCCCGGCGACGGACGCGATGCTGACCGCGGTTCGCGGCCCGATGGGTTTGCGGCGGTTCGCCTCAAACCTGCTGCATGCAGTCGAATTCACCGGTTACCGAATCGATCGAGTGCCGCGTTATGAGCTGCTCCGCTGCGGACTTGAGGTGCCAGAACCTACCGTCACCCCTTACACTGGCATGCCGGCAACGGGGCCGTAAACCGTCAGCGATTCGTTAGCTGGATTTTTTCTGGGAGTTTGGTAACGCCGCAGCCATGTTGGCGCGATAGCCATTTCAAGACCGCCTTCCATGACCGCCGCCATCAACGGATCAGCACCGACCTGCGAGGACACTCGCCGAGGAGAGGGATCACATCAAGATGTGGTTGACTACACGGGCACGCAGCGGGTCTGCAGTGCGGCATACAAACGATGGGATAGGTAGAAGCATGACGTTCGTTGGGAAGATGCGCGGCGCCTGGGCGCGCCGGCTCACGATCGCGGCCATGGTGGCCGCCGTGTTGCCCGCCCTGGTAGGCGTCGTCGGAGGCTCGGCGGCTGCAGGGGCTTTCTCTCGTCCGGGTCTGCCGGTCGAATACCTCCAGGTTCCGTCCGCAGGGATGGGCCACGACATCAAGATTCAGTTCCAGAGCGGTGGCGCCAACGCACCCGGCGTCTACCTGCTCGACGGTCTGCGTGCGCAGGACGACTTCAACGGGTGGGACATCAACACCGCGGCGTTCGAGTGGTACCTGGACTCCGGCCTGTCGGTGATCATGCCGGTCGGTGGTCAGTCCAGCTTCTACAGCGACTGGTACAAGCCCGCGTGCGGAAAGGCCGGCTGCACCACCTACAAGTGGGAGACGTTCCTGACCAGCGAGTTGCCGAGCTACCTGGCCGCCAACAAGGGCGTCGACGCGACTCGTAATGCCGCGGTCGGACTGTCGATGGCCGGTTCGGCTGCGCTGACCCTGGCGATCTACCACCCGCAGCAGTTCCAGTACGCGGCCTCGCTGTCGGGCTTCCTGAACCTGTCCGAGGGTTGGTGGCCGATGCTGGTCGGCATGTCGATGGGTGATGCCGGCGGCTTCAAGACCGACGACATGTGGGGTCCGTCGAGCGACCCGGCATGGAAGCGCAACGACCCGATGGTCCAGATGGCGACGCTGGTCGCCAACAACACCCGCATCTGGATTTACTGCGGTAACGGCACCCCGTCGGATCTCAGTGCGGGCCTCAGTGCAGGCAACCTGTTCAACGCCAAGTTCCTGGAGGGCTTCACGCTCCGTACGAACAAGACGTTCCAGGACAACTACATCGCCGCGGGCGGCAAGAACGGCGTGTTCAACTTCCCGTCCGCCGGCGTGCACGACTGGCCCTACTGGGGTGCGCAGCTGCAGCAGATGAAGCCCGACATCCAGCGGGTGCTTGGCGCGACGCCGCAACCGTCCGCCCCTGTGACGGCGGCGTCCGCCCCTGTGACGGGCCCGTCGGCCCCGACCAGCGGCTAACCGGCACGACAACACGGTCGACGGCGGTGATCCTTTGGTGGATCGCCGCCGTCAGCCGTTTACCGCACGCCTCATTGTGGTGATGTGATTCACTACCTTGCGCGGGGACTGCCAACGGAACGTGAGGTGG
>Ga0185299_10008465_pt1 | contig 10135 bp, 11 predicted proteins | sample PaiPotPPA55metaG_FD_128002 | JGI IMG/M metagenome (GOLD analysis project Ga0185299, IMG submission 128002) | Iron sulfur acid spring bacterial and archeal communities from Banff, Canada, to study Microbial Dark Matter (Phase II) - Paint Pots PPA... ...
TTCTCGCTCGCGGTGTTCGGCGTGACGCTGCAGCTAATTGGCCGCGTCGTCGAGCTTGCGCACGGTCACGAGGAGCTGCTCGGTCTAGAGGCGGCGGAATAAGTAAGCGCTTCGTGTGTTGAGGACCCCCTTGGTCTGACCGCGAAACGATCAGCCCAAATTGGCCGGCCGCTTCCCGGAAGGGAGTTTTTTCCGGGAGCGGCCGTGCTAGGGCTGCTGAGAATTTTGTAAGCCAACTGAATTTACTCCGGTCATCGGGCGATTGGGTCCGGGGGGAGTAAATGGGAGGATAGCATGCTACGATATAAGTCAACTAAGACCGGAGCGGCTCCGGCGACCGAATCGATCTCGGCGTCGCCGGGCATCGAAGGCGGCGCCGGCGCAAATCCGGTTTTCGCGGCCCCCGGAAGCGCGGTGGCCGGACACGAACATCATGCGGCGGTGGGTTCGCCGTTTCATTCCCGCGCCGAGGCGGCGACTGCCGTCAGGCAGGCCGACCTTCTGATCCTGACGTTTCTCTTTCTGATCATGATCGGCGGCTATCATGTCCACGCCATGCTGACCATGGGCGATTGGGACTTCTGGGTCGACTGGAAGGACCGGCGCATGTGGCCGACCGTCCTGCCGATCATGCTGGTTACATTCCCGGCGGCCGCCCAATATTTCTTCTGGGAGCATTTCCGGCTGCCGTTTGGCGCGACGTTCCTTTGTGTGGCCCTTCTCTTTGGCGAATGGCTCGACCGCTACATCAGCTTCTGGGGCTGGACCTTCTACCCGATCAACCTCGTCTGGCCGACCTCGCTGGTCCCGCAGGCGCTGTTCCTCGACATCGTGCTGCTGCTTAGCAGGAGCTTTATCGTTACCGCGATTGTCGGCTCAATGGGCTTCTCGCTGCTCCTCTATCCGAACAATTGGGTGATCCTTGCGCAATATCATCAGCCGACCGAGCAGTATGGCACGCTGATGTCCTTGGCCGACGTCATCGGCTTCCACAACGTTCGTACCTCGATGCCCGAATACATAAGAATTATCGAACGCGGCACGATGCGTACCTTCGGTAAGGATGTCGTGGGCGTCGCGGCGTTCTTCTCCGGGTTCGTCTCGATTATCGTGTATTTCGTCTGGTGGTATGTCGGTAAGATGTTCTCTACCACGAAATACATGAAGTCCATCTAACAACCCGACGCCGCAAGGTCCCGAGAGGACTCTGAGGGCGCATTTTAGCAATGCAAGAGGCACGGCGTTGCCGTGTGGGAGAGTAACCAATGACAACAACAATGTTTAGTTCACTGGCGCGCCAAGCGAAGCGCCAGGCGGGGAGGCTCTGGGCCCTTGGATTGGCCGCCGGGCTCGCCGTGACGATGGCGGCCATCGGCCCGGCCGACGCCCACGGCGAGAAATCGCAGGCGGCGTTTCTCCGGATGAGGACGCTTAATTGGTATGACGTGAAATGGTCGAAGACCAACGTCACCGTCAACGAAGAGTATGAGATCACCGGCAAGCTCTATATCATGAATGCTTGGCCGGCGGCCATCGAGGTACCGGCCCAATGCTTCCTCAACACTGGGCAGCCCGGAGCGATGGCGGCCAGGTTGGGCGTATGGGTCGGCGGCACGTTCACGCCGCGCTCGATGAAGCTCGAACTGGGCAAGACCTACGCGTTCAGGGTCCTTCTTAAGGCGCGCCGTCCCGGCCACTGGCACACGCACGTTCAATTGAGCGTCAAGACCGGCGGCCCGATTCCCGGCCCAGGTTCATATATCGACATCAAGGGCAATTTCTCCGACTACACCGATGACGTGAAATTGCTGAACGGAACCACGGTCGATATTGAGACCTATGGCCAAGGCAAGATCTATATGTGGCATCTGGTCTGGATCATCGCCGGCGGCGCGTGGATCCTTTATTGGTTCAACAAGCGCGGCTTCATCGGCCGGTTTGCGTGGGTGGCTTCCGGAAAGGCGGAAGAGATAATTACTCCTCAGGAGAGGATCGTCGGCGCGCTCACGCTCCTCGCGGTTCTGCTCGTGGTCATCATCTTCTATGCGATCACGGTCAGCAATTATCCAAACACCATCCCGTTGCAGGCGGGTGACTTCAGAAATATCCAGTCGCTCGAAAATGAAGTAAACTCGGGGCCGATCACAATCAAATTTGTGAACGGGACCTATAAGGTGCCTGGGCGTGAGTTGGTGGCCAATTTCAAGATCAGCAACAACGGCAAGGAGCCGCTGCGGATCGGCGAATTTAACACCGCAGGCCTCCGCTTCCTGAATCCGGACGTCTACACCAGCAAGGTGGAATATCCGGACTATCTGCTGGCGGACAGAGGGCTGTCGCTGAGCGATAATTCCCCCATCGCGCCTGGTGAGACGCGGGACGTCGCGGTCACCATCCAGGACGCGCGGTGGGATACGGAACGGCTTTCGGGTCTGGCCTATGACGTCGATAGCTCGTTCGCTGGCGTTCTGTTCTTCTTCACGCCGAGCGGAGCGCGCTACCCGATGGAAGTCGGCGGATCGGTGATCCCGACCTTCATGCCTGTCTGAGATGTGTCTCGGTAGGTTGTAAAAGGTAAACAAGATAAGTAATTTCCCCCGCTGGCGCTGACGCTCCGGCGGGGGAAATATTATGGGAGGGCAATGCAATGATGATCCGAGGAATCGCCGCCTGGCTCCTGGCCATGGTCCTGTCCGCGTCCGCCGCGCATGCGCATGGCGGGGTGGGCATGGTAGACAAAAGATGCGTTTTGCGGATCGGGCCGGACATCATGTTCTTCACCGGATACCAGCCGCAAAATTCCCGGGAGGAGTTTTGCGACGATATCCCAAGCACCGGGCAAATGGTTGTCGCGCTCGACATGCAAGAGAGCGAACTTCGCGACATGCTGACCGAGATCCGCCTCATCAAGGACGAGGGAAACCATACGACGATGAATGGGCTCCCGTTCCTGACGGATGCGGAGCTGGCGAGTCCGCAAGTTCTCGACCCCGTGACCATCACCCATGTGCTGCCCAAAAAATACCCGACGGGCACGCTGACCTTCGATCACACCTTTCCCGAGACCGGCAAATTCATTGGCATCGTGACGGTGAAAAATGCGCACGGCCAGACCTATGTGTCGCAGTTCCCGTTTTCGGTGGGCCAGGGATTTGGCAAAAGCATAGGGATCTATATCGCAATGGTCGTGGTGCTCCTCGCCGCGGTTTTCATGCTTTGGCACTTGGGCCGCAAGCAGAAGCCGGTTCTACCGAACAAGCCGGCGTGAAGGGGCGTGAAACGCTGTTTCGCGGCTGGCCGGTTTTTGCGGAAACGCGCCACCCGTGCCCGTAGGCCTTGGATTATCGTCGTCGGGAGAGGGCGGCCCAGGGGCGGTATTGGGCGTAGCGGCGCCCAGGTTCGCCCAAATATTCCGCGCGTAGGCATAAAGAAAAGCCTTGTCACGAACATTCGAGCCTAATCATGAAGTTTACTCTGCCCTCCCCCGTGCAAAAGGTTATAGGAATATTGAACTTTAAGCTCGGCCCGGAAGTGCTCCCGAAATCCCCAATTCTCTTGGCGGTGAGCCTCGTCGCTTTCGCGGCGGCGGTATTCTTGTTTCAAGCTAGCTTCTATTCCCCGGCCAGGGCGGCTGCGAGCGGGATCGGGAGCGCCGTTTTATTGGCTGCAGTCGCAATGCTGTGCGCGCGGATTTCCCGTTACAACGAACGACTGACGCAGACGCTTACTGCGCTCGCCTTGGGCGGCGCCATCGTGATTTTTGTCAGGACGGCTTTGGGTTTTTTCATGTTCATTAACCCCGCCTTTGCGGAGTTGCCGGATATTAACGTCCAGGAATTGACGTCGTTTTTACTGTTTCCTCTTTATGTTTGGAATATCTTTGTATTTGCTTTTTTGTTCCGGAGATCTTTCCGTTCTGACCTTCCAATTTCCTTCGCCATTGCGATCGTGCTCGTGTTCGCCGTGTACTTTTCGGTGCCATTGGTATTTAAATCCCTGTAATGACATTCGCGGCCGCTGCCCAATTGAAATGCCGTTGTTTGGCCGGGGGAAGCCAACGCGCATTCTCTGTCGCAGTTGGCATGAACTCGCGGCGGACAGTACGCGCGGGTTCTGTTCGAGGATTGAATGACCGTCAACAAGATCGCCTACCAAGGCGAGCCGGGCGCCAATTCCCATATCGCATGCGACAACGCCTATCCCGCATGGGAAACCTTACCCTGCGCGACATTCGAGGATGCGTTCGCGGCCATCGCCGACGGCGTCGCGACGCTGGGCATGATTCCGCTCGAGAATTCGATCGCTGGGCGCGTCGCCGACATCCATCACCTGTTGCCGAGCTCCGGTCTCTACATCGTCGCGGAATATTTTTTGCCCGTCCATTTTCAGTTGCTCGGCATCAAGGGCGCGAGACTCGATGCGGTGAGATCGGTCTACAGCCATGTTCACGCGCTTGGCCAATGCCGCATCATTATCCGCGCACGTGGCCTCGCCACGCATGTGACCGGAGATACCGCAGGATCCGCGCGAGAGGTCGCGGAATGGCGCGACCCGGGCCGCGCGGCGATCGCCACGCGCCTAGCGGCTGAAATCCATGGTCTCGACGTGCTCGCCGCGGACATTGAGGACGAACCGCATAACACGACGCGTTTCGTCGTGCTTTCGAAAATCCCGCAATGGGCGAAGCTTGGCCTCGGACCGGTCGTCACGAGCTTTGTTTTCCGGGTCCGCAACGTGCCGGCAGCGCTCTACAAGGCGCTCGGCGGTTTCGCCACCAATGGCGTCAATATGACCAAGCTCGAAAGCTACATGGTTGACGGGGAATTCACCGCAACCCAATTTTTGGCCGATGTCGAGGCCCATCCGGAGGAGCCGGGGCTGGCGCGCGCGTTGGAGGAGCTGGCGTTCTTTTGCAAGGAATTGAAAATCCTAGGGGTCTATCCGGCGCATCCGTTCCGGATCGAAAGTCAAAAGCACGAGCGGCGGGATCAGTGAGCAAGAGCAAAATTCGCGCTTGATCGTACCAAAACGTATCGCCCGACCCGTTTGCAGGCGAGCTTGTTGGCCAAGGCGACGACAGCGACGTTCTTGTGCACGCGCGGAGTAAGCGCGCGCAGCCATCCGGCGACCGGCGCCTTGGCTCTTGGAAAGCGTCGGATGAACAGCCGTGGCGCGCCGTGGATCAGCAGCCTGCGAAGATAACCATTGCCTCGCTTGCTAATTCCGGCGATTTAGGCGGTTGGCGAGAGGTGCGTGGCCACATAAATTATTGGCCGCGGGAATGCTCCGTGCTACAAGCGCGCAACGACTGGAGTGGGTGATGTCACAAAATCGGGTGTTCGACGATTTCGCGCGTCTTGTGACCGATGCTTCGGAGATGGCGCAAGGCGTCCGTCGTGAGGCAGAAACGGCGATGAAGAGTCAGCTGGAACGTCTTCTCGCGGCGATGGATGTCGTCACCCGCGAGGAATTCGAGGCGGTCAAGCAGATGGCCGCGAGGGCCCGCGACGACAAGGAAAAGCTTAGCCAAAGGGTGGTCGCACTCGAGGCCGCAATGAAGGTTGAACCCAAGGACACCGGCGGATAGGGAATTCTCGCAGTCAAAAGCGCCGGCCGCAAAACGATTCGTCCCTAGGCCGGGCACATGAGGACACGACGGCGAACGGCGGCCGTGTCTAAAGTAGGATTTTTGGATACCGTCGGAGGCGCTCTCTAATCCATCATTTGAGGGCGACGGGACGCAGCGAGGAAATTGGCTTTGGGAGCATCGAACGTGTTGCTTCGGAGCCTGCTGGCACCGGGGCCACCGGTGAACGGTGACGTTGGAGCTATCCGCACAAATCCATTAGCGCTAGAATGACCACGTCGAGCGGACGGCTTGGCCAAACGAACTTCGCCGCCCCATCTCGGAGCTTGCACCATGGTCGATTATGAATCAGACGATGACCGCCCCAAAGTGTCACGCTTCAGGCTGCGCTCTTTCTTTTTCCGGGACTGGCCATATATTGTGATGTTGCTCCTTGCCATTTTCGGAGTTGCTTATGGAAGCGTTGCTCCACAGGCAATGACGACCTATTGGACAATCCTTGGTCCTGTCTTCGCTATAATTTGTGTGGCCACCCAGTGGCGAGACGTCGAGGGCCCGGAGGCGCATTGGCACCTCATCTGGACACAGGCCCTTCATTGGCTTGCCGTTATCCTTGCGATGTATCTCGTGCTTTTGGTGAACGTAAAGCAAATGATGAACGCGGACGCCAGTGCACTCGTGGTTCTGACATTATTGGCGCTAGGCACGTGTACGGCTGGCATCCGCCACGCTGCCGGTTGGCGCGTTTGCCTGGTGGGTGTCATACTCGGTCTTGGAGTTCCCGCCATCGCTTGGCTCGAACGATCAACGCTGCTCCTCCTATTGATAGCCACCGTATTGGTTGCGCTAGCGGTGCTGTACGTTATGCATAATCGGCGGGAGCGCGGATACTAGGTTCTGCACCCAATCGAATTGATTGCCAAGCCGTGATTCAAGCTCGTCAGGAGGCCCTGAATCATGACGGCGATTTCTGGCAGAAGGTTTTCGCCGCTCTCGGCGAAGTCCGCGAGCCTCCTGCGCTCGTGAGGATCGACAGCTCCGCCGTCAGGGCCCATCGCTCGGCTGCGGACGCAAAAGGGGATTGTTTTTGCACTTCTCCCAGGTGCATGGCGAGAACGAGATCGGCGCGGCTTCATTGGCGGCGCGCTCTTCGTAAGTCATCTTGCGCAAGCTCGCCACCTGCTCGACACCCACAAACCGTCGACGCAGCGGAGATCATACCGGGCCAGCCTGCCGCTCGCTCGCTGCTTCGGTCATCTTGCCGGACGCGATGCGCCGCTTGGGCATTTATTGCCGTCCGCGGTTCGCGCCGTTCAGATACCGGCATACCACTCGTACCCGCGATCTTCCCAATACCCGCCCTTGCCGCGACCGAACCCGTCGAGCCGGTCGGTCACCTCGATGCGCATCACATATTTGGCGTGCTTGTAGCCGAGCTGCCGCTCGACTCGCAGCCGCAGCGGGGCACCGTGGCCGACCGAAAGCGGGACGTCGTTGAGACCGTGGGCGAGAATGGTTTGCGGATGGAAAGCGTCGATCAGATCGATGCTTTCGTAATATTGGCCGGTGCCGTCAAGCGTCCGTTCCAAACTGTCGGCGCAGTGGAAGACCACGAACCGGGCGGCCGGAAGAAGCGCGGCCCGTTCGAGCACAATCGCCAGCGGAACGCCCTGCCATTTGCCGATGGCGCTCCACCCTTCGACGCAGTCATGGCGGGTGATCTGAATCCTCTGCGGCAGATTGCGCAATTCCGCGAGCGAAAATTCCACAGGATTGGCGACCAACCCATCGACGCGCAGCCGCCAAGCGGCGAAATCGCCTTCCCGCAAGGCCGCGTAGTCCTCGCCCTCGGGCATCGTTGTGCCATTCACCTTGAAGACCGGCGACACATCGCCGGCCGTGAATTCGCGGGCGCGCGCGTGGCCCCCGCCGAGCAGCCGCTGGACGCGATAGGTCAGCCACTCGGCCGAGGCAAGAAACTCCTGGAAATCCGGGGCTTCGGAGAGCCGGTCACAGCCGCTGAGCAGGAGGCTCGCCGCGCCAAGCGCAAGAAACTGGCGCCGGGGGAGCCAAACGTTAGGCATGATCGTCCTCGACAAAAATGGCGAATCTTCCGGTGATCATCGCACGCAGCTCGTTCACCGGTCCGGACAGAAGCACCATCGCGACATGAACGAATACGAACAACACAATCAGGCCGGCCGCGACGAAATGAATCGTCCGCGCGGATTGGCGCCCGCCGAACAGGTCGACGAGCCAAGGCAGAATCGCATCCATCCCCGGCGACATGGCGAGCCCGGTCAGGATCATCAGCGGCAACAGCACGAAGATCACGCCGAGATAGGTCAGTTTCTGGAGAGGATTGTAATGCCGCGCCGCCTCGCCGCGCGGAAATTTCAACCGCAGATGATTGGCGAGATCCTTGAGAAGAGCGCGCGGCCGCAGCTGCTCTCCGCTGGGCAGAAGATCGCGCCAAAAATGGCCGCTGACGACGGCGGCCACGAGATACGCCAAGAGGTTCGCGACAAATGCCCAAGCGAAAAAGAAATGCCAGCGGCGTCCCATTGCGAGATCGCGCCAGCTAGGCAGCGTCACCCACCGGGGGACGCCGCGCTGCACGGCCTCGCCGCTGGCGTCGCGTGAGACGCCGAGGATCCCGGTCGTTTTGAATGTCGATGAACCGATCCGGGCGAAACCCGCCGGAGGGCCGCCGCCCGAACTATCCGCCCCGATCTCGAATGCCGCCCGCTCGGTATCGAAACCGGATTGCCCCCAATAAAGCGCCGGATGCGCGTTGAAAATCTGCAGGCCGCTCATCAGAAGCACCGCCACGCACAAGAGATTGATCCAATGGGTCAACCGGGTCACGCGCGTGTGTCGATCAACGAGCCGCCGCCGCTGGAGCCGCAACGGCCCGTTTGAGTGTGCTGCTCGAATTTCGCTCATGGCCTGTTTCCGGTTCTCGTCGCCCGTTTCGCGGCCGCGAATCCGCTCCGGCGCCAGGCCCGGAGCGGCCTGGCGTCGTCCGCACGGTTTTATTTTTGTGTGCCGCCCATGGCGTCGTCACCCGCATGGCCGGGCTTCATGGCGTCGCCCTTCATGGCGTCGCCCTTCATGTGGTCCGCCTTCATGCTTTCGGGCTTTGTGGTTTCCGGCTTCATGGTGTCCTCGGCCGACGCCGCGGCGGCGAACAACGAGCCGGCGGCAACCAAGGCCAAGGCGGCAAAGGTGGTGATCGCGTATTTCATCTTCATGGGTCCTCTTCATGGTTGGCGCCGGGTTTGGCGCGCTCTCGTTCGCCGCTCGCGGCTGACCGCGGGGCGGCATCTTGTGGGGCGCGGCCAGCCGAAAACCGGACCGCGCGTCCTGAAGCTCACAAGGGAGGTGCGGCCGCTTAGGTCGAACCGTCAGCTTGCTTCCGGCAGGAATTTCAACGCAATGCCGTTCATGCAGTAGCGTAGGCCGGTCGGGCGCGGGCCGTCGTTAAAGACGTGACCAAGGTGGCCGCCGCAGCGCCGGCAATGCACCTCGGTGCGCTGCATCCAAAGACTCCCGTCGGTTTTGGTGGCCACCGCGCCTTCGATCGGACTCCAAAAGCTTGGCCAGCCGGTGCCGCTCTCGAACTTGGTGTCAGACTTGAAGAGCGGCAGTTCGCAGCCGACGCAGGCGAAGACACCCTTGCGATGCTCGTGTAGCAACGGGCTGCTGAAGGCCGGCTCCGTGTCCTCATGCCGGAGCACTTGATATTGAGCGGGCGTGAGAAGGCGCCGCCATTCCTCGTCGGTCTTCGTCACCTCCAGCTTTTGCGCTTCGGCGAGGAGCCAACTGGGGAAGACGAAACCGCCAACCGCCGTCAAAGCCAACATCGACAATAAATCGCGCCGCAACATTTTCGAGACTCCTCTTTACTCCTGGTTGCCGCCCACGAGGACCGCCTGCTGGCGGTAAAACTCCGGGTAGAGCTTTTTCAAATTGGCGATCTTTGGCAGGTCGTAAGCCGCGATATAGGGGCTGGCTGGGTGCCGCGTGGCATAGTCCTGATGATAGGATTCGGCAGGATAGAATGCCTTCAGCCGTTCGACCTTGGTCACGATATGACGCGGGAAGGCACGCGCCTTGTCGAGTTCCGCGATGTAGGCCTCGGCGGCGCGTTGCTGGGCCTCGCTCGTGGCGAAAATCTCGGAGCGGTACTGGGTGCCCTCGTCGGGGTCCTGCCGGTTCAACTGTGTCGGGTCGTGCGCCACCGAAAAATAGATCTGCAACAGGCGGCCGAAGGAGATCTGCTTCGGATCGAAAGTGATCTCGACAGATTCGGCGTGCCCCGTGCCGCCAGAGCTGACCTGCTCGTAGCTGGGGGCGGCCGACGTTCCGCCCGCGTATCCCGAAACCGCGTTCGTCACGCCCAAGGTATGCTGGAACACCGCCTGAACGCCCCAGAAACAGCCGCCGGCAAAAACCGCTCTCCCGGTTCCGCTGGGGGTGGACTCCGAAACGTCCGCGGACGGCGGGTTGACCGCATGCCCGGCCGCCGCCGGAATTGCGAGACGA
>Ga0185299_10008467_pt1 | contig 10134 bp, 9 predicted proteins | sample PaiPotPPA55metaG_FD_128002 | JGI IMG/M metagenome (GOLD analysis project Ga0185299, IMG submission 128002) | Iron sulfur acid spring bacterial and archeal communities from Banff, Canada, to study Microbial Dark Matter (Phase II) - Paint Pots PPA... ...
CGTCGGCGGCGACTGCGCCCGGGCGGCACAGCGGGCAGGGCCGGAGCGGGGCGGCAAGCTCGTCAGCAGCGGACTCCGCCGATGCCGCGGACCCTGCAGGCGCCGCCGACTCCGCCGACTCCGCCGAGCCGACAGCCATGACATCGGCCCGCCCGTCCAGCAGCGGACAGTCCGGCACGTGCAGATACCGGCCGTCGGGAACGCGCACGAAAGCCGGCGTAGCGGATGACGCGGTGACGCCCGTCGACCGGACGGCGTAGTAGCGGGCGGAGCCGCGCGGCAGCGGCCCGCGCAAGAGCAGCACCAGGCCTACGACCAGCAGCGCAGCGCCCGGGATCGTTGCCGAAGCCAGGTAGGGGAGCTGCTGCGCAACCGTCGGCTGCCCGGAGATCTGATACCAGCCGAGGACGCACAGAACCACGCCCGCACCGGCTACCGCAGCAGCGATGCGTCTCGGCGGATCAATCATCACCAGACCTCCCCAACCACCACAAGCTGCGTAAGAATTGGTTTCAATCGGTCATAGGCAGCAATTCAGCAGTAACGCAGTGCTACTGGTTATGCAATGCTATTTCAGATATGTCTCACGCGGGAGAGGCACACCATGTCGAGGTACAGCCCAGACAGCCCGGCTCTCAAGCGTCGAAACCGCCCCGGCCGCCGTACCGCCGCGGTCACCCTGGTCCTACTGGCCGGCACCCTGTCCGCCTGCAGCAGCAACACCCCGTCGAGCACCAGTCCCGAGTCGAGCCCGTCCGCGTCCACGTTCGACACGCTCGCGGCGACCGGAGCGGTAAAGCAGACCTGGACCACCTTCTTCGCCAAGACCACGCCGATCGCGCAGAAGGAGGCCCTGTTGCAGAACGGAACCAGCACCTTCAAGCCGGCCGTCCAGGCCTTCTCGACCAACCCGCTGGTGGGCCAGGTCACCGCGACCGTGTCGAACGTGACCTTCCCCAACCCGACCACGGCGGACGTCACCTACGCCATCTCGGTCGGCGGCCAGGTGGTCGAACCGGCGATGGCGGGCACCGCCGTCCTCACGAACGGGCAGTGGCTGGTCTCCGACACGACCCTGTGCGGCCTGCTGCAACTCGCCGCCAGCCAGGGCGGCGGCAGTTCGACGGCGATCCCCGGCTGCTCCTGAGCGCGTCCGTTCATCACCCGGTAATCATGGGTAACAGCGGTAACCGAGGTCGCGACGTCATCCGTTCAGGTAACGGTGCGCGATCGGCCGTTCTCGCATAGTCGCAGATCAGTCGGCCTACGCTCGGGGTGGCGCGGGGCCCGGTCGAATACCTGCGCGGATCGGTCCGCGCTCGGCTTCCACCATGTCGGGCAGACTGGAAACTCGGCTCGCGGCGCCTCGGGCGCGGCGGTTTCGAGCGCAAAAAGTCTGGAAGGACGCCACCGCCCGTGTCTTGGAAGTCCGACACGCCCACCCCCGCCCGCGCCGACAAGTACGGCGGCCTCGGCTACCAGACGGACGAGGACCCGCTGTCCCGTTCGCTGTTCGCCGAGAGCGAGCCGGGGGCAAGCGGGGACTGGCGGCTGCCCGGACCGCGTGGCCCGCAACCCGACTCCGCGCCGCTCGGCGCCTCCGCCGCGCTGCACGCGGTCTTCGACTCCGCCCCCGGCGCCGTCGCCGTGGTCGAGGGCCCCGACTACGTGCTCGACTACGCCAATCCCGCCTTCCGTACCGGCTTCGGCGTCGGCAACCCCGCCCTGCGCGGGCGCGGTGTGACCGGCACGCCGTTGGCCGACGCGGTGCCGGTGCTCGCCCGCCTCGGCCTGCTCGACGCGCTCGCGCTGGTGCACGCCAGCGGCACCGTCTTCACCGCCCCCGAGGTACGGGTCCCGGAATACGGGCCGTCCGGGCGTCCGGCCGTACTGCGGGTGACCTGCTCTCCGGTGCGCGCCGCGGCGAACGAGCCGATCGAGGGCGTGCTGCTGCACCTGATCGACACCTCCGACCAGGCCGCCGAACTGCGCCGGTTGCAGCGCGCGGAACGGCGTCAGCGCAATGCCGCCGTAGCCCTGCAGCGTGCCCTGCTGCCGCAGCGGCTGACCCAGCCTGACGACCTGCGGATCGCAGGGTGCTACCTGCCCGCGGCCGGCGAGCCCGACCAGCTCGGCGAGACGATGCGCCCGGGCGGGATCGAGAGCCACTCGTCCCGGCGCCCGGCCGCCGGCGAGCTCCAGGTCGGCGGGGACTGGTACGACGTCATCCCCCTCGGCGCCGGACGTACCGCCTTCGTCATGGGCGACGTCATGGGCCGCGGCGTGCACGCGGCCGCAATCATGGGCCAGCTGCGTGCGGCCGTGCGCGCCTACGCCGCCGCCCACCTGCCGCCGGGGGAGCTGTTGCTGCATCTCGACCGGCACGCCGCGGAGCTCGAGGGCGTCGCGTACACCGCCGGGTCCGCGCGGGCGGGACTGTGCGATCTCGGCGCCCTGGCCTCCTGCGTGTACGCCGTCTACGACCCCGATGAAAGAGTGCTGTCGTACGCCGCGGCCGGGCATCCCGCGCCGCTGCTGCGCCTGCCGGACGGCACCGTGCTCGAGCTCGACGCCGCGGTCGGGCCGCCGCTCGGCACCGGCGAGTGGACCTGGCAGGAGGCGAGCGTCTCGGTGCCGCCGGACTCCTACCTCGCCTTCTACACGGACGGCCTGGTGGAGCGGCGCGGCGCCGACCTCGACGAGCAGTTCGCCCGGCTGCGCGCCGTCTTCGGCCATGCGCCGCTGGTGGAGCACGCCGAGGACGAGGCCGGGGCCGGCCTTGACCGCACCCTGAGCGCGACCCTGAGCAGCACTCTCAGCGCGACCCTCGGCACTACCCTCGGCGGAGCCGCCGGCCGCCGCGGCGGCCCGGTGGACCTGGTCCGCGACGAGCTGCTGGCCGGGATGGAACTGCCGATCGACCACGACGACGACGTGGCCCTGCTGGTCGTGCACGTTCCGCAATGGCAGGGCGATCGGGCGATGCTGTTCCGCTCCGCCGAGGTCGACCTCGTCGGCGGCACCGAGATCGCCGCGCACGCCCGGGCCTTCGCCTCCGGCGTACTGCGCAGCTGGCAGCTCGGCGAGGAGTTGTGCGACGTCGGCGTGCTCGCGGTGAGCGAGCTGGTGGCCAATGCCGCGATCCACGGCCGTCCCCCGGTGCGTCTTCGGCTGCGACGCACCGATCGACGGCTTATCGTTGACGTGTGCGACGGGGACGATCACCTGCCCCGGCGCCGGCTGGCCGAGGACACGGACGAGGACGGACGCGGCATCGGCATCGTGGCGTCACTGGCCGCCTCCTGGGGCTGTCGGCAGCTGGCCGAGGGCAAATCCGTGTGGTGCGAGTTCACTTTGGGCTGACGCCCGCGTCCGGAGCGCCGGCTGTTCACCTTGGCGTACCCACTCGGGCCGGGCCGTCATGCCCTCATACGCCCCTGGCCAGCGGCTCCGTGACCGATTCTTAACCTTCCTAGCGTGAATGTCCCGGGGCCGTTCACCTCCCGTTCACCCGGTGAGGTCCGCTGATTCACCCGTCGTGCCTACGTTCTGGGGGTCAGCATCTTCAAGCTTTGAACTCCGGCGGACCCTCCGCCGGTCCCAGGACGAAAGGGACTTCTCCGTGAAGTTTCAGCGGTATGGCGCTGTGGCCGGCGTAGCTGTGGCCGCCTCTCTTGCGCTCAGCGCGTGTGGATCCAACAACAACGCCCCCACCGGCCCGACGAGCTCCGCCTCGGGCACGTCCGCGGCGTCCTCCTGCCCCTCGGGCACGCTGAGCCTGGCCGGCTCCACCGCGCAGGCGAACGCGATCTCGCAGTGGAAGAAGGACTACCAGACGAAGTGCACCGGCGTCACGGTGAACTACAACGCCAACGGCTCCGGCGCCGGCGTCACGTCCTTCATCCAGAAGCAGGCCGACTTCGCCGGCTCCGACTACTCGCTGAGCACGACCCAGGCGGCCCAGGTCACCTCGGCCGGCCGTTGCGGCAGCGGCAGCGCGGTGAACATCCCGCTCGTGCCGGGCGCCATCGCCGTGGTCTTCAACGTCCCTAACGTGACCACGCTGAACCTGTCCGCCACCACGCTGGCCGGCATCTTCAACGGCACCATCAGCAACTGGGACGCCGCGGCGATCAAGGCCGAGAACCCCAGCGCCAACCTGCCGAACCTGGCGATCCAGCCGTTCTACCGCTCGGACACGTCCGGCACCTCGTACAACTTCTCGAACTACCTGCACGCGCTCGGCGGCTTCGCCGCGGCGAACAAGCAGTGGCCGGGCAAGGCGGGCCAGGGCGCCAAGGGCTCCTCGCTGGTGGCCTCCAAGGTCAAGTCCACCGCGGGCGCCATTGGCTACGCCGAGTACTCCTACGCGACCGAGGACAGCCTGAGCTACGCCGCGGTCTCCAACGCCTCCGGCGCCTACGTTCCGCTGACCCAGACCAACGCGGCGAACTTCATCGCCAAGGCCAAGGTCACCCAGAGCGGCTCGGACACCAAGCTGGCCTTCGACTACACCTACGCCGCCGCGGACGCCTACCCGGCGACCCTGGTGACCTACGAGATCGTCTGCGGCACCGGCAACGACTCGGGTCAGCTCCCGCTGATCAAGGGCTTCCTGACCTACATGGACTCCAGCGCCGCGCAGACCGAGCTCACCTCCGAGGGCTACGTGCCGCTGCCGTCCGCCATCCAGGCGGACAACGCGACCGCGATCGCCAGCCTGCAGTAGAAAAGTCCGGCAGCAGTCTCCGATAGGAGGTGAGGAAGCCCCATGAGCACTGACAGGCCAGGTCCCGCGGTGACCGAGGCGCAGGACGAGAAGCCACCGACGCCGGCGCGGGCCGGCTTGAACGCCAAGGCCGGTCTCGGCGACCGGTTGTTCGGCGGCAGCGCCCGCGGCGCGGCCGTGTTCATCCTGATCCTGATGGCCGCGATCGCCGCGTTCCTGATCGTCCAGTCGGTGCACGCGATCAGCGCCGACAAGGTCAACTTCCTCACCTCCTTCACCTGGGACCCGGACGGCAACACCACCAACGGCGTGCCGACCTTCGGCATCGCCGCGATCGCCTGGGGCACGCTGATCACCTCGGTGATCGGCGTGCTGTTCGGCGCCCCGGTCGCCATCGGCGTGGCGCTGTTCATCACCCAGTACGCCCCGCGCAAGCTCGGCGCGATCCTCGGCTACATCGTCGACCTGCTCGCCGCGGTGCCGAGCGTGGTCTACGGCCTGTGGGGCCTGCTGGTGCTGGTCCCGCACATGGGCGGGATCTCCAAGCTGATCGAGGACGTGCTCGGCTGGATCCCGATGTTCAAGACGAACGGGACCTACGGCAGCTCGATATTCACCGCCGGAGTCGTGCTCGCGATCATGATCCTGCCGATCATCGCGGCGATCGCCCGCGAGATCTACCGGCAGACCCCGCGCGAGCAGATCGAGGCCGCCTACGCGCTCGGCGCCACCCGCTGGGAGGTGATCCGGCTCGCCGTGCTGCCCTACGGCCGCTCCGGCGTCACCAGCGCGGTGATCCTCGGCTTCGGCCGCGCGCTCGGCGAGACGATCGCCGTCGCCATGGTGCTCACCCAGGTGCCCGGTCTGGTCACCCGGATCCTGCAGCCCGGCGGCAACACCATCGCCGCGAACATCGCGGTGCAGTTCGGCGAGGCTCTCACCACCGGCCGTCAGGCGCTGATCGCCTCCGGCCTGATCCTGTTCCTGATGACGCTGATCGTCAACTACGCCGCCCGGCTCGTGGTGCGGCGCACCGGAAGGGCCGGAGCCTGATGTCCCTCACCCACACCAGCCCGGTGCGCAAGGCCAAGAACAGCGTGGCCTGGGTGCTGGTAGCGATCGCCTTCGTGGTCGCGATCATCCCGCTGGTCTCCATCCTCTGGACGGTGATCTCCCGGGGCGCCGCGGCCTTCAACGCGAACTTCCTGACCCACTCGATGCGCAACGTCTCCGAGCAGGATGCGAACGGCGGCGCGTACCACGCGATCCTCGGCACGCTCGAGCAGGTCGGCATCGCCGCGGTGATCACCATCCCGCTGGCCCTGATGGTGGCCATCTACCTGGTCGAGTACGGCCGGGGTCGGCTGGCGCAGGCGGTCACCTTCTTCGTGGACGTCATGATGGGCCTGCCGTCGATCGTGGCGGGCCTGTTCGTGCTCTCATTCTGGATTCTCGGCCTCGGTTTTCACGCCTCCGGCTTCGCCGCCTCGATCGCGCTGACCATCCTGATGCTGCCGATCGCGGTGCGCTCCAGCGAGGAGATGCTCAAGCTCGTCTCCCCCGCGCTGCGCGAGGCTTCGTACGCGCTCGGCGTCTCCAAGTGGCGGACGATCACGAAGGTGGTGCTGCCCACGGCGCTGCCGGGCATTGTCACCGGGATGATGCTCGGCATCGCGCGTATCGTGGGTGAGACGGCCCCGGTCCTGCTCCTGGTCGGGGTGACCGACTCGATCAACGCCAACCCGTTCAGCAACGCGCAGGGCTCGCTGCCGCTGTTCATCTTCAGCGAGTCGCAGAACAGCGTGCAGACCGCGATCAACCGGGGCTGGGCAGCGGCGCTCACCCTGATCATCCTGGTCATGCTGCTCAACCTGATCGCTCGCCTGATCGCCTGGTGGAAGGCCCCGGCGGCCGCCCGCTGAGACCCTCTAAGCCACTGAAGAAAGAAGACTGAGAACCATGGCCAAGCGAATCGACGTCTCCGGACTGTCGGCTTACTACGGCGCGGTCCGGGCGATCGAGGACATCAGCCTGACCGTGGAGCCGCGCACGGTGACCGCCTTCATCGGCCCCTCCGGCTGCGGCAAGTCCACGGTGCTGCGCACGCTCAACCGGATGCACGAGGTGATCCCGGGCACTCGGGTCGAGGGCAAGGTCATGCTCGACGACGTGGACCTCTACGGCGCGAACATAGACCCGGTGGCCGTGCGACGGACCATCGGCATGGTCTTCCAGCGGCCCAACCCGTTCCCGACCATGTCCATCTACGAGAATGTGGCGGCCGGTCTGCGGCTGAACGGGAAGCGCGGCAAGGGCGACCTGGACGGTCTGGTGGAGCAGTCGCTTCGCGGGTCCAACCTGTGGAACGAGGTCAAGGACCGGCTGAACAAGCCGGGCATGGGCCTGTCCGGCGGTCAGCAGCAGCGGCTGTGCATCGCCCGGGCCATCGCCGTCTCCCCCGACGTGCTGCTGATGGACGAGCCCTGCTCCGCGCTCGACCCGATCTCGACGCTGGCCATCGAGGACCTGATCGCGCAGCTCAAGAACGAGTACACGATCGTCATCGTCACGCACAACATGCAGCAGGCCGCGCGAGTCTCCGACCGCACCGCGTTCTTCAACATCGCGGGCACCGGCGAGCCCGGCAAGCTGATCGAGATCGACGACACCCCGCGCATCTTCGCGAACCCCTCGCAGCGCGCAACGGAAGATTACATCACCGGCCGGTTCGGCTAGACGTTCGCCCCGCTTGCTCATGGCGGATCCCCGCGACCCGAACCGGGTCGCGGGGATCCGCCATAAAGGGGCTTAATTCCTAGCTGAAGATTGCATGTGTCGGGTAGTAGATGATGGCGGCGCAGATGGCCGCTGCCGGCAAGGTCAGGAACCAGGCGAAGATGATGTTCCCGGCCACCCCCCAGCGCACCGCGGTCTTCCGCTTGGTCGCGCCGACGCCCATGATCGAGCCGGTGATGATGTGCGTGGTGGAGACCGGCGCCGGATATACGAACGCGGTGAAGTAGAGCACCAGCGAGGCGACCGTCTCCGCCGCGAAGCCGCGCGGCGGGTCGAGCTCGATCACCTTGCGGCCAAGGGTACGCATGATCCGCCAACCGCCGGCGCAGGTGCCTGCGGAGATCGCCAGCGCCGCCGACCAAAGCACCCACCACGGCACCGCGGACTTGCTGGTCGCGTGGCCGCCGGCGATCAGCGCGAGCATGACCACACCCATGGACTTCTGCGCGTCCTGGATGCCGTGGCCGAGCGCCATGCCGGCCGCCGAGACGGTCTGCGACATCCGGAATCCGCGGGTGACCTTGCTCGGGTGGGCGTTACGGAAGGCCCAGAGGATGCCGACCATGAGGGCGAAGGCGAGGATGAAGCCGACCACGGGGGAGATGAGCATCGGCAGGATGACTTTCTCCCACACCCCGCTCCAGTTCACCCGCAGACCGGAGGCCAGCCCGGCGCCGATCATGCCGCCGATCAGCGCGTGCGTGCTGGAGGACGGCAGGCCGAAGCCCCAGGTGACCAGGTTCCAGGTGATCGCGCCGACGAGCAGCGAGAAGACGATCACCAGGCCGGCCGAGCCCTCCGGCGGGGCACTGATGATCCCGCTGGTCACCGCCTTGGCCACGCCGCCGCCGAGCTGCAGGCCGAGCCACGCGCCGAGCAGGTTCATCACGCCGGCCATCAGCAGCGCGACGCGCGGGGTCAGGGCACGGGTCGAGACGGAGGTGGCGATCGCGTTGGCCGAGTCGTGGAAGCCGTTCGTATAAGCGAAACCCAGCGCGACCAGGACCACGACGATGAGCCAGAAAGTCAGCACGGGAGCTCAGGACTCCTTGACCGCGATGGTCTCGATCGTGTTCGCCACGTGCTCGAAACCGTCCGCCGCCTGCTCGAGGGTCTCCACGACTTCCTTGAGCTTCATCACCGTGATCGCGTCGTACTCGCCGGAGAACAGGTGCGCCAGCAGCTTCCGGTAGACCTGGTCCGCCTGGTTCTCCAGCCGGTTGATCTCGATCCAGTACTCCTTCAGGTCCTTCATCGTGCGCAGCCGGGGCATGGCCTCGGAGGTCAGGTCGGCCGCCCGCACCAGCACGTCCACCTGATCGGCCACGCCCGTCGGGAGGGCGTCGATCTGGTAGAGGGAGACCAGGTCGGCGGCCGCGTCCATGCTGTCCATGACGTCGTCGAGCAGACTCGCGAGCATGTAGATGTCTTCGCGGTCGAACGGCGTGATGAAGGAGGAGTTGAGCTGCTGGTAGATGTTGTGCGTGATCTCGTCGGAGGCGTGCTCGGCGTCCCGCATCCGGTCGGCGATCGAGGTCCGCTCCACCTTGTCGGCGCCGAGCAGCTCGGTCAGCAGGGCCGCGCCCACCACCAGGTTGTCCGCTGCTTTGGCGAACAGCTCGTAGAAGCTCGTCTCCTTGGGAGTCAGACGCAGGCGCACGGGGCTCTCCGGGCTGTGGTGAGGTGGGGACGTCGGATGGGATCGTTACGGATCTTGGTCCGGGAAGTCCAGTGTTCCATGACCACAAGGATGGTAGTTGCTACGGCGCGCACGCGCGCCGGTAGGCCCAACCAGGCTGGAGAACTGATCGCGCGGTGTGCCCGGCGCCCGACGGGCCCGGACGGCCCGATTCGGCTGCGGCCTGAGTGTCCGTCAGGTGAAGTTTGTTGAGATTTTTATCACCCAGCGGGGGCTTGCTCGGGCCCGGATCTTCAGGCCCGGCTCTTGAGTCCCAGGATCCGGTCGATGTCCTGCTGGGAGAGCGGCTCCTCGCTGCGCTCCGCCGCGATGATCAGCTCGGCGTAGAGCTCGATCTCGTCCAGCGCCACCCGGTCGTGCACCGCCCGGTACCGCGCGGGCCCCGGCGCGCGCACCGCGGGCGCGGCCGGACGGCCGACGCGAGGCGCCCGTTCAGTGCCGGCCGACGCCGTATCAGAACGCACCAAGACCACCTCCTCGCGGCTTGCGGACCCCGTGAATGCAGGCTCACCCTCTGCACTCAAGATTAGGGCGGGGTTAAGCCGGTCGCCATGGCCCGACTGGGCCATCCGAGCGTGACGCACCTGGCCCGGGTCAGTCGGCCTGCAGGACGTCGGCGGCGGCCGGCGCGCTCACCGTCACCGGCTTGCCCAGGTTGTAGAGGTCGGTGCTCGAGACGATGGCGACCAGGCCCTTGGCCGGCGCGGGGGCGGGGAACTCGAAGTGCGCGACGAAGCGCAGCACCCGGCCCTCGGTGTCGAGGTAGACGTCGAAGGCCACCGCCTGCTTGACGAAGGAGCGGCTGGCGGCGGCGAGGGCGGAGTTCTCCGGCGCCGGGGCGGCGGCGGCCGCGGCGGACAGGTCGAGGGTGCCCGAGTAGTGCGCGACCGGGACGTTATAGACCATGTCC
>Ga0185299_10008469_pt1 | contig 10132 bp, 9 predicted proteins | sample PaiPotPPA55metaG_FD_128002 | JGI IMG/M metagenome (GOLD analysis project Ga0185299, IMG submission 128002) | Iron sulfur acid spring bacterial and archeal communities from Banff, Canada, to study Microbial Dark Matter (Phase II) - Paint Pots PPA... ...
TGGAGCTGGCACAAAAGGTTTTGGCCAGTGATGACCAGGTCGATAATTTCCGTGACCAGATTTTTCGCGAATTGCTGACGTATATGATGGGCGATTCCAGCGTGGTTTTCCCGGCGTTTGAGTTGATTCTGGTGGCCAAGAATCTTGAACGCATTGGCGATCACGCTACCAACATCGCTGAGGACGTCATTTATATTGTGCAGGGGCAGGACGTCCGGCATCCCACTGTGGATCGACGCTAGTCTTTGTTGAGGTTGCTGCCTGGGCGCGGGCGTTTCCTGAAAAGCAGCAGCGCGATCAGAACGCTCGCTGCGCTGATTACTCCTCCAATGGTGCGATCTGGGGTTCGAATGAACTGCACCACTACGTGCGACTGCCCAGCAGGCAGCGGGACGATAATCTGGGCGGTTTCTCCTGTTTGTTCTGGGCCTACTTCGGCTTCATTTACCTTCACACGCCATGCGGGATAGTCCAGAAGGCGCAGCTTCAAGACCGAAGGCTTGCGCGTTGTAACGCGCATTTCTTTTTTCTCAGCGGTCCAGCGCTGAACAGTAACCTGCGCATCGGATTTGGATCCTGCTTCGGCTACCGGCGTGGCCGGCACAATCGTTACTCGCTCTGATTTCTCTGGTAACAAGGAGTGGTCATCTCCCAAAGGGTCATATTCGTCTACACCTTCAAAACCTTCGTCGTTCTGCAGGGCTTCTAATAGGACTGGAACGTCTTCGGAGTCCCACCAGGTGTGGCGCACCATATAGGTCGCGGTGCATGCGAGAACAGCCAGCAGCGCAACAATGGTGGATGCCGCTCTATATCCGCGCATCCGTTTGTGGACTATCGCGGCGGAGACGAAACACGCGAAGGGAATGGCCAGAATGGACATCCAGCGCCAGGGAAATTGCACGAAACGCAGCTCGGGAAGTGCGATCCAGAAAATATTGCTTATGCGCGCCATCAGGAAGGCGGCCATCACTGAAAGCGCAAGCAACGCGCTCCAGAGATTTTTTGTGAAGGGCCGTGCGGTTGACCGGTCGCGCGAAAAACTTTGCGTTGCGAATATGCCAGTTAAAACGATCATCAGGACCGCGGTGTGGGAGGCGATGCGATTGAAAGCGTTGTGTTCCGCATCGGCAATTATGCTGTACAAAAAATTTTGAGACGGTTGAAGACCGGAGGCCAGCGCCAGGGAAATGTTCACCCATCTTTGTTCGTATGCGGCGGGCACCAGATAAAAAGCTGCCAGGCCAAAACCCAGCGCCATTGCCGCGCCACCGCGCAGTAATGGCCGCCACGATTTTTTTGTAAGCGCGGTCCACGCAAACAGCATGGTTAAGCTGTAGCTGGCGACCACCCCTGCGGGAGCGTTGGTCAGCCAAACCGCGGCAAACATAATTGCCAGAAAGAGGATGGAACGTCGTGGTGAGCGAGCCGGTGGGTCCAACAGGCCTAATACTTCTGCGGCGGCCAAAAACAGTAACGGAAAAAAAGCCAACGCGAGTTGTTCGGCAAAATCGCTGCGCATGTATACAACGAGCAACGCGTAGGGATTCGCCGCATAACAAACCGCGCAGACCAGCGCGCCGCGTGTCGGGAATAAACGCTGCCCCAGCGCGAAGGCGCACTGCCCGGCGAGGGTCTGCGTTAAAACGATGAACACTGCCGGCACAAAAATCCACGGCACTACTGATCCAAGCGCGGCCCCGAGCATCCAGGAAATTGGGGGATAGAAAATAAATCGCGGTTCGCCGAATCCGTGATTGGCTCCGCCGGTCCATCGTGGCAACAGGATTCCGTCGCGCCACTGAACAGCCGCGTCGATCCAGGAGGCCACGTGAAAGGAAAAGTCGTGACCGGAAGCGTTTCCCATCCAGAAAAAGGGGGAAATAATTGCGAGCCCGGCGGCCAGGGAAACTGCGAATGCAAATAGCCAAACTCGCTTGGTATTTACAGTTTGATTTGCGGCGCTAGTTTCTTCGGAAGAAACACTCATGCGAGGTTCATTGATTATCTGTGAGTAGCCGCAAAAAAGAGAATGTGCGATTCGCTCAATGCGCTTCTGACCGATCGTTTTTATAAACCACGCCTTCCTTCATTACGAAAAGCACGTGTTCGGTCTGGCGAATATCCTGCAGCGGATTCCCGGGAACAGCAACGATATCAGCCGACTTGCCGGCTTCGAGGGAACCAATTTTGTCGGCGAGTCCCAGCAATTCGGCATCCACCGACGTTCCGGCTTTTAACGCATCGACCGGCTTCATACCCAGATCGACCATCTGGTGAAACTCTTCGCCGTTGCGGCCGTGCGGATACACTGCCGCATCCGTGCCCAGTCCAATTTTAATGTTCTTGGCCAGAGCTTTCTGAAAGGTTTTATGCAGCGAGGTCATGGCCTGCTCGGCTTTTGCCCGGATAGTGGGGGGAATATACATACCTGCCTGCATCTGTTCCGACAATCCCTGCAAGGCCATCAAGGTGGGCACGTAGTAGGTGCCGCGTTGTTTCATCATGTCCATGGCCTCGTCATCCAGGAACGTGCCATGCTCGATGGAGTCGACGCCCGCGCGAATGGCGCGCTTGGCGGCTTCCGCTCCATGAGCGTGCGCGGCTACTTTTCTTTTCAGCGCGTGGGCCTCATCGATCAGCGCATTCATTTCCTCCTGCGTGAGTTGCGGCGTATCGACATCGTCGGTCAGAGAAAGCACCCCGCCCGAAGCGCAGGTTTTAATAACGTCGGCACCATATTTGTGCGCCAGGCGCACCGCGTAGCGCATCTGGTCCGGGCCATTAGCGACACCTTGCTCCGGGCCCCTTTCATTTCCGAACACGCCGGAGCGATAGCCGGTTCCGTCGCAGTGGCCTCCAGTAGAGCCAATGGCATGTACACAGACCAGCATGCGCGGCCCGGGCACTTTGCCATTGCGAATGGCATTACGCAGGCCAACATCAATGAAGTCCTGCGAGCCGACATCACGCACGGTGGTAAATCCTGCCATCAACGTGACTTTGGCGTTGGCGATGGCATCCAGGGTTCGCTCGGGAATTGTTTTTTGCAGCGCGTCCAGCGCGGCCTGTTTATAGTCGGTGGTGTACATCATGGTGAGATGGGTATGCGCGTCAATAAATCCCGGCATGAGTGTGGCGTCTCCCAGATCGATTACTTCGGCTCCGGGCGGCACGGTGGCATTCGCGCCGGCGGCGGAAATTTTTCCGCCGGTCACAATGACCAGGCCGGGCGTTACTACAGAATTGCTCTTGCCATCGAAGAGCCTGGCCGCCTTCAGCAAGAGTGTTTTTGTTTCAGCAGTTTTGCTTTCATTCGCCTTGCTTTCCGGTTTCTGCGTTTGTCCGTAGGCGTGCGCCACCGCCATCCATACGATGAGAAATAGTCCGATTGTCCTGCGCATCACGCTTATCTCCTGTTACGGCCAAACGCAGACGATAGCTTGCTGAGATTAAATGTCAAGGACTCTCGGGATCGACACGAGACGACCCTCCACTGTTGTGAACAAGCCACGATAGCGTTTTCTGAAGACGTAAGGTCAGAAAACGCTATTGACGTGTATCGGCTCCGAGATAAAAATGCGCAATGCAGCCAGGAAACAAGTTGAGAAGGGCATCTCGGCGTGTTGTACTTCCTGCCGGAAGGATAAATAACAAATGTCAGAAAACGACGTGATCGCAAATCAGAAGCGGATTTTAAAAAACCAAAAAGAGATTATCGCCAATCAAACGCGGATCAAATCCAACCAGGAAGGTATCAAGAAGAATCAAGCCACAATTCTAAAAAATCAGGGCAGTCTCAATACCATCCTCAAGAATCAAAAACAGATTCTAGCTTTGCTGAAGAAGTAGTTCTCATTTGGCGAGTCTGTGGTCCTCTTCAGGAAGGCCGTTGCCGGCACCCTGGTCCGTCTAACAATTGAACTTGCTTGGCCGGTCTTTCGATGCGCACCTCAGCCAGGTAAGGCGTTAGCGACGTTTCCGAAGCACCGATAGGCACACGCACACTGAGCGGTCGGCCTAAAGCTGAGAGAAAAGTTGTTGGAGACGGAAGAAGGTTGTTACAGTCAAGCGGGTCGAGCTACGGGCAGAATGAGAGTCTCACGCAAAAAGACGATCCGCAGAATAACCCAAGCGCGCCGGAGGTATGGGCGCCGCGCCGCGCTGCCGGGGGTGGCATTGCGAACGATTCTGCCGCTTGTGACCCTATTTCTCGGACTGTCGCCAATCTCTCGCGCGGACGATTTCTGGAAGCATAAGCCTTCCGGGCAGTGGTCGCTGGCGGAAGCCCTGAAGGTTGTAAGACGCTCGCCTTGGGCGAGGCTGGACGTGGTGGTGTTTCTCCGACAAGAGCCGCAAGCAGCCTACAGCATTCCCACGGGCACTAAACACTGTGACCCGGATGCCATCGACCAGAACGGGAATTGCTTGCAGAAAGGGCGAGTCGAAGCGCCAGTTGATTCTTCCCAGCAGTTGGATGCGGCGCCGAGGCTTTCACCCTCCGCAGGCTTGCTGGTCCGCTGGGAGTCCGCCGCCCCGGTGAGTCAGGCGTTTGCGCGGCTTGAGGAACTCGGGGAACGCGCGGCTGCCGCGTTTCAAGAGCGAGCGCCGCGGCTTCCGGCAGACCGGTACGTCATTACGGTGAAACTCGAGGAGCCCGGGCGCGCCGGCTTCGAGCCTTTCGCGGTCACGCCCAGGGGAAAACCCGCGTTGCGAGCGACGCTAAAGACCCGCCGCGGCACCGTTGCCCCGCTTGAAGTCGAGTTCACCGGAGCAGGCGCGAGCTCCTCAGCCCATTTCTTCTTTCCGCGGACCCTCGACGGAGTTCCCCTGCTCGGGTCCGGACGCGATTCGGTGGAATTCAAATTGCAGGGAGTCGGCTTCGCGGTGCGCAGCAAGTTCACACTCGACCATGAGTTCCTCGACTAAATTCATTTACAACGCGACTTCCGGGCACTCGAATTGAAAGGTGGTAAATTTGACGGTGCAATTCGACGTGCCCAAAGAAAAGTCAAAAAATACCTCTCACTAAACTTTGGAATGGGAATGCTCAGTTGCCTATGCCGTATGTAACAATGTTGAAATTCGCTACGATTCGTGTTTTGGCAGTAGCCCTTTCTGTCTTTGTAAATTTCATCACGTTTGACTTCACATCATTTGCCATTTCGCTTCCGCAGCCTTGGGAAAGTCTCAATTTTTTAGAATTGCCGTTGGGATTCAACAGCGTCCATCCATTGTCCGGCCCCACTGGAGTTGTTGAACCTTCGCAAACGCGACTGACCGTTACTTCATACAACATCCACTCCTGTGAGGGTCTCGACCTGCGCGTCAGGTGTGATCGCATTGCTGCAATTCTCAGTGGCACTCACGCCGACGTCATTGGTCTCCAGGAGGTGCGCGCAGGCCAGGAAGAGGAGATTGCAGGTATTCTGGGCTTCCATGTCTCATTCGCACGGGCTGATCACGTGGGCGGCTACGAATTTGGCAACGCCATTTTGAGCCGCTTTCCCATTCGCAGGTCTGATGTTTATCCACTCGGAGTGCCACACCACGAGCAACGGGTGTGCCTGCACGCGGAAATTGCCTGGCCGGGCGACGCTGGCACGATCCACGTGTTTAGTGTTCATCTTGGTCAGAATGAAAAGGAAAGGCGGCGACAAGCTGAACGGCTTGCCTCGAACTCCATTCTCGAAAACGCTTCGTTCCAGAATGCGCCGCGGGTACTCCTGGGAGACTTCAACGAGAAATCGCGAAATGGTATCGTGAACCAGACACTTGCGAGCTTCCAATGCGCTACCGGAAGATCGTGGACCGCATTTTTCCCTGTCGTGTATCTCGATCGCGTGTATATCAGCAGTGACCTGAAATTTCATGACTTTCACATTTATAGAACCGGTAGTGCATTGACTGCCTCGGACCACGCCCCCATCACTGCCGTCCTACTAAAGGCCACGGATACACACTGACCTGTGGACAATGTTGGCTCGCCAGATATTGACAGCTTACGCGCTTAAATCGAAAGAGCGACGCTCTCCCAATCGATTCACTCTAATTGTGCCCGAACGGTGGCGTGATGCCCGTGTAATCTCCGATGCGTTTGGAGTCGTAGGGAGAGTTGAGTCCTCCGTCTTCAACGCTCGTGGTGTTGTAGCCGAGCGTGGCGATCTTGCCGAAGGTGCGTACGATTTGAAGATCTGGGCTGACCTCGATGACCCGGTGGTTGTACTGATCGCTAATCAGTGTGTTGCCATTGCTCAAGCGGAGGGCGCGCGTCGGAAGGGGACCCGTACTTCGTAGCGTGCTGTTCGGGTCGCTGTTTGTAAAGTATTGAAAGAACACGTCGCCGGCTTCGTCGGTTTCGACGACACGGTTGTTGTTGGAGTCCGTGATTAAAGTATGGCCGTTCGGTAGGCGGCTGGCGAAAGCCACACCGCTGAAGAGCACTCCCCCGGCGATGGTGTAGGTGTGAACGATGGTGCTGGGTGTGGTGTGGGTGACCTCAAGCGCCTGATTGTTGTTCTCGTCGCAGATAAGAATGTGACCATTCTCCAAAAGCTCGGCACAGTTGGGATTGTTTAGGCCATCGTATTCCCAGAGAATTTGCTTATCGGAAACGCGCACTTCGATGATGCGGCCGTTGCCCTGGTCGGTGATGAGCACATGTCCATGCGGAATCCTGGCATCTTCCGCGACATGGTGCTCATCGCTGTCGCGCTCGTCTCCACGGGGAAGCCAGGTATTTTGTACCGGAGTATTGAGCTGATCAGGGCCGTTGCCGCCGGGGCCGAACTGTCCGTATTGCCAAACGATGTGCCCCGCGCGGTTGACCAACAGCACGCGGTTGTCCGGACAGCCCGCCGAATTGGTGCAGTCTGGCGCTTCGGGCTGACCGCCGGGCGTCCCGGTCCCGGCCATCAACGTCAGTTTACCGACGCGCTGTGCATCGTTGACGCCAATGATGGAGTCCTGCGAGAAGTCTGCGGGACCTTTACCAAAATGCCACACGATCTTGCCGCTGCGGTCGACTTCGATCACACGGTTGTTGAACTGATCTGCGATGAGGTAGTTGCCGCGCTCGTTGAATTCACTGTCGTCGTCAGCGAGGACATTACCGGCAATGGCGGCGAGTGAGGCCGTGGAAATCAGGAAGCCAAAAATAATAACGCGTCCATGGGGATTCATAGCACATCCTCCTCTTAGTGCATGGCACTGGATGGAAACGAGGCACGGGGACAATCTTGCAGACAACTTTTGCGTTTGAGACCTTGCTGGTCAAGTCAAATTTTTGTCAACAAATTGTCTCTTCCAAGTGACGATTGAAGGGGAGCGATAAATTTGCCGCGGGGGGCGAATAAATCCAATTTGCCCGAATCGATCCCTGAACGAGAGCAGGGAGAACCGCTGGCACTGCGCCTTGTTGGGTTTTTGCCTGTGGATATAAGATGGCACAGGGGAGTCAGGAGCAATCATGGCCCAACAAGCACCACTTAAATATATTTTCTACATTGCCGCTACCCCGGAGAAGGTGTGGGAAGGCTTTGTGTCGCGGGAGTCGAACCTCATCATCTTCGCGGGCGCTGAGCTTCAGGCGGACTTTAAGCCTGGTGGCTTGCTCGCATGGGTGGGCGCGGGACCCGATGGCAAGCCCATGACCTACGTCCGAGGAAAGGTCCTGCGGTTTGAGCCGCCAAAAGTGTTTCAGTACACCTTCGCAATGGGCCAAAACGATAAGGCGTCACGCGCAACTATCGAGCTGGTGCCCGAGACCGAAGCCACAAAAGTAACGGTGACGCATGACGAGTGGGGCGAGGATGACCCCACTTACGCTGCCTGCGCCGATGGATGGCCACGTATTCTTTCCCGCCTGAAGACGCTGCTTGAGACTGGGAAGACCTTCAAGCCGCATTGATACGAGGCGGGAATGATCTGAAATGTTCGACCCGGCAGTATGCCCCAAACTAGCGCCTGAGTAACGCGTTTAACGGAGACGCGCAGTTTCAGCGATAACACAAGCCCGGTAAGGGCCAGAAGGTGGCGAACTATTTCGCTGCCGGAACAGCCCCGCCTGAAATGAAACGGGACCCAACAGCGTATATAAGAACAGCGCCTGAGGTGTCGGTGCCAAATCTGCACAGTCAGGAGAATAAAATGAAATTCCACGCTATGGCGTCAGCAGTCGTGCTGTTCCTGGTATCCACGGCGGCTTTCGCACAGGATTCGAAGACCACGCAGGGGGCCTCGAACAGCAAGGGAGAACAGGTCTCACAAGCCAACCCGTTTAGCACGTTCGATAAATTCGCATACGTGAGGATAAAGACTCTCCTCGTCAGTTCCGCGGAAAAAATGCCCGAAGAAAATTACAACTTCAAGCCCACTGAGGCGGTCCGCAGCTACGGCCAGATTGTGGGACATGTCGCGGACGCGCAATATAACTTTTGTTCGCTGGCACTCGGAGAGAACAACCCCGGCCTTAAAATCGAGCAGACCAAAACCACGAAAGCCGATCTGGTTGCCGCGCTCAAAGATGCGATCGCCTACTGTGATAAGGCTTATGACGGTATGACGGATGCATCCGGCGCACAAACGGTGAAGCTGTTCGGCGCGGACATACCCAAACTCGGCGTGCTGAACATTAACAACATGCACGACATGGAACACTACGGCAATCTTGTTACATATATGCGGATCAAGAACATTGTTCCCCCATCGAGCGAACAGGCTCCGGCAGCGCAACCGAAAAAGTAAGCGCACCAGAAGCTATGAAGGGGGCCACTCGCAGGAGCCTGAAAACCTAAAGTCTTTCGCGGGCGTTGATTTAGACACAGTGCTACTTTGTCCCGTTCCGATTGAGCATAGCCGGACAGCGTACTTTGGCGGGTTCCGGTTTTGCCTTAAGGCCGGCAATCATCGGACGGTACTAGCACCCCACTTTTTCGGTAAATGCTCTTATCAGCAGCTTGACCGCGAGCTATTCGTCTTAGTTGACTCGGCTACTGTCGCAACCTAACAGACACTCGCCTCAACGAGTCGTCTTGCCGGATTCTTGAGAACAGACTATCCGATGAGATAGAGGGCTATCCGATTGACGAGGAGCACCATAAAGCGCGGCAACTGGAAGAGCACCAAATGGACAGATTCAGTTAACCCGTCCTAAGTGACAAGTTTGCCGGCATCCTGGGACTCACGACGGTTTATTTTAGCCGACGATTCAGACCTAGAGTCGGCGAAGAAAACTGTTTCACGTGCGAATCGGATAGCAATTGGCTTGTGAACATCTCGCACCAGACCAGCACCGTTCAGGCATTCGACAGAAATGGTTACCCTCAACCGCTTGAGAGCGAAGCAAATGTCTGAAGGTTGAATCAGACTCTGGATTCTGCCAGACAGCTTGGCATGAGCCATGCACTGAATTGAGAGCGTGAGAAGGTAGAGCAACACGGAACGAGACGGCCCACAAAAATAATTGGCTGTTCTTGTCCGCCGCTCAACGCTTTTCGATTCGAAGGAGGTTCTATGAAAAACCTACGTTCTGTCCTGGCTGCTTTGGCTGTCCTGCTTCTGGCCACCGCTGCTCACGCACAGCAGAGGACAGTAAGTGCGACTGTTCCCTTCAATTTCGTCGTCGGCGACCGCACCTACCCTGCTGGCGATTATCTTTTCCGTAACAGCGGGACCGTCCTTATGATCACCAACGCCGAACAGACTAAGACTGATATCACTTTGTCAAACAATTGCGAAGGTGTCACGCCCTCGGCAGACACCAAGCTCGTTTTCGACAGCATGGGCGGCTACTATTTCCTCCGGCAGATTTGGATTGAAGGTTATTCCAGCGGACGCGCACTGCCCAGAAGCCGCACGGAAGTCCGGCTTGCCCAGAACCACGAGAAGCAGGAGTCGGTGATCGTTGCCGCAAATATTTCCCGGTAGAGAGATTGCCCATTGTTCGGTTTCAAAGAGGGAACGTTTTACGTTCCCTCTTTTCTTTTTTCGACGCTGCACGACGCAACAGTTGTAACCGGAAACTAACCACTACCAACGCGTGCGATTCCTTGACTTGCTCGCCCGGCGAATCAATAATGATAAGGCATGAACCTACGCGCGGAGGCGCTGCCGACATGTTCCTTGACGTTAA
>Ga0185299_10008471_pt1 | contig 10128 bp, 9 predicted proteins | sample PaiPotPPA55metaG_FD_128002 | JGI IMG/M metagenome (GOLD analysis project Ga0185299, IMG submission 128002) | Iron sulfur acid spring bacterial and archeal communities from Banff, Canada, to study Microbial Dark Matter (Phase II) - Paint Pots PPA... ...
ATTCAAGCAAAAACTTCCCGATTTGACCAAGAGTTGCCCTCGGTGCATAGGGATCCTTCGACTGCGTTTTCCTGCGCGTTAGCGCACGAAAACTTCGCTCAGAATGACAGATTAAGGACGTAATTCGATCACGGCCAGACGACGTTGGCGATGGGATCTTTGGAGGCGGGGCGGGCATTGCGCGGTCCCGGATAGGTTCCCGAAAGTTCAGGATGGAACTGGATGCGTTCCAGTGCGCGATCGATTACAGCGTCAAGTTCGCGCGAATATTTCACTTCGCGGCCCTTGGCCAGGCGGCGCTTGGCTTCTTCAGGACTCACCCACGACGGACGGCGATTGCCTTCGTCGGGGCGGCGTAGTTGATGAACTTCCATCAAGAAAGCTTTAACCACGAATTCCTGTACGCCTCCGGGCTGCCAGAACACGCCTTTGGAATGAAGGTAGAGATGAAAGTGGCGCGGCTCAATCGTGCCCAGTGCGCCGGCCTCCTCGGCGGCCTCGCGTTCAGCGGCCTGACTGTGCGACAGGCGAGGGTCGGTCGATCCCTTGGGGAATGTCCACTTACTACCGCCGTTGGTATTGACCAGAAGGAACTCAATCGCCGTGCCGCGCCTGCGATAACAGATCGCAGCCACCTGAAGCGGTAGCGACTTCCCAGCGCGGGCTGACGCCATGGCAGCGGCCTCCTGTCTTATAAGAGTCTATATGGAAGATATTTCACCAATGTTAAAGTGCAACAAAAATTGTGCAGCCCATAGGGTTACGAAAGGGTTACGTCCCCTTCCTGCAATCCGCATAGACGTCCCAAATAGGCGTTGTCATCCTGAACGAAGCGAAGGACCTATACAGTTCGCCGGAGGGGCCTCGCTGCCGGCCAGTTACATAGGTCCTTCGCTTCGCTCAGGATGACGTTCTGAATTTGCGTGTCCCTACAATCCTCTGCCATACACTGGAATAGCCGCTCCGGTCACATCTTTTCCGGCATCGCCCGCAAGCCACAAGACCAGGCTGGCGATGGACGCGGGCTGCACCCACGTGGAAGTATCGGCGCCGGGCATGGCCCTGCGGTTGGCGGGAGTGTCGACGGTGCCGGGCAGAATCACGTTGGCGGTGAGCCGGGCGTCTTTGTTCTCGACAGCGACCGTGCGGATCAGCGATACCAGCGCCGCCTTCGACGCGCTGTAGGCTCCGACGGTGGGTCCGGGATCTTCGGCGGCTCGGCTGCCGATGGCGATGATGCGTCCGGCCTGCGCTTTGCGCATATGCGGGATTACCGCCCGCAACATGTGGAACGCGCTGTTCAGATTCATGTCGAACATGCGCTGGAAGGTGGCGTCGTCGGTGTCGGCGACGGTCTGTCCTCCGGCGAATCCGCCGACCAGATGAGCCAGCAGGTCGATCTTTCCAAGCCGGGCGATGACTGAGTCGGCTGCCTTCTTCGCAGCGGCGACGCTGTCGAGAGTGGCAGCGAGTGCGGTGAAGTTTGGATGATCGAAGTCGGACTGCTGGATTTTAGGAGCGAGGCCGACAACGGCGAAACCGGCGTCCAGCAAGGCTTTGGTGACGTGCGTGCCGAGGCCTCCGTCAGCTCCGGTGATAAGGGCAGTTCTTGCAGGCATAGGGCATACACTCCTGACTGGAACTCATCATAAATGTCGGCCCGAAGATTTTCGTTGCGATCGCGATTTCGGGACATGGTAAGGAACCAGTTGTGTAGGCACCGCTTGGTTCTGCTCGGCTTCGGCGTCGCGCGACAGCCGAAGGCAGTCGTCGCCACATGAGCCGTGCGCGCGCTATTTCTAGTTTGGTGGCGGCTGCAGCGTTTTTACCAGCCAGGGGATGATGACCTGCTTGAAGATCAGCGGATCGGGCCATACGCCAACTTGCCGGCCGAGATGTCCGCCCTTCGGATTGATCCACGCGTCTTTCGGCACGTCCCCCTTGCTCAGCAGGAGGTATTCATCGTCGATGGGAACCTGCGTGTCGAGCACGCCGGCAATCACCAACATAGGCGCCATCGGCTTCCCCAGCAGTCCCTGGCGAACCAGCGACATCTTCGGCAGATGCTCGCCCATCTCGTCGAGCGTGTGAACGCCCTCAAGAATATTCATGAGCGCAGGCACCTGGTCGAAAAGATATTCGCGATTTCCCAGCAGATGGTTCATCAGAAAATCTTTCTGAAAGAACGTATCGACCGGAGGGGACTGGGCGCTGGCGCCGCGCAGGCGGGCGCGCTCCACGATTGCCATCTTGGTGGCCCAGTATGCGCCCCAACTCACGCCGTGCAGCGCGATGCGGTTCTTGTCGATCTCCGGACGGGATTGCGCGTAGTCGATGACCTTCGAGAGCATGCGCTCGGAAGTTTCGCTCACCTTGATCGGAGCCTGGCCAGTTCCCGGGCCGTCGACGGCAAGATATCCGATACCAAATGGAAGTATTGCGCTGAAACTTTCAGTGAGATCTTCCTTGCGGCTGTCGAGACCGTTGACTGCGATAACCAGCGGCACCGGGCGGGTCGCACTCTTCGGTAGGCGCAGATATCCGATGATCTCTTTGCCTTCGAAAGGAATGCGCACTACTTCTAGCGGCGGATCGAAAAACTTCGCGTGATCGAGAAATGCTTCGAGCGCCTTCTCATAAGAACGCTGCTTGCCGGGAGATGAGGGAATCGGCCAGCGTCCGAAGGAATAAAGCCGCCAGGCGCGGATGTAATCGGCGTTGGCCTTCGTGGAATCCGAGTTCTCCACCGACTTCGCCTCGTTGAAATAACGATCGGCAACGCGCATGAAGCCGGCCGCCCATTCATCTTTGTCGGCAGTATGAATGCCCTCGAAGGCTTCCTTCACGTCCGCGGGGTCAAGACCAATCAGCGGATACTGGCCGACTTCAGCGCGATGAACCGCCTCGACTTTCACCTCATCAATGGTGCGTTCGCGTCGTTCCTGAGCCGAAGACTGTCTGGCGACGACCAGCGTGCCTGCCAACAACAACATAAATATTGCGAATGAAGTTTTGACTTCCATAATATTGGTTCCATGTTTTCCGGCTTGCGATGAGCCAAGCCTTAATGACAAAGCCGTCCTCGACCTAGCGTCGTCTGGTATTGACGTTGCTCCCGTCTCGACAGGAGCACTGCAGCTGATCGGCGGTGCGTGTTTCAGACTAGCATGAGGCACAAAGATGTTTGTATTGGCCTGGCCAATGAGGTTAAGACTGCCAATACGGGATTCGAAAAGCTAAAGAGCCTCCTGCCCGACCGTTCAGACTGGGAATCCGAATCCCAGGCGCACTCGTCTGATATCTTTTATCCGCCCCCTTTTTCTCACGCCAATGCACTCTGCTCAGCGCCCACGCCCATGGATGGTAATTCTCGCCTTCGGACTCGTGTACTTATTTTGGGGCTCGACCTATCTCGCCATCGACATCGCGGTGCAGACTATTCCTCCGGCTCTGATGTGTGCGGTACGCTTCTCGATTGCGGGAGTCGTCATGCTCACGGTTTGTACCGCAACCGGGCGCAGGATTCTATATTCTTCAAGGCAGATCGCGTTGTCCGCGGTGGTTGGTCTGTTGCTGCTGATGGGCGGCAACCTCACGCTCTCGTACGCGGAACTTGCGGTCTCGTCGGGCCTGGCTGCATTGATCATCGCCATCACCCCGCTGTGGTTTCTGGTGCTCGATTCTCTTCTGCTCGGCGACCATCACATTTCGGGACGAGGAAAAGGAGGGCTAGTTCTCGGAATCGTGGGACTGTTCGTGCTGGTGTGGCCGCAATTGCAGTCAGGAACGCTCGGACACCGTGAACTCTGGGCATCGATCAGTTTAATCTTTGGCTCTTTCTCGTGGGCGCTGGGGTCTGTGCTCTCGAAGCGCTGGCAATCGGGAATGGACGTCTTCAGCGCGACCGGCTGGCAGGTCGTGGCTGCTGGAGCCGGGAATTTTATTTTTGCTTTCGTCGCCGGCGATCTCTCTCGTGTGCATTGGACCGTGCGCGGCATTACCGCAACCATGTATCTCGTGGTATGCGGCTCCTGGATCGGCTACACCGCCTACATCTGGCTCCTGGAGCACGTCCCCACCTCCAAAGTGTCGACTTACGCGTACGTGAATCCGGTGGTAGCAGTTTTTCTGGGCTGGCTGATTCTGCACGAGCGGGTCGATCGTTTCATCCTGGCGGGAAGTGCAATTGTGATACTCTCCGTAATCCTCGTCACCAGCGCGAAGGTGAAAGAAAAGACTGTCTCGGAAGAGTGGCCGGCGGTCGAAACGACAGGAGACTGAGGTTTCGTCTCCAGGAGGCGAGTGTACTTAAATACGGTTGTCATCCCGAGCAACGCGAGGGATCTGGGGTTTTGCTAACGCCGCCTGTATGGTCGCTGCGGGCAAACACCCAGATTCCTCACTTCGCCCGGGTGACAGGCATTCTTTGGGCGACCGCGAGACTGCGCTTATTTCGAGCCTTCCTCCTCCTCCACATCCACATCGTTAACCAAATCCACCACGTGACCGCGAATTGCAAACGTCTGCTTCGCGCCGCCGGGCGGCTCAAAGCTGACCTGCATCGGTCCACGCTGCCACGACGGAGCCGGGCAGGCCGAGTCCGGCGCGGCATTCCCGGGCACGCCGTCGTTCGAAAGCGGTTTTTTTAATACCAGCTTGCGACGGCTGATTTGCGCAACCACGGCGAACGTTCTTTTTCCATCGTCGGCAACGCCGCAATAGGCGACGTAGTCTCGGTACCAACTGGCGGCGGAATAATAAACATCGAACTCCGGAAGGTTGATGGGGGAAACGTGTCCCGTCTGGCGATCCACCAACAGCCAGCCTCCACGCTCCCACTGCCAGCGTGGGGCGGAATCCTCGGGAAGGCTGTCATTCATCCGAAAAGCGCGCCGTACCACGAACAGCCGTTCAGTAACGTCATGCGGTGGGCCTACCCCATACTCTTTGACGTGTCCATCAATAACGAGCGCGCGAATCTTGAGGGTGACAGGTTTGTCCGTCCCCGAACCTGGAAACCACTGCACGGATGTCCAGCGCCCGAACGTAATGACATGAACTCTCGTGGCGGCGCCCACAGCGGTCGTCAACAATACAGCGGAGACAAGCAACGAAATGGCGACGATTTGCCGAATGCGCATGAGCCGAGAGTAGGCAACGCGGCGAGATCAAAGCAAGGATGCCGGTCACATCCGCAAAATAGAGGTACCAAAGTGGGAATATCGGAATCCCGCAAAGCGTGATACCGTTCCAAAAAACTGACTTCGGCCCGGCGAAAACCAGAAAATGACGGTAAAATCAAGTTGTTGGGTAAGCGATCGTCATGCGCGCCCCGCCCGCCTCTTCCACTCCGTCTCCATCGGTTGTAGGGACAACTGCGAAAGGTGAAATCGCTTCTTATCAAGTTATGGGTGATCTTTTAATACGACGTCGTCCGCCGCGAATCCTGGTCGTCGATGACCAACCCAGCATTGCCGGCCTGATGAGCCAGCTGCTTACCATGCGCGGGTACGATGTGATCACCGCCTCCGATGCGGAGCAGGCTGAAGCCGAAATCCGCAAGCAACTGCCCGACTTAATTTTGTCCGACGTGATGATGCCGGGGAAGTCGGGCTATGAATTCTGCGCCGCTTTAAAAGAAAATCCGGACACGCGTCTGATTCCTTTCGTGCTCATCACAGGTCTCAGCGACAGCACCGACAGAGTGCGCGGCATTGAAGCCGGGGCCGACGACTTCCTTAACAAGCCGGTGCTCGCCGAAGAGCTGATCGCGCGCGTCAAATCGCTGCTCCGCCTGAAAGAGTTCACCGATGAACTCGAAACTGCCGATTCTGTTCTATGCACGCTGGGGCTGATTGTTGAGGGCCGCGATCCTTATACCGAGGGCCATTGCGAGCGTCTCTCGGTGCGCGCCGCCCATCTCGGCCGTCACCTCGGCCTGGACGAAGATTCGCTGCTCGCGCTAAAGCGCGGCGGATATCTCCATGATCTGGGCAAGGTCGCCGTGCCCGATGACATTCTGAAAAAAGGCAGCGACCTTACCTCCGCGGAATGGGAGGTCATGAAACTCCATCCCATCACTGGCGAGAACATCTGCAAGCCATTGCATTCTCTGCGGCTGGTGCTGCCCATCATTCGCCACCATCACGAACACTCCGACGGCTCAGGGTATCCCGACGGCTTGGTGAAGGGCGAGATTCCGGTGCTGCCCAGAATCCTTCAGGTGGTCGATGTCTACGACGCGCTGCGTACCGCTCGCTCCTACAAAGCTCCCTTGACCCACGAACAGGCCGCTCAAACCATGCGGGAAGAAGCTGCTCGTGGCCTATGGGACGCCGAGTTAGTAGCGGAATACTTCTCCATGCTCGAACAACAACGCCTGGTAGCGTGAGGCAGTTCTCGGTTCTCAGTTCCCAGTTCTCAGACTTCTGACCTCGGACGTTAGCCTCGTTCTTTTGCCTCCCATAGGTCGAATTCTGATTTCCGAAATTCTGAAACGACCCAGTACAATGGCGATGCCGCTTCTCTGCGCTGGAATCTCGGCCTGTCAACGCTTTGCACTGAGAACCGAGAACTGAGAACTGCTTTTGGAGCCTACTTACAGCTTCGTGATTCCGGCCTACAACGAGGGCGCTCGGCTGGGCGGAACCCTTGAGAAGGTGCTAGCCTATGTGCGCACTCGCGGCTGGGAAGCGGAAGTCATTGTCGTCAACGACGGATCACGCGACAACACGGCAGAAATTGTTAAGAGATTTGCCGCGAAGGATCCAGCGCTGCGGCTGCTGGAAAATCCCGGCAATCGAGGCAAGGGATATAGCGTACGTAACGGCATGCTCAACGCCCGCGGCGGTATTGTGCTATTCACTGACGCCGATCTGTCCTCGCCCATCGAAGAAGCTCCCAAGCTTTTTCAAGCACTGGAAGAGGGCGCCGACATCGCCATCGGTTCGCGCTGGCTGCGCGCCGAAACCCAGACCCAGCGCCAGCCGCTGCATCGCCAAGTCTTCGGCCGAGTTTTCAACCTGATGTTGCGCATCACGCTCGGCCTGAAATTCAAGGACACGCAATGCGGCTTCAAAGCCTTTAAGCAGCCAGCGGTGCAAGCGATCTTTCCGCTACAGAAGATCGAGCGCTGGGGATTCGATCCCGAGACACTTTTCCTGGCGCGAAAATTCAATTTCAAAGTGGACGAAATCCCCGTCGCCTGGGGACACAGCGGCGGAACCCGCATCCATCCCTTGGTCGACGGTTCCCGCATGTTTGTGGAGATGCTGCGCATCCGCTGGTACGACCTGACGGGAAAGTACGACATGGATCGAACTCCCGCCGCGCCGAGCGCGAAGACTCTGCCTGAACGACGCAGGCCCTAGGTCTAGGGTCATGTCCCGGAAACAGAATCTAAAATTGGCTGTCATCCTGAGCGAAGTGAAGGATCGATGCACTCGCCTCAATTACATAGGTCCTTCGCGTTGCTCAGGATGACATCGTGGAGTTCGATCTTGAATTTGCGGGACGCTATTGATTTCACTCACGCCGACTTCTCCGACCGACGCACCGCAACACTCGTCTCTTTGACGGCTTCAATTACCCGCCGTCCCATCTCCGTTGTCGAAATTGTCGCATAGGATTTCCCCGCCAAGTCCGCGGTCCGCGCGCCTTCCGAGAGCACCGCCCCCACCGCGTTCTCAGCGCACGCCGCTTCCTTCTCCAACTGAAACGAATGCCGCAGCATCATCGCCACCGACAAAATCGCTCCTAGCGGATTAGCAATCCCCTTGCCCGCGATGTCGGGAGCCGAACCGTGGACAGGCTCATATAATCCAACCGGCCCTCCGAGGCTCGCCGAGGCCAGCAATCCCAGCGAGCCCACGACGCCTCCGGCCTGGTCCGAGAGAATATCGCCGAACATGTTCTCTGTGAGCAGAACATCGAAATCCGCAGGCCGCTGCACCAGCAGCATCGCCGCCGAATCCACATACTGATGTCCGAGCTTCACCTCGGGATAACGTTTGCCCACCCGCGTCACTACCTCTCGCCAGAGCCGCGAGCATTCCAGCACGTTGGCCTTGTCCACTGACAAGACTTTTCGCCGCCGCTTCATCGCCAACTCAAACGCCACGCGCGCGATGCGCTCGATTTCCTGCTCGCCGTAACGCATGGTGTTGACCGCAACTCGCGAGCCCGGATTTCCTTCAATCCCTCGCGGTTGTCCGAAATAAGCTCCGCCCAAAAGTTCGCGAACGATCATGATGTCGGTCCCGCGCACGATCTCCGGCCGCAGCGGAGAAGTATCCTCAAGCGCCGGAAAGAACACCGCCGGACGCAGATTGGCATAGGCGCCCAACTCGCGCCGTATGCGCAAAAGTCCAGCCTCGGGACGCAGATGACCCGGATTGTGATCGAACGCCGGGCTCCCCACCGCGCCCAGCAAAACCGCCGACGAAGCCAGGCAAGCCTGTAAAGTGTCCGCCGGCAGCGGGTCATTCACTGCGGATAGCGCCGCTCCGCCGATGAGCTTGTGCTGAAGCTGAAGTTGATGGCCAAAGGCGTCGGCCACCGTTTGCAGAACGAGCACGGCCTGTTCCGTAACTTCTGGGCCAATGCCGTCGCCGGAGAGGATGGTGAGATTCAGGAGCATGCGGGAATCAGTCTAAGCGGAGAAGGCAAATGCGCGCTCACTTTGGGTCGGATCCAAACCGGATTACATTGCCGTCAGGATCTTCGATGTGCATCTCAAGCGCCCAGGGGAAGTTCGTCGGCGGCATGCGGATCGCCACACCGCGAGTCTTATATTCCTCTTGCAGCCTTTCCACGTCTTCGACGCCGATCCAGATCCAGGCGCGGCCCGCACCTTGGCCTCCACGGCACAAATAGATGCCAGCGCGATCGCGATTTACACTGGTAAATTCTTCTGTGCCCCAGGGTTGATTCTTAAACCCGAGGAGGTCCACATAAAATCGAAGGCTGGCCTGCATGTCTTCCACACGCAGGATTGGCTGACTCCCTTCGAAACGAACAGGAGCCTGATTACCGTCACTCATGCTGGCTCCGCCAGAGTTACACGCCCCAGAGATAATCTTCCTGCTGGGTCTGCTCGTGGGAATCGCCTGCCGGCACCGGCACTCCGAATTCATTGGTCTGGGGCCCCACGGGAAATGGCGTCGGCGGCTCCGGCAGCGGCTCCGATTCCGGCACTTGAGAGGAAGCGGTGACAGCAGCCGCTTTCGCTTGAGCAATCGGCTCAATGAGAGGCGTCGCTGAGCCCGACGGTTTGTGCGTGTCCCGAATCAGTTCCAGCAGATGATGATCTTCCACATGCTTGATTTTGTCCGCCAGGCGGACAAAGCGTCGGTAGATATCATCCAGCGCCCGCCGATCGAACTCGTAGCCCAGTTGTTCGCAGCGGATGCTGAGAGCGTGCCGTCCCGAGTGCTTGCCCAAAACCAGCTTCGAATCCGGCACTCCCACCGACCTCGGCGTCATGATTTCGTAGGTCAGCGGATTCTTCAACATCCCATCCTGGTGAATGCCGGCTTCATGCGCAAAGGCATTGCGCCCGATGATTGCCTTGTTCGGCTGCACCGGCACGCCCGTGATCTCGCTCAACATGTGGCTGGCCGCGAAAATCTGTTCGCCGACCACGCCGGTTTCATAATCGAATCGATCGGGACGAACTCGCATCGCCATTACAATTTCCTCCAGCGACGCATTCCCCGCCCGCTCTCCGATCCCGTTGATGGTGCACTCCACCTGCCGCGCTCCCGCCGACACTGCTGCCAGCGCATTGGCGACGGCCATGCCCAGATCATTGTGGCAGTGCGCCGATATAGTTACGTTCTCAATCCCTTTCACCCGCTGCCGGATCGTCGCGATCAGACCGCCAAACTCCGCCGGCACGCTATAGCCGACCGTGTCAGGAATGTTCAGCGTCGTAGCGCCCGCTTCGACGACGGCGTCCAGCACGCGGCAGAGAAAATCCGTGTCCGTGCGGGTCGCATCTTCCGGAGAGAACTCCACATCATCACAAAGCGACTTGGCGAAGCGAACCGCCTCCCGCGCCTGTTCGACACACTGATCGCGCGTGATCCGCAGCTTGTACTTCAAATGAATGTCGGAAGTCGCTAGAAA
>Ga0185299_10008472_pt1 | contig 10125 bp, 14 predicted proteins | sample PaiPotPPA55metaG_FD_128002 | JGI IMG/M metagenome (GOLD analysis project Ga0185299, IMG submission 128002) | Iron sulfur acid spring bacterial and archeal communities from Banff, Canada, to study Microbial Dark Matter (Phase II) - Paint Pots PPA... ...
CTATGAGACCGCGCTCGATCGCATGGCGCGCGAAATCCTTGTCGTGCAAAAGCTGACCGAGACGGAGTCGTTGAAAGTGATCGAAACGCAACTGCAAAAAGGCCCGCGCCGCGGCAAGACCGAAGAAGGCGAGGCCGAGGAAGCCGATATCGAGCAAGCGGCCTGAACGCCCTTTCGCCAAGGACGAAAGCCCGGCGGCTTAGCCGGGCTTTTTGTTGTTTCGAGGCCGCCTTTGACGTCGCTCTTGAGGAGATCGATGGTGGCGGTCGTTGTAAAGACGTTGCTTGTATCTTCGCCAGGCGCAACGACGCGCCATGCGGCCTTTAGAACAGTGGCGCCAATGGGATATTCTAGCGTGGGCGCGGCATTTTTGTATTTCTCGGCTCCGAAATAGGTCTTGGTGAAGTCAAAATAGATCAGATCCATGTGAGTCGAGTAATAGACCGCGCGGCCGTTCTGGTCGGCGAGCACGCCGTGCGACCCCGCTTGCTCGAATGAATTCATCGATTTCGGTTTCGGGTTGCGCGGCTTGAGGACCAGCGTGCGAGGACCGGCCTTGGCACGCAATGCGTCGCCGGACGCGAGATCGTCATAGGTTGGCAAAATCAGGAAATTGGGCTGGCCGGTAGCCGGGTCGGTCCGCATCCAATGGACGAACGCGGTCCATGACCAAACTTGGAAATCACAGTCGGTCCGCGGCGCCGGGCCTTTGGGATCGATGAACAGGGGTTCAAGACCCTTCGATTCCCACCAGCCAAGCGGGGCCTCGCAGGTTGTGGCCGCGGCAAGGGCCAAATTTAAGCCAAGGAGCATGAATGCAGCGGTTGCGACCGGGATAAGTCCGCATGTGATCGAGGCCACCTTGTGCTTGGTCTCGTGGCGCGTGCCCGCTCGCATGAACGCGCGACCGAAAATTCGTTCCGATGAAATGGGCGCGGATATCCGGACAAGCATCGTGTTTTTCTCCCGATCCATAGGTCATGACATCTGATGCGTGCTTACAATGCTTACGCCCTTAAACCCGCTGCGATATCTTAACAGGCGCATAGCGAAAGCAGTTGGATGTGATGAGTATCCTCCAATTTAAATGATTAGGCAATATCCGGCGGCACGATGGGGGAGGTCAGGGCCAAGAACTCGGGTTACCGGCATTTAAGGCTTGTTGGAAAGTGTGATTCCGTTGCGCGGTATTGATTCTTGAGCCGCCATCATGAACCTCGCCGGCCTGGATTTCATCGGCAAGCCGCGCCTGCGGGCGCCGCCAATGGGCCATCGAGAACAGCCGGTTCTCGAGGTGCCATTCAAAGACGGCCCATCGCGCCTGCGACGTGGACAAGGCGCGAAAAACATCGCCCTCGTCCGCCCCTTCGCAATCAACTTTCGGCCCGCCGCCACCGCCAAAAGAAGCATCAAACTCGGGCGAAAACAGGCCGGATGGGACCCGCGCGCGATGCCAGCAAGCACCCGCAACCAAACGACAGATCAGCGGCAAATAACGACAGCGGAAAATAAATCAAAAAAGAGGCCGCCTGCGTTGCCACAAGCGGCCCAAGTCTAGGGAGGAAACACCCAAGAAGGGCATCGGCGGCAAGAGGCTTGCCGCACCGCAACAATATGCACGTGCGATGCACAAAAAGCAAGATGGTCTGTCCGATTTTTTTTGGAAAACTGGATAGGACTTTAGGTCCTTGTTTTTGTTTTATTTTTGAGGAGAAGGGACGATCCTTGGGGAAAAATGGTTCCGGATCCAGCAAGACGGCGGATGCGCAGCCCCGTTTGCGCATTGGAGATCTCCTCGAAAATAGGCGAATCGCAGAATTTCAACCGGCGGTCATCCGGAATCGGACAAAGCGGGCGTTGCGCCGGAGCGGGGATAAATTGACCTCCGGCGGCGCCGGTATTATCTCATGGTCATGCCTTTACGGACCATAATTACCCTTCCCGATCCGCGTCTGCGCCTTGTGGGCGCGCCGGTGCTCGAAGTCGACGAGGGCATCCGCGCGCTCATGGACGATATGCTCGAAACCATGTATGCCGCGCCCGGCGTCGGTCTCGCCGCGGTTCAGATCGCCGTGCAAAAACGGGTGATCGTTCTCGACGTGGCCAAACGCGCCGATGAAGCCGCCGCGCCAGAGCCTCTTTGTCTCGCGAATCCAGAAATTCTCTGGGCTTCGGAGGAGCTTTCGACCTGTCAGGAGGGCTGTTTGTCGATCCCGGACGTTTTTGAGGATGTCGAACGGCCGGCCCGCGTGCGCGCCCGTTATCTCGATCGCGACGGCCGCGCCCAAGAGATCGAGGCGGACGGCATTTTGGCGACTTGCCTCCAGCATGAGATCGACCATTTGAATGGCGTCTTGTTCATCGATCATATTTCACGGCTGAAGCGCGACCGTATCATGAGGAAATTCAGAAAGAACGCCAAGCACGGGGCCCCTGCCCGCAAGGATGGCGCGGGCAAGGAACGCGCGCCCGCCAGCACTGGGGCCTAACCCGCTTCGCCCGGCCGCGAGACGGGCGCGCCCTTCGATCCCCGAGCTTCCCGGCCCGATGATCCGAAACCAACCGCCAAAGGGGGTTGTAGCCTTGAATCCTCTAAGTCGAGACTTCGCCCTCGATCACCAAGATTTGGCGCGATTATTGGTCTCTAGAGCAAACGCGGGCGACGTTGAAGGGATGGTCGCCTTGTATGAACCGGATGCTGTGCTTGCCTGCGGAGACGGACGGAGTGCAGTTGGCACAGACGCTATTCGCAAGTTCTATACTGACCTGCTGGCGGCTGGGCGAACATTTGATCTCGGGGAGCAGCGGCCTGCGATGCTTCGTGAGAACTTGGCGCTCACTTCAACGCGCCTTCCAAACGGTATCGTGACTGCCGAGGTAGCTCGGAAGCAGATCGACGGCAGATGGCTGTGGGTGATAGATCAGCCGTCCATAAGTGTCTGACCGCGCATATCCTCGCGGCCGCTTGCGCGCGGCCCCTCCCTTGCCAGGGTGCATTATTCAACACTTCTGCAACGTGGGGTTCCCTTACTCAAAGGTACGTAAAGCGACATGACACCGGCTGCGAGCCTTCCCGTCTACCATCCGAGCTCTTTGATCGGATGCTGCGGGACTCCGTCGCTTGGAAAACGCTAATGGCGACCTTTGATCGCCATGCAGGGGCCGAATTCAAGCTGCCGCTAAACGAGCCACGCCTTCGCAATTCTGTTGGACATCAGCCTCGCTAAATTCGACCTAACAAACATGGCCCCAAATAGGGGCCTCATGGCCAGCCTATCCAGTTGATAATATTAACGGTTTATAAAACCATGTGTCGCTTTACGTACCTTTGAGTAAGGGAACCCTATGTTTGAGCTATGTCGTGGCTCACAAGCTGGATCAGATTTAAATGACCATTCGTAAGGAGAGTCGAGAGAAGTTTGAGAAGCAGGGTCGTGGTTTGACGATGCATCACCTGCAATTGGACAATATGCCCTCGGATGAGAAAAGAGAAATCGTGGAATGGCTTGAAGAGAAGGACCGTGAAACGGAGCATTTAGAAAGCATCCGGTTCCGGCGGACGATGATAGTCGCGGTTCTCGCAGCGCTGGGGGCTTGGGTTGCGGCTTGGCCCGTTCTAAAATCGTGGTTCACGAATTAACGGGAACCTCGCGCTTTTACGGTGAGCACACTGAACCGTTCCCTTGGCGTGCGAAAGTCAACAAATCTGCCATTAGGGTGCTAGGCTCAAGCCGACCCGGCTCAACTCGGGGGAATCCATTGTCAGGATTCGCGTATTTCTGGCGACAACACACCGTGACAGTCTCTGGCTCGATGCGGAGGCGGGTCAGATGCGTCGGCTGTTCGTTCGAGTTCGAATACGTGACTACCCGCGAGGCTACCGGTGAAGGTCACAGCCCATTTATTGTTTTCAACAATGCCGGAGCCGGAGCCGCAGCGAAAAGCGTGCTCGTGCTAGCCTCAACCGCGCGCTTGATGAAGCGGTCGAAGCAGTGCCTTGTCCTGATGCTGTGATTGTTTTTGGGCGAATGGAGCAAGAGGCCATAGAGATCGCTTGGCTGATCGGTGGCGCTGATCTGAAACAGAAGCTGCGCATCGCGCGCGATCCCGCGAAAGATACGCTTGCGGCGATAATTGAAGCCGTTGAAAACATAGATGGTAATGTAAAACTTGATGCAATCAAAGATGCGATTGTTGAATTATCGGGAGAACGTAATCTAATTGTCCATGGTTCATGGAATATGGCAAATGATGAGCCGTGGGTTGTGTGGCATAAATTTATTGAAGACGATGACAGCGTAATCGGTGAATTTTTTGAGAAACGGCGCTTTGATAGATTTATGAAAAAGGCGGCAACGTTGCTTGATACGTTGCGCAGATACCACGACGAAGTCGAACGCCTCACAGGTGTTAAAACCACGGGTGTGCCACGTGCACAATTCAAGACTTATGCAAGAAAATTAGGCCGTTGATATCAAAAGCATATTTTGTTGCATAAGTCTCATGCGAAATTGGAAGCGGCGCCGGGGCAGAGTATCATTCATTCCAGCTTAAGCTTGATTTCCCAGCGGCGCCCAGTTTCATCACTCGCGGTCCAGAGAATCCCAACGTCAGGCCGGGACAGTTGCGAATCGTTTTTATGGGAACCCCGGAATTCGCGGTGCCCGTGCTCGCCGCAATCATCGCCCAGGGTCACCTCGTGACGGCGGTCTATACCCGCGCGCCGCAACCCGGCGGACCGCGCGGCCTCGAACCGGTGCCTTCCCCAGTTCATGTGGCGGCGCGGCGTTTTGGCATCGAGGTGGTTACGCCGCGAACTCTGCGCTCCGGAACGGCCGCCGCGACGCTGCGCGGTTTCAAACCCGATGTGGTGGTGGTCGCCGCCTACGGCTTGATCCTGCCGGGAGCCATTCTCGATGTCCCGGCGAAAGGCTGCCTCAACCTGCACGCTTCGCTGCTGCCGCGATGGCGCGGCGCGGCGCCGATCGAGCGGGCCATCATGGCGGGCGACACCGAAACCGGCGTCGTCGTGATGGGCATGGAGGAAGGTCTCGATACCGGCCCGGTCGCGCTCGCCGAGCGCATCGCGATTGGCCCCGATGCGAATGCCGGTGAAATCCATGACAAGCTGGCTTTGATCGGCGCCGGTCTGATGACCCGCGCCCTGGCGATGCTGGAGCACGGGGGGCTTGCCTTTACCCCGCAGGCGGAGGCCGGCGTCACCTACGCGCATAAAATCGACAAAGCGGAAGCGCGGATCGATTGGAGAAAACCGGCATCGGACGTACACAATCTGATTCGCGGTGTGGCGCCGTTTCCCGGCGCTTTTTTTGAGGCCGATCTTGGCAAGGGATTGGAGCGTGTGAAAGTTTTTCGCACGCGGATCGCAGAAGGAGCCGGGACTCCCGGCCGGGTTCTCGACGATGGCTTGACCATCGCCTGCGGCGAAGGGGCTCTGCGCGTTCTTGAGGTGCAACGTTCGGGCAAGGCGCCGATGCGGGCCGGGGATTTTTTGCGCGGCGCGCGAATAAGCAGGGGAACGCTGCTCGCCCCGAATACCGATGCCGCGCTTTAAACTAACCTTGGAATATGACGGCGCGCCCTTCGTCGGCTGGCAGCGGCAGAGCAATGGGCTTTCCGTGCAAGAAGTGATCGAGACCGCGCTTAACGCTCTTTGCGGCGAAAGAGTCGAAATACGCGGCGCCGGACGCACGGATACCGGCGTCCATGCCATGGGCCAGGTCGCGCATGCCGATCTCGGCAAGGATTGGCGGAGCGATGTTTTGCGCGATGGCCTGAACGCGCACATGCGGCCGCACCCGGTCGCCATTTTGGCCGCCGAACTCGTGTCCGACGATTTCGACGCGCGGGTCTCGGCGGTTCGGCGCCATTATCTCTACAGGATCGTCAATCGCCGCGCGCCCTTGACGGTGGGGCGAGGCCATGCCTGGCTCGTCAAGCGAAAGCTCGATGCCGGCGCCATGCACGCGGCGGCGCGGCATCTCGTTGGGAGCCATGACTTCTCGACTTTTCGCGCTTCCCAGTGCCAGGCGGACAGCCCGGTGCGCACGCTGGAACGGCTCGATGTTATGCGGGCCGGCGAAGAAATTCAGATCAGCGTAAGCGCACGCTCGTTTCTGCACACCCAGGTGCGCTCGATCGCCGGCTCGCTCGAACATGTCGGCTCCGGCAAATGGAACGCCGCCGATCTGCGGGCCGCGCTCGACGCGCGCGACCGCCGCCGCTGCGGCATGGTCGCCCCGCCCGAAGGGCTTTATCTCATGGGGGTGGACTACGATCCCGTGCTGGGCGAAAGCCTATTCACGGGATGAAGCGCGGCATTTTTTCACCGGAAACGACGCCGATCCTGCAACGAACCGATGTTCGCTTCGCTTGATATAATCTTGTCCATCATGCCGCGATTGAGAAACGCGAATCACCGAACAGGGCAACAATCTCACGCCACCCCCGGCTCCGCGATAACCCCGCCTTCGAGCGGCTTATCGACCCCCGTGGTCATCGGAAACGTAATCGGCAGATTCTTCTCCCGCCGCGCCGCGAGATAGGCGAAGGCCTGGGCTTCCATGGCGTCGCTCGACCAGCCGAAGTTTTCCGCCAAAACGACCGGGCAAGGCAGCCGGTCCGCCAATTCCCGCAGCAAGGTTTTGTTGCGCGCGCCGCCTCCGCAAACAATCGCGAACGAGGGGCGCGACGGCAACAGCGGCAGCACGCCCGCGATGCTGGCCGCGGTGAAGGCGGTGAGCGTCGCCGCCGCGTCTTCGGTCGCGAGACTCTCGACGGCAGTGCCCAAAAAATCGTTTCGGTCGAGCGATTTCGGCGGCGGGGCCAGGAAATAAGGATGCGCGAGAAGTGCGCTCAAAACGGCGCCATCGGCCTTGCCCCTGGAAGCTGTCGCGCCGTCCCGGTCGAAGGCGGCGCCAAGGCGCTTCAACATCAAATCGTCGAGCAACCCATTGCCAGGACCGGTGTCGCAGGCAATTGGCTCCTTTCCCGGCGCGATAAAACTTAAATTGGCGACGCCGCCGATATTGATGAATGCGACCGGCTCCAAAAAGCCTGCGGTGGCGGCGAGCGCGCGGTGAAACACAGGCACCAGCGGCGCCCCCTGCCCGCCTTGCGTCACATCGGCGGCGCGAAAATCATGGATGACTCTGATCCCTAATCTTGCGGCGAGACCCGCGCCGTCGCCGATCTGCACGGTCAGGCGGCGCCCCGGCCGGTGCAAAACGGTCTGGCCGTGAAAGCCGATAAGATCGACCGTGGCGCGGTCGATGGATTCCGTCGCGAGAAAGGCTTCGACCGCTTCCACATGACGGCTGGTGATCATGGCGTCGGCCAGCGCCAAGCAGCCCGGCCGCGCCTTGCGGTCCTCGAGCAAGGCCGCGTCCCCGGCCGCGCGGCGCAGCAACGTCAGATCCGCCTCGGCGTAGGGAAAAAATCCGGTGCGTCCAAGCGTGACGATCTCTTGCCCGTCGGTCTCGATGATCGCGACGTCGACGCCATCCATCGAGGTGCCGCTCATCAGGCCTATCGCGCGGACCGTTCGAATTGGCTTTCTCCCCCCGGCCATCGGCAACGAATCTTTCTGACCTATTTGCAAATCGCTTTCAACGCCAGCGACTCGCCAAACGAGAGCAAGGGCTCGCCTGCCGGCGCGCTGTCAGTGTCGAGCATAGATCGGGACCAAGATCGCCAGGGCGAACAGAAAGCCGATGAGGAGTTCGCGCCCCGTGCCGGTATATTCTAGCGCGTCGCCCGCGACCGAGCTATTTGACCAAAGCCTTACAGCCCACGCATGGCCGCGCTTGTCTTACCGCTTTGCTCCCATGGCGCTTCGTGACGCGGCCCGTAGGCCACGCTTCGAAGAGTCAGTGAACCCCGTATACATCTTGCCTCATTTCTTCCGGGTGTGCACACCAATGAATGTAATAATCTTTGTAAGCCTTAGATGCTTGTGGCTCTTTGTCTAGGGCTAATTTCAGACATTCCATATCGACATGTTGCATATCCCATGACGATGGAGGTGTTACGTCTACTTTCTTAGGCTCATAGTTTATTGCCCAGTATGATACTATAAAAATTGTTGTCACAAAGATAAACCTTTTCCATCCGTAATTCATATGCTTTCCTTATCTTAATCATATCATGGTTTGTGGAATGCCGCTTTATATTGGTCGCGAGCCAAAACCGGTAAAAGCCGAAGGTCACGAGCTTCAGCAAGGCGCCGCGCGTGACAAGACGGCGAAACTCGCCAATCTCGCCGGGCGATGCCGCAAGCGTGCCGGCACAATTCGCTCGTTCATGCAAAATCTCCCAAAAAAATCGCGCCGCTACGAACTGCCAACTAAAAGCAGCTTATAAGCAGCTTATAAGCAGCTTATAAAAAGTAGCTTAACAATACCCCTAGCTTTCTTGGTGTACACATATATGTTTTCATTTGGTTCTCGCTCTTTCGGCCCAACCTCAGCGCCGCCGCCCGTTGCAATGCCCTGCCCTTCCCCCTAAATCTCACGGCTTCATGAATCCGAGGGGATCGCGCACCCTTGTTGCAACGGCGCGATCCATTTGCCGAAGGCTTCCCGTGACCGGCGATTTCCGTCCCCAATCCGGCTTTATCACCGTGCTCGTCGAGCGCGGCTTTTTGCAGCAATGCTCCGACCTCGCGGGGCTCGATCAAATCGCGAAGAACGGCGAACTCGTCGCCTATACCGGTTTCGATTGCACCGCGCCTTCGCTCCACGCCGGCTCCCTCGTCCAGATCATGCTGTTGCGCTGGCTGCAAAAGACCGGCGGCAAGCCGATCGCGCTGATGGGCGGCGGCACGACACGGGTCGGCGATCCATCGGGCAAGGACGCGAGCCGTCAATTGCTCCCGCTTGAAACGATTGCCGCCAACAAGGACGGCATCAAACGTGTCTTCGCCAAGTTCCTGAGCTTTGGCGAAGGGAAACGTGATGCAATCATGCCTGACAACGCCGATTGGCTCGCCACGCTCAACTACATTGATTTTCTGCGCGACGTGGGGCGTCATTTCTCGGTCAACCGGATGCTCTCGATGGATTCGGTGAAACTGCGGCTCGAACGCGATCAGGAACTGTCCTTCCTCGAATTCAATTACATGTGCCTTCAGGCCTATGATTTTATCGAGCTTTTCGGGCGCCACGGCTGCGTTTTGCAGATGGGCGGCTCGGACCAATGGGGCAACATCGTCACCGGGATCGATCTCGGCCGGCGGATGGGCATGCGCCAGCTATACGGGCTGACTTCGCCGCTTCTGACGACGGCGTCGGGCGCCAAAATGGGCAAGACCGCGAAGGGGGCGGTGTGGCTCGACGAAGGCCTGTTCCCCCCTTTCGAGTATTGGCAATATTGGCGCAATTGCGAGGACCAGGACACCGGGCGGTTTCTGAAACTCTTCACCGAATTGCCGCTCGATGAAATCGCCCGGCTCGAAGCGCTGGGCGGCACTGAGATCAACGAGGCGAAGGAAAAGCTCGCCACCGAGGCGACCGCCATGGTGCATGGGCGCGAGGCGGCGTTGCAGGCAGCGGAGGCGGCGCGACACGTGACACTTGAGGCGCGTGGTATTGCTCGGGGGTCCGCGAGCGTGCCTGGAGTCGGAGCGCCGGCGCCACCGGCACCGATCGTTGCTAGGAATCTGAACCCGGCGCTATTGACGGGCCTGCCGAGCGTCGATATCCCCGCCGCCGAGATCGAGGCGGGCCTTGGGGTGCTCACAGCTTTCGTCAGATCGGGGCTCGTCGCCTCGACCGGCGAAGCCCGACGCCAAATCAAAGGCGGCGGCCTGAAGATCAATAATAGGACCGTCACCGATGAGCGCATGGTGATTGGACCGCGCGATCTAACCGGAGGCGTGGTCAAACTTTCGCTCGGGCGCAAGCGCCATGTCCTGCTGAAGGTCGCTTGATTCATCCTATCGCTGCGGATGCATGGGGTCGAAATCGACGACGCCAAAAATCTGGCGGAAGATTCCTGGCGTGATCGCCGACAGAGGATTGATGTTCAGGGCCGGCGCGCTGGCCAAGCCGCTAATCCGGTAGTTGACCCCGATCAACCCTTCGTCCGAGCCGCCCCCGAGGATCA